>Ga0187819_10000428_pt1 | contig 20871 bp, 20 predicted proteins | sample NC_wetland_sal_i_15_FD_132411 | JGI IMG/M metagenome (GOLD analysis project Ga0187819, IMG submission 132411) | Wetland sediment microbial communities from Neuse River Estuary, North Carolina, USA - SO4_4 | ecosystem: Environmental > Aquatic > Freshwater > Wetlands > Sediment | place: USA...
CAAGGCGAAAGGCGCTGTCAGGTCTTGCTCGTAGTACATCTGCTTGCCTCCAGCCTCTGCCAGCAACACGCGCGACATGTTCGCACAATGCATTGCCACTCTTTCTGCAATAGCGGTCCATGAGAGATCCGTCGCGATCGGTAACGCGATATGCGCTCCTGCCGCAGCTCGCACTACTTTAGGGCTGTAGCAATCAACGCAGTTCGAGGTAAGCAGGACCTCATCCACATCGGCAGCCAGAGCTGTGCGCAAAATCGTTCCCATGTTGCCGGGGTCGGCCAGATTATCGAGAATCAGCAGTGCGGGCCTCTGCTTGGCTGGCCGTCGAGCATGCAAGCGTTCCGGTGCAAAGGTATCGAGAGATAAGACACTCACCACACCCAACGTTGTTTGCACTTCTCCCAGTGTCCCCATGACTCGTTCACTGACTTCTATCAGTCGTCTGGAGGCAATCTCTGAAGTATGCAAGAGGCGGGCAAAGAGTGCTCTTCCCCTGGCGGTGCGCTGGAGCACATCGGGCTGATAGTACACCTCCTGCGGCATAATACCGGCGTCCAGCAACGCTTCCAGGAGATGTACGCCCTCCATCAAAAAGAGGCCGCTTTTTTTACGGCCTCGTGTTGTATGCAGGTCACGCAGCTTGCTGATGCGTGGATTCGCAGGACTGGTGATCACTGTCATCGGATGAATTGCCTATGGAATTGCCTCCAATGCCGCTTTAACCAATGCGCTGAAAGCATCCTCATCATGCACAGCCATCTCAGCGAGAATTTTGCGGTCTACTCCAATATTGGCAGTATGAATAGCATGCATCAGCTTACTGTAGCTCACGCCGTGCATACGTGCCGCAGCATTAATGCGCGTAATCCAGAGGCGGCGCATATCCCGCTTGCGATTACGGCGGTCGCGGTACATGTAGGCCATTGAGCGCATGACAGATTCATGTGCGGGGCGAAAGAGCCGCTTTCGTGTGCCTCGATGGCCCTCGGCCATATCGAGTATCTTCTTGTGCTTCTTGTGTGCCGGGACACCACGTTTTACCCTAGGCATAGTATGTATTTACCCTCCATTCGATTTCACTGTCTTACCTAAAAGGCATAAGGCAGTAGACGCTTCATGCGATGTATATCGCTCGTTGCCAACGGGAAGTCTTTGTCCATCGAACGGACAGCTTCGGGTGACTTATTGCGGCGCAGGTGGCTGGCCGCTACTTTGCGGCGCATAAACTTGCCTGAGCCTGTGACCTTGACGCGCTTGGCCATGGCCTTATGTGTCTTTAGTTTCTGCTTCATAACTTACTTTCTTCTCTAAGTGGGGTTCCTCAACCTCAAATTCAATCAATAACCGATGCTCCTTCGAAGGCGCAGAGAAGCCACTCTCCAGAGCGAACCCCGTATCGTGTGCCCAAGGAGTATACCATAGTTGCCCTTGCACCTGCAAGGGGTTCCTCAATTGAACATCCTACCCTTTCCGCTTTTTCACCACTGAGAAAGAACAGGACAGTGGGAGCCGCCTGCATGGTACTAGTCGGTATTGTCAGATGTAGTCAATGATGCTATAATGGCCGCGTGTTTTCACAGACTTTCAAGCAAAGCAAGAGAGATCACAGCATCGGCGTCATGTCGATGTTCCACCTGCTCCGGCGTTCCCTGGCGTTGTATAAATGCAGGAATCTGACCGGAAGCGAGCCCAAAGGAAGGAGGTGGCTTCGTGAGAAGAGATTACGAAATTGGCTTTATTCTCAATCCCGAAGTCAGCGAGGAGCAAACACGCACTATTCTAGAGCGTATTGAACAAATAGTGGCCAGGTATGACGGCCAGGTAATCAAGGTGAACCAGTGGGGGCGGCGGCGTCTGGCATACCCCATTGAGCACCATCGTGACGGTTTCTATGTGTTTATTGATACGATCCTGACCCCTGAGACCGTGTCTGAACTGGATCGTACCCTCAAAGTTTCTGAAGAGGTCCTTCGGCACTTAATCAAGAAACGTGACCCCAAAACCGTGCAGAAGGAACGTGAGGCACGCGCTGCCGCAGCAGCCGCTCCGGCACCTACAGTAGCCGAGGCAGAGACAAGGCCAAAGGAGGAGACACCGGCCGAAGAGGAAACCGCAGAGTCGGCCATCCTCTCCCCTGAGGAGATCGCCTATGTCCCGCCTGCCATAGAAGAAGAAACGATCGAGGCTTAATAACGATTCGGGTATGTTCGCCACATCTCAGGAGAGTTGCATCAGGGTCTACGACGTCAAGTCGAAAGGAATTTAAACCGTGTTAAACAAAATCATGTTGATCGGGAACCTGGGAAGAGACCCCGAACTGAACGTGACTGGAGACGGTACTCCGTTCACAAAATTCACGCTTGCCGTCAACCGACGTATGAAGTCAAACGCCGGTGAGCGGCGTGAAGAAACCGAATGGTTCAACATCGTAGCCTGGCGGCAACTCGCAGAAACTTGCAACACCTATCTGCACAAAGGCTCGAAAGTCTACATCGAAGGCCGCCTGACGCAGCGCAAATACACCGATAAAAATGGTGTTGAGCGCACAGCAGTAGATGTTATTGCCAGTGACATGGAGATACTCACGCCGAAATCGCCACAGGGTGGCTCCGGTGACTTCCTGGCAGGTAGTCCAGAGGATGCGTTCTCCCTGGACAGCGGTGAAGAATTTCCCTGAGAACCCGGCGGACATTCCCTTCTCAGCTTAGAAGAGAGGAGAACGATCTGTGCAAAGACGATCTGAAGGTGCCCCGCGTCGTGAACGACGCGAGGCTGGACGCGGTGAGCGTACATCGCGCCGTAAAATATGCCAGTTTTGTCACGATCATGTGCGTGAGATTGACTACAAGGAATTAGGGCGTAACAGGCAACGCTACATTTCCGATCGTGGGAAAATCGAGCCTCGTCGTAAGACTGGCACTTGCGCCAAACATCAGCGCCGTCTCAGCGTAGCTCTCAAGCAGGCGCGACAAATGGCTCTGCTGCCCTACACTGCAGAGCACATGCGCGGCGCGTAACCTGGAAGTAGGCAGGTGGCACGGAGCGGAGATGAATACGTAACCGCCCTCTACTCAAAAGCGTATTCATCTTTACCGTGCTGGTTTGCTTTGTTAACGCCAGCTATCGCCTTGAGCGGGAGGAAGCTTATGAAAAGTCAGACAACGCGTCCGGTGCAGCGTCCCAAAAACCAGCAACCAACGCGATCTGCGAAACAGAACAAATATAGTAAACAGACGGCACGTGTAGAGGCACGACGTGACGGGACACCGCTAATTTTTGGCTGGGGAGGCCACCTCTCCCGCAGCGAGAAAACACGCATTCAGCGCCGCGCAACCTGGACCATTGCTGTTAGCATTATTGTACTTATTGTTGTGGTTATCACGGGGTTCTGGCTCAATTTCAATGTCATCACTCCTGGCTTACCGATCACAACGGTCAATGGTCACCAGATTCCCCAGTCACTCTACCGCAAGTTGGTTGCATTCAAGACACAATTGGAGATCAATAAGCTCAACGGGCCGCACGGTCTGTTCGCTCAACGCAAAAGCCTGGAGCAGCAGATCTCCCAGGAGCAAACAATCTCGAACAATGATACTAAACAAATCAACGATCTGAATGCGCAAATCAAAAATCTGCCTGCCGGTCCCAGTACTCAGCGCAGTAACCTGACTGCTCAAGTGGCGGCCTTACAGCAAAAAGTCATCCAAGCGCAGATAACCATTAACAGTCTGAACCAGCAACTGACTACCATGACAAACGCCACCATACCCGGTGAGCAGCAACTCTTCACCCAATCACAAGTTGGCAATGACAGCGCCACCTGGTTGCAGGATGATGAGATCATTAATGAATGGCTCGCGACACAAAGTAATGCTATCCAGGCGAAGATAAACCCATCGGCAAATGCCATTGCGCGTGCCATGAACGATTTCAAGGCCAACATACCGACTACGAGCAGCTACAGTCAATTTCTCAGCCAGGATAACATCTCCGACCAGGATATCCAGGCACTGATGGCATTGATGCTGCGTCGAGATAATATGCAGTCCTACCTGGCTTCCTTGATCGTATCACCAACTTACCAGGTGCTGGCACGCACGATGACGATAGACACACTGTCCGATGCCCAGAAGATACTTAATCAGTTGAATCACGGTGGCGATTTCGCAAAGATTGCGGTGGCTAAATCGGTTGATACTGGCACCGCCAGCAAAGGTGGGTCCCTGGGTTGGTTGGCTCGCGGCCAATACGCGGAGACAGAGCAATCGGCTGTAGTGGAAAACTGGCTCTTCGATCCTGCTCGCAAGTTGAACGAGATCAGCCCTATTCTAACTGAGAATGGAGCTTATCACATCGTCCAAATTCTTAATATCGATCCTGCTCGTCCCCTGGACCAAACAACCCTCCAGACTTTGCGGGATAATGCCCTGAACGATTGGCTGCTTATACAGCGTGCTATCCTTGGTTCGAAGATCACACCAGTTGACCAGACCAAGCTGCTTGATCCGCAGAATCTGCCGCCTAATCTACCTGCCGGAGCACCGGGCCAGGCACCTGGTCTGCCACAGCCAGGAGGTCAACCGTCCGGTATGCCTGGTGCCCCTGGAGGGCCGTAACAGGTAACTGGTTGATGAATGATCCTGGTGAGGTAGAGCTTGACCAGGATCATTCACCCCCAGATTTGTTATCATCATATGACCACTATCGCACCCAGTACAACTCAGACAAATACCACATCTATACAGCAGCTTCTAGAGGCGGTTTCTCTATACCTGCATATTCCATTCTGTCATACTCGTTGTCACTACTGCGACTTCAATACCTACGCGGGCATCCTCCCCTTGAGAGAGCCATACGTACAGGCCCTACTCATTGAGATAGAGCTAGCAGGAACATTAGCACAACACATAAACGGGCAACCACGCCGTGCACGTACGATCTTTTTTGGTGGTGGCACCCCCAGTTTGTTGAGTGTAGAACAGACCACACGCCTACTCAATGCGTGCCGTAATGCTTTCGCCGTCGATGAGGACGCTGAGGTGACACTTGAGGCGAATCCTGGCACACTCAGCCAGGAACAACTGCTTGGCTTACGAGCCGCTGGCGTCAATCGTCTTAGTATGGGCGCACAAAGCTTCGATGCTGAACTGCTCCACATATTGGGACGTATCCATTCTCCAGAAGAGATTCGCCATGCCCTACACAACGCTCGTGCTGCTGGCTTCACCTCCATTAATCTGGATTTGATGTTTGGCCTGCCCGAACAAACAATGCAGCACTGGCGCGAGACACTCGACCAGGCATTGGACCTACGCCCCGAACACCTCTCGCTCTATTCGCTGATTATCGAGGAAGGGACCCCTTTTTACACCTGGACACAGGAAGGAAGGATCATCCCTGGCGATGAAGACTTGTGCGCTGATATGTATGAGTATGCTGATGAACGTCTGCAAGCAGCAGGCTACGAAAACTACGAAATATCCAACTGGGCGCTTCCCGGACACCAATGCAGCCACAACCTCACCTACTGGCACAATCTCCCTTATCTTGGCATGGGGGCCGGAGCCTACTCATGCTTCGGTGGCAGGCGTTTCTCGAATGTGAGTGCACCACTCGAGTATATTCGCCTGCTCCGAGCGCACCAATGTCCAGAGGCCGAGAGTGAAACCGTAGGACGCGCACAAGAGATGTCAGAGACCGCTTTTCTGGGACTGCGTACCGCCATAGGCATCCATTTACCAACGTTCGAGCAGCGTTTCGGTGAATCATTTGCACAATTCGCCGGTGACCGTCTGCATATCGTAGCTGAGGCTGGCCTGTTGGAACAGACACATGATTGGCTGCGCCTGACCAAACGAGGACGCTTACTCGGCAACGAAGTATTTTTGCGACTGCTACCTGATTAAACCGACCGAAAGAACCAAAAAGGAAATACATATGGAGCAATCATTCTCTGCATCCACATCCTGGCGTGTATCTGACCAGCTCAACGATGCACAATTTCAGGATTTCAGGCTAGCAGGGATAGATGCTCTCCAGGCACAATTACTGTACAATCGCGGCATCAGAACTCCTGAGGCGATGCGTACCTTCCTCGATGCACGCTATGACAAGACGCCAGACCCACTCTCCTTGATCGATATGCCGCGTGCGCTTGAGCGTATTCAACGGGCACTTATCCGGTGCGAACATATTACCATCTACGGCGACTACGACGCTGATGGTGTCACCTCCGCTGCCCTGTTGACTCGCACATTGCGAACGCTTGGGCATCCCAGCCATCTACTGGACTACCACATTCCCAACCGTCTCAGCGAGGGCCGCGGCCTCAACATAAAGGCCCTTGATATGCTGAAGAGCAGAGGTACCTCACTGCTCATCACAACTGATTGCGCCAGCTCTGATATTGAACAAGTGGAGCACGCCAAGACATTGGACATCGATGTGATCATCACGGATCATCACCATCCACCAGAGCAGCGTCCCGATGCTTACGCCATGATTAACCCCTGGCGCCCCGACTGTACCTATGGTGAACGTTATCTCTCTGGTGTGGGCATCGCCTTCAAACTCGCTCAAGCACTGTTTCGCGCTTACAAGCAGCCTGCAGAGGAACGCGATTTACTGGACCTGGTAGCCCTCGGAACTATTGCCGATATTGCGCCATTGCTTGGCGAAAATCATACGCTGGTGCGTCTGGGGCTAGAACGATTGAGGCATACACACAAACCTGGTTTGCTGGCACTGATACGCAAAGCAAACCTACAACAGGACAAACTGCGCGAACGGGATATCTCATATGCTCTGGCACCGCGCATCAACGCAGCAGGACGCATGCAGGATGCTAGCATCGCTTTTGAACTTCTGACCACCGATGACGATGCGCAAGCTTCCCAATACGCCGATGAACTGGAAGCGCTGAATGTTTCGCGCCAGCAGCAAACAGAAACACTGATGAACGCTGTCCGTGAAGAGCTACAGCGATACCCCAACGATCCGGTAGTCCTGGTGAGTGGTAACGATTGGCCGGAAGGCATTATTGGCCTGGTGGCGGGCAAACTCGTTGAAGAATTCAAGCGTCCTGTATTCGTACTGAGCAAAGGCGAGGAGTACAGTCGTGGTTCGGCACGCAGTTCCGATGGCTTCAACATCATCCTGGCTCTGCACGCCCACGCCGATCTCTTCGTACGCTACGGAGGTCACGCACAAGCCGCCGGCTTCACCATTGCGAATGAGCGTATCGAGGATTTGCGTAGACATCTGCTGAGTTGGCACACGAGCGGGGGGGGCACCTCGTCCAATGCATCCAGGGCGGATCTTGCTTCCGCCCTGACACCCGACAGTACACGCGTGATTGATCTTATCTTCACAAAGCCAGAGCGTCTCAAATATAGCACGTATAGTAAGATTCAGCAACTCAGTCCATTCGGTGCTGCGAACCCTGAACCCACCTTCAAGTTGGCAGATCTGCGCCTTGTGAGTTGCTGGGCAAGCGGTATAGATGGGCGTAATCTACGTATGCGTCTAGCTGCCGCGGGTGTCCAGTTCAATGGCATCTTCATCCGTGGTGGAACTCAACTATCGTCTTTCAATGGCGTCAAGTATGTGAATGTCACCTTTCGTCTTGAACCTGCCTGGAGTGCTACAGAAGGCGAAAGCAAACAAGATATCAGTTTGAGGATACTGGATGTGGAGGCGGGCATGGCGGGGGCAAACCCCGCCACTATTATATGACGCTTAGTGCCGCCCGTTCGTGTATAGTGGGCATGGCGGGGGCAAGCCCCGCCACTACTATATGACGCTTAGTGCCGCCCGTTCGTGTATAGCATGAATACTTACTGGCCAGTCTACTTGATCTGGGCATAAACCGCTGGATACGTATTGATGATCTGCCAATTTCCCAGCGGCCAGTAGACCAGGACAGCCTTTCCGATAATGTAACTTTTTGGCACAAATGAAAGCTGCGGAGTTTGGGTTTCTACTCCCCAGTCGCGTGAGTCATCGCTAGATGGACGGTTATCGCCCATCACAAAGTAGTCATTGGCTGGTACTTTCCAGACTTTACCGGCGGGATTCGATGGTTGGCTAATGTACGGCTCATTGAGCACCACACCGTCGACACGAACCGTTGTGCTATCAGTGACAATAGTATCCCCTGGTAGCCCTATCACCCGTTTGATGAAGTCTTTGGTGGTGTCAACAGGCCAGTGAAACACGATGACATCGCCTCGCTCAGGGTCATGAGATAAGTAGGCCAGCTTATTCACAAACACATATTCGCCGTTAGTGAGGCCTGGCATCATACTGATGCCTTGTACCTGGTAGTTCTGCACTGCCAATTGCACGACAAAGAAGATCAAGAGCGCCAACGCTACTACTTCAACAATATCTCGTACAAGATGTGATTGGTTTTTCAACTCGGACCTCGACTTAATACATTATAGCTCCCAGGGCTGGGGCAAGCCCAGCCCATACCATATGACGCTTGTTGCCGCTCACTCGTGTATAGTAGTGGCGGAGCTTGCCCCAGCCATGAATACTTCCAGGAGGGTACCAGGCAAATGATCGGCTGCAACATGTTGTAACACCTCTATTACTCTTATACTCATACGAGCCCAAAATGTTGCAACACCCCTATTACTCATACCACATCCCAGGAAATCTGAAAAGTTCTCACCCACAAGTCCCATTCTTTTGTCCACCATAAAAGAGCATGCTATAATTCCATCTGAAATAGTGCGTTATGGTTGCAAAAGGAACGAGCAAGCAGATGAGCAAAAAACTCACGATACTGCTCCTCACATTAGTAGTGTTGATTAGCCTCTCCGTAGGCTATGTTCTGATCGGCCTCCAGGCCTACGCACACTACCAATGGAATAGCCAGGCCAACCAGGAACATTGTGGCGGCCAGCCTCCTGTACGCATCTGTGTACAAGCACCAACAGCCATTTTCAGTGCATTTTACCCTTCCTATGTTGCCAACCATAATAACCAATTCGTGATCGAGTACAGCAGCAGCAGCCCCGTTACCTTACTGATCAATGTCGATATCCCTGGCTTTACCCGAGTACAAACTCGCACAGTCAATGCCTCCCTTTCGTTACAATCTATTTCCTTCATGCCACCATTGCTCGATCATGTCCTCCGTAATTTCACTGCTGAGGATAACACCTCGCTGCATGTTTGGGTGACGGATACCCAGAATCATAGCTATTATATCAACGATACTCCACTCTTGCTCCATTCACGTTGGTTGATGCAATGGGTGGCAGCTAACCGATTGATGATCGCTGCATGGGTCACACCAAATGATCCGGCAGTCGCAGACCTGGTTGCCAAATCAATGAGATACTTACCGTCAGAGCCAGCACCCACTCCTACAGCCATGATTGGCTACAACCAAGCAAGCCGGAAGCAGGTCGCCGACCAGGTAGATGCGATTTTCGACGCCTTGCGCATCGATTACAAAATACAGTATGTCCAGGCGAGCGTTCCATATGGTGGTCCCGCTGACAGTACCGAGGACACACAAGTTATTAAGCTGCCATCGGAGGTACTGCAACAACATAGTGGAATGTGTGTCGAGCTGACTGTCTTATTGGCATCTGCCGTGGAAAGTATCGGGTTAGATGCCGAAATCGTAATCATTCCCGGACATGCGTTTCTCGGCGTCGCAGTCACACCTGATGATCGGCACTTTCAGTATTGGGACGCTGTACTGGTGAATAACAATGTTGCCGGGACTTCTGCTAATGTCTTCACCGATAGTGTCTATGCCCAAAACGTAAAACAGCATACCATTTTAGACACAATTCTGATCGACGATGCTCGCAAAGCAGACATTGATCCAATGGTTTGAAGGAGGAAAAGATGCTTTGAATGTCTCCTTTGCGAGCAATGTAGATTTTCCCACCTGGTTTGGTGCAGGTTGCTTTGGCGGGTTAGCATGTTGCATGTTCGCTATAGCCATCAACGCCTTCTATACCACTTTGCGTAGACGCGGCACGACCCGCCAACTCGCCGGAGCCGTTGTGACCTGCGTCATTTCTGCATTACTGCTGCTCCCTGCTTTTGTCTGGTATGACCAGCGATTCAGTGTCGAAGGGGCAACCCTCTCCTTTGCGGAGGTGGGGGTAGTGTTCGTCTATGTGGCCTTGTGGGGTTGGCTACTGCCTCTAAGCGCCACAATCACCTACTGCCTCTTTGCACTGCCACGCTCCCACGATGAATCGGGGAGCTACAGTGACTCGATGCGTCTGCTAAGTCTCAATCAATCTGCCAGGTCAAGCAATGCAGGCGGTGCGCAGCAACAAGCCTCTTCCCCAGCAAATGCACCTAACACGCCGGTCCCCTTCGTCTTTGGCGAGGGCGGAGGCAAGCTCACGCCTCTACAGGTCTGGGGCTGGCTTGAATATCGCAACGGACGCTTACAGGGGCAGCGACTCGCACTCAAGCAAGCAGTGGTGAAGCTAGGTCGTGGGGAAGATAATGACATCTGGCTGGATGATGAAAGGGCTTCGCGCGATCATGCACAACTCATCTGGCATCTTGGAACTATCTATATTATCCCTTGTGATATTCGCAATGCTGTTCTACTCAACGGACAACCTATCCATGGCCCCACTATTATCAGGCAAGGAGATGTGTTTGAGGTCGGTTCGCAGCGTTTTCTCTTTGAGTACGCCGAGCGATCCAACACGGCAGAACATGGTGATCCGCTACAACACGGCCTATTGGAACGACATTTGCGGCGCGCTCCCATCACTCCTATTCCTATGAACCGCAATCCATCGGCTCTGACAAAGCCTTTGAAAGATGATGGAGATAGTTATAATCCGCCTGATGAATACGCGACGATTGCCTCTCAGCTGTCGATTACAAATCGCAGTGAGCCAAGCCAACCATGGCAAGAAACTGCTGTGCTCGACCCGGTGGCACAAGCTGCAGCCGTACAAACTGACAAACGCAGTAGCGCTTTTTTGATCCGTAGCGGTGAGATGGCAGGAAAGGGATTCCTGCTGGATCGACCTGTGTTAACTATTGGGCGCGGGGTCGAAAGTGACGTGATTATCAACGAAGCTTCCATTTCACGCCTGCACGCCCAGGTCTTGCGCCAGGCCAATGGCGATTACGTCCAGGACCTTGCCAGTCGCAACGGCACAAAAGTCAACGATGAACCACTGCAAGCTCCAAGACTGCTCCACCAAGGCGACATCGTCTGCTTAGGGGAGGTTCGCATGGAGTATACGTCTGTATCGACGGCACTTGCTACCCCTCTCCGACCATTGCCACTTCCTTCCCGCGCGCGCTCGATCAGTGGTCCTGTGCCCTTGCGCCTGCCGAGCAAACCTAAAAAAGAGTAAGTCACCAGGGCGCAGGCATGCCATTCTGCCTGGGGAGCAGGTATCCCATCCCTACGACGAATGTCAAGAAAATTTGCTGTTTTTTCAACGATTGTATGATACAATGGGTATGTGGTTCGGGAGCTAGCTAGCTATCCCGCAAGGTAAGTAGTATCCAGGCCCCGGTTTCGCTCCGCCGCCAGGAATCTAGGACATCACTGCCTGATAGCCACCTCGGAGGTATACCCTTTCAGAGGTTTTGAAAAAGCGTATCTCCTCTTATCCCAAGAATACAAAGTATAGTTCATCGGGCGGAGCGAACACAAAGAAGGGGAAATATTACCAATGATGTCTAATGAAGGCTACCAGGACCGTATCCTCACCTGTCGTGACTGCGGCCTGGACTTCACGTTTAGTGCTGGCGAACAAGAGTTTTATGCCAGTCGAGGCCTGACGAACGCTCCCGGTCGTTGCCCAAGCTGCCGTGCTGCACGTCGTAGCGGCCAGTCATCAGCACCTCGCCAGCGCAGTGGCGAGCAATACGAAACAACCTGCGCAACCTGTGGCCGACCTACCTCTGTCCCATTTGTTCCTCGCGAAGATCGTCCCGTCTACTGTAGCGACTGCTTCCAGGCACAGCGGGCTGCTCGCGGTCCCCGCCGCGACGACTCGCGTAGCTACAGCGGGGGTGGTCGTGGCCGCGATCGGCGCGACCGCCGCGATAGCCGCGATCGCTGGTAAAACCAGGTAATTCGAGCAAGGAAAAGGCCTGGTGGAGGCAATCCCCCACCAGGCCTTTTCCTTGCTCGTTAGGAGGCGCTGCGTCGTTGCCTGTATTCCAGGGTGAGTTGATCGATGAGTTCCTTAGCCTTCATGTAGCTCATCGAGGGCTGAATCTCAGATTCAGGTCTGCCCAAATATTCGCAAAGCTTGCGAATACTCGTCAATTGTTTCTCCGTAGCTGATCCAGTAGTGGGGTTCTCTGCTACAACTGATGGATGAGCGTTTCCACTTATTTTGTTACCATTTCCCCCGGTACTCTGGCGTGTTGTAACGCCAGGTTGGCGTCCGCCGATGTTGGAGTTGTATATTGAACCGGTGCGCTCTGCAACGCTCCGCTTCACGGGACTGTCAACGATACGGTGTTCTTCGTCCAGTTCATCTCCAGTAAATTGAGTGCCAAAGCCCAATACAGCTAATGCACGGCCTATAGCTCCTGTTTCAGCCTTCTCGATAAAATCAGGAAAACTAACCGCCTTCTCCGACTTCGTACCGGTGCCTGTCCCGCCTTTGCCATCCTTAACGACTGCCCGGAAGACCACAAAGCCCTTTGCGTGTTTGACAACTTTTTCGTACTGATTCTTCTCTTCGTTCCAGGTGTCGATTTCTTCTTCGGTCTCACGCTCAGGATCGAGGTGCAGCATCTCGGTCTCAACGACACCTTCTGGACACAGGGACCGAAACCAGACGAGACGCCATTGCACCGGCAGGTAGTCTCTGAAGCCATCTTTGGTTTTAATCTGCACTACGTGTTCATTAGGGTTGAATAGACGGGAACGCTGCTCATCGCGGCTATACCCGTTGCTCTGTTCGCTCATATGCTGCTCCTGTTCCTCTCGAGATACTGCTCTATGCTCCAATATTAGATAATTTGTTCTAATACATTGTATCTTGTGTAACCTATCCTCGTCAAGGACGAGCGTGTGGTTCATTCTCTTAAAGGATTATTCTTTTCTGGGGATTAAAAAGAGGTAACTCTATGTTATATAATGTACTCAATCGTTGAATACAGCAAGTGAGCGAAGAAGCCAGAAATACAGGTGAGAGCCAATGAGTACTACAACTATTTACCAGGAGATTCAGGCAGCATTGCAGCGCGGCGAACGGATTGCAGTCGCCAGTGTCGTCAAAACCAACGGTGCTGCCCCGTGCGGAGTCGGCAGCAAAATGCTCATACGGGCCGATGGTGCCACTAGCGGAAGCTTTGCTGGACCCAAAACCGACGGCAAAGTAATACAAGAAGCATTACAAGCCTTACACGAAGGACGCACCTATACCACCCATATACACCTGGACGCCGACCAGGGCGAAGCTGTAGGTAGTTGTGGGGCCACATTGGAAGTCTTCTTTGAAGTGTTGCGTCCCGAGCCTCGACTGATTATCGCCGGTGCAGGCTACGTCGCACAGGCCCTGGCACGCCTGGCGATACCGCTCGATTTTCGCATCGTGGTTGTGGATGATCGCCGCGACCTGGCAGACCCACAAGTCTTTAGCGACAAGGTGCAACTAACATTCGGAGACATCCAGCAGACAATCCGCGAACTGGAACCAGACGAAGCAAGCTGGATCGTCATTGTCACACGCGGCCACCATCTTGACAAGGATGCACTGCGCACCGCTCTAGAGACCAATGCTGCCTATATAGGCATGATTGGTAGCCCCAACAAAGTAAAGCACATCTTCAAGGACCTGCTCAAAGAGGGTATATCAGCAGAACGCCTGGCGCAGGTACATGCGCCCATTGGCCTGGACCTGGGTGCGGAAACACCCGACGAAATCGCGCTCAGTATCGCCGCCGAGATGGTCATGATCCGCAAGAAGGCGAGCGGTGCACAGCTCAAGACGATACACCAGTTGTTAGAGGAAGATAGCCTGGTTCAGCTGTAGCAGGCCCATAATACCGGATGCCACACCTCGCTGCTCCTCAGGCACAATATTTGGCTCAACTTCACCCTTATGTGCATCGCCGACCCTGACATCCACTCATAACTCCTTTGGCGGGCCGTAGGCACGCCTTGAGGGAAAGGAGAATGCGAGGACACCTCGCGCTCCGGCAAGGGGCTTCGCCCCCTGCACCCCCGTTTATGAGTGGATGTCGTCGCCGACCGTCTTGAAAATCTGGCTAGGAAGGATGATAATACCAAGAGCGGTCCAGTGCAAACCAGAAGGGCGGAGGCAAGCTCAACCCCTACGGCCAGGATTTGCGTCCAGCGCCAATTAAGCATTTGAATCATGGCAATTGAATCACCAGGCGGCTTGATGAGGCGAGTCCAGCGTCTTCATGCTCTACGGTAGCTATTTCATACCTCTCCTTCGGTACAGGCGTGATTCATCACGCCCCTGGTCCGGCTTGCAGAAAGGCCCACAGGGCGTGATTCATCACGCCCGTACGAACTATGCCTAGTAAGGATATTCTATGTACACATATCGCGCCAGTGTCATTTGGACTATTATTATCTGCAGCCTCATTTTATGCGCGTCTTGCGGTCAGCCTGCCGTACCTGCTGGGCGGAGGCGAGCTCGCGCCCCTACAGCCAGTCCTACCGCAACCGTCATACCCACTCGTAGTGCCGTGAGCTCGCCTCCGCCCGCGCCGCAGCAATATACTTCCCACGTTATTCTATCTGGAGCAGTGCGACCCGACGATTTAACCTTCGATCAGCAGGGACGCTTATTATTCAGCGACTTCTACAACGGAACCGTCAGCCGCATCAATGCGAATGGGACGGTAACAACCATCTTGAGTGGACTGGGCGGACCAGAAGGTCTCGTCGTTCTATCAGACGGTACACTGATTATTGCGGAGCAGCGCACCAATCGTCTCCTCTCACTTGCCCCAGGGGCAACCTCACCCACAGTGTTGCGGGCACTGCCCGGCACACCGAGCGCAAAGCCCTGCAAAGATGGTGTGGACGGCATTGCTTTCGATGCCACCACGCAGACACTCATTATACCCGACAGCCCTACAGGAAATGTATATCGCATGAGCCTGGATGGCAGAACGCTCACACTGCTGGCCTCGGGCATTGCACGACCCGTTGGCGCGGCGGTCGACGCCCAGGGCACAATCTACGTTGCAGACGAGTGCGGTGGTGCGCTCTGGCGTATCACTCACGGTGGGAAGACGACGCGCATAGGTGGTTTTGGCATGCCCGACGACGTCGTATTCGATCAGCATGGTAACATACTTATTGTTGATCTCAAGCCATCTATCCACGCGCTCATTCGTATGAATCTTGCCACTGGCGAGCATGAGACGCTGGCAAGTCAGGGCTTCATCGAGCCACAGGGGCTTGCCATCGATAGCCACGACGACATCTTTGTTTCTGATGATTACGCGAATATCATTGTGGAGTACATACCAACATGAGCATTACCTATCCCCCAGACAGGGTCCTCACTACTATGTCAGAGGCCATAGCCCGCTACGTACCGCATGGAGCATCCGTCGCTATGAGCCTGGCCCTTGAACCGCTCATTCCCTTCGCGGCAGGGCATGAGATCATTCGACAGCAAAAGTGCAACCTGACCCTGATCGGACCTATCTCGGATGTCCTCTTCGATCAGCTGGTCGGTGCTGGTTGTGTCGCGAAGATCACTGCAGCGTGGGTGGGCAATGTCAGCGAAGGGCTGGGCCACTGCTACCGTCGCGCCACCGAACAATCAGTTCCACGAGCCATCGTCACTGAAGAACACAGCAATTTCACGATTGCGCTGGCATTACTGGCGGCGGGATTAGGTTCACCTTACATTCCCACGCGCACAGCGTTAGGAAGCGATATTGTGCACCAGAACCCGACGTTTCGCCAGGAACAATCGCTGCTAGATGGAACGCCGCTACTGCACGTGCCTGCGCTACGTCCTGACGTTGCGATTATCCATGTGCAACGCAGTGATGAAGATGGCAATGCACACCTCTGGGGCAACCTGGGCATATGCGAGGAGGCGGCGTTGGCTGCGAAGGATGTGATCCTGGTCGCTGAAGAGATTGTGTCTCGCGAGGTGATCCTGAGTGACCCGAACCGCGTGCTGGCTCCTTCGTTCAAGGTGCGAGCCGTAGTGCATGAGCCGTTGGGAGCGCATCCCTCGCCTGTGCAGGGCTACTATGATCGCGACCATCGCTATTATCACGAGTACCATCAACGCACGCGCGCGCTTGCAGGTTTTCAGCAGTGGCTCGATGAGTGGGTGTTGCAGGTGCCCACTCGCGCTGCCTACGTAGCAAAGCTGGGTGAGGAACGCATACGCAATCTGGGCGTCAAAGGGCACCGCTACGCCGCGCCTGTTGATTATGGGTATTAGGGAGGCATCACCATGGCAGGAGATCCCACGATAAATCGGGGGCCTACCGATTATTCACCACAGGAATTGATGGTTGTCTGCGCGGCCAGGCAGATACACGATGGAGAAAAAGTCTTCGTAGGTATGCGCTTGCCATTGCTGGCCTTTGCCCTGGCAAAGCGAACACACGCGCCAAACTGCATCGGGCTGTTCGAGGCGGGTATACTGCGCGATATACCTGCGCCGCGCTTACTTTACACAATGGGGGATGTTGCAAACATCACCGGCTCGTTGTGGGCAACGCGCATGGTAAACCTGATGGGTCTGATGGCGGCTGGAGAGGTGCAGGTGGGTTTCATTGGCGGCGCAGAAATCGATCGCTACGGCAACCTGAACACATCCATCATTGGTGATTGGAAGCATCCCAAGGTGCGTTTGCCAGGAAGCGGTGGCGCGGCGGATATCGCATCGCTATCGCAGCGACTCGCCATTATCATGCAGCATGATCGCCATCGCCTACGTGAGCGTGTCGATTATGTTACCAGCCCCGGTTACGGCTACCCTGATGAACACGGACCCGCAGGCAAAGCGTGGCGGCAGCGTGTCGGTCTACCCCGTGGAGGCCCTGCTGCGCTGATTACGACGCTGGCTGTCTTCACGTTTGATCGCGAGAATGGTGAAGCAATGCTCCAATCCTATCACCCCGGTACGACAATTGAGCAGGTGCAGGAACAGACGGGCTGGAAATTACGGGTCGCTCCCGATTACGCTGAGACGGTACCGCCGAGTGCGGAAGAGTTGCGGGTGATTCGTGAGTGTGATCCGGAGGGTGTATGGACAAGATGAGAGCAACTTTGGTTTGCGTAACTTTCTTTTTGAGTGATAAAATAGTGTAAGCAAGTCCCGAACCTATAGGACAACCCAGGTCATACACGATGAAAGACCAGATAGCAACCTCACCCTCCTCGGAGTTAGAGCGACCTGATCTCTATATCAATCGAGAATTGAGTTGGATCGACTTTAACCTGCGTGTTTTTGAAGAAGCGCAGGATAGTCGCCATCCACTGCTGGAACGTGTGAAGTTTCTCTCTATCTTCGATACCAATCTCGACGAGTTTATCATGATTCGCCTGGCCGGCCTCAAAGATCAGGTGGCGGCGCATGTTACCACGCTCAGCCCAGATGGGATGACGGCAGAACAACAGTTGTCCGCCGTGCGTCAACATCTCGCCCCCCTCCTTCACGACGTTCGCTGCTATTGGCGCAATACACTTGTCCCCCAACTTGCAGAGCAGCGTATCGTCATCCTGGATTATGAGCAATTAGACGCGGAGCAGCGCACTGCAATGCTGACGTACTTTGAACGGGAGATCTTTCCGGTATTGACACCGCTGGCGGTCGACAAGGGGCATCCGTTTCCCTTTATCTCCAATCGAAGCCTGAACCTGGCAGTTGTGATCACTGATGCAGTCCATGGTGAACGTTTCGCGCGGGTGAAGGTACCGCCGACGCTGCCACGCCTCATTCCCGTACCTGTCAGGGCTGATGAACCAAACTCAGTCGCCTTTGTGTGGATCGAACAAGTCATCGCTGCTCACCTGAGCAAGCTTTTCCCGGGCATCGATGTATGGGAATCCTATCCGTTCCGCGTGTTGCGTGACGCTGATATTGAACTACGCGAAGATGAGGCTGGTGATCTGCTTGAGCAGATCGAAGAAGGTCTGCGTGAACGCCGCTTCGGCTCGGTCGTCGATCTCGCGGTCAACCCTTCTATGCCGCCTCGCATTCGTGACCTTCTGGTGGACAACCTGGAGATCAGTGCAGACGATTTGACGGTCATTGATGGGCCGCTTGGTATGGGTGACGTAATAGAGTTGCTTGCATTGGATCGTCCTGGACTGAAGGATCCGCCCTTTGTCCCGCGCATGCCGCCGCAACTACGCGATGGGCATCATCTCTTTGCAGCCATTCGCAAGCGTGACTTGTTGACCCATCAACCCTACGATAGTTTCAATTCAGTGGTTGAGTTTATTCGTACTGCTGCCGCTGATCCACACGTGCTGGCAATCAAGCAGACCCTCTATCGCATAGGGAGTAACTCGCCGGTGGTCGATATGCTTTTGGAGGCCGTGGAGAATGGCAAACAGGTGGCGGTACTTGTCGAATTGAAGGCCCGTTTTGATGAAGAGAACAATATCGAATGGGCGCGGGCGCTAGAACGTGCAGGTGTGCACGTCGTCTATGGCCTGCTAGGCCTGAAGACGCATGCAAAGATCGCTCTGGTTGTGCGTAAAGAGGCGGATAGCCTACGTCGCTATGTTCACCTTGGCACGGGGAACTATAACGCCACCACTGCCCGTATCTATGAGGATCTCTGCCTCTTTACCTGCCAGGAGGACATAGGCGCGGATGCTTCGGACCTGTTCAACTCCCTGACCGGCTACTCGCGCCAGAGTAGCTATCGCAAGCTGCTGGTGGCCCCGGTCAGCCTACGTAAAGGCATTATAGAGCGTATTGAGCGAGAGATACGTCACGTGCAAGAACGGCATGCTGATGGACACCTTATTTTCAAAGTAAATGCTCTGGTCGATCCAGAAATCATTGCCATGCTTTACCGGGCGTCGCAAGCTGGGGTACGCATCGATCTGATTATTCGTGGTATCTGCTGCTTGCGACCTGGCATCGCCGGAGTGAGTGACAATATTCGTGTCAGGAGTCTGCTGGGGCGTTTCCTGGAGCATAGTCGCGTTTTCTACTTTGGCAATGGGGGTGATGAGGAGATGTACCTGGGTAGTGCAGACCTGATGCAACGTAACCTGAATGAACGCGTTGAGACTCTCTTTCCGGTTGAAGACCCCAGATTACGCACGGCCATTCGCCAGCGGATGCTCGAACCGCTATGGGCTGACACCGTCAATGCCCGTGAACTGCTGCCTGATGGACGCTATGTGCGTGTACAACCTGAGCCAGGCACTCCTCCTTTCGATAGCCAGGCCTGGTTTATCACGCATGCCCTGTCCAATCCAGACCCAGATTCCGGCGATCACACTACAAGCGCGTTGCCATCGGGCGCGTAGCCCCTGTAGACCGATAAATCGGCTGTGGGCACGGTTTACCTATCCCCAGACAGGATTGCCCGGCTCCTACAACGGTTTTATAACATCCTCCAAAAAGGTATTGACGTACGAGGCAAGGCATGTTATAGTGTGCCACACGCCAAGGTAGCTCAGTTGGTAGAGCACAGCACTGAAAATGCTGGTGTCGTCGGTTCGATTCCGTCCCTTGGCACCAATGAACCCATGCAGGATGCCTCAAGCCAGATGAGAAGCGGCTTGAGGTGTTTTTGTTGTGTGGGTTCTATCAGTTGGACTTTGTACATTTCGATTAGAGGCGATTCCCCGTAATGCTATACTATGAGAGAGTTACACGTGCCAAATCAAGCTGTCTTCACCTTTAGTGCTCTAGTCTAGCCCGAAGATAAGGAAGAGAACCATCCCCTGCCTTTTCGCTTGTTGTCTACTAACATCTGCTAGATTGAGGTCAGATGAAGATGAAACTCTCGCATAGGAGAAGTTCCCTAGAGCTCACTCGCTTTGAGGAGAACACGGCAGACAAGACCAGAGCGCAACACCTCACTGCTGCGGAGCCATCTCGTAGAGCGTTTTATAGCCGTGTCGCACGTTTCACTGCTGCAATTGCGTTCTTGCTCTTAGCTGAGTTCTTTACAAGTTGTAATTCACAGCAAGAGAAAAGCTTCTTGCGTCCTACGGTGCAGATAAATGACACCGATGTTATTACAAATACAAGATATATTGGTGATGCATTTACTCTCCCTGGACAGATGGTTTCTGCCTCATTAGCGCCTGACATGAATAGGCTCCCACCCTATGCTCCAGGCATTTCGTTCCTGGGAATAATTGCTCAGGACACCTTGTCCTCTGGCTGCGATAGTGTCAAACCATGCGATATTCTCTTTCTAGGGATGTTTAGACAGAATAACGGCACGTTCCGCTATGGCTATGAGATAAACGGGTCAAGATACTATGCTGGAGGACATGTACTAGCCTCGGATTACAAGTATGATATCCACTTCTATATTAATGAAGAAGGCTTAGTTACGGATCCTACTTATCCGATAGGAAGAAGGTTAAGGTTTGGCTACGACTTCCAAATTTCGCGTGGCTGGGATAGTTCCATCCCGATTCAGGGGCTTGATAGCTCACCCATCTATGCCAATCAGCTTTTTGTCGGAGGCATGGACGAAGGCAATAATGTCCAACTTCCTTACAAAAAACAACTCCAATTGCTCATCTGGTCGCCGGGAAATGTGCAGACACCAAGCGTGATCTATAAAAATGGAGACGATACCAGTCAGGTGAGCTCTCAATATAGTGATACTGAAGATTGTATTGTCCTCACACTTAGCGGTAGTTATACTACATAACAGCCGAGTAGGTTACCTCGCGAG
>Ga0187819_10000429_pt1 | contig 20866 bp, 15 predicted proteins | sample NC_wetland_sal_i_15_FD_132411 | JGI IMG/M metagenome (GOLD analysis project Ga0187819, IMG submission 132411) | Wetland sediment microbial communities from Neuse River Estuary, North Carolina, USA - SO4_4 | ecosystem: Environmental > Aquatic > Freshwater > Wetlands > Sediment | place: USA...
ATGGATCGACCGACTCTGGCGCTTCGCTTGGCGATATCCTCGGTGCTGCCTTGAGCAAGGCGAAGGAAGAGGATGGCGACGAGGCCGCCGAGAAGCCAAAGCGCAAGAGCCGCGCCAAGAGCGAGGGCGCCAAGACCGAGGCGGACGCCGAGCCCGAGGAATAGTCACGCGCGCCGGGCTCGCCTGGTTTGGTCTCGGCGCATCTCCAGGCCTGCGATCTTCTAGAGAGATCTGCACGTGATCGAAGCCGAAACTGTGATCGAACGCCGCCGGCTGAGGCGCAGGCTCACCCTCTGGCGGCTCGTGGTGGTCGTTCTCGGCGCGTTCTTCGTCGCGCTGCTGATATCCGGCGACCAGCGCCTAGCGGGCTACGGCGGTTTCTTGCCGCATATCGCCCGCGTCTCCGTAAGCGGCATCATCACCGACGACCAGAAGGTGCTCGACCTTCTCGACAGGGTCGGCAAGTCGAGCCAGGTCAAGGCGGTGATCCTCGACATCAACAGCCCAGGCGGCACCACCACCGGTGGCGAAGCTATGTATGAGGCGATTCGCCGCCTCGCCGAGAAGAAGCCGGTGGTCGCGGTTTGCGGCACGCTTGCCACCTCCGCGGCCTATATCGTCGCGCTCGCCACCGACCGCATCTTCGTCTACGGCAACACCATCACCGGATCGGTCGGCGTCATCTTCCAATGGGCCGACGTGTCCGAGCTCATGCGTACCCTCGGAGTGAAGGTCGAGGAGATCAAGAGCGGGCCGCTCAAGGCCGTGCCGAACCCATTCGAGCCGGCCGACGAGAAGGCGCGCGCGCTCGGCGAGGAGATGGTGCAGGAGGCGAAGGTCTGGTTCGTCGATCTCGTCGCCGAACGCCGCAAGATCGAGCCTGCTTCGGTTCCAGGCCTTACTGATGGCCGCATCTATTCCGGGCGTCAGGCCTTGGCGCTCAAGCTTGTGGACGAGATCGGCGACGAGAAGGCGGCCAAGACGTGGCTGCAGAAGGAGCGCAACGTGGCACCCGGACTTTCCGTCATCGATTGGAAGCCGAGAGCCGAAAGCAGCAGCATTTTGAGATGGCTGTTCGGGTCCGTCGCCTCCGATCTCGGCATTACGGCTGACAACTTCGCATCTCTATTCGGTCAAGTTTCGGAAGGACTTAGGCTTGACGGTCTGGTTTCGCTTTGGCACCCTGCCGGCAGCTAGCGGGGCTCTAGCCGGCAAGCCGGGGATGGTGGGACGATCATGATCAAATCGGAATTGATACAGCGCGTGGCTGCGGCCAACCCGCACCTGTTTCAGCGCGACGTCGAGCGCATTATCAACATCGTGCTAGATGAGATCACCGGCGCGCTTTCCCGCGGTGACCGGGTCGAGCTGCGAGGGTTCGGCGCGTTCACGGTGAAGCATCGCGCGGCCCGGCAGGGGCGCAATCCGCGCACCGGGGACACCGTCTTCGTCGAGGACAAGTTCGTGCCCTTCTTTAAGACCGGCAAGGAGCTCCGCGAGCGATTGAACCGCGAGGATGGCTCGGGCGCGAGCTAGGACCTCAATCCCAATGGAGCGGCCGTGATGCGTAAGTTTGTCGTCGGCCTCATTGTCGTGCCGCTGGGCGTTCTGCTCGTGGCGCTCGCCGTCGTCAATCGCAAGCCGGTGATGCTCGGGCTCAATCCCTTCGACGGCGATTCCGGCTTTGGCGTAGAGGCACCGTTCTTCCTGTTTCTACTTGGCGCTTTCGCCCTTGGGCTCGTCATTGGCGGGCTCGCGACCTGGCTCGGCCAGGGCAAGTGGCGGCGCACGGCGCGGGTCGAAGCCCGCGAAGCCTCCACCTGGCGCCGCCAGGCGGACCGCCTGGAGAAGGAGCTTGAGGGGTTGGATGCCCGCCCAAAACGCGTGCGCCTCGCCGCCGACTGAAATCCGCCGCCGAAGCCTGTGCGCCGGCCCCGCGGCCGCGCCCAGCCAAGGGCGGCATGCTGCACTGCGATGGACTTGCGAGCCCGGATTGCATAGGGTGGCCCCCCTTGGGCGCTTTTTGGAGCCCCGCACCCCCAAAAGCCCGTGAAAGTCTGTCAGGTGCCGGTGAAGGTGAAAATTTGCGGCGTCCGGACGCCGGCCATCGTCGATGTGGCGGTGGAGGCCGGCGCCGACTATGTCGGCCTCGTATTCTTTCCGCGCAGCCCGCGCCATATCGAGCCGGGCGCGGCGCGGCCGCTCGCCGAGCATGCGTTCGGACGCATCGAGACCGTCGCGGTCCTGGTCGATCCCGACGATGCGCTGCTCGACCGCATCCTGACCACGGTCCGCCCCAACCTCCTCCAGCTTCACGGCAACGAGGCGCCGGACCGGGTGGCGGCGATCAGGGCGCGCTCTGGCCTCCGCACGATCAAGGCCATTGGCATCGCCGCGTCCGGTGATGTGGCGAAGGTCGCCCCCTATCGCGGAATTGCCGATTTGATCCTGTTCGACGCCAAAGCTCCCGCCGCCTCGGATGTTCCTGGTGGCCATGGCTTGGCCTTCGAATGGCACGTGCTTGGCGGCCTTTCGGCCGAGCGTCCCTTTGCTCTTTCCGGCGGTCTCGACCCCGATAATGTCTGGGAGGCTCTGGCCACCACCGGCGCTTCGATAGTCGATGTGTCGTCCGGCGTGGAGGTGACCCCAGGCGTGAAGGACGCCGATTTGGTGCGCCGGTTCGTGCAGGCGGCCAAGGCGCCGAGCCCGCTTAAAAAAGTCAAGGTCTCATGAGCGCGCCCCTCGACCGGCCACCTCTCAACAGCTATCGCACCGGGCCCGATGAGCGCGGCCATTTCGGCATCTATGGCGGCCGCTACGTTGCCGAGACGCTGATGCCGCTCATCCTCGACCTGGAGAGGGCCTACACCGACGCCAAGGCCGATCCCTCGTTCCAGGCCGAGCTTGACGATCTGCTTGCGCATTACGGCGGAAGACCAAGCCCGCTCTATTTCGCGGAACGCCTGACCGAGCATCTTGGCGGTGCCAAGATCTATTTCAAGCGGGACGAACTGAACCACACCGGCTCGCACAAGATCAACAATTGCCTCGGCCAGATCCAGCTCGCCCGGCGCATGGGCAAGAAGCGCATCATCGCCGAGACTGGAGCTGGACAGCACGGCGTGGCGGTCGCGACGGTCGCCGCGCGCTTCGGGCTCCCTTGCGTGGTCTATATGGGCGCGACCGACATCGAGCGGCAGCGCCCGAACGTGTTCCGCATGAAGCTGCTCGGCGCCGAGGTCCGTCCCGTCACCTCCAGCTCAGGCACGCTGAAGGACGCCATGAACGATGCTCTGCGCGACTGGGTCGCCAATGTGCACGACACCTTTTACATCATCGGCACCGTGGCGGGTCCGCATCCGTATCCCGCCATGGTGCGCGACTTCCAGTCGGTCATCGGGCGCGAGACGCGCGAGCAGATGCTTGAGCGCGAGGGGCGTCTTCCCGACACGCTCGTTGCCTGCATCGGTGGCGGCTCCAACGCCATGGGCCTGTTCCATCCGTTCCTCGACGATCCGTCGATTTCCATCTACGGGGTCGAAGCCGGCGGCTACGGTCTCGACGTGGTGAACGGGCACGCGGCCTCCATGACCGGCGGTAAGCCCGGCGTGCTGCACGGCAATCGCACCTATCTCCTGCAGGATAGCGACGGCCAGATCCTGGAAGGCCACTCCATCTCGGCCGGTCTCGACTATCCGGGCGTGGGGCCTGAGCACTCCTGGCTCAAGGATTCAGGCCGGGTGAACTACGTGGCGGTCACCGACAAGGAAGCGCTAGACGCCTTCCAGCTCTGCACGCGACTCGAAGGCATCATCCCGGCGCTCGAGCCGTCCCACGCGCTCGCCTACGTCAAGAAGCTCGCGCCCAAACTGCCGAAGGACAATCTGTTGGTCATGAATATGTGCGGCCGTGGCGACAAGGACATCTTCGCCGTCGCCGGCCATCTGCACCTGGAGATGTGAGGTGGCGACACGCATCGACAAACGCTTTGCCGAGCTGAAGGGGCAGGGGCGCGCGGGTCTCGTCGCCTTCATCACCGCGGGCGATCCCGACGAAGACACCTCGTTGAAGATCCTAAAGAACCTGCCGCAAGCCGGGGCCGACATCATCGAGCTCGGCATGCCCTTCTCCGACCCCATGGCCGACGGGCCGGCAATTCAGGCCTCCTCCACCCGCGCGCTTCACGCCGGCCAGACCATGGTCAAGACCCTGGCCATGGTGAAGTCCTTCCGCAAAAAGGATGAAGCCACGCCCATCGTGCTAATGGGCTATTATAACCCTATATATATCTATGGCGTCGACCGGTTCCTGAAGGACGCGGTGGCGGCCGGAGTGGATGGTTTGATCGTGGTCGATGTGCCCCCGGAGGAGGATGCCGAGCTTCGGCCGGGTGCAAGTGCGGCCGGCCTCAACTTCATTCGCCTGGCGACGCCCACGACGGACGCGAAGCGGCTCCCGGCGGTGCTCGCCAACACCTCCGGCTTCGTCTATTACGTCTCGATCGCGGGCATCACCGGGACGGTTGCGCCTGATCTTGCCGATGTCGGCGCCCATGTCGGCCGCATCAAGGCGGCAACCAAGCTTCCAATCGCCGTCGGCTTTGGGGTGAAGACCAAGGAGCAGGTGGGCGCGATTGCCAAGCTCGCCGAGGGCGTGGTGGTGGGCTCGGCGCTCGTCACCGCGATTGCCCAGAGCCTCGATGCCGAAGGCAAGGCGACGCCGGAAACCGGCTCCAAGGTGCTCGCTTTGGTCGAGCAGCTAGCTTCCGCGCTCCGGAAGCCCGCGGCCGCCGCCGCGGTTTAGGCACGATTTCGAGTTTAGGTGATTGTTACCTCAGACCGTTTGGTAGACCCGTGAACTGGATCAACAATGTTGTGAGGCCCAAGATCCGGAGCATCCTTCGCAAGAAGGAGATGCCGGACAATCTATGGGTGAAATGCCCCGAGACGGGGCAGATGATTTATTACAAGGATCTCGAAGCCAACCAGTTCGTGGTGCCTGGCTCGAACTATCACATGCGCGTCTCGGCCGGGGCTCGGCTGAAGGGCCTGTTCGATGGCGGCCAATACGAGACCATCGCGCTTCCCGAGGTACCCATCGACCCGCTCAAGTTCCGTGACGAACGGCGCTACACCGACCGGATCAAGGATGCCCGCGGCAAGACCGGTCTTGCCGATGCCGTGCTCGTGGGCGCAGGCCACCTCCAGGGCGAGAAGATCGTGGCCGCGGTGCAGGACTTCGATTTTCTCGGCGGCTCGCTCGGCACCGCCGCAGGTGAGGCGGTAATCTCCGGCATGCGGACGGCGGTGAAGCGCGAGAGCGCGTTCATTCTGTTTGCTGCTTCGGGCGGCGCGCGCATGCAGGAAGGCATTCTCTCGCTTATGCAGATGCCGCGTACCACCGTGGCAGTGCAGGAGCTCCGCGAGGCGAAGCTTCCTTACGTGGTCGTGCTCACCCATCCCACCACCGGCGGCGTGACCGCCTCCTACGCCATGCTCGGCGACATCCATATCGCCGAGCCCGGTGCGCTGATCGGCTTCGCCGGCCCCAGAGTCATCGAGCAGACCATCCGCGAGCAGCTCCCCAACGGCTTCCAGCGCGCCGAATATCTCCTCGATCACGGCATGGTCGACATGGTGGTGCATCGCCATGCGCTGCGCGACACGCTCGGCCGCATCTGCCGCTTGCTGACGCACCCCCAGCCAGGACGCGACATCGCGCTTCCCGATCACCTCGATGGCGTGAACTCGCGTACGGCGCCCGCCTCGACCATCGCGCGAATCGGCGGCAATGGGGAGATCGTGGATGTCGACGTCGAGGAGGACGACGATCATCTGAGCGAGCCGTTCGGCACTCCTGCCGATCTGCATCCCCCGCGTAGCGCCTAAGGCCTGACCGCCTTGACCACCTTGCCCCACAGCGACGAGGGTCGCTCGCCACTGCCCTCAGTCGCGGGGAGCATTACCCTGCTCGAGCGCCTCAAGGCGCTTCACCCGCAATCCATCGACTTGTCCCTCGGGCGTATCGAGCGCCTGCTCGCGGCACTCGGCCATCCGGAGCGCCGCCTGCCGCCGGTTGTCCATGTCGCCGGCACGAACGGCAAGGGATCGCTGATCGCCTTCGTTCGCGCCATCGCCGAGGCGCTGGGCAAGCGTGTCCATGTCTACACTTCGCCGCATCTCGTCAACTTCCATGAGCGTGTTGTGCTTGCCGGGCCTGATGGCGCGGCGCCGATCACCGAGGACAGGCTGGTGGATTGCCTCGCTAGCGCCGAGGCCGCGAATGGCGGCGAGCTGATCACCCTGTTCGAGATCACCACCGCTGCGGCCTTCCTTGCGTTTGCCGAGGCGCCGGCGGATTTGCTGCTGCTTGAAACTGGCCTCGGCGGAAGGCTCGATGCGACCAATGTGGTGGATAAACCGCTCGTGACGTCCATCACCCCCATCTCCATCGATCACGTCTCCTTTCTCGGCCATACCCTTACGGCCATCGCCGGCGAGAAGGCCGGTATCCTCAAGCCCAGCGTTCCGTGCATCGTTGGGCGCCAGGAAGCCGAGCCGCTGAAGGTGATCGAGGCGAGAGCCGACGAGATCGGTGCGCCGCTCCATGTCTTCGGCCGCGACTTCGATGTGTTCGAACAACACCGGAGGATGATCTTCCAGACCGCATCGCGGCTGATCGATCTGCCCTTGCCGCGTCTCAACGGGCGTCACCAGATCGACAATGCCGGCGCGGCAATAGCCACTGCGAGCGTCGCCTTCGGCGATGCTCTGACCATCGAGGCGCTGGAGCAGGGACTGACCCATGCCGAATGGCCGGCGCGGCTCGAGCGCCTCGGCGACGGCGCGCTTTACCAATATGTCGGCGACGGCACCGAGATTTGGCTCGATGGCGGGCACAATGCCGCCGCCGGCCAGGCCATCGCGCATGCGCTCGCCGAATTTGAGGAGCGCGTGCCCCGCGCGGTTCATCTCATCTGGGGGATGATGGAGACGAAGGACGCGCACGCTTTCATCGCCCCGTTCGAGGGACTGGTCGAGCGTGTCTACACAGTGCCAATTCCCGAGGAGGCGAACGCCTTCTCAGGCGAGGCCTTGGCGGAGATCGCGGCGAGCGAAGGCTTCGACGTCACGCCGACCAGCGGCATAGCGCACGCGCTGATGCAATCCCGAGCGGCCTTAGGGCGCCCGGGACGCGTGCTGATCTGCGGCTCCCTGTACTTAGCGGGCCACGTGCTCAAGCTGCATGGAAGCTAGGCTGCGGCGACGCCGATCGTCCCGCTGATCCAGTCGGCAAGCCGGCTCTTCGGCAGCGCCCCCGTCTGGGTCGCGGCGAGCTGGCCGTCCTTGAAGATCATGAGCGTCGGGATCGCGCGTACATTGTAGCGCGACGGCGTCCGATGATTCTCATCGATGTTGAGCTTGACGATCTTGACCTTGCCGTGGAGTTCCTTGGCGATCTCCTCCAGCGCCGGTGCGATTTGCCGGCAAGGGCCGCACCATTCGGCCCAGAAGTCCACCACGACGGGCGTGGACGACTTGAGCACGTCAGCCTCGAAGGTATCGTCGGAAACAGCTGAAGTTGCCATTTGCGTCTCCTGGTTCGCCGGCAGTCGACCCCTGAAAATGGCCGGTCTTCTCGTCTCAAGCGAACCTAGGTGCGCACCTCCGCAACGTCAAGGCTAGGATCCTCCTGCAACATGCAGTCGTTCGGCCAAATCAAGCAGTGTTGATGGGATTTCCATGAGCTTCGGGCCATCGGTCCATACGATTGCCGCCCGCAAAGCGCGGGTCGGGAACATGAGCCTCAGTGCTGCGCGATAGGCGGCAAGTTGCGCGATATAGCCCGGCGCCACCTCCTCGGGTGTCGAGGGCGGCGGCCGATTCGTCTTGTAGTCCAACACCAGCAAGGCGTCGTCGAGCACCGCCAAACGATCGATCTGGCCGCAAAGCTCGCGTGCCTCGTGGCCGTCGCCGAACCTTGCCACGATCGGCACCTCGCCGAGGCTTCCAGGCTGGAAGAGGGCGGCAAAGCGCGGGTCCTGAACGATGGCAATCGTCTCGCTCACGATCTCCTCCCGCATCTTCTCCGGCAAATCGCCGCCGCGGGCGGCGGCGAAGGCTCTCGCCGCCCGCTCCTGATCAGCGCCCGCCAGCTGCGGCAGATGCTGCAGCAGCGTGTGCACAAGCCGCCCGCGAGCGAAGCGCCGGTTGTCGGCAAGCGCCTTGGGTCCGAGCGGGGGCTGCTCGGCGTTCGGCCCTAAGGCTTCGGCAAGCCGTGATGGCGTGAGGATTTCCCGCGAGCGCTCCGGCGCGGCGGGCTTGGTCGCCCATTCCGGCAGCGTCGTGGCCTCGATCTGCGGCTCGCGTGCAGCTTGCTCCTCGACAGAGACCGCCTGCTCGCTCTCAAGACGCCGCACCGAGGCTCCATCATGGCCAGTGGCTTTGGTGAGTAGACCTTGCAGCCCCTGTGTCACGAGGTCGTACCAACCGTTTCTCTCTCGTTGCCTCACGCCCTGCCAGCCGCAGACATAGAGCCGGTCGCACGCCCGCGTCATGGCGACATAGAGCAGCCGGTGATATTCCTCGCGCTCAGCCTGCTGCACTTTCATCTTGGCGTTGGCGAGCGCCTCGAGGTCTGAGTGTCCCGCGGGTGGCCAGACGAGATGACCGACCGTGTCGGGGGGAGTGCCCGGACGCGGCAACGAGAAAATCCTCGGCCCTTGCGCCCGCGAGATCATGCAGGTGTCGGGCAGGAACACGATTGGCGCCTGCAAGCCCTTAGCGCCATGCACTGTCATGATGCGAACCTCGTCGCGCTCTTGCTCCATGTCGCGCTTGATCTCGCTGTCGCTTAAGCGAAGCTGGTCGACGAAGCCCTGCAGCGAGGGGGCCGCGTCCCGGTCATAGGCAAGCGCGAGATCGAGAAATTCATCCAGCGCCTCCGCCGCCTCAGGCCCAAGCCGGGTCAGCAGCCGTTTACGCATCGCCTGCCCGCCCTGTTCGAGCAGCTCGGAGAAGAATTCGTAGGGCGGCTGGAAGTCGGCACGGGACAGCCAGCGCGCAAGAACGCTCGCCGCTTCGGCGAAGCGCGCATCGTCACCGGCCTTGGTCTTGAGCGCCGCCCACAAGGACGTCTCTCGCTGATAGGCGAGATCGAACAGCGCCTCGTCGTCGAGCCCGAATAGCGGACTCTTCAGCACGACGGCGAGCGCAAGATCGTCCTCCGGCATCAAGAGCACGTCGGCGAGCGCCACGAGGTCCTGCACGGCGAGCTGATCCATAAGCCGCATGCGGTCCGCGCCCGCCACCGGCACGCCTTCGCGCTTCAGTGCCCGGAACATCGGCCCAGTGAAGGGATCGCGGCGCCGGACCAAAATCAGAATATCGCCGGCCTTCACCTTGCGGCCTGCCGAGGGCAGCTCCTCGCCCTCCGCAAGCCAGTACTTGATGAGGGCCGCGATGCGCGCGCAAAGCGCGTCGACCGAACGGACGCCGCCGCGATCCTCATTCCAGGGCTCGAAGGCTTCCGCCGGCTCGGACTTCTTCTCCTCCTGTACCTCCCAAAGCTCGACTCGGCCGGCCTCGCCTTTCCGGTAGGCGTGATGCTTGATGACCGTGGCTGCAACCGAGGTGAGGCCGTCCGCTGCCGGCGCCTTGGCGAAGGCCTGATCGACCGCCTCGAGCACGGGCTCCGTCGAGCGGAAGGAAAGAGTGAGCGGAACCTCGTTCCAGGCCTGTTGCGCGGCCCGTGCCTTGGCGCGAAAGGCGCGTCCCACCGCGCCGAAGCGGGCGGGGTCCGCGCCTTGGAAGCTGTAGATCGACTGCTTCTCGTCGCCGACCGCAAACAGCGTGCGGACCTTCGCATGAGCCCCTTCGCCGGTGAAGAACTCCTCGGCCAGCCGCTCGATGATGGTCCATTGGGCCGGGTTGGTGTCCTGTGCCTCGTCGACCAGGATGTGGTCGATTCCGCCGTCGATCTTATAGAGCACCCAGGCCGCGGCTCCGGCGCGGAAGAGAAGCTGCTGGGCCTTGATGATGAGGTCGTCGTAGTCGAGCACGGCTTCCGCTTTCTTCCGCCGCTCGTACTCGGCCTGGATCGCGTCGGCGAGAACGAGCAAGGCGCTGCTCGCCTCGGCCACGCGCAAATGCGCAAGTCTCAGATCGATCTCGGCGAAGCGGGCTTGGGCATCCTTGAGCGCGTCCGCTATCGCGGGTTCCGCCTCGCCGAAGGCCTTGCTGCATATTTTGTCCCGGGCTTCACCCGGTCCGGTCAGAAGCGCCGCTCCAAGCGCCGACACGCGGTGCTCGCCCTGGCTCGTTCTTGCCTCGCGCAACGAGGCTTCGACTTCCTTGTCAATTTTCGCAGTGCTGCCAAACGCCGCGAAGGCAGCAATGGTGGCATCCATCTCGCCGTCGGTAAAGACGCCGGCAAGCTCGGCAATAAGGGCGTCTTCTTCTCCATCCGCAACGCCGAGCAGGTGCTTAAGCGCCACGCCCTCGGCCTCGGCCCAATCGCTGCGAGCATCGTGATAGGCTATCATGCCCTCGAGCTCGACGCGCTTGGCGAGAACGGCATCGACGACCTTGCGGAAATAATCCTCGCTCGTGACCGCGATGATCTTGGCGAGCGCCTTGCCGAGCCCGCCCTCTCGGTTCTCGGCGGCGCGTGCAATCGTGGCGTCGAAGGCCGCCGCCCGCATCTCTGACTGGCCGCGCTCATCGAGCACCCCGAAGTGCGGGGTGAGCTGAGACTCGAGTGGAAAGCGCTGCAACAGGCGCTCGCAGAACCCATGGATGGTGTGAATCTTGAGTCCGCCGCACGCCTCTAACGCGCTAGCAAACAAACGCCTCGCCCGGCGCAAATCCTCTTCCCTAGGAGGCCGCCCGGTGAGCGCTTCAAGTTTCCCGTGCAAAGCCGCGGTGGAGATCGTCGCCCAGTCGGCAAGCTCTTTCAGAAGGCGGTTCTGCATCGCCGCCGCCGCCGTCTTCGTATAGGTGAGACAGAGAATTGATTCCGGCCGTGAGCCCGCCAGCAGTAGCCGCAGGATCCGTTTGACCAGCACCTCGGTCTTGCCCGTGCCGGCATTGGCCGACACCCAGGCCGATGCCATGGCGTCGGAGGCACGCGCCTGATTGGCGTCGGCTTCGTGGGGGAGCGGCGGCCTCTCGCTCATCGCTGGTCCTCCTCGGCCTCTTGCGTGAGCCATTCCTGGATGCGGGCGAGGTGCTCGTATTCGTCGTAGCGATAGAGATTGACGAAGGCCGCCGCCGACCGGCGCTTCACTTCATAAGGCACGTCAGAGTCTGCGAAGCGCTCGACCAGCCGGATCAGTTTTGCGAGCGCGCTGCTAGCAAGCTCCTCCGGTGTCGATTTTCCCGCGGAGCTTTCCTCGCCGCCGTCTTGACGCCCCGAGGCCTCGATGTAGCGGAGATCAACGACCCTACGCTTGTCGAGGTTGGCGAAGCCGCCGCCTTCGGCGATCGCCGCCTCAAGAGGAAGCTGTGGCGCGTACAGCTCGTCGACATGCTTTTGCAGCGGCGGCCTACCGGTCTTGTAGTCGTAGATCACCAGGCCACCGTCATCGGCGACATCGATCCGGTCGGCGCGCGCCGTGAGGCGGAAACCTGTGCCTGCGCGGATATCAAGAAGGCCCGACACCTCGGTGTGAGTGCGCGCGGCGAGCGCTCGGCGCGCAGGCTCGGTCGCCGCGAACCAGCGCGCGAAGCGCTGGAAGGCCGGGCGCCAGAAGGCCTCCACCCGCGGCGAGCCGCCAAGCGCCCCGAATTGCCTGTCGGCGATCGCGACGAGCGCCGCGTAGACATCGTCGGGCAGGCTGTCGGGATGGGCCCGCGCAAATTCATGCAAGGCCTGATGAACGATCTGTCCGCGCAACGCGTGGTCGGGCAGGGCGCCGAGCGGCTTCAGCGCTTCAAGCCTCAATATATCGCGGGCAAAGATCTCGTATGGGTTGGCAATCCACCGCTCGATGCGCGTCGCGCTCAATTCTCGCGGTCGTGCCTCGACCGGCGGACATGGCTTGGGCGGTAGGGCAGGGGCGAAGCTCGATACCCTGTCGCGCTCCCGCGCCCATGCGACCCAGGGCTGAGCAGGCGCGATCCTCTCCTTCAGGCTCGCGGCATCGACCAGCGCCAGGAGCCTTTGCAACCAGCGCGAGGGCACGGTCGGCACGCCGTCGACCTTGATGGCGCGGGAGAGATAGACCGTCCGGGCGCCCAAGGCCTGCGCGAAGTCGTGGGCGGAGAGGCCGATGCGCCGCTCCGGGGGTGGCAGGCCGAGCGTCTCCACCATGGGGCGGCTGAGCCAGGGGCCCCCCTCTTGCGGCTTTGGCCAGACGCCCTCGTTGAGGCTGCCCAGGATCACCACGTCGGGCTGTTGCAGGCGCGCTTCCAATGGGCCCCAGATGAAGAGGCGCGGGTGGGCCGGCCCCCGCGGCCGCGCCACCCGGCCGGCGAGCAGGCTACGGTAGAACGGCGCGTAGTCCGCGGCGCTGAGCGCGACCCTGCCGCTCTCCGCGATCAGCTCGGCCAACAGCACCGACAAGGCCTCGCCGGCGGTCCCTTGCCAAAGATCCGACGGCAACCCCGTGTGATCGCGAGCGAGCGCTTCCGCGGTCGCGCTATGGGCTTCGGCGAAGCGCGCGGCGGAATGAGAGGCGGACCGGTCCCGGAACAGCGCCGAGAGCGGTGCGAAGGCGGTTTTGAGGTCCGTGACAAGCCGCAAGGCGGCCCGGTGCTCCCCCTCGCCGATGCGCGGGCGACGATTCGTGTCATTCTCACGCGCAGCCCGCAGCGCATCCGCCACGCCGGCGAGGCCCTGGCCGACATAAATCTCGCGGAAGGCGCCCCGTTCCAGCGCGCGGGCCGCCTTCCGGATCTCTCCAGGAGGTTGCCCGAGCCGCGTCAGCGGATGCTTGAGCAACGCCATGAGCGCGGGTGGTGCGAAGTCGCCTTCCGCGGCCCTTAAGACAAGGTCGAGAAAGGCGCCGGGAGCCGTGCGCGCCACGGGCACGCCGGCGGAATCGTCGATGACCAGATCGTAGGCCTTGAGCCGCGCCGCGACACGCCGGGCGAGCGTCCGGTCCGGCGTCACCAGCGCGGCGGTCTTGCCCGGCGTCTCGATGGTGGATCTGAGGATGAGGGCGACGGCCTCGGCCTCGTCATGCGCCGTCGGCGCCTCAAGCATCTCGATGCCGGCAAGGGCGCGCTCCAAGGCGTCGTGCCGTCCGTTCGCACTCCTCCCGCCCTCATTCAGGAAGGACTGCCAGCGCTCGGTGTTGTCGGCGGGGCGCAGCACCTCGCTGACAAAGCCGAGACGCAAGAGTTGCAACCCGCCGGGCTCGCTGCCTGGAACATAGTCGACATTGGCGCGCGTGAGCCCGAGCTTGACGAGCAGATTGGCCATGCCGGCTTGCGGGTGCTCGGGGTGATCCTTCAGGCTCGCCCAGCTTTCAGCATCTAGCGAGCGATCGAGGCCGGGCAGCACCACGGCGCCGTTCGGCAGCGAGGCGATCAGCTTGAGCAGCCGCGCCGTGGCCGGCACCGTTCCGGTTGAGCCTGCGGCGATCACCGGTCCCGCCGCCGGATTGGCAACGAGGCGCGCGGCCTCGAGCCCAATCAGCGCGTTCCGGCGCGCGGCCGGCGAGATGAGCCCATTGTTGCGCAGATAGCTCGGCCACATCTCGTTGACGATCTTGAGAAAGTCAACGGTCAGTTCCCAATGCGCCGCGTGGGCCTCCGGCACGATATCCTGCAAGGCCCCAAGGTCGATCTCCTCCGTCTCGATGAAGTCCATGAGGCTGGCAAGGTCGCGGGCGAGGTAGGAGGCTTGCGCTGGCGTTGCGGCGAGCGGCACGGGCCCGAGGCCTGACGGTTCGGCGCTCGCGCCTTTGCGCAGCGCCTGACCCCAAGCAAGGATCAACCGCATCAGGGCAAGGTGCCGCTCAAGCGGGCCGATTGACCGCGCGCCGCCCGCGTCGGCGAAGCCTTCATCCGCGTCACCCTCCGCGCCGAAGATGATCGCTGCGTCCTCGTCGGGATCGCCAAGCGCACGGATGGAGGGCAGCAGCGCCGCCCGCCCTCCGGCCGCATCGAGAAAGGCGTCGCGTAAGGCTCTGACAGCGCGTCGCGTAGGAAGATAGATCGTGGCGCGCGGCAGCGTGAGTGAGTCTGGCTTGATGCCCCTTGGTGCCGGCAGATCGCCGTTGAGCACGGCCTTCGCCAGCGTGGAGAGGAACGGCGCCGAGGGCGGGATGGTGTAGAGCCGCGGGTGCGCTTCTGGCAGGTCAGGCACCTTCGTGCTCGAACCAGGTCTCGGCCTCGGCCAGAGCCTCCGGCGTCCCGACATGCATCCAACGCCCGTCGAGCCGCATGCCATAGAGGCGCCCTTTGGCGAGCGCCCGGTCCCAAAGCAGGTTCAACGAGAACTTACCGTCGGGACTATCCGCGAACAACCGCTGATCGCAGAGCGACACGCCGGCAAAGGCGAAGGGCACGATCTGTCGTTCGCCTCTCCGCTTCAGCCGCCCGTCCTGAGCCATGGCGAAATCGCCCTTTCCTCCATAGCCGATGCTCGAGGTGAGCGGCGCGAGCAGGAGCAGGCAGTCCATGGTTTCTGGGTTCCACAATTTCAGCATGCGCGGTAGCGCCGGGCTCGCGCCCTCGCTCCACACCGTGTCGGCGTTGTGGATGAAGAAGGGACCGGGCCCAAGCTTCGGCAGGGCCCGTTTCGCCCCGCCGCCAGTATCGAGAAGCTCGTAGCGCTCATCGGAGATGAGAATCGCTGGCTTCGTTCGGTGCCGGCGGCGAAGGCTCTCCTCGAGCTGATCAGGCAGGTAGTGCACGTTCACGACCGCGGTCTCGACGCCGGCGCTCGCCAACCTGTCGAGCACGTGGTCGATGAGCGGGCGCCCCGCCAGCGGCACAAGCGGTTTCGGCATGCGCAAGGTGAGCGGGCGCATGCGCTCGCCGAGACCAGCGGCAAGCACCATTGCCGTCTTAGCGTGCACCATTGATGTAGCCTTTAAAGCGAGAGCTGCAGAAGCTTGTCCAAAGGCGGCAGCTCGCGCGCATACCAGACACGGAGCCCTTCGAGCGCCGGATGGACGAGATTGCGCTCAAGATAGCGGGCGACCCGGGGGATGTGAGCGAGATAACCGCGCTTGCCGTCACGTTTCGCCAACCGCGCAAATATGCCAAGGATCTTCGAGTTGCGTTGGGCGCCGAGCGTTGCGTAGAGCACGCTGAACTGATCGCTCGAAAAATGCGGATCGCTCGCGCTTCGGGCTGCACAGTAGCGAGCCAATAGCCGCGCTTCAAGCGCCTCGGGCACGTCGAGGCGGGCATCCTGCAAGAGAGACACAAGATCGTAAGCGGCGGGGCCGAGCAGGGCGTCCTGGAAATCGAGGATGCCGACCCGCTGCAGGCCCTGGCGCTCCGGCAGCCACATCAGATTTGGCGAGTGATAATCCCGGAGAATCAATGTGTTATCTGCTTCCGCCGCTTGCTCGAGCAGGGGCCGCCAAAGGGCGACATAGGCCTTCCGCACCTCCTCTGGCGTGGGCCTGCCATGGAGCGCCGGCCAGAACCAGTCAGTGAGGAGCAGGGCCTCGGTCAGCAGCGCATCGGCGTCATAGGCCGGCAATTGGTAGGGGGCGTGCCCTGCAATCTCCAACAGCGGCGGAGTCGGTTCGCCCGCAATAGCGAGCAACACGTCCACTGCCGGGGCGCAGAGCTCAGCCATCGGCGTGCCGCGGGCGATCTCGGCGCCGAACACCTTGTCGCCGAGGTCCTCGATCAAGAGAAAGCCCTGGTCGAGATCGAAGGCATAGATGGCGGGCGCCGCGAGCCCGCGCCGCCTGAGCTCGTGCCCGACCGCTACGAAGGGGGTAACATCCTCGGCGAGGTGCACGAGCGCGCTATAGGGCTTGCCGTCGCGGATCGGCGGCCCATCCGGCTGTCGCGGCGCGTTCATCAAAATGGCGCTGCGGTCCGGCAGCGCGAGGCGCGCGTAAGACCGCGTCGAGGCGTCGCCTTGCAGATATTCGGCTGCGGCGTCGGCGTAAGGAGTCGAGGCGATGAAGCGGGAAAGCGCTTGCAGGTGCTCTAGCCGCGGCCCCCAACTTCCGCGCCCGGTCAGCACCACGCGGCGGCGATTGGGCTCTGCCGTCTCGTCCATGGCGATGTCGAGCCGGTCGGCCGGAAGCCACTCGCCCACACGCTCTGGCCATTCGACGATGGTCACGGAACTCGCGAGCAGATCGTCGAGGCCTAGCTCGGCAAGCTCGCGCGGCTCCAGGCGATAAAAGTCGCAGTGGTGCACGGTGGAACGCGGGCTCGCATAGGCCTGCACCAGCGCGAAGGTCGGGCTCGGCACCTCGTCCGCGACACCGAGGCGGGCAAGCAGCAGTCGGGCGAAGGTGGTTTTGCCGGCGCCAAGCGGCCCGGCGAGTGCAATCAAATCCCCCGGCTTGAGCACAAGGGCAAGGCGCTGGGCGAGACGATCGAGCTCGACGAGGTCGACGTCGTCAAGGCTCCAACTTGCGTTCATCCGGCGCGGCTTGATCCATAGCGGCGCGGCTCGGGCTCGGCCGCCGCTTCATGGGCGAGCGGCAGGCGCACGCTGATCTTCGTGCCGCGACCCGGCGTGGAAGAGAGCACGATCTCGCCCCCATGCAGCTCTACCAGGCTCTTCACGATGGAGAGGCCGAGCCCGGCGCCGCGATGACCAGATCCGTTCGAGCGGCTCTCGAAGCGATCGAACGCGGACGCCTGATACTCGGCCGGAATGCCGCAGCCCTCATCCTCGACGGTAAAGGCGAGCTTGGCATCTTCGCGGCGGCAGGACAGCACGATCTTCCCCCCAGGGGCTGAGAAGCCGATGGCATTGGCAAGGAGATTATACAGGATCTGGGTCACGCGCGGGCCGTCCGCGACGAATTCATCGATGCCGGGCTCGATCCTGATGTCGAGCTCGATGTCGTTCTGCTTCAACCGCTCGCGCAAGCCGAGCACCGCGGCATCGATCACGCCCCGCGCTTTGACCGGGCTGAGCTTGAGCTCGAAGGTGCCGGCGTCGATGGTTGCGAGGTCGAGAATGTCATCGATGATCGCAAGCAGCGTTTGGCCGGAGGAGCGGATGTCGCTTAAATACTCCCGCTGCTTCTCACCTAACGTGCCGGTCGCTGGACTCGCCAGCAACTCGGTGAAGCCGATGATGTTGGTCAGCGGCGTGCGCAGCTCGTAGGAGACGTGGCTCACGAAGGCGCTCTTGACCCGGCCCGCCGTCTCCAGCGCCTCGTTGCGCTCGATCAGAGCGCGCTCGACGCGCTTTGAGTCCGTGACGTCGCTATAGGTAAGGAGCGTGCCTCCGTCGGGAAGTGGCAGGGCGGCGCAGGCAATGACCATGCCGTCTGGCCGATCGAACTGACTCTCATAGGGACGGCGCTCGGAGAAGATGGCAGTGATCGCAGCCTTGGTGCGCTCCCATTCCTGCGGGTCGTCATAAAGCGCGCGGCAGGCGAAAATGAGATCATCGATATGAGGCTCGCTGCCCAGCAGCGCCGGGCTTAAGCGCCACATCGCGGCGAAGGCGCGGTTGTGCAGGCGGAGCCGCCCATTCGGAGCGAACACGGCCACGCCCTCGCGCAAGGTGTCGAGGGTCTCGCACTGCACATGGATCAGCGCGTTGTAGCGGCTTTCCAGCGACAGCCGCTCGGTGACGTTCTCATAGAGGTAGGTGACGCCACCTTCCGCCGCGCTGTCGGCGACGACGTGCAGCGTGCGTCCGTCCGGCAGGTGCCACTGATCTTCCCGCTGCGAATTGGCGCCGTAGGCTGCGAGCCAGCTCTTTTTCCAATCCCGGTAGTCGGCCTTTTCGGGGAGGCGCCGCCCTTGGCGTAAGCGGTCGAGGATCTCGCCGTCGCGGGGACGCGTCGCAAGCAAGACCGGATCGAGCTGCCAGAGATCGACATAGGCCTGGTTGAAATGGGCGAGCCGCTGATCGGCATCGAATACGGCGAAAGCCGTGGCCAGTCGATCGAAGCTGCGGAATCGCGCCTCGACCATGGGTCTGCCCTTGGCGTCGCGGCGATCGCCCGCATTGGTCTGGGCGTCGAGCAGGGCGCGGAGCGAGGCGATCTCCGTGTCGAGCTTCCTATGCTGCTCGCCAAGGCCGGCAAGCTCAAGCCGCTGGCCGGCGAGGTCGCGGACTTTCAGCGTGATCATGCCGCCGGCCGCCCGGCCATCGACCTCCACATGCTTCTGCCGCTCCGTGCGGAGCATGAGGTTGAAGGCTTCGCCGTGGTCAGCCAAGGCCTGCATGGCCTCGATCAACTCAGCGGCCGACGCTTCGTCGAGCCACTCCTCGAAGCGCAACAGCCGGTCGACCTCGGTCGGCACGCCGAGCCCGTGGGGAAGGTTGGTCACGTGCACACGCGGTCCATCCTCCGCCGTCCAGGTCAGAAGCACCTGCGGCTCCGCGGCGAGGATGGTCTCGAGCATGCTCTCGCTCGCGCGATAGCGCTCAGCTTCGAGCGTCGCCGCGTCGCGGGCTTTCAGCGCAGCTTGAGTCGCCCGCAAGCAGGCAAGCGCGCTGCCGATGGAAAAGGCGATGATGCCAAGGGTAATGCCAAGGGTGAGGAGGAGGCGGGTGTCGTAAACCCCGCTCAAGGGAACGACGCTGGCGGCCTGAACCGGAAAGGGCAGGGCGGCGAGCAGCAGGGACAGGCAAAGACGTGCCTGCGGCCATGTTGCAACCGGCGCAGCCTTGCCTCTCCTGGTTCGCATGGTCCCTCGTGCTCCCCACTCTCCGCCCATGGCCCCCGCGCTCCATTGTGCTTGAACGCTGCCACAGACTTGAGCGGGCGACAGCGCGCGCGCCGCGAGCCTTGAAGGCGAATCACACTAGCTTAACCACATCGGCCACTCTTGCCCACTGCGGCACGCATGTTGAAGCGGCAACCTTGCCAGGACGATGACAGCGTGATGGCAGAAGTGTTTGGGCCAGCGCTCGAGGCTCAATACCGGTAGTAGTCGGGCTTGTAGGGGCCTTCCGCGGGCACGCCGATATAGTCGGCCTGCTGTGGCGTGAGCTTGGTGAGCTTGGCGCCAACCTTGTTGAGATGCAGCCGCGCCACCTTCTCATCGAGCTGCTTCGGCAGCGTATAGACCTTCTTCTCGTAGGCCTGGGGATTGGTCCAAAGCTCGATCTGCGCCAGAGTCTGGTTGGTGAAGGACGCGCTCATCACGAAGCTCGGGTGCCCCATGGCGTTGCCAAGATTCACGAGGCGGCCTTCAGACAAGAGAATGATTCGCTTACCGTCGGGAAACGCGATCTCGTCAACCTGCGGCTTCACATTCTCCCATTTCAGATTGCGCAAGGCCGCCACCTGAATCTCCGAATCGAAGTGGCCAACATTGCAGACGATGGCGCGGTCCTTCATCTTGCGCATGTGGTCGATGGTGATCACGTCCTTGTTGCCGGTGGCGGTGACGAAGATGTCGGCGCGCGGCGAAGCGTCCTCCATGGTAGTCACCTCATAGCCCTCCATTGCCGCCTGCAGTGCACAGATTGGATCGACCTCGGACACGAGCACCCGGCAGCCAGCGTTGCGCAACGACGCGGCTGAGCCCTTGCCCACGTCACCGTAACCCGCGACCATGGCGACCTTCCCCGCCATCATCACGTCGGTGCCGCGGCGGATGCCGTCGACCAGGCTCTCGCGGCAGCCATAGAGATTGTCGAATTTCGACTTGGTGACACTGTCATTGACGTTGATGGCCGGGAATAGCAGCGTGCCCTTCTTCTGCATCTCGTAGAGGCGATGCACGCCCGTCGTGGTCTCTTCTGTCACGCCGCGGATGTTCTTGGCGATCTGGGAGTACGAGCCGGGCTTTTCCTCCAGCCGCTTCTTGATCGCGGCGAACAGGACCCCTTCCTCTTCGTTGGTGCGCCTGTCGAGGAAGGCGGTGTCGCCCTTCTCGGCGCGGACGCCGAGATGGATGAGCAGCGTCGCGTCGCCGCCATCGTCGAGAATCATGTTCGGCGTGCCGCCGTCCGCCCACTCGAAGATGTTGTGGGTGTACTCCCAATACTCTTCCAGGCTCTCGCCCTTGAAGGCGAAGACCGGGATGCCAGCGGCGGCGATTGCGGCGGCGGCGTGGTCTTGCGTCGAATAGATGTTGCAGGAGGCCCAGCGGATGTCGGCGCCGAGCGCCTTTAGCGTCTCAATCAGCATGGCGGTCTGGATGGTCATGTGCAGGGAGCCCGCGATGCGCGCGCCCTTGAGCGGCTTCCGCGCAGCATATTCCTCGCGCATGGCCATGAGGCCCGGCATCTCCGTCTCGGCGATGTCGATTTCCTTCCGGCCCCAGGAGGCCAGGCCAATATCCTTGACGTGGTAGTTCATGCGGTCTCCGCTTTGCTTCAGTTTGATAAAGATATAAAGAACTCCTTATATCTTGCGTGAGAGCGCCAGAGTCAAGGCGTCGCCTCTCGCCTCACATTCCGCGTGCTCTTTTCCCTCCCCCAGCAAGGGGGAGGTCGGCGCGCGACGCGCGCCGGGTGGGGTTGCTGTTCGCTCCTTCACAAGAAGAAGCGAAGCCGTTCGCGAACATCCAGAAAGCGGCCAAGCATTAGGGCGTTCTCATGTCCGAATCGGACTGGACCGAGTTGGGCAGGCGGCCGAGCACCGGCCGAACCGCTGCTGACCGCAGCAAGTCAGCGCGCAAAGCAGCCACGCGGAAGGAAAGGCAGCACCACCAGCAACACAAATGATCCCGCGCGCAAGCCAAGGCTGTAACTTAGTACCAGCTTGGTTGTTGCGGCGGAGCGTGAGGGCTACCCA
>Ga0187819_10000430_pt1 | contig 20858 bp, 17 predicted proteins | sample NC_wetland_sal_i_15_FD_132411 | JGI IMG/M metagenome (GOLD analysis project Ga0187819, IMG submission 132411) | Wetland sediment microbial communities from Neuse River Estuary, North Carolina, USA - SO4_4 | ecosystem: Environmental > Aquatic > Freshwater > Wetlands > Sediment | place: USA...
AGCCTGAGATAGTCGCTGGCCTTGTCTTCCATCTTCACTTTCTTGCCGCCGGCGAAAATCTCATGACGACCGTGCTCTTCATACCACTTGGTGAGAGTGGCCGTCATATGCATCTTCTCGATGATGTTCCGCCATCCCACGCCCGTGTTGTAGGCGCAGAACGAAATTTCGCCTTCCTGCGTCGCGTACGGAATGATGCACTGCTCGGTCCGCCGGAAGTCGTAGTTGAACAGATCCTGGAACCACATGCCCGCGATGAACAGGAAATTCCACCGGTCCTGCCGGCGTTTCATCACGTCGTCGATCGAGCGATCTGGACCAACCTTCCCGTAATTCTTTCCCGTGGCGTTGAAGTTCTTGTCGAACTTCTTCAGCAGGTCCATCAGCTTGAAGTGCGTCGGCGACTGGAACGGATCGTAGTTCTTCATCAGACACAGCGCCATCCCGAATACAGTCAAAAACTTCCCGCGCGCTGCATCGTTGACTTTGGCAATGTCCTTGGCCAGCTGATCCCCATGCAAAAACGCCGTCACCGGAACCGCTTCCTTGGTTTCCTTGTCGATCATCACGGCCATGCCAGTTCCGCAATTCGGGTGACAACCGCAACTTAGCTGGCCCCAGTTATTGTTGGCGTCGCTTGCGTGCATGAGGTCGGCCCAGTCGCTGAAGGTTCCCATGAAGCTGATCGGGAACCAGTCGCGGCTCGGCTCGCCCAGACCAGTCTGATTTTTCACGTCGTGCGCCAGGTGGCTCAGCGTGTAGCGCTGCGCCTGGCGGCGCTCGTCGGTGACAGCTTCGTCGCGGCCGGTGAAACTGACTGGCTGGAAGCTCAGGAAGCTGATTGTCTTGGGATTGTCGAGCGCGAACTTGATGATGCGGCCGACCTGCTCGTTGTTGATGCCGTTCACGATCGTGATGACTGGAACGATCTCGCAGCCCGCCTTGTGCAGGTTCTCGATCGCCTTCAGCTTTACGTCGAACAGGTTGCCGACCATGCGGTGCGCGTTCGCCGCGTTTCCGATGCCGTCGAACTGCAGATAGGCGTAACGCATCCCGGCTTCTACAGCCTGTTGCGCGAACTCAAAGCTCTTCGCGAATTCAATTCCGTTGGTCGCAGCCTGCACCGAGTTGTATCCGACTTTGCGGGCGTAGCGCACGGCATCCAGGAAGTATGGCGACAACGTCGGCTCGCCGCCGGAGAATTGCACGCTCATCTGCCGGCGCGGCTTGATCGTGATCGCATTGTCGAGCATGGTCTTGATTTCTTCCCACGTGAGTTCGTGGACGAAGCCAACCTGGTTCGCGTCCATGAAACACGGGTCGCACATCATGTTGCAGCGGTTGGTCAGGTCGATGGTGAGCACCGAACCGCGCCCGTACTTCACCGTGGACGATCCGTGATGGTGCAGGTGCTCATCGTTGTGCGCGACGATGTCGCGGCCGGGGAAAACATCTTCCAGGTGTTTCGAGAAATTCGTGTCGATCGACATCACGTCTTCGAAATGCCCGTGCTTGGGGCAATCCTTCACCATCAGGATCTTGCCGTCGCGCTCGACGATGGTGGCCTTGATCTCGCCCACCTTCTCATTCATGAGAACTTCGTGCGGCAGGTGGCCGTCGAGAATCTGCTGGCGGATTTCCGGGACACACTTCGGACACAGCGAATCGGTCGAGCGCGGCCAGCCGAGCGGGGGTTTGGACTTCTCGTACGACTTGAGCAGCGGCTTGTCGGACCATTTAGGGGTAGGCGACGGGTTGGGCTTAATCCGATTCAAGCGGTCGAACACAACCCAGGCGCCCTTGGCGGCGACGACGACTGCTTTCTCTACGTACTTAACCGGCTTGCGCATGATAGCTTCTAGCTCCTAGCTTCTGGCTTCTCGCCAGAGCTGTTGGATTCTTACTTCCTTTTCCTTGTCATTCCGAACCGGGTGAAAGCCCGGTGGGGAATCTGCTTCTGCTTTCGCCTGCAGCGAGATAGCTCATCGACTTCGACGACAAGTGCTATCCCTTCGACTGCCTTTACCCTTGGCCCTCGCTTTGGATGAACCTGGAAAACATCACCCAAAACCTGCGGCTCCGCCCGGGAATAGCCCACCAAACTTGGGCTCGGTACACTTTTCCCTGGGTGTTTGACTTGTTCCTATCCTATTGGACCCTTTAAGAACAGCGCATCCATATCCCAATGAATGGTGCAAAATCAGGGTTTAAAGGTTGCTGGCAGGATTATACGGTGGTAAGTCATTGAAAGCAAAGGGAACTCTACCCCCTCTGATCATATGCCCTTACGGCCTGGCCCAGTCCTGCCAGTGGAGCCCTTTGACCCTGGAGAACTCTGATACGTTGGCCGTCACCAAGGTCAGTTGATGCCGCAGAGCCTGCCCCGCCATCAGGAGGTCATACGCACCGATAGGCTTGCCTGCGGCTTCGAGCCTCGCGCGCAACGAACCCGCGGCGCGGGCATCGGCGTCCTCAAACGGGAGCGCGAGGATCGGTCCGGACAGGAAGGCTTCAAGGCGCTTGCGGTTGAACTCCTGCTTTCCACTTTTGCCCACGCCATACCAGAGTTCAAACACCGCAATGGACGACACCAGCACGTGGTCGCCTGCGGCGGTCGCCCTCTGCATCCGCGCGCGAACCGTCGGCGGTTGCCCATTGATCAGCGCGATGCAGGCATTTGTGTCCAGCAGGTAGTCCATATTCTATCCTCGGGACCTTTTCAAACAACCAACACCGGGAGGGGCACGACCCACGTCGTGCCGAAAAAGTCCTTAACGGGTCCATCGCCGTCGTTGCCCGAAAAAGCCCCCAATGCGTCCATCGCCGTGGAAGAGCGGCCCTTCAAGGGCCGCGAAAAGGCGCTACAGACGGAGGGCTTCAGCCCCTGTGGTCGACGTCCCTCGCCACATCGCGTTTTTCCGCCGCCTCTTGCTTCGTGCTGCCAAGGTGCAGGAAATCCGTTCGCGCTTCAGCGCCTGAGGGTTGCTCTTCGCCGCCCGTGGTCAGAAAATCTTTCGCTTGGGCGTGCGCGGCCGGCGGCGTCCTCGCGGCAGAAACGGCTCGGCGTTAAACCGATCCAGTTCCTCAAACCAGCGGGCAGTGTCCGGGATAAGCGGCTCCAGCAGCACTCCCTGCGCCACGCGCCGGATGCGCACCCGGTCTCCCTCGAAGCGAAACTCCTTCGGCAGCCGCACCGCCTGGCTGCGGCCGTTCTGGAAAAGCTTGGCGATGTCGGTCTTGGACATGGGGAATCTTCTCGAGAGTATATACCACTAGTCTATATCAACGCGAAGGGATGCGCCAAGTCGACCGAGCATATGCTGTTCGTTCCGTTTGAAGTCGTGCCCTTCCCGGTTTCACAACCACCTTCGGGGAGAACGGCCGCCGCCACGATTTGATCCTCAACAAAGAAGACCGATTTTCGTTCGTGCGGCCGATCATCGGCGCAATGAAAATGGCGGAGCCCGGGGGCCCCGCCACGTGTTGGGAAATGGGGAATGCTTGCTCATTAGTTTATGAGGAGCGACAGAGAGTCCAACAGGAAATTTAGTGTTTCGGAGAGAGTGAGTTCCGAAACGGGAATTCCGGAGATCGAATAAGGGATCACTTACGCCCGGCGGAGAAAATCCCCACTTCTCCCAAAAGCAGGGGAGAAGTGGGGCACCCGGACGTCCGGGGCAACTCCGAAGAGCAGTCGACCGGAAAACATCCAGAATTCCATAGATTGCATGAGCCCACCCAAACCCTCCAGTTTCAACCAGTTACCTGTTTTCCATACCCCAGTGTACGTACACTTTTGTACGTTGGAATGTTCCTGCAGGAACACTTCTCACGTTTGTGCATTTTGAGATTCGCCACCGCCCCAACCGGCATGACAAGTCCGGGGCACCGGGCTTACAATTCGATCAGGAGTCCCTCCAAAGGAACTTGCCCCCGTGTTCCCTCCCGAAGTGGCGTGAGGCGCGAACATCTTTTGATCGACATGTGTTGATCGGAATGGCGTGGCGAGGCAGGGTGAACCATTGTTGATGCGAAATCGTTGGCTGCGTTTGGCGATCCCGGTGTCTCTAATAACGTTGTCCTTGATGACGCTGGCTCTCCGGACGGCAGCTTTTGCGCCGCGCGCAGTGGCGGCTGCAGGGGCAACCGACGCGAAGTCACTGGCCGTGGCAGTGGACGCGCACTATAACCACCTGCACTCGCTCGAGGCGGAGTTCACGGAGATGTATCGCGGCTCAGGCATGGAGCGGACCGAGTCGGGGACGCTGTGGCTGAAAAAACCTGGCAAGATGCGCTGGGAGTACCGTTCTCCAAAACAGAAGCTCTTCGTGAGCGACGGGAACGATGCGTGGTTTTACGTTCCGGAAGACCGGCAGGCGCGCAAGGAGTCGGCGAAGAAGCTGGAGGATATGCGGTCTCCGCTGGCATTCTTGTTAGGTAAGACCAAGTTGGAGAAAGAGTTGCGCGGGCTATCGTTGGCTCCGGATATTGAGCCGATGCAGTCGGGTGACGTGGTGCTGCGGGGCGTTCCGACTGCGCTGGGGGATCAGGTCAGCGAGATTGTGCTGGAGGTGACGCCGGAGAATCGGATCGCGCGGATCGTGATTCAGGACGTGGATGGGGCGGCAACGGAGTACCGGTTTACCGAACAGAAAGAAGATGTGGGGATTGCGGACGGGCGGTTCGGGTTCAAGCCTCCGGCGGGGACCGAGGTGGTGGATGAGGGTTTGGAATGAGAATGCAAGTCCCCCCACCCTGTCGCAAGAAACGCGACAAGGGTGGGGCAACCCCGGCCTTGTTGCCACAGCACGTTACTTGGGTACTGATTTGTAGAGCTTGGACATAGATTGGAAACATAACGACGGATGGTAGACTGGGCGGTAGGGCCCGGGCTGGAAAAACTCCAGGAAACAAGGGCAAATGGCGGAATTTGTAGTCAAAATCGCGGACGATCGCGGGCGGGTGCAGCAGCACATCGAGCAAGGCTACTCGGAAGCCGAAGTGCGCGACCGGTTTTCGTCGCAGGGGTATCTCGTCTACTGGGTCAAGCCGCAGGGGTTGATGGCCGGCGGGCTGCGGCGGCGCAGAAAGCTGAAGCACGCCACGTTTCTGGTGTTTAACCAGCAATTTTTGACGCTGATCCGGGCGGGGCTGCCAATTTTGAACTCGCTTGAACTGCTGATCAAGCGGCAGAAGGATGAGCAACTCAAGCAGATTCTGGAAAATGTCCGCGACCGGGTGAAGGGCGGCGAGCTGCTCTCGGATGCGTTCGCGGCGCAGGGAATCGTTCCGAAGATTTATACGACCACGCTGATGGCGGGCGAGAAGAGCGGAAACATTGATGAAGTGCTGACGCGCTACATCAGTTTTCAGCGGCTGGCGATGTCGTTCCGCAAGAAGTTGTTTGTGTCGCTGATTTATCCGACACTGCTGGTCACCGTGGTGATGATTATGGTGACGTTTTTGTTCACCTACGTCGTGCCGAAATTTGCGGATCTGTTCAACAGCCTGGACGCGAAGCTGCCGGCGATTACGGTGTTCATGCTCGCGGTGGGACAAAACGCGCAGAAATACGCGCCATTTGTGTTCGTGGGGCTGGTCGTTGCCGGGTTCGTCTTATGGCGGTGGAAGGACACCGATCGCGGCGCAGACCGGATCGATCGGGTGATTCTGAGTACGCCGCTGCTGGGAGATATCCGGCTGAAACATCAGGTGGCAAGTTTTTCGCGGATGCTGTCGACGCTGCTGCAAGGCGGGCTGCCGCTGGTTCCGGCGATGGAAACCGCAGGCTCCGCGATGAGCAGCCGGCGCATCTTAAAAGGAGTGATGCGCGCCGGAATTCGGGTGCGCGAAGGGCAGGGACTGGCGCCGAGCCTCGAAGAGCAGAAGATCTTTCCGGAACTCGCGGTTGAGATGATCGAAGTGGGCGAGTCGACCGGCGCGCTGCCGGCGATGTTGAACTCGGTGGCGGAGGTTTATGAGGAAGATGTGCAGACGGCGCTGGGAGCTGCGATGGCGCTGATTGAGCCGCTCATCCTGATTATCATGGCGATCTTTGTCGGCGGCGTATTGATTTCGTTGTATTTGCCGATCTTTACGTTGGGAGTGCATTGATCAGAACCCGTCGTTCGTCGATGGTCGTTCGTGGTTGGCCAGCGACTAGCGACTAACCACCAACGACGCAGGGTTTTCGGCGAAGGGCAGTGAGCTAAAAAATGGCAACGGCGGATAAGAAATCAATCTTCGTGGGCGGAGGGAATGGCGGGCCGATCAGCCCGACCGGCAATCCCCTCACCGACCTGGAACGGGCGCAGGATGTGGCGCGGCGCTATCGCTGCGAGTTCGTGGACCTGAGCGGGTTTGAGCTGCATCACGAGCTCTTCAAAAAGATTCCGGTCGAATTGATGTTCCGCTACAAATTTGTGCCGTTGGAAGAGACCGCGGATGGCAAGCTGGCGATTGCGATCGCCGATCCCAGCCAGCTGATGATGATCGATGAGATCAGCCTGTTGTTGAAGCAGCGCATCATCACCAAGGTTTCGACACTGAAGCAGATCGACGACATCCTCAAGAAGACCGAGCAATCGCAGCGTGTGCTCGAAGAAGCCAGTGAAGGCTTCACCATCATCCGGGAAGACGAGAATACCGGCGCGGAAGAGACGCTGAGCATCGACAAGCTGACCGCGACGGGCGACACGAGCCCGATTATTCGCCTGGTCGACACCACGATATTTACGGCGCTGCAGCGGCGCGCATCCGACATTCACATCGAGACGCGCGACGATTCCGTGGTCATCAAGTTCCGCATCGACGGCGTGCTGACGCAGGCCATGCCGCCTATCGGCAAAGAGCACCACTCAACCGTGATCTCGCGCATCAAGGTCATGAGCGAGCTCGACATTTCCGAGCGCCGCGTGCCGCAAGATGGACGCTTCCGCGTGAAATACAACGGGCGGGCCATCGACTTCCGCGTTTCCATCATGCCGTCGATTCACGGCGAGGACGCCGTGCTCCGCGTGCTCGACAAAGAATCGATGAGCGAGAAGTTCCGCACCCTGACTCTGGATGTAGTCGGGTTTGACGAAGATGACCTGCGGCGTTTCCGGCGCTATATCAAAGAACCGTACGGCATGGTGCTGGTGACGGGACCGACGGGCAGCGGCAAAACGACTACGCTGTACGCCGCAGTGAATGAAATCAAGACGGACGAAGACAAGATCATCACGATTGAAGACCCGGTCGAGTACCAGTTGCGCGGCATTACGCAGATTCCGGTGAACGAGAAGAAAGGTCTGACATTCGCGCGCGGGCTGCGGTCGATTTTGCGTCATGACCCGGACAAGATCATGGTCGGCGAAATCCGCGACGCGGAGACGGCGCAGATCGCGATTCAGTCGGCGCTGACCGGCCACCTCGTATTCACGACGGTCCACGCGAACAACGTGGTCGATGTGATCGGACGCTTCCTGAACATGGGAGTTGAGCCCTACAACTTCGTTTCGGCGCTGAACTGCATTCTGGCGCAGCGGCTGGTGCGGCTGATCTGCGACTCGTGCCGGACGGAAGTGCATTATGCGCCCGATGTTCTCGAAGCCAGCGGACTCGATCCGGCGCAGTGGGGCAAGGTTCCGCTGTACGAAGGTCCGGGATGCATTGAGTGCGCGGGTACGGGATTCCGCGGGCGAACCGCGATCCACGAGCTGCTGGATTTGAGCGACCGCATTCGCGAGATGATTCTGGCCAAGAAGCCCACGTCGGAAATCCGGCGCGCCGCGCGCGAAGAAGGCATGCGCTTCCTGCGCGAGTCGGCGCTGGATAAAGTGCGGCTCGGCATGACTACGCTGAAGGAGATTAATAAGGTCACGTTTATTGAGACCATGCGATAGAGGATGCGCGCCAGACGCGCGATTTTGCTCGCCCGCAAAATGCGCGGGCGATTCGCGCGGCGCGCCCAGGTACTTCGGACGCAAAAGCAGCGTCCTCAGGATGACAATCGATTATCTCGATTTTCAAGTTCCCTTTCAGCTATTGCAAATCTTCAGGAATCGGTTTCTGATTTGTAAAGGTAGAGGTATCTCTCAAAGGCGTACTCGGGAATGAGTCCAACTGCAAATACAGCGAAGCCGAAGCTGGCGTGCGAGATTTCGGCGGACCGGGTGCTGGCGGGTCGCGTCATGGACAATGGCGACGGACTCGAAGCATGCTCGGCGCGCGAACTGGCGCCCGGCAGTGTGGTTCCCGACTTGGTCGAAAATAATCTGCGGCAACGCGGCGTGGTGCGTGACGGGATTGAAAGCGCGCTGGGCAGCGTGGCGGGGCGCTCGAAGGATGTCATCGCGATCGTCCCCGATGCCGCAGTGCGCGTGATGCTGGTGGAGTTCGACACGCTCCCCTCCGATCAGGAAGAAGCGCTGGGCGTGGTGCGCTTCCGGCTGAAGAAGTCGCTGCCGTTTGACGTGGAGAAGGCAAAGGTTTCGTATCACGCGCAGAAGGTCAACGATGAAGTCCGTGTGGTCGCGGCCGTGGCGATGGGCAGCGTGATTGATGATTACGAGGCTGCGTTCCGCGACGCGGGATTCAATCCGGGCGTGGTGTTGCCTTCCACGCTGGCCGCGCTGGGAGCGGCGGACGGCAAGAAGCCCACGATGGTGATCAAAGTCGACGCGCACACGACCAGCATTGCGATTCTGAATGAAGATCAACTGCAGTTGTTCCGCACGCTGGAGAATGCGCGCGGCGTGACCATTACCGGCGAGCAACTGGCGGAGGAAGTTTATCCGTCGATCGTGTTTTTTCAGGATACGTATCACCTGAATATCGAGAGGATTTTTGTTGCGGGACTGCCCGAATCGGGCGGCTCGGCTCCAGCGCTGCGCGCTCAGACTGGGGCCGATGTGCAGGAATTGGTTTCGTCGGCGCAGTTGGGAGCGGCGGCTGGCGGTCCGGTGCCGCGGTGGAGGATGGCGGGAGTGGTGGGAGCGTTGATTTCCTAGGGGCCAGGGATCAGGGGCTAGAGGTTAGTGAAACCTCAGCAACTGATCCCTAGTCCCTGACCCCTGATTTTTTATGCGTCTTGATATCAATCTCGCGAGCCAGCCGTACGAAGATGCGCGGCAGTTCTGGATGCGCTGGGGCACGGCTGTGGCTGCGCTGGGCATGCTGACTCTCATCCTCTTCGTGCTGGATGCTACCGGTTACGTGGATGCGCGGCGGGACCGGATTGCGATGGACCAGAAGCGCAGCCTGATCGCCGAGCGCGACCGACTGCGCGCCAATGCAGAAGAGTTCCTGAATCGTCCGGAGAATCGCACCACGCGAGATGAGTCGCAATATCTGAACCAGTTGATCGAGCGGAAGGCGTTTTCGTGGACGCGGGTGCTGGAAAATCTCGAGAAGGTGATGCCTCCGCGGGTGCATGTGGTTTCGATCAGTCCACAACTGAATGACGAGAACGACCTCGCACTGAAAATGACGGTGGCCGGTGACTCGCGCGACCGCGCGATTGAATTGGCGAAGCGAATGGAAGAGTCGCGGAGGTTCACCCAGACAAACATCATTCGCGAATCTCACATCCAATCACAGACTGGCGATACGGAGCAGTTCGAGTTGGCGGCGATCTACATTCCGGAACCGGTGCATGAAGCTGCGGCAACGCCCGCGACGACGAGTACAAGTGGAAAGATGGGAAGCGCCGTCAAGGCGAAGCCGTCTGCAACCAAAGGGAACAATCACTGATGCCGGATTTACGAAAAACCCGGAAGAATTTGCAGACCGCCCTGGCGATCATGGCCGGCCTGGACTTGCTGGCAGCCGTGCTCTACTTTTCGCCGGTCGTGGGTTCGGCCGAGACACGGCGGATGGAACTGAATCAACTGCAGGCTGAGTTGACCACCAAGACGCGGCAGGTGGCTCCGCTGAAAGATCTGCCGCACAAGGTCGACATAGCCGGCAAGCAGATCACTGACTTCTACAAGAACCGCTTCCCTTCCACGAATTCGGAGGTTCTCACCGAGATTGGCAAACTGACTTCGGCGAATGGAGTAAGAATCGAGCAAGGCCGCTTCAAGCCCGCGGACAACACGATCGACGGACTGCAGGGGGTAGAGATGGAATACGATTTTGCGGGGAGCTACACTTCGCTGGCGAAGTTCATCAACGCGCTTGAACGCGACGAAATGTTTTTCATCATCAACAGCGTGACCCTGGGCGGCGATCCGCAAGGGCCGGTGAAGTTGGGCGTGAAACTGGAGACGTATGTGAAGGTGGGAACGTAGTGAAGCTGGGATTTGAAAACAAGAAGAAGACGCTGTATGCCGCGGTCCTTGGCATAGTGGCGGTGGTGGTCTTCGCGTGGCAGGTTCTTCCCTGGATCACGGGATCGTCGACGCCGGCTGCGAGCGCGGAGGCTGCGTCGCCCGTCGTGGCGCCCAGGCCCTCGACGCGTCCGGGCCCGAAGGCGGCAGCTGTGAAGAAGCTGCGCGCGGACAATCTGGATCCGACGCTGCGCCTGGATTTGCTGGCGACAAGCGAGAGGACCGAGTACGAGGGGCACGGAAGAAATATTTTTGTGTCGCAGAGGGAAGATGTGGTGATTCCTCCGCCAGCCGCGCCCGGGCATACCGACGGGCCACAGGGGACGGATATTTACAAACCTCCTGCGCCGCCGCCGCAGCAGCCCATTCCGCTCAGGTTTTATGGTTTCGCGAGTTCGCCTGGCGAACCGAAGAAGATTTTTCTCAAATTGGGCGAAGATGTTTTTGTAGCGGGCGAGGGCGAGATTGTGGATCGACGGTATAAGGTCGTCCGCATTTCGGCAACCTCGGTGGAAATTCAGGATGTGCTAGGCAGCGGTCCGTCGCAGATTATCCCGCTCACGCAGGGATGAGCTTATTGAGTAATTGGGAAATTGAGTAATTGGGAAATTGGTGAACCAGTAGTTTTCAATTTCTCAATTACTGAATTACACAATTACTCAGTGTTTCCGATGCATTTCCATTCTCGAATACGGCGCGCTCGGCCGCAGAATGAGCGCGGCTATGTTCTGCTAACGCTTCTGCTGATCGTTGCGGTCATGGCGATTATGGCGGCGACGCTCGTTACTACTATCAAATTCGATATTCAACGCGATCGCGAAGAGGAGATGATTCATCGCGGAGTGCAGTATTCGCGGGCGATCAAGGCTTACTACAAGAAGTTCAATCGCTATCCGGCGAAGATCGAGGATCTGGAGAACACCAACCAGATGCGGTTCCTGCGCAAGCGGTATAAGGATCCGCTGACCGGAAAAGATTTCCGGCTGCTGCATTATGGCGAGGCCAAGCTCTCGATCAACAGCATGGGTGGGGGTGTGATTCCAGGGGCGAGTACGATCGGAACGAATGGACAGTTGAACGGGCCGGGAGGCTTGCAGAACTCGAGTTTTGGCGGGAACAGCAGTTTTGGAAGTTCGAATTCGGCGTTTGGGCAGAATTCCAACTCGGTGTTCGGACAGAACAATCAGAGTAGTCAGGCTACCGGATCGGATTCTTCGCAGCCAGGTCCGGGAAACGGGACGGACGCGCAGGGACAGCAGACGGTCTCAGGAAATGGAAATGACTCCGGCGATCGCAGTTCGTCGAATCAGCCGGTGCAGAGCTTTGGCGGAGCTCCGATCGTAGGCGTGGCCAGCACGAGCAAAGACAAGACGATCCGCGAGTTCGACAAGAAGAAAAAATATAACGAGTGGCAGTTCGTGTATGACCCGACGATGGACCGGGGCGGGTTGATCACGACGCCGTATCAGCCGCAGCTGATGATGCAGGGATTCGGTGGCACGCAGAACTTGAACGGACAGAACGGCACTGGAACGAACGGCAACAGCAGCGGCTTCGGAAACAGCTTCGGAAACTCGCCGGGCGGGATGCAGAATAATCCGGTGTCGCCGACTGGCGGAGGAAATCCGAGCCAGCCGACGAATCCGCCGCAGCAACAGTAGCCTCTACGTACAAAGTCAAAATCCCCGCCCTGTCACGCAAAATGCGCGAGACAAGGACGGAGCACCCTCAAGTACAAAGGCCTCATCTTCAAGATGAGGCCTTTTCGATTCTTCAGGGAGAACCTGCCGTGCTGCGCACGGCGGACAGCCGAGGGCGGCTGTCTCCACATTCAACATCTCGCTTACACGCTGAACGAAGATCCGCAGCCGCAGGTGCTCTTGACGTTCGGGTTCTCGAACTTGAAGCCGGCGCCTTCGAGCGTCTCGACATAATCGACGATGCAGCCGTTGAGATACATGACCGAGGTGGCGTCGACGAAAACTTTGAGGCCGTCCATGTCGAAGGTCTTGTCCATCATGCCGGGGCCATTCTCAAACTGCATGGAATAGGAGAAGCCGGAGCATCCGCCGCCCACGACGCCGATGCGCAGTCCGGCGGGAACCGGAGTCTGCTGGCCCATGATCTCTTTCACCTTGGCGACCGCATTGGCGGTGAGGGTAATGGGGGCAACTTTCTTGGTTACTTCGGGGACGGTTGTTGTGGCCATTCGTATCTCCTTGGCTTTAAAGCTGTTTGATTATAGCAGAAGTTTCGTTCCCACCCGTCTGCAGCGGTTGGGTATGAAATCATGTACCTGATTTGGATGCGAATTGCAAGCAGGAAGTCGCATTGTTCCAGTTTCTGTAGCAGCCTCGGGACAAAGGGGATTTATTCGTCGCCGAGGCTTGCCAACAGAGCTATAATCGTGCCGTTAAGGCCTTCCCCCGACGCGGGCTTTGCGAACCCCGCGCAGGAGTGGAAGCCGCTGCACTTGGGTTTGACTCTGCCGAGGTGGCTTATGACGCCAGTTGAAATCGTGGGAGGTATTTTCGGACTCTTCGCCGTGGGACTGATCGTGCTGCTGATCTACAAGAGCACGCTTACCATGCACGAAGACGATCAGCTGTTTCTGGATGATGCGAACTCGCACATGCAAGAGGAGCAGACCGAGCTGTTGGTCAAAGTGAACCGGCTCACGATTCCGGTGCGCGTATTCAGCATCGGCTCAGGTGTATTTTTGCTCGCGTTCCTGGCGCTGTTGATCTACCAGAAGCTGAACGAAGTGCAGTAAAGCGTCATTCGCGGAGGATCCGGCTGAACCGGTATCCTTCGTGCATCGCCACGCGAGGCCGGCGGCCGCGCGTGGGGGCACTTTTTGCCGGTTTGCGCCCGGAGCGCGGAGGGACGCCCGTCACGGCTTCCCTCGATGGATGTTTGTCGGTTCTTAAGGGTTGCAACTGCAAACTCTTGATCGTTCCGGCAGCAGACGCATAACATTCCTTGATTGTCCACGTCTATTCCATCGATAGTAGAAGCAGCAAGTAAGTTCGCAAGGAGCAACGACTCTTGCGATCTTACTAACGCTGGAAGATACCTCGATCGGGTGAATCAGCAAAAACCATACGAGTGGGCAACGTTTTGTAGTACAAACAGATTCCTACGGCGGGAGTAAGCCAGATATGTCAACCGCTCCTGCGGAAGTGACTCCCGACTCTGAGTCTTTCCCGGACCAGACCGGGTCACAACCGGAACCAACTGAGGATCGAAAGCGCCCGCGGCGAAAGCGCGACTGGGCCGTCGTGGCTGCGATTGTGGTAATTCTGGGCGTTGTTGCGCTGTACACCTCGCGAAGCAAGACTCCTGCGGCTGCAAAACTCTCGCAGTCTGTTTCCGAAAATTCTAGTCAGGTGCTACGCCTCAAGGGCACGACCGAGGCCGTGGAGGCGCGCGCCATCCTTGCTCCTTTGCTGGCTGGGCAGCAAATCGGCACGCTGACCGTCATCCACCTGACAGCTGCAGGCACCAAAGTCAAGCCGGGCGATCTGCTGGTGGAGTTTGATCGGCAGGCGCAGATGCGCGACATCATCGACAAGCAAGCCGAATACGAGAAGTTAGTCGACCAGGTCGCCGGCGAACGGGCCAAGGAAAGCGCCGCGCGCGCCAAGGATGAGACGGAGCTGAAAACGGCTGAAGACAATCTGCGCAAAGCGGAGTTGGAAATACAGAAAGCGGAGATCGTGTCGCGTATCGACGCGGAGAAGAATCAGGAAAACCTCGAAGAAGCGAAGGCCACATACGACCAACTGCGCGAGACCTTTGATTTGAAGCGGAAGGCGGCCCAGGCGGCGATTCGGAGCCTGGAAATTCAGCGCGACCGCACCCAGCAGACGATGGAGCACGCGAAGGCGAACTCCGACAAGATGCAGATTCGCTCGCCGCTTGACGGAGTCGTGGTGCTGAATACGATTTGGAAGGAAGGCACGATGGGCGAGGTGCAGGAAGGCGATCAAATTCGAGCCGGCGTGCCGTTCATGCAGGTTGTGAATCCCGCGGCGATGCAAGTGCGGGTACAGGCCAACCAGCAGGACTTCCCTTCTCTGCAAATTGGACAAAGGGCGAAGGTGCGGCTGGATGCATATCCGGAGATGGTGTTTTCGGGGAAGCTCGATCAGATCGCGCCGATTGGCGAGGGCGGAGATTTTTCGAACAAGCTGCGAACATTCGTGGTGATTGTCGCGATTCAGGGAAATGACCCTAAGTTGATGCCCGACCTTTCGGCGGCGGTGGACGTGGACACATCGAAGCAGAGTGCGGGATTGGGCACCGGGCTTGCTGTTCAGGCGCCTGCGCGGAGCGGTTCGTTATGATACGGCGCTTCCATCAGCTTTCATTGCGAGGTAAATCGCTAGTGGTCGCAGTGATCCTGCTGGCGGGGAGCGGCGCGCTTCTGGGAGCCGTGCGACTCAGCAGACGGGCGCCGACCGTCCCGACCATCGAGGTGAAGCGCGGTGAATTTCTGGACTCGTTGCAATTCCGCGGCGAGGTAAAGGCGCTGAAGTCGGTCACCATCAGCGCGCCGGCAGAAGCGGGTGATCTGCAGATTATCAAGGTCACGCCGGAGGGAACGGCGGTGAAGGCTGGCGACGTGGTCGTTGAGTTCGACAAAACGAAGACGGAGCAGGATCTGGCGCAGTTCAAGTCCACACTCAAGTCCGCTGAAGCGGAGATCGGGCAAGCCAAGGCGCAGGCGCGACTCGCTGAAGAAGAAGACAAAACCAATGTGCTCAAGGCGCGTTATGAGGTGGAAGGTGCGAAGCTCGAGGCCAGCAAGCAGGAGATCGTTTCAAAGATCGAAGGAGAAGAAGCCAAGCTGAAGCTGGCCGATGCCGAGCAAAAACTGCGCGAAGCGGAGACCAAAGAGAAATCGGATCAGACTCTGAACAAGGCGACGATCGAGAGCAAGGAAGAAGCCAGCCAGAAGGCGAGATTTGACGTCACGCGCGCGGAACGAGCACTCTCGCAGATGAGCCAGCGTGCGCCCTCGGCCGGAACGATCAGCTTGCTTCAGCACTGGGGCGGGTCAGGGATGGTCACTTACCGCCCCGGAGACCGAGCATGGCCGGGAGCGGCGATTGCCGAATTGCCGGATGCGACCACGCTAAGGATCACCGCGCGCGTCGATGAAACGGAACGCGGACGGCTGGAGTTGAACCAGTCCGTCACCGTGCAATTAAACGCCATTCCAGACCGGCAGTTCACCGGCCACATTGGGCAGATTGGCGCAATTGCCAGTCTGGATTTTTCCAGCGGCTGGCCGATCACGCGAAATTTCATCCTTGAGATCGCCCTTGATCAGACAGATTCGCGATTCAAGCCCGGCATCACCGGGGACGTCACCGTCGTCGTCGACAAAGTGCCGAACGCTGTCATCATGCCGGCACAGGCATTGTTTCAGAAGTCCGGGCAGAACGTGGCGTATGTATGGCACAGCGGGGAGTTTGAAGAACGCACGGTTGAAGTCGGGCGCCGCAGCGGGGACAAGGTCATGGTGGCGAAGGGCGTCAGCGTCGGGGAGCAGGTGGCGCTGCGCGATCCGACAGTGAAGGAGTGACGCGGTCGAGATGAGAAGCCGGAAAGCCATAACGTGGGCAGTCGTGGCGGTCGTTCTCTGCGCGGTGGTCGGAGTCGTTGCCGCCGTGCGGCGCGTGACTCCAGCAACGACCAGCACTGACGTTCCGACCGGGCGGGTAAAGCGCGGCGATCTCGACATGAAGGTCTTCGTCACCGGCGAATTAAAAGCGAGCCGCTCGGAGATGCTGACGGCGCCGCCCATTGGCGGAGGCGCTCTGCAGATCACGCATCTGCTGCATACGGGATCGGCGGTAAAGAAGGGCGAACTGGTGATCGAGTTCGATCCTAGCGAACAGCATTACAAGCTGGAACAGAATCGCTCGGAGCTTTTGCAGGCCGAGCAGGAGATCACGAAAGCGAAGGCCGATGCTGCGGTCACGGCGGCGCAGGATAAAGTTGCGCTGCTGAAAGCACGATTCGATGTGCGGCGGGCCGAGCTGGACGTCCAGAAGAACGAACTGGTGAGTACGATTGACGCGCGGAAAAACCAGCTCGCACTGGAAGGCGCACAGCGTGTGCTGGCAGAGCTTGAACAGGACGTGAAGTCGCGGAGCGTGTCGAATCAGGCCACGATTCAGCTGGCGGAAGAAAAGCGCAACAAGGCGAAGCTGCAGATGGACCAGGCCCAAGGCAACATCGACAAAATGCGAGTCCTGGCTCCGATGGATGGGCTGGTTGCTCTGGAGAAGAACGAGGGTGCGGCCGGTGGATTTTTCTTTAGTGGCATGTCGCTGCCGGAATTCCGCGAGGGCGACCAGGTCGAGCCGGGCAGAACGGTAGGCCAAGTGATCGATCCGAGAGGAATGGAGTTGGTCGCGAAGGTGGGGGAACTCGAGCGCAACAGCATTAAAGAAGGACAGTCGGTTGACATCCAGCTTGATGCGCTGCCGGGCACGACATTTCACGGCACAGTGAAAACGGTGGCCGGCAATAACAGCCGCAGATTCTGGGACGACGACACTGCTACCAAGTTCGAAGTTGCGGTCACACTGGCCTCGACCGATGAGCGGATGCGACCGGGGCTCACTGCTCATGTCTTCATCAACAGCGAACCGAGGAAGAATGTTCTCTATGTCCCGCGCCAGGCGATGTTCCTGAAGGACAACAAACGAGTGGTATACGTGCGCAACGGCAGCAACTTCGATACGCGCGAGGTAAAGATTCAGGCTGAGAACGAAAGCCGTGCAGCCATTGAAGGAATTGGCGAGGGCACCGAGATTGCGCTGGTCGATCCGACGGCGCCCAGAAAAGCCGCGAATCCCAGCGCATCCCCAGCGGGCGGCGCAGGAGGCGCACCGTAATGGCAACCGTCGCCGCAACTCCTTCTGCGCGCGTGCTCCACGGCTACCAGCAGTGGCTTCCCGACCTGCAACTGGGACTGCAGAATCTGCTGCTGCACCGGCTGCGCTCGTTGCTGACGATGCTGGGCATGATCTTCGGCGTGGCGGCGGTGGTGTCGATGCTCTCGATTGGCGCGGGGGCGCGGCAGAAGGTGATGGCGCTGATCGAGCAGATGGGCGTCCACAACCTGATCGTAGAAGCGAAAGAAACCACGGAGTGGCAGGCTCATCAGAAGGTTCGCAAGATTTCTCAAGGGCTTACGTTCCAGAACTATCGCGTGATACGCGATGACGTAAGCGACGTGGTCGCGGGCACGCCGCGGAAGCGGATGACTCCGTCGAAGACGATTCCGAAATCACAACAGGATCCGCCGACCGTGTATGGGGTCGATCCGGTCTACGTGAAGATTGCCGGGCTGCACGTGCTGCAGGGCAGGTTCTTCAGTGACGATGAAGAGACTCGCGGCTCACCGGTGTGCGTGCTGGGTGCGGCGGCTCGGTCCAGTCTATTTGGTTCAACTGATCCGGTCGGGCAATATGTGAAAGCCAATGAAACGTGGTTCCGAGTGATTGGAGTAGCTTCGCCGCAGCTGAGTTCGCAGACAGAAGTCGCGGGAGTGCCCACGCAGGACCTTAACAACATTATGTATGTGCCGCTGAATTCGGCGATCCTGCGGCTCGAGGATAACTACAGCGACGTGCGCGACGAGATCGACGGGATCTATTTGAACATTCGCGACGGCGCGGACATGGGGTCAGTCGCACAGGTGGTGCGAGCGATCTTAGATTCATCGCATCACTCCGCCGGAGATTTCAGCGTGATTGTCCCCGCTGAACTACTTGCCGAGCAGAAGAGGACGGAGCGATTGTTCAACGCGGTCATGGTCGCGATTGCTTCAATTTCCCTGCTCGTCGGCGGCATCGGAATCATGAACATCATGCTGGCCAGCATTTTGGAGCGCACACGAGAAATTGGAGTGCGGCGCGCCGTCGGGGCACGGCAGTCGGACATCATCCGGCAGTTCGTCGTAGAAGCCGTCCTGATTTCGTTCATGGGCGGGAGCTTCGGCATCGTATTCGGATTTGTGATGTCGCGTCTGATCGCGTGGCTGGCGGGATGGTCGACGATTGTCACCGCTAGTTCGATTGTGCTGGCATTCGTTGTTTCGATTACGGTTGGGTTGGTGTTTGGAATTTATCCTGCAGTAAAAGCCGCACGGCTCGATCCAGTGGAAGCGATTCGGTACGAGTAGCGGCAGCCGCGGTCTTCACATCACGGGCCTTAAGCAACACAAGTTAAGGCAATCCTGGAGGAACTGAGGAATGAGACACTCTCGCCTGGCACTGATGGTTTGTCTTGTCACGGTTTTTCTTCTGCCTATGTGGGCGCAAAAGGGCGAGGGATACGGCGATCTGATGACGCCGCAAGTTCGCTCCGATAAGTTGGGCATGCCCGAGCAACTAAGAAGTTATCTCGCAGAGGGAAAGCTGAGGCTCAGTCTGCAGGATGCGGTTGTCTTGACACTCGAGAACAACAGCTTCGTGCGCGTGCAGGAAACGCAAGTGGAGTTCACAAAGTTTGCTCTGCTGGGCGCGCATTCTCCATTCGACCCGGTGGTGACTGGTTCGTACAACGCCAACAACACCAGTTCTCCGCCACTTACGACGCTGGGAGGAACCGGCGTGTCGCTGGCGACAAAGAGCATCATCAAAACGGCGCAGGTCAATTTTTCACAAACTTTTGAGACGGGCACCAATGTCCAGGCGGGTCTCAGCAGCAATCGCAACTCCTTCAGCAATCCTACTACCACGGGCGTCCTGGATCCTTACGTCAATTCGACGCTGAATTTCCAGTTCACGCAGCCGTTACTCAGAAATGGCTGGCTGTTTGCCAACCGGGCGCCGCTAGTCATTGCACGTCGCAACCTGCAGCAGTCGCGCGCGAGTTTTGCGGCAGAAGTAAACAACACTATCCTTCAGGCTGTGGGTCAGTACTGGGCGGTAGTGGAAGCCCGAGGCAGCCTTGACGTGGCGCGCAGTTCGATGGACGCAGCGGAGGCGACGTACAAGCGCGACAAGCGGGCGCTCGAATTAGGCGCACTGCCGCCGCTGGATATTTACCGGTCGGAATCGCAGGTTGCGTCGCGGCGGGTGCAGGTCATCCAGAGTGAATATGCTTTGAAACAAGCCGAGGATTCGCTGCGCATGACCATCGGCGCGGATCAGGATCCTTATTTCCAGGCGCTCGACATCGAACTGACCGAGAAGCCCGAACCGGAAGGCGAGATGCGCACCATCGATGCGGCAACCGCATTGCAACGGGCGCTGACGAAGCGCCCGGAATTCGATGCGACCCGGGCTGCCCTCGCCAACGATGAGACACGGATTCGCCTGGCGCACAATCATCTGCTCCCCGAACTCGATCTGACCGGCCTATATGCCAGCAATGGATTAGGAGGCACACAGTTTTCGAGCGCTGGCCAGAAGCTGACAAGTTCGTCGATCAATCAAGTGTTCGGTTTTGGCTACCCGACGTATGAGGCACAGTTGTCGTTAACGCTGCCCTTGCGGAATCGCGCGGCCCAAGCAGAAATGGGAAACGCGCTGGTATCGCGCCGCAGCGATTTGTACAACGAAAGGCAACTCCGCGAGCAGGTCACGCTCGATGTGAGGAACGCGATCCACCAGCTCGAGCAGGCCAAGCTCAGCATCGTCGCCGGAAAAGAGGCGCTGGATCTGGCGAACAAGACGATGGCCTCGGAACAGCGCAAATATGAACTTGGATCGGGAACAATCTTTCTGGTGCTCGAGGCCCAGACAGAAGTCGCGGCCGCGCAACAGACTTTGCTGCAAGCGGAGGTCGGGTATCAAGTGGCCGCGGCGGGCGTCGATCATGCGACCGGGGAGTTGCTGGAACCGTATCACGTACAGATCGCGGAGCTAACGCACTAGACCGGAGCGAATGCCCGCACCCGCTTCTGTTTTAGTTACGGTTGCTCGCCTGGTTGGAATCTTCCCTGTCGCGATCAAAGGCAGTAATATTAGGTCAGGTCGTGCGAAAGTGGCGGAATTGGCAGACGCACCAGACTTAGGATCTGGCGGGTAAAACCGTGGGGGTTCGAGTCCCCCCTTTCGCACCAACTTTTCTGAAGAACTCCGAGCGCTTCCCCATACCTCGACGTTCGACTGCACTGACGACGTGCCGTGAAGTGCAAGCCAGCTCCTTCGCCGGGATAGCTGTTCAGGAAAATTATCAGGATTGCGAGAGGATTCTTACGGTGTGGGCGTTTGACCCGAACGCTGCTGGGCCTGAATTTGCTGGCGCTGCTGATACATTCGCTGCAGGGTCTGTTCCATCTTTGAGAACGTCGCTGCGCCCTCATCTGAAGCTGCATTGCCAGGACCTGTTCCGGCAGCACTGCCCGAGACTGGCTGGTCTGTGGCCGTCATGGTGGCGGGGTCGGTCGAAGAGGTAGAATCCGCAGCTTTGGCGGTGGCAGGCTGAGTGTCGGTCTGCTGATTCGTTGCGCTAGAATCCGCTGCGGCGGCGGTCTGGTCGGGACTTGGAGAAGAAGAATCGGGTGTTTCTGCC
>Ga0187819_10000431_pt1 | contig 20856 bp, 15 predicted proteins | sample NC_wetland_sal_i_15_FD_132411 | JGI IMG/M metagenome (GOLD analysis project Ga0187819, IMG submission 132411) | Wetland sediment microbial communities from Neuse River Estuary, North Carolina, USA - SO4_4 | ecosystem: Environmental > Aquatic > Freshwater > Wetlands > Sediment | place: USA...
GGAGAAGGCCAGTTCATCGAAGCTACGGCTGCCGAGGCCATCATCCGCATCCTGGATTACAGTTGGGGCTGGTACTCGATGGACGGCAGTATCCGCCCGCGCTACGGGAACTGGGACCTGGCCATCAACATCTACGCGGTCAATCCCTGCAAAGACGGCTACATGATGGTCGGCGGCGGCCACGACCGGCTGTGGTACCGGATCTGGCGAACCGTGGGCGACGAGCAGCCGGCGGTGGAGGAGGATATCCTGGGCGATCCGCACCTCCGCGAAGTCACGGAACGCCTGGCGCATGACATGCAGGTGAAGACCTACACGATGCTGGGCGAGTGGTTGAAAGATAATCCCCGCAGCGAGGCCGAACGCAAACTCTCCAAGCAGCAGGTGGCCTCTGGCGGCGTGCTCTATGTGAACGAGGTGGCCGAGTACCCGCACTTCAAGTATCGCGGACATGTGGCCGAGTACGACTCGCCGCACTACGGCAAGATTCTTTACGGGACCACTCCCTTCCTACAGCATAAGACTCCCGGCCGGCTCAAGTGGCTCGGCCGCCCAACCGGCTATGACAATCAGGATGTATATCGCCGACTGCTCGGCTTTACGCGGGATGACTTTACGCGGCTGAGTGAAACGGGCGTCACGCACGAGGAAGAAGAGGAGGAATTGTGATGGCCAGGGAAACCGCTGCAGCAAAGCAGACGCAGTCTTTTGACGAGTACTGCCGCGAGACTTTCGACTTCAAGAAGGCATTTGGGAAGCCCGAGGCCCTCAAGGGTTACCGCGTGCTCTCCTGCACGCAATATATCCTTGGACCCTCCTGCGCCTCCTACCTGGCCGAGCTCGGGGCTGAGGTGATCAAGATTGAAGCGCCCCGGCGCGGCGAGGCCATGCGCCATACCACGCCCTTCAACGAGCCGTTCCTGTATCCGCTCTCTCGCTGGGTGCCGGAGCGCGGAACCGGCCTGGGTTTCCTTGGTGCGAACCCGAACGAGTACTTCACCTCAGTTGACTTTCACCGCAAAGAGGGCCAGGACATCGTGAAGAAACTGGCGGCCAAGTCCGACGTGTTCGTGGAGAACTACCGTCCCGGCACTTTCGACCGCTGGGGCATCGGTTACCGGCAACTAAAGGAGATCAATCCCCGGTTGGTGTATGCCTGGCTGGGGGGGTTCGGCGGTTGGGGGCCGGGACGCGTGCGGGCTTCCTACGACATCCTCGGCCAATCCCAGGGCGGCAACTTTGGCATGACCGGCAAGCAGGAATTCCTGGGGGGTGCGCCCGCTAAGCACACCATCTGGCTGGCGGACTACTGGGGCGGCATGATGGCTGCGGTGCAAATCCTGGCTGCGCTGTACTGGCGTGACAAGATTTCCGGCGAGGGCACCTTCACGGAGTACTCGCAAGTGCACGGAGTCACGCGCCAGCTGGAGTACGCTCTGCCCTTGTATGGCCGGCACGGTATTACCCGCGAGCGCTGGGGCAACTGGGATACGCAGTTGTGTGTGCACGGGATCATCAAGTGCGGCAAATCCTCCTACCCGCAATCGGAGAACCCCCAGGAGCAAGAGGAGGGCTACATCCTCATTAGTGCTTACGATGATAAGGACTTCGCTCGCCTTTGTCAGACCGTCGGTGACGGCAATCTGGCCGGAAAGTATGCCAAGCAGGACATCCGCATACAGGCTAAGAGTCAGATGGAGATTTATCCCTGGCTCGAAAAGTGGGCGGCGAATAAGACGAAGGAAGAGGTTGCCGCGATTTTGGATAAGGCCAACATCATCAACCAGCCGGTATGGAACTCCAAGGAGGTCGCCAACAACCCGCACTGGCTGGAGCGTGGCGCAGTCCGCTGGCTAGACGACCCCACCTACGGCGACTTGCTGCACCAGGGTCCCGCGTACATGATGTCCGAAACCCCACCGCGTCTGAAGTGGGCGCTCAAACCAGTGGGCGCGGACAACGAGGAAATCCTGGGCAAACTGGCCGGACTGAGCGCGGAAGACCTGCGGCGACTCGAAGAGCAGGAGTGTATCTGAGAAGAGGATGAGGAGATAACCGATGCTGCTTATATGCTCCGGGTGTAAGACAAAGAATTTCCTTGACCCCTATCCTTTTTGGAACTTCAAAGGCAACACCAAGTGTGCCGGGTGCGGCAAGATCTGGCGGCTGGAGACCTCGAATGGAGTTTGCGTGGCAGGTCCGGAAGCGGCCGACGGCAAGCCCGACCTTTTGCCCGGTTTCGCGGAGAAGCCGGATTACAGCGCCATCTCCGGCCCTGGGCTGACGCGCTCGGCGCCGCGCGCGCGCCCCACTTCCGTCTGCAAACCCATTCCCATAGAGAAGAATGTGCGCGGTAAAACCGTGAGTGGGCATCCGCTCAAGAAAGAAGATCTGGTCGGCAGCCGACCGCGGTTTATCCAAGAAGGCATGTAGAAGTTGAAATCGGAAGACTGGAGAATCTTATGGCCCAATATAATGCCAGTTGCTTGTGCGTCCACTGTAAGCATCTGCGGCCGGCGCTCGATCCCAACCTGCAGAAGGCCTATCTGGGCCAGTGCCTGAAACGCGAGTGGCCGTTCACGCTCTCCATCACGCTTCAAGGCTGGACGGAGTGTGATGCTTTCGAAGAGAGCGGGAAGGCGTATGTCCCGCCCGAGCCGGCAACAGCCAAGGCTGCGGCGGCAACTGGATCGAAGGGGCCCAAGCGATTGGAGTTTTATTACAGCAGCAAGCAAAAACCGGGTGAGCTGTTTCCCTGTGACAATGCGCGCGCGCTCGATCTGGTCAAGAAACTACAGGGCAAAGGTGTGGACGCGAAAGCCTTTGACGTGGCTGGGATTAAAGACCGTTTCCCCATTTACCACAAATCCGTCAGCGGTCCGGACGCAAGCGTGCGGCCCGTGTTCGGCGCCAAGGGTGCTCTGGTAGAGGACTTCGGCGCCACCGTTCCGGCCTTGCTCGTTTTTGAGGGTGACCGCTATCCCACTCTGGTGTTCCCGCGCACCGATGCCAAGCGCGGGACGATTCGCGTCGATCAGGCCTTGGAGGAGCTCTTCACGGAAGCTGCCCAGGGCGTGCCTAGCCCCGCAAGCCGCTGACGAGACTCCTATGGCTGACTACTTGCCCCCGCGCGAGTCCTGGCCCACGCGCATCTACACACTTCCGGAATTCGCAAGTTACCCCGAGCGTTTCAACCCTACCGAAGAGTTGCTCGACAAGGCTGTCGCGGCAGGCCGAGGAGAGCGTATCGCTCTTCTCTTTGAAGACCAGCGCATCAGCTATGCGCAGCTCCTGGGGCAGGCCAACAAACTCGGCAACGCGCTACGCGGGCTGGGCGTGGGCGAGGGTGACCGGGTCCTCCTGCGTGCCCCAACCATCCCTCCCGCGATCACCACGAACTTTGCGGTGCTCAAGCTTGGCGGGGTGATCACTCCCATTTCCCCGTTGTTTTCCCGCGCCGAGATCGCGCATGTAGCCAACGACGCGGAAGCAGTGGCGATCGTGGTGCACTTTGCGCTCTTGGGCGAAGTGGAGGCGGCGCGCGAGAATTTTAAGACCATTCGGAACATCATCGTGATCGGCGGCGACGCCGCAGAGCTGAAATCCAAGGGCCACTTGCTTTATGGCGAACTGCTGCAATCCGGCGGTCCCACGCTCGCCCCGGTTCGCAGGCGGCGTGAAGACCTTGGTGTGTTGCTGTACACGTCAGGCACCACGGGCCGGCCTAAAGGGACCGCTCACCTGGTGGAAGAGACGCTCGTCGTGCCCGACACGTTCGGGAAATACGGTTGGAAAGTCACCGAGGACGACATCATCGGCGGTTCGGCGCCCCTGGCATTCGGCGCCGGCTATTCCACTTTCACCACCATCCCCATGCGGTTCGGCGCGGCCGCCTCCCTGATCCCGAAGTTCGAACCGGAGAAAATGTTTGAGACCATCCAGAAGCATCGCATCACCGTTCTTTCGCTCGCGCCCACGGCCTATCGCAAGATGTTGCAAGTTCCGGACGCCGAAAAGAAATATGACCTGAAGAGCTTGCGCGTCTGCACGGGCGGGGGCGAGAGCCTGACGGCGCCGACCTATCATGCCTGGAAGCAAAAGTTTGGCCAGGAGATCTTCGAAGGCCTGGGCACAACGGAGATGATGTACGTCTTTGTCTCGAATGTGGTCACCCGGCGCGTCAAGCCGGGGTCGTTCGGCACGGCGGTGCCGGGCTTCGAAGTGAAGGTGGTAAATGAGGCAGGAAAGGAATCAGCGCCAAAGGAGATTGGTCATTTCCTGGTCCGCGGGCCGACGGGCACCATCTATTGGCGCGACCCGGACAAGCAGCGCCAAGGCGTCACGCATGACGGCTGGAACCGCGCGGGCGACTACGTCTATTACGACGAGGACGGCTACTTCTGGTTCGTATCTCGCGAAGATGACATCATCAAGAGTTCGGCTTACCGCATCGGACCGGAGGAGATTGAAGTGACCCTCGCAAAGCACCCGGCCGTGGCGGACGTCGGTGTGATTGGCGTGCCCGATGAAGTTCGCGGACAGATCGCCAAGGCCTACGTGGTGCTCCTGCCCGGCAAGAGTGTGACGTCGGAAGAGCTCCTCGAGTTCTGTCGCGGAAAAATCGCCACCTATAAATTGCCGCGCGAGGTGGTCTTCGTCAACGATCTGCCGCGCACGCCCACGGGAAAACTTCTGCGACGAGTGCTGCGGCAGAAAGAGCCGCAGAGCCCGCAACCGACCGGCCCCCCCAGTTCGGCCTGAACTCGGCCGCCAGGGTGAACTCCGCGAGGGACTTCGACGATGCCGACTTTTACCCACGAGTGGCTGTTCCGGAGCATTGTCGAGCAAACCCAGTTTGCCGTGATCTTCTCAGACCGCGACGGGGTGATTCAATTTTGGAATGCCGGCGCCGAAGCCATGTTCGGCTACACCGCCACAGAGGCTGTAGGGCAAAGCCTCGATATGATCGTTCCCGAGCGCCAGCGAGCGCGACACTGGGAGGGATACCACAAGGTCATGGCTAGCGGAATTACGAAGTACGGCCGGGAAATGCTCGCGGTGCCGGCGATGAGAAAGGACGGCGCGCGCATTTCAGTCGAATTCGCAATTGTTCTCCTCCGCGCGCCCTCCGGAGAGATGCTCGGCGCTGCCGCCATCATGCAAGAGGTGACCGCGCGGTGGCAGCAGCAGAAGCAGCTCAAGGAGCGCCTGGCACTTTTGGAAGCCAAGCTCGATCAAATTGCCAAGCCCACCTGAGAAAGGCCGCGGGTCCTCCCGGATGAAAAGGGCAATCAAAGCGCTGGTGTTTGACGCTTACGGAACTCTGTTTGACGTTCACTCCGTGATCTCCACCTGCGATCAGATATTCCCGGGTCAGGGTCCCGCTCTCAGCCAGACGTGGCGCAGCAAGCAGTTGGAGTACACCTGGCTCCGCAGCCTGATGGGGCGTTACAAGGACTTTTGGCAGGTGACGGAGTCCGCGCTGGTCTTCGCGTGCAACTCCCTGAAACTGCCTTGCCCGCCGGAGACGCGGGCTCGCCTGATGGAGGCCTACCTGCATCTCGATCCCTTTCCGGAAGTCCGGCAAGCGTTGGGAGCTCTTTCCGGCTATCCGCTGGCCATTTTATCCAACGGATCTCCCCGAATGCTACGAGCCGCCGTGGAGAGTTCGGGGCTCCGAGGAATGTTCTCCCAGGTGATCAGCGTGGACGCGGCAAAGATCTACAAGCCCAGCGCGCGCGTCTATCAACTGGCTGCGAAGAAACTCCATGTGAACAAGGGCGCGATCGGTTTTGTTTCTTCCAACTGCTGGGACATTCTCGGAGCCAAAAACTTTGGCTTCTGGGCCTGTTGGGTGAATCGCTCGAAAGCTCCGCAAGATGAGCTGGGCTTCTCTCCAGACGGCGTGGCCAGTACGCTGACCGATCTGGTCGAAATCATGAAACCCTAGCCATCCATGAGCCGAGAAAACAGGCTGGTGCCCATCGCCGCAGTTCTGTTGCTGGGCAGCCTCACCGCCTGGGCAGTACTGGAATCCCATCCGCAAGCCGTTCCCGCCGGGCCACCTCGCTCGTCCGTCGAGCAAGTCACGCTCACCACGCGCGACGGTGCCCGCCTGAACGGCATCTTCTACCGGCCCGCTTCGAGACCGCGCCACACGGCGATCCTGCTGGTGCACGGCTTTGGTGGAAACTTCTACAGCGAGTATTTTCCTGCCTTCGCACAGGCGGCCGCCGAGCATGGCTATCCCTGCCTGGCGCTGAACATGCGTGATCACGATACAGGCCCCAAAACATCGGATTTCGCGGGGAACGAAGCAGACATCGCCGCCGGCGCGGGATACCTGCGAGAACACAGCTTTTCCCGGTTGGTGCTGCTGGGACAAAGCATGGGGACCAATCGGGTGCTCTATTACCAGGCTGCCGCCGGTGACCCCAGCGTAGTTGCGACAGTCCTTGTTTCCGGCCCGGGAAATCTATTCGAATGGAATGTGTGGCAGTTTGGGCGGAAGAAGGCCCAGGCCACAGTGGATGAAGCACTGGCCATGCAGGCCGCCGGCCAGGAGAACCAGTTGATGGTGGTTGATCTGGGGCCGCTGGGGAAAGCCCTGTACACTCCTCGCTATCTTCTGAGCCTGCGCGGGCCGAATGCCCGGTCCGACCCTTACCAGAACATAGAAAAGGTGGCCAATCCGATTTTGATTGTTCAGGGCAGGGCGGACAAATTGATCGAGCCCGACATTGGCGAGCGGCTGCGTCGTGCGGCGGGGCGGAGCGCCAAGATTGAATTGGTTTACGTCGAGGGGGCCAAACATACCTTTGAGGGGCAAGAAGCCATTCTCGCGGAACGCACCCTTGCTTGGCTCCAGGAAGTCGCGCCCTGAAGTTCTTCCCGGAAGGGAATGGGCCCCGACCTCGGACTCGACTTAGTGCCGGGGCTATGGTAGTGAAATCTACCCGGCTCGAGTAAGCCGGTGGTTCCAGGCTCGCGGGCGGCGATACGAGTGTGTTGGGAGGAACCGATGAATCTTGAGCGCGTCACCGACCTGTCCGCCCCCGATGGCCACGCCATTCCGGCTTATCTGTTCTCACCGAATCGCGCGGCGCGTGGAGGGGTAGCGGTGTTCCCGGGCTACGGAGCAACCAAGGAGCACATGCTGGCGCTGTCGGCCGTCCTGGCGGAAAAGGGCCTGGCTGCGCTTTCCTTTGATCCCTGCGGCCATGGAGAGAACCGGACGCCCATCGGACCCGGCATGCGCGACGAATTCGAGGCCGCCGTGCGCTATGTGCGTCGCTTCGGTCCTGCCGGCGCCACGGGAATCAGCCTGGGCGGGCGGCTGGCACTCATGTCGTCCGCCGATTGCATGGTGGCGATCTCCCCGGCAGTCGCTTCGAAGGTCTCACCGCAAGGCAAGTGGATGTTCGAGAATTTCCCCAGCCCATCGGTGCGTGAGCCTTACTCCGGTTACGTCCTGGAATTGCTCGATTTGCTTGGCCCGGTGCCCCCTCACGGCCGGCCGTGCCTTCTGCTGTACGCGGAACGCGACATCCCGGCGCTCCTGGAAGGCGCCCCGGGATTAAAGGCAGGGTTGTCCGGCTCGGAGCTGCGCTACGTCACCACCGACCTGCGGCCGGACGTGCAGCACGAGAACGGCCTGGTTCGCTACCTGCCGCGATGGTTCAATCACAGCGAACTCAAGTTCAACCAGGAGATGCTCCACACTGTGTCCCATTGGTTCGCCGAGCACTTGCGATAACTCAAGGATCAAGCAGACGTGCGAGGTGCGAAGAAAAAACGATCCACAGGAGCGAGACAATGCAGTGGGAATATTTTGACCGCATGGTGGTGTTTAGTGAAACGGACCAGGGCATGGTAAGCGGGCTGGAGACGTGGATCAACGGAGCCGGCGCTGACGGGTGGGAGCTGGCGAGTTCGACCCCGCTCATTGCGCCAAATAAGGACGGCGTCGCTTACGGTACAATCGGAGTTCACTTGGTGTTCAAGCGGCCGCTCGCCCAAGCGCCCGAAGGGTAGGTGATTATGGCGGAACTTCGAGGCCGGGCCTTGATCGAAAGCCTCTATGGCCCGCTGGGTAGTGGTGCGCAGATCATCGTCATCGCGGGAGCCGAATACGACATGTTCGCGCTGCTGGTGAAAATGGGGCTCAATTTCGAAGACGCCCGCGGTATTGACATGCTGGAAGTGTCCTCGGGGCGGTATGTGGTCCGCTATTACGATGGGGAGGATCAGCGCATCGTGGCCCACGAGTTCTACTCCGATTTCCGGTTCGCAGGCGAGCTCCGCGCCCACATCGCAGAGTGGATTGGAGAAGACGGATACTACGAGTGGTTCCAGCATTTTCGCGTGCGGTGCCCTTCAGACCTCTGATTCGGTGGCGGGAATAGCGGAACACGCTACTGCCGCGCGGATTCGGCGGCCGGAGGCCAGAGCACGAGGAGCCGAGCGATCCATGGGTGAGCACAGGGGGCGCGCTTTGATGGAGAGCCGCTTTGGTCCGCTGGGCAGCGGCGTGCAGAATCTAAACATCAACGGCGCGGATTATGCCTTGACCGAGTTGATGGTGCGAATGGGACTTCACTTCGATGACCGCTGGACCATTGACGCGCTGGCCCTCCCGCACGGGATCTATGTCATCAGGTACTTCGACGCCCAAGATCAGCGGGTGGTCGCGCAAGAATTTGACGCCGAACTCCGTCTTCTCTCTGAGGCCCGCGTGCACATCGCGGAGTGGGAGGGTGAGAAAGCCTACTTCTCTTTATTCAGCGGACACTGAGGCTGCCCTCCCCGCAGGCTCCCCAACCAGCGCCCCACCTGGAGCCGAAAACTGCCATGACTTCGGTCATTGATATTTAAATCCATGTCCAGCCGACCCGCATGCTCAACCCAGCGGTGCTTGGGTTCGTAAAACGCACCTAGCACGATTTCGCGCGGCTGGAGAAGTTCTCTTCCGACCCGCTGGCCTTCCTGAAAATTCTCGATGCCGCAGGCATCGAACGCACCGGGCTAGTTACTTCCGTCAGTCCGGAGTTCATCGGCCACACTGCAGAGGTGAACGACTGGAACGCGCGCTATTGTGCCGCAGAACCCGGCCGATTAATCGCCTTCGAAACGGTGCATCCCGACCACTTCTCCAATGCCCCCGCCGAGGTCGATCGCTTGGCCAGCATCGGAATCCGGGCGCTGAAGGTGCATCCCCGCGATTCTTCCCCCCCTCGAATCGCAGTCTTCCGCTGCGTTTTCCTGCGGCACCGCGAGCCATGATGACCGGCAACTTTTTCTCCCCCACTTCACGATATGACGCCCGCATCTTTGAGCGGCCCCAGTCCTGTGTATCGCTTGCGGAACGAATCTCCGGCGGCTCTCACACTTGCGAGGCCGCGGCTGGCCCAGCTTCACCAGGCATCTCCCACCGCGGGCTTCACCCAGAACCCTCATTTCTCCAGGAAATAATTCCCCACGAACATCGCATCGATCCCCGAAGAATAGAAGCTTCGGACGGCATCCCGCGGCGTACAGACCAGCGGCTCGCCAAAAAGATTGAACGACGTGTTGTAGAGCACCGGCAGTCCCGTGGCTTTCCCAGCGGCGTGGAGCAGGTTCCAGTAGAGCGAGTTTTCCGCCCGATCCACGGTGTGGACGCGCACCAAGTCGCCCGCCAGAATCGCGGCTGCAAATTTCTCGCGGTGGCCGGGCCTGACGCGGCCGACGGTGGAAAGGAAGCGCGCGTTGGCTCCCACTCCAAAATACTCCGCGCTGAGCTCCGCCGGGACCGACGCGGCAAACTTGCGGAAAGGCTCGCGGTGTTTGATGAAGGCGTTGAGGTTCTCGGTGGAATAGGGATCGAGCGGGGAAGCCAGAATGCTGCGGTTGCTGAGAGCGCGCGGGCCGAATTCCATGCGCCCTTGCATCCAAGCCACGATCTTGTTGGCGTTAAACTGCTGCACGGCGGTGGCAATCAGTTCGCCCGTGGTCAGCATGTGGCGGAATCGCAGCTTGCAATTCTCCACCGCCTGCTTGATCTCGGAGGAAGCGTACGCCGGTCCCAGGCAGAGCGTGTCCATCTTCACGCGCCGCTCCTGTCGGTAAGTGCCATGCCAGGCTTCCAGCACCGCGCCGATGGCCGTTCCGGCATTTCCCGCGGCCGGCTGCACGAATACGTTTTCATATCCTCCGTGGTTCTCGAGCGCCGAAACGAGGAGGGCATTCAAGCCCAGGCCGCCGGCCATGCACAGGTTGCGCCCTTTGCCGGCCATGCGAATTACGGCCGCTTCCGTGGCTTTCTGAATGCCGGCGGCCACGTGGGCGCGCATCTCCTCCGGTATCGGAGTGCCATCTTTGAGCCCCAGCCGGTCATAGAAGCGCGCGCCGAATCCGCCGCGTTGAAGCCGCTCGGTGCTGAAGAAGGAACGGTCGGGATGCGGCCCCGCATCCGTGAGGCATAGGATCTCGAGAAACAGATCACGGTATCGGTCGTCGCCGCTCACCGACAGCCATTGCACCTTGTGCTCATCCGCATTCGCATCGAATCCCAAAAGCTCGGCGACCCGGCCATAGAGGTCGCCCAGCGAGTCCGGGAAATAGTGCTCCTGCTCGAGCGACATGCGGGTGCCCTGGGCGTGCCAGCGGGCGCCGCACCGCAGGTCGCCCCACTGGTCCAACGTAAGGACCGTGGCTTCTTCGAAGGGCGAGGGATAGTAGGCCGATGCCGCATGCGCCAGATGGTGCCCCAGCATGACGATGCGGCTGGCGGGGAACTGGGCGCGCAGCTTGAGATAAAAATCGGACTGCGGAATGGGCCGCACCACGGCTACCGCATCCACCTGGTCCGGCCTCGCGCCCGCGAGTTGCAGGCACGTGGCAATGGAATGCTCCGGCATCTCGCGCTGCCCGCCCCATCGCGATTGCTGGCGCGCGAGCTTCGACTCTTCGACGGCTGCGACCAGCTCGCCGTCCTTGAGAACGGCGCTGGCAGCGTCGCCCAGAATTCCGCCGATACCTAGAATGATCATTTCCTTCCCACCTTCTCCAACCTTCCGTCTCTCAGTCCACTCCCGCGTTTCGCGCAACGCACCGCGCGACCGAACGCCAGTTTGCCGCCCGAAGATTAGGGGTCGAAGCAAAAATAGCCCAGACTTTCGAACGGGCAATGTTTGACCGGCTTCGCTCCGGCCAGAGGCGGTTGCCGACTGGACGCTGAGGGCGGAGTGGGATGCGAACCCCCGGCTGGAATGCCCCGACCCAGGCATTCCTAACGCGCTCGAAAAGCCACTCGGACACCTCTCCGCGAAACACGCGGTCTGTCCAGTCTAACCTAACGACCGCAGACCATCCACTCGGGTGGTTTGCACTTTCGCACGCACAAGAGTAGCCTCGTTTTGCCGCTCCCGGCGCTCGAGACCTCGGTTCGGGGCATCTTTCGGGGCGGGCAGGCAGGCTGTTCACTACATCGCGTTTTGCGTTCGGTACTTCCTATGCGTTCCTTGAGAAAATCTTCCAGCGAAACTGCATAAAGGAGCAAGTCATGGCGACAGCGACGACAGCACCCTCAATCGATCCGAACGTATCCACGTTTGTGAGCCGGAAACAGAAGATGCTGATCAACGGGAAGTGGGTGGAAGCCGCTTCTGGCAAGAGTTTTCCAAGCTACAACCCCGCGACCGGCGAAGTATTGGCGCAGGTGGCGGAGGGCAATCGCGAGGACATCGACCGCGCCGTCAAGGCCGCGCGGGCGGCGTTTGAGAGCGGGCCGTGGGCGAAGATGTCGCCGGCGGCGCGCGGCAAGCTGATGTGGAGGCTGGCCGATTTGATCGAGAAGCACCTGGAGGAGTTCGCGCAACTGGAATCGCTGGATAACGGGAAGCCGCTGGGGATCGCGCGGGTGGCGGACGTTCCGCTGACGGTGGAGCATTTCCGCTACTACGCAGGCTGGGCCACGAAGATCGAGGGCAACTCGATTCCGCTGACGCTGGCGCCGCCAAACCGGTTTCTAGCCTACACGGTGCGCGAGCCGATCGGCGTGGTGGGGCAGATTATCCCGTGGAATTTTCCACTGCTGATGGCGGCGTGGAAACTGGGCCCGTCGCTGGCGGCGGGATGCACATCGGTACTGAAGCCGGCGGAGCAGACGCCGCTCACGGCGCTGCGTCTGGGCGAGTTGATCCAGGAAGCGGGATTCCCGGACGGCGTGGTGAACATTGTGCCGGGGTACGGGGAAACGGCTGGAGCGGCGCTGGCGGCGCATCCGGGCGTGGATAAGGTGGCCTTCACGGGTTCGACGGAAGTGGGCAAGTTGATCATCCAGGCGGCGGCGGGGAACCTGAAGAAGGTGTCTCTGGAGCTGGGCGGGAAGTCTCCGAACGTGATTTTCGACGATGCAGACATGGACGCGGCGATTCCGGGCGCGGCGAGCGCCATCTTCTTCAACCACGGGCAGTGCTGCTGCGCGGGATCGCGGCTCTACGTGGAAAAGAAATCGTTCGACAAAGTCGTGGACGGGATGGCGCGGAGCGCGGAGAAGATCCGAGTGAAACCGGGGTTCGAGCCGGATAGCGACATGGGCCCGCTGGTGTCGGAGGAGCAGTTGAACCGGGTGTGCGGGTACCTGGAATCCGGATTCAAAGAAGGGGCAAAAGCGGTGACCGGCGGGAAGCGGCACGGCGACCGTGGCTACTTTGTCAAGCCGACAGTGCTCGTTGATACGACTGAGGAGATGAAGGTGGTGCGAGAGGAAATTTTCGGGCCGGTGGTCACCGCCATTCCTTTCAGCGATCCCGCAGAAGTGATCGCCAAGGCAAACAACACGGAATACGGGCTGGCGGCGGGAGTGTGGACTCGGGACATCAAGAAAGCGCATGCCACGGCCAACAAGCTGAAGGCCGGGACGGTGTGGATCAATTGCTACAACGTCTTCGACGCCGCGCTTCCGTTCGGGGGATACAAGCAGTCGGGATGGGGCCGCGAGATGGGGCACGAGGTGCTGGAACACTATACTGAGGTGAAATCCATCTGCGCCGCGCTGTAGATGGCAGGTTTTTTTCTGCCACGCTTCCTGTTCTCAAGAGGGGCTGGGTGAATTCTCCGCCGGGAACCGGAACAATTACGCGCGTGCCCCTGGCCCGGCTTATCGGGACAGCGGCAGGAACAGGAGCGGGAGAACGGATATCCTGCTCACTCCTGGGTAGTTCCGGGGGCGGCCAGGTTGGCGCCTGCATCGTCGATCACCAGCACCCAATCGTTTGCATCCGGGGGCGTGAAGATACTCGTGCCGGAATTCGCAAAACTCCCAATCATCGTCGTCGCGCCGTCGGTGGGGTTGAACCACCAGCAATTCGCTGTGCTGCTGGCACTCGTGATCTGGTTCATGTTCACGGAGATGGAGGTGGCGTTGCCGTTGGGGATGTAGGCGAGGATCGTCTGGCCGTCGCTGGACCTCGAAGTCACCGTAATGGTGTCCCCCGAGCCGTAGCCGGCAGTGACCACCGTATGATTGATGTCGGGAGCCATCTTCCAGAACTCCCGGCTGCGCATGAGCCGGCCCAGGTACATACTGGCGATGGCTCCTTTGGTATTGAACCAGGTCTTCCACTGCGAGCTGCTCTGCCAGCTCGTACAGTTCGAGGAGCGGTAACCGAAGGCCCACATCACGCAGTTTCCAAACACAAATCCCAGGTTTGTCCCGCCGAGCACCGCCTGGTACTTCTCGATTCTCCCACCACGGTCCGCCGGGGAGACGGATTCCCCTTCCAGAACATCCTCCCCCAAGAATGTGGGCAAGTGATCGCTGCGCGTCCATGCGGAGTTCGCGTCTTTGGCCATTCCTTCCAAATCATGATAGAAGAAATCGAGATTCCAAGTGTTTGCAGGCCAGGAATCCTGGGAATTCGAGCCGGTGGTCCCCGGCTCGTTTTCGCAGGTGATCAAGTGATTGGGGTCCGCCGACCGAAGTCCGTTGAGAATCGCCTGTTCCTTTGCGGCTAAGAGTGGAAAATCCGCCAGGTCGAGATCGCCGCCCATCGCCCAAATGATGTTGGGGTAGTTTTTGTAACGGTTGCCAAGATAGGCGCCAAATTTGGTCAAGTCCGAGTCGGCGGCGGCCTGCAGCTCCAGGCACCAGCCCGTTGCATCACTGCAATACGTCGGGCCGCTGCCGGCAAATGCGGGCATGAGCAAGACTTCGAAGCCATAGGCCGCTGCCCGATGAAGCACGTAGTCCAGATGTTCGAAATAGGCCTCGTTCATGCCGGTGAATGGGGCGGCCCCGAAGGGTGGCTGGCCAAGGGCATTGGCTGGGGCGTTCTTGTAATTGCCCATATCCGTCGTGGCCACCCAGATGAAGTTGAAGCCTTGGGCCTGGCGGGTGGAAAGGTAAAGGTCGACGTCGGAATTGCTGGAGAGTTCGAGGTTCAAATTGTAGGCTTGCTCGCCGGTGATGAACACGGGTTTGCCGGTAATCGTATTGATCAAGAACGTCTTGGTCGGGTCGAGGGTCATGAACTGGCTCCCGGCGGCGACTCCCATGCCGGAGAGAATCAGCATCTGCGGGCTGCCAGCGGCATTGTCAGAGACGCTCACCGAGGCGGTGCGGCTTCCAGGAGCCGAAGGCGTGAACGTAACGCTGGCCGTGCAGATTGCCCCCGGCGCCAGAGAGTTGCCGCACGTGTTGGTGACCGTAAAATCGCTGGCCTTCGCACCGGTCACGGCGACGCTGGTGATGATCAGGGCGGCGTCGCCCGTGCTCTTCAGGGTGACAGTCTGGGCCGTGCTGGGCGTGGCCACGGTTTGGTAGCCGAAGGAAACGCTGGCGGCACTGAAGGAGAGGCCCGCAGAAGAAACGGCAGTGGACGAACTGCCCGTACAAGATGCGGACAGCAGTCCGAGGGCGAGCGAGGCCGCGGCGAGAATCGCTGCAAATCTCTTCATGAAGAATCGATCCAGTGGTCGATCCGGCCATTTGCTGTGAGCGCGCCCGATTGGTCTCGCTCCTCCTCGGCCATCTCCCTCCTCGGGGAATCGTCCGTCATCAGTAAATCAGCTTCAAACCGAACTGAATCTGCCGGGCCGAGGTGGCAGTGGCGGTGATTTGTCCCGCCGTGGGGCTAATTGCCCCATTCGAAAATACAGTCAGGTTGGGTGTGGCGAAATTTGTGTGGTTCAGCACGCTGAAGAATTCAGCTCGAAACTGCAACGCAGTCTTCTCGGTGAGGTTCGTGTTCTTGAGCAGGGAGACATCCATATCCACCAAGCCTGGACCAAGTAGAGTTCCTCTGCCCAAGTCACCATAGGCGCCCGGCGCCGGCAACACAAACGCGTTCGGATTGAACCATTGATTGGGACTGCCAAGCACGATCGGGCCACTAAAGTTGGGGTTCAGGGAGGGACGGTCCGGATTTCTCGTATCTCCGTCACCGGAAACGCTGGAGCCGACCTGAGGCGTCAATGGGAAGCCACTCATCAACGTGGTGATCATATTGAACACCCATCCGCTGACTACGCCACCGGCCACTTTACCGGTATGCGCGAGCCAATACTGCCCGTGTCCAAAAGGCAGATTATAAGTAGCCGTGAAGTGCGCCTGATGAGCCACGTTCAGGGCGGATAGCCCCCAATCTTTCCGCAAATCAAATCGATCCAACACCATCTGGGCCTGATTGTTCGCTTGAGCCCCGGTCGGCGCAGAATTTATGTCCAGACTCTTCGACCAGGTGTAATTTGCTCGGAATTGAAGATTTTGCGTCGAGCGTCTTATCACGTCCACCTGCAAGGCGTTGTAGCTGCTATTGCCTTCCGTATACCAGAAAAACCCGCTGGACAGATTCGGATTGGGACGGGAACTCACGACGGGAATGTATTCGGCGCCCTGCGGAACCGTACTGGTGGTCTTGCCAATGCCCCCGGCGGAGCAGCCGCTCGGGACGCTACAAATCTGCGAGGGAACGCTATTGGGATCTACGTTGAGAAGCTCGTGGTAGCCAAAGGAGCCTACATAAGCAATACGAAGCACGGTGCTACGGTCTAGTTGTTGCTCGATCGTTAGGTTCCATTTCTCCACTGTGGGGATTTTGGCATTTGCCTGCACTCCCTGGGGAGCATAGATTGTGCAGCCGGCGGGCACCCCAGGGCCGTCGCTGCATTGGGGTGCCACGGGAGCCGTGAGATCGACAGCGGTGATCGTGGGCAATTTGCCCGAGTAGGAAACTGACCCATTGTAGGGAGGGATTGCGTTCAGTTGGAAGGAGAGGGCGTCTAACAACGAATAATATGTTCCGAATCCAGTGTGGACTGAAGTGGTGCCTTTTCCGAAGGGATCCCACGCCAGCGCCACCCTGGGGCCGAACAGCCATTTTGCGTTGTTTTGCGTGAAGGCCGAATCGCCGATCCGCGGCACGGTTACCAGCACACCGTTGGAGTCGGTAATGAAATTTGCAGCCCTTCCCGCTTCCTCGTTCCAACCAGTGTCGAATTCGTGCCGGAGGCCTACCTGAATCGTGAGATTGGACCGCAGTTTGATCGCGTCCTGAAGGTACCACGCGCCCATGAGGCTTCGCCAACCCAACTCAGTAGCATGGCGCACTATTTGAAAGGAGCTTACCGTCCCTTGCAGGAACGACGACAAACTGTTAAAACTGGCTTGCCCCAACTGGCGCGAAGCGGTGTCTTCATTATCCTGAAGCGGCTGCAACCAGATTCCCAGGCTGATCTGATGAATGCCCTTGCTGATCTGCAGGGTGTCCGCGTAAGTAAAAAGGTTTCTGCGGTTCCAGACGCTCGAGGCATTGTTTGGCCCCGCCGAGGTGACCACACCAGCGCCCGTGGTGGTAACACCGCCGCCGATGACAATTCCCCCCGGGCCCAGTCCCTGCACAAACGAAAGGCTTGCAGGAAACGAGACATAGGGCGAGGAATTGTTAGCGAAAGCAGCGCGCGAAAAACCAGCTGTAAACGTGTTGACGGCCCGCGGCGAGAGAACATGGGTTTCCTGCAAGCTGAAAACCTGGCTGCCGACAGCCAGGGCCGACGCGAACAGCGGGTCCGCCAACGGGATCAGGGCAGTTCCATCGTCTATGGTGTAAGTGGCCGAAAGCGAGTCCTGATGACTGAGGATAGAGTCCAGGCGAAGAGTACCGAAATCCTCGTTGATCGACTGTTTGGGATTGTTGAATGACTTCGCTGTTCCACCGCCTAACTCTGCGCCGGGCTGCTGGGAGGGCTGCGGCCAAAGTTGCATATACGCCAACATCGCCGGGACCAGGCCGCTGACTAGAGTTTCCGGTCCGTTTGGATAGGGATTTGGCAAAAGCCCCAGGCGAGCATCCGCGTCGGGTACAAAGCTGACACTAGTCACCGACAATCTCTGCCGAAATCCTTCGTAATTGCCGAACAGAAAGAGTCGATCTTCCTTAATCGGCCCTCCCATAGAGACTCCGAATTGATTCTGCTTGAATGGTGGGGTCGAACCCTGATCAAAATAATTGCGCGTATCTAGAACGTCGTTCCGGAGAAACTCATAGATCGACCCATGCAGCGTATTGCTGCCCGACTGAGTCACCACGCTGACCTGGGCTCCCGAACGCTTCCCATATTCGGCCCCATAGGTACCGGTCTGCAGGTTGAACTCCCGGATGGCATCAATTCCCAGCAGGTATCCACTCGCCCCGCCTGGGGTCACCGCGAGCTGGCTTGAGCCAGTGTATTCCACGCCATTGAGCAACGTTTCGTTGTCACCTGGTTTTTGCCCGTCTACGGCGAACGCGTTCCCATTGCTCGTCGTGGTATTCGGGCTTCTCATATCCGAATAGTTGACTGTGCCGGGATTGAGCGTAATCAGGTCATCGAAGCTGCGGCCGTTGAGCGGCAAGTCTTTGACCTCGCGCTCCTCAACCAGCCCGGAGACTAAAGCAGTTGTGGTGTTGACCAGGGTAGTCTTTTCCCTAACCGTAATCGCTTGCTTTACTTCACCCACGGCGAGGCGAAAGTTTACTATCGCTTCTGTGCCGATGTCTAATTTGACGCCCTTGTGAACAGAAGTCTGGAAGCCTTCCTTCTCTGCACTTATTTCACACAGCCCGATGGGCAGCGAGAGGACATGGTAATTCCCGGTTGGGTCCGTTGTTACGACCCGCATCGCCCCCGTTTCCACGTCCTTTACTTTGACGGTTGCACCAATCACGGCGGCTCCGGAAGCATCTTCTATTCTGCCGGAGATAGAGGCGGACACCTGAGCCCACCCCGCATGCGGACTGGCCAGCAGGATGAGAACCCCAGCAAACAGGCGCAGCGACCACGGCCGCCAACCCGAGAACCCTTTCATCCTTTGCTTCCTATCCGTGCTGGTCACGCGGCCCCAAGGCACTCAAATGCTCTGCGACACCAGGCCCAGATAGGATTAACCGCGTGACAGTGACATAAATAGCATTTGAAGCGATGACCCGATCCAGGACCTAACGAATCCGCATCACACTGAGACTCCCCCGACAGCAGCTTCGTCAAGGCAAGGGGCCATAGACGTCCAGTTCCGTTTGCGTGCCTAGGTACACCTTGCCATTCGCAATGGTGGGCACCGTAAATTTCACCGCGTTGCCCGGCGTGTCGCGGCTCCCCGCCATCGTTGTGTTGTAGAACTCGTTGCCAACGTTTGTGGCATCGAAGGCATACAGCACCGCTGGTCCGGGGTTGCTATATGCCGAGGTATCGATGGCCCAGACAATAGCGTTACTGGTTACATTTGCGGAGATTGCCGGGGTGGCCCCGGGGAATCCGAGCCCGAATGTGGACGACGCCACCGACGACCCGCTCATCCGCCCTCCACTCACCGTGTACTGCTGCAGCGCATCGCCGACGCCCCAGAAATACACATTGCCGTTCCAGTACGCGGGCATGCTCCACAGGCCGCCGACGGCGTATTGCAATTCCTGCACGATTTGCGGGTCGGAGTTGCAGCCGGAGCAGTAATGCTGGTTTCCGGCGGTCATCTGATCGCGGTCAACCAGATAGATGGTGCCCACTTTCCCCGCCTCCACCAGCAGGTGCGGATGGCCGCCCGTCTGGTCGGGAAGCAGGAGCACGCCGCCGGAACCCAGGTCTTCGTCCTGCATGTACATGATGTTCTGCTGAAACGGCGTGAAGTAGTCGTGGACCATCAGCTGGCTGGTGCTCAGGCTCATCCTGGAGATGGTGTCGCCAAAATCCACGACCGTGCCCGTGGTGTCAAACTCCCCGTTGCCGGTCGCGGTGAAAATGTTGGCCTGGTCATCCGCGGCTAGGCCCGCTCCGGACTGCCAGATGCCGCCATCTGCGCCGTTGGGCGTGGTGTTGAACACCGACATCTGGGCCAGCGTGCTAGCGTCGTAGGCAAACACCCACCCGTGGTACGGGGTGATGTCGCAGTGCGAGGCGTAGCCCAAATACACCACGCCATTCACCAGGAGCAGCCCGGGACGGTTCATATGCAGCAAGGGATCAAACACATCCGTGAGGCTGCCGTCGCCGGTGCCTAGAACGGATGCCGTGATGGCGACCGGGCTGCCGGGTTTCTCCATGCCCGTGGTGATGTCCAGCGCGTGCAAGCGATGGATGAAGGTGCCGTTGGCCAGCTTGGATTTTGCTTCGACGTACAAGGTGTTGGTGCTGGGGTCGATCACCGGAGTGCTGGTGATGCCCACCTGCGGCACCAGATCGGTGCATCCGATGTCGTTGGCGCTGCTCACGGTGGTTTCGCCGGGAGTGGCGCCGTGGGCCATGTCAATCAAACTGACCTGCCACAGTGGGGCGGCGTTCGGGCCTGTGTTGTTGTCGGCATCGAAGGCGAAGACGCTGTCGCCTTCCGTGGCCACGTAGACCACGTTGTGAGTTCCCTTGCCGGAGATGGCGACGTTGGGCACGTAAAGCGGCTGGGCATAGACGTAGCCGTCCACGGGCTGGGAGAATTTCTTGCCAAAAGTGGCGGTGTTGCTCACCAGGGCCGGGGTCAGCACCGTTTCATTCAAATTCTGGCCGGTACGGGCGTTGTCGTTGTGCTGCGTGAACACCCCGGCAAACCCGTTGCCCGTGTGGCTGGTGACGCTGAGGATTGACGTGCCTTGAACACCATTCAGAGTGGCGGTGACGGACGTGAAACCGGCGCTCTGGCCCGCGGCCAACGACAGGCTGGTGGCTACGCCGGCGGAGTTGATGGTAGCGACGGCGGTGTTCGTGGACATCCAGGTGACTGACGCGGTCAGGTCCTGGGTGCTCCCGTCGCTGTAGTAGCCGATGGCGGTATAGGCCTGCGAGGTGGGCGAGCCCCCGGGATCGAAAATCACCGCGTTTTGCGGGCTCAGAACGATGGACTCCAGGGCGAGCGCCACAGTAAAACTCACCGCGTTGCTCATGACTCCGCCCGCGGTCACCGTCACGCTCTGCCCGCCCGTCGGCGCGTTCGCGGCGATTGTGAACGTCGCCGTGACCTGAGTGGCCGTGGCCACCACGTTGCTGACGGAGATCCCGTTCAGCGCGCTGATCACCGCTCCGGAAAGGTTCGTGCCGCTGAGTGTGACCGTGGTGACGGTCTGCCCCTGTTGTCCGGTCGAGGGGTTGATAGTTGCAAGAGAAGGAGGCCCGGCGTTCACCTGGAAGTTCACCGCGTTTGACGTTCCTCCGCCCGCCCCAGGATTTGTCACGACCACCGCATAAGTCCCCGCCGTGGCCTGGTCTGCTGCGGTCAATTGGATGGTCAACTGCGTCCCGTTCACAAAGGTGGGGGAATGAGCCACCCCGTTGTAAGTGACCGTTGAAGTGGAAAGGAAGTTCGAGCCGTTTATTGTCAGGGTCTGCGCCGCAGCCCCTGCCAGAGCAGAGGCC
>Ga0187819_10000432_pt1 | contig 20834 bp, 17 predicted proteins | sample NC_wetland_sal_i_15_FD_132411 | JGI IMG/M metagenome (GOLD analysis project Ga0187819, IMG submission 132411) | Wetland sediment microbial communities from Neuse River Estuary, North Carolina, USA - SO4_4 | ecosystem: Environmental > Aquatic > Freshwater > Wetlands > Sediment | place: USA...
GGCCCGCAAACAGCGGATCGCAGCCGGTGCGCACGCGCAACGGGAGCCCGCGCGCTTCAAGATAGCCGGCGATCGCTTGAGGGATTTCCGCCGCGTCGCTGAGCTCGACAAGGTCGGTGGCTTGCGCGGCAAGGAACGACTTGAAGAGGGCGACGCGCTCATTCCCGCCGACCCGGCCGCGTTCCGGCACGAGATGGCTGCCGCCGCCCGCAAGCCGCGCTTCGATACCCGCGCGCCGCGCGGCATCGGCGCCCGGCTCGATCTTCAGCCCCGCGCGCACCTTGGCGAGGATCGCAGCCCGGCTCACGGTGCCTCCCTCCGCTGCCGCCGTGCCCACTGCGCCTGAAAGGTCCCCCCTTGCGGCGCCGGCAGGTCGCGGTAGCGCGTCCACGCCTGCGCAAACGGCAGCCGCGAGAAAGCGCCGCGCCCGCGCGCGAGCCCGCCCAGCAACGTCGCTCCCACCCGCGCCGCGAGGTGATAGAGGCGCGGCCGGCGCGCCAGGAACGCCCAGGCTCGCAACAGCGCCTTGTTCCAACCAGCGCTGCCCTCTGCAAACGAGACCTCGCGCCACCGCCGCATGAGCCCAACCAGCGGGATCTCGACGGGGCATACGGATTCGCAGCGGCCGCAGAAGGTCGAGGCCTGCGCCAGCTCACCCGCCGCGTGCGGGCCAAGCAGCGCCGGCGACAGCACCGCCCCGATAGGCCCCGCGTAGATGGAGCCGTAGGCATGCCCGCCGACGGAGCAGTAGACGGGGCAATGGTTCATGCACGCTCCGCAGCGGATGCAGCGCAGGACCTCGCGCAAGCCGCTGCCGAGCAGCTCCGAGCGCCCGTTGTCGACGAGAACGACGTGGCACTCTTCCGGCCCGTCGGGGTCACCGGGCCGTCGCGGCCCGGTCACCAGCGTGGTGTAGGCCGTGAACTCCTGCCCCGTACCTGAACGCGCGAGCAGTCGCAGCAGCGTCCAAGCATCGTCGAGCGTCGGCACCACTTTTTCGATCGAGGCCAGCACGATGTGCACGCGCGGCAGCGTGAGTGTCAGGTCGGCGTTGCCCTCGTTGGTGACGATGATGGCGGAGCCGGTCTTGGCGACGAGCAGGTTTGCGCCGGTGATGCCCACGTCCGCGGCGAGGAACTTCGGCCGCAGAATGGCGCGCGCCTCGGCGACGAGCACGGCCGGGCTCGACATGTCGCGGTTCTGCGGCAGGTGATCGTGGCGGCGGCGGAAATCCTCCGCGATGTCGGCCGGCCCGAGGTGGATTGCAGGCGCGATGAGGTGGCTTGGCGTCTCGCCGCGGATCTGGATTACGTACTCGCCGAGGTCGGTCTCGACCACCTTGAGCGCGGCCGCCTCCAGCCTCGCGTTGAGCCCGATCTCCTCCGACACCATCGACTTGCTTTTGGTCATGAGACGCGCGCCTGCCGCGCGGCAGATGCCAAGAACGATGTCGCAGGCGTCCGAAGCAGTTGCCGCCCAGTGTACCTTCGAGCCCGCGGCGATGGCGTTGCGCTCGAACTCTTCGAGGTAGAGATCGAGATGAGCGAGCGCGTGGTCCTTGATATCGCGCCCCGCGCGGCGCAACGCGTCGAACTCGGGGAGCGCCGCCTTCACCCTTGCGCGCGCCGCGACGAACCCGCCCGGCACATCCGCGAGCGCCCGCTGCAGTCGCGCGTCGGCGAGCGCCGCCGCCGACCGGGCCGCGAAGGGGGACGCTGCGGGTCTCATGCGGCTACCTGCATGCAACGGCCCTCACGCATCGGACGCCGCGTGCGCGATCGGCGGCTCGGCCGTCTCGCCTGCCAGCACCTCGGCCACATGCCGGCAGGAAACCCGCGATCCTTCGCGTGCGAGCTTGCCGGCAATGTTGAGGAGGCAGCCGAGCTCGCCCGCGAGCAGAAGCTCTGGCTCCACGGCCGTGACGTTCGCCGTCTTCTTGCTGACCATGGCGTTGGAGATGTCCGGGTATTTCACGCAGAACAGCCCACCGAAGCCGCAACAGGTTTCGGTCTCGGCCATCTCGACGAGCTCGGCGCCTTTAAGGCGCTCAAGCAGCTCGCGCGGCTGGCGTTTGATGCCGAGCTCGCGCAATCCTGAGCAACCATCGTGGTAGGTGACACGCCCGGAGAAGGTGCCGGGCACCGCCTCGAGCTTGCGCACATCGACCAGGAAGGAGACGAGCTCGTAGACCCGCTCGGCGAAGGCGCGCGCACGCGGACTCGCCTCGGCGTCGCCGGCCAGCAGCCGCGGGTAATGGACTTTCAGCATGGCCGCGCACGAGCCCGATGGCGCGACGACGTAGTCGAAGCCTTCGAAGGCCGCGATCGTCTGCAAGGCGAGTGCGCGCGCGGTGTCGCGGTCGCCGCTGTTGTAGGCGGGCTGCCCGCAACAGGTTTGCAGCGGTACGACCACATCGCAGCCGGCGGCTTCCAGCAGGCGCACCGCCGCAAAGCCGACGGACGGACGCAGGATATCGACGAGGCAGGTGACGAAGAGGCCAACACGCGGCCGCTGGGATTGGCTTGTCATCTGCGCGCCCGCTACCCGGGGCTAATGCGCGCCTGTGGCGCCGCCCTCGCGGCGACCTCTACTTCTGGGTCTTGAGGAAAGCAATGAGGTCCTTGAGCTCGGCCTCATTCTTGACGCCGGCGAACGCCATCACCCCGTTGGGAAGGAAGGTGTCGGGCGAGTCGAGATATTGCGTAAGATTGCCCTCGGTCCAGACGAGCCCCTTGCCGGCCACCTGCTTCAGGGCGTCGGAATAGTTGAAGCCGGCTGCAGCGCCTGCCTTGCGCCCGACGATGCCGTTGAGCGCGGGGCCAACCTTATTGTGCGCGCCCGGACCGATGGCGTGGCAGGCGCGGCAACGATTGAAGACCTTCTGGCCGTTGCCGGCGTCCTGGGCTGAAGCCGGCGTGAGGCAAGCAGCGACGGCGGCGAAGATCGCGAGGCTTGATACCCGTTTCATTGCGGTCGCTCCCTGTCAGGCCGCCACCTCAGCAAAACTGCGGCCGGCGATCAAGGGAGCACAGCATCGTGGCTTGCTGATGTTGCTTTGGCGCACGCGTCAGCGGGCAGACATGACCGCCCGCGAACGCTTGCCCGTGCCGGCCGCGCCAGCCTTGGGGGCGGCGCGCTTCGGGGCGAGCTTGGCGAGGTCCAAGCCCTTGTCCCAATAGGGTTCCGGTCCATAGAGCTCGGCCAGGAACTCGATGAAGACATTGACTTTGGCGGGCATGAACTCGCGGCAGGGATAGACCGCATAGACGGCGACGTTGGAGGAGCCGCGATATTGCGGCAGCACCACCTTCAGCTTACCGCTCTTGAGCTCGGGCCCAATGTCCCAGGTCGAGCGGAGGCCGAGGCCCAGCCCGGTCAGCACGGCCTCGCGGATGAGCTCACCCGAGTTGGAACGCAGGTTGCCGTTGGTGCGCACCTGCTCCTCCCCCTGCGGCCCCTCGAGGCGCCACACGTCCTGGGCCCCGGTCGAGAGGCAGTTGTGCAGGTTGAGATCGGCGAGCGAACTGGGCGTGCCGTGCTTTTCCAGATACGCCGGCGCCGCGCAGATGACCCGGTTGTCGCGGGCGATCTTGCGGGCGACGAGGGAGGAATCCTCCAGCTCCCCAATGCGGATGGCGAGATCGAACCCCTCGCGGATGATGCCGACGAAGCGGTCGGTCAAGTGCGCGTCGAGCTCGATGTCGGGGTAGCTGGCGAGGAACTTGCCGAGGTATGGCGCGATGTGGAGGCGGCTGAAGGTCGTCGGCATGGTGATCTTCAGCAGCCCGCGCGGCTTGGTGTTGCGGCGGCTCACGAAGTCCTCGGCCTCCTCGCACAGGCTGAGGATGTCGACGACGCGCTTGAAATAGCCGGCGCCGGTCTCGGTCAGCGTGAGCTGGCGCGTCGTGCGCTGGAACAAGCGCGCGCCGAGCCGCTCCTCGAGCTGGCTGATGCGCTTCGATACGACTGCCGGGGAAAGGCCCATCTCGCGCCCCGCGGCCGACATGTTGCCGGTGCGAGCGACGCGTGCGAATATCTCGAGATCGCTTATGGCAGTCACTTACGCCGAGCCCCTGCGAACGAGTCTTGGTTCCACCGGCAGCGAGCACCCCTGAAAAGCTCGAATTATGGCCGATACCGACTATAGGCCATCGCCCTAAATTCAGAACAGTTCTACTGTTGTACAATGAGGGCCTGTTGGCTGCTAAAGTCCGCGCTCCGATTCAGAAATCAGAAGCTCACCGTCGTTGGCCGGGGTCGTTGAGCGGGAGGACTAGGGCATGACGCTGTCGAGATTGCCGGAGCCTGATCGTGGCGTGCTTGCGCGCAGCACCGCCATCGTCGAGGACCTCGAGCAGCTCATCGGCTCCGAGGCCGTGATCGCGGACGAGGACGGGCGCCGCGTGTTCGAGGCGGACGCGCTCACCGCCTACCGACGCATGCCGCTCGCCGTGGTGCTGCCGCGCTCCACCGAGGACGTGGCGAAGGTCTTGAAATATTGCCACCAGAACCGCCTGAAGGTGGTACCGCGCGGAGCCGGCACTTCGCTGTCGGGCGGCGCTTTGCCCGCCGAGGACGCCATCGTCATCGGCATTTCCCGCATGAACCGCATCCTCAACGTCGACTTCGAGAACCGGACGATCCGCGTCGAGACGGGCATCACCAACCTTGCCATCACCGAGGCGGTGGCGGCGGAAGGCTTCTTCTACGCGCCCGACCCCTCGAGCCAGCTTGCCTGCACGCTCGGCGGCAACCTCGCCATGAACTCGGGGGGCGCGCACTGCCTCAAATACGGCGTGACGACCAACAACGTGCTGGGCGTGCGCATGGTGCTGATCGACGGCGAGATCGTGGACATCGGCGGGCCCTATCTCGATGCGGAAGGCTACGACTTCCTGGCCCTCATCGTCGGCTCGGAGGGCCAGTTCGGCATCATCACCGAGGCGACCGTGCGCATCCTGCCGAAGTCCGAGAGCGCGCGGCCGATCCTGTTGGGCTTTGGCTCCAGCGCCGCCGCCAGCAGTTGCGTCGCCGCCATCATCGCGTCGGGCATCATTCCCGTCGCCATCGAGTTCATGGACAAGCCGGCCATCGCCGTCGCCGAAGCTTACGCCAAGGCCGGCTACCCACTCGACGTGGAGGCGCTGCTGATCGTCGAGGTCGAAGGCTCGCCCGAGGAGGTCAACCGGTTGCTGGCCGACATCGTCGAGATTTCCAAGGGCTTCCAACCGAAGGTCATCGAGGCCAGTACCTCGCCGGAGCACAGCGCCAGGATCTGGAAGGGGCGCAAGGCGGCCTTCGGGGCCATCGGCCGCATCTCCGACTACTACTGCATGGACGGCACCATCCCGCTGTCGAAGATGCCGGAGGTGCTGGCGAAGATCTCGCAGATCTGCGCCGGGCACGGGCTCAAGGTGGCGAACGTGTTCCACGCCGGCGACGGCAACCTGCACCCATTGATCCTCTACAATGCCAACAACGAGGACGAGGCGCGGCGCGCGGAGCTCGCGGGCGCGGAGATTCTGAAACTGTGCGTTTCGGTCGGCGGCTGCCTCACCGGCGAGCACGGCGTCGGCATCGAGAAGCGCGACCTCATGGGCGTGCAGTTCACGCCCGCCGACCTCGCTGTGCAGATGCGCATCAAGAGCGTGTTCGACCCGCAGTGGCTCCTGAATGCGGGCAAGGTTTTCCCGCTCGAGGCGGTGGAGATGAAAGAGGCGCCGCCCGAATCGACGCATAGAGCGGCTTGAGCAAGGAGATCTCGGATTGAGCGATTTGCAGAGGCCCGGAGCCGACTGGGAGCTCCAGTTCATGGTCGCGGGGTGCGCCGAGAAGGGCATCCCCATCGAGATCGTGGGCTCGGGGTCGAAGCGCGCCGTCGGGCGCCCCATCGGCAACGCCATGACCATTACGACCGCGTCCTTGCGCGGCGTCACCCTCTATGAGCCGAGCGAGCTCGTCATGTCGGCGCGCGCCGGCACCCCGCTCACCGCCATCGAGGCGGAGCTCGCCGCCCGCGGGCAGATGCTCGCCTTCGAGCCGATCGATATCGGCCCCGCCACCGGCGCCGCGCACGGCACGCAGACCATCGGTGCGGTGTTCGCGACCAACCTCTCGGGCGCACGGCGCATCCACAGCGGGGCGGCGCGCGATCACCTGCTGGGCGTCAAAGGCGTCAACGGACGCGCGGAATTGTTCCAGTCGGGCGGGCGCGTCATGAAAAACGTGACCGGCTACGATGTCGCGCGCGGCCTGTCGGGAAGCTGGGGCACGCTCGCGGTGCTGACGGAGGTGACGTTCAAGGTCGTCCCCTGGCCGGAGACGGCCGCCACCGTCGTCTACCTCAACCTGCCGGACAACCTGGCGGTCGAGCTTCTGTGCGCGGCCATGGCGCAGCCCGTGGAGGTGTCGGGCGCGGTGCACCTGCAGGCTCCGCTCGCGGCGCGCTTGAGCCATCCCGGCCTCAAGACCATGGGCAAGTCGGTGACGGCGCTGCGGCTCGAGAACTTCTCCGGTGCCGTAACGGCCCGCAAGCAGAAGCTCAAGGAAGCGCTGAGGGTCTACGGCAAGGCGCTCGAGCTCGATCACCGCGAGACGCTCGAGTTCTGGAGCGAGCTACGCCGCCTCTCCGTGCTGCCGCACCGGCAAACCTTGCTGTGGCGCATCTCGACCAAGCCGACGATGGCAGCAAAGCTCGTTCAGGCGATCAAGCGTTACATGCCGGCGGAAGCCTTTTACGACTGGGCGGGCGGCCTCGTGTGGCTCGAGGTGCCGGCCACCGCCGACGCCGGCACGGCCGAGATCCGCCGCGCTGCCGCCATCCACGGCGGCCACGCTACGCTGATCCGCGCCGAGCGCAGCGTGCGCGCCAGCGTCGAAGTATTCCAGCCCCTGAGCCCGGCCATCGAGCGCCTGACGCGCGGGCTAAAGGCCGCCTTCGACCCCGCCGGCATTCTCAATCCCGGCCGCATGTACGCGAACTTGTGAGGAATGGATGCAGACGAATTTCAAGCCTGAGCAGCTTGAGAACGCGCGCATCGCGGAAGCCGACGCGATCCTGCGCCGCTGCGTCCACTGCGGCCTATGCATCGCGACCTGCCCGACCTACGTGCTGTTGGGAGACGAGCGCGACAGCCCGCGCGGGCGCATCTACCTCATCAAGGAGATGCTCGAGGAGCAGCGGCCGGCGAGCGCGGAGGTGCAGACCCACGTCGACCGCTGCCTCTCTTGCCTATCTTGCATGACGACGTGCCCGAGCGGCGTCGACTACATGCATCTCGTCGATCTCGCCCGCGGCTACATCGAAGCCACGGGCAAGCGCAGCTTCAAGGAGCGGCTGACGCGCTGGCTCTTGGCGCACGTGCTGCCGCGCCCGGACCGCTTCCGCCTCGCGATCCGGCTCGCTCCGCTGGCGCGCCCTTGGGTTCCGCTGCTGCGGCGCTTGGGCCTCAAGGAGCTCGCCGCCATGGTCGAGCTGGCGCCCGCGGTGCTGCCTCCCTCCTCGCGCTTCGACGGCCCCGGAACCGCCGCCACCGAAGCGGAGCGGCGCGCGCGCGTGATCCTGCTTTCAGGCTGCGCCCAGCAGGTGCTGCGCCCCAGCATCAACGACGCCACCATCAGGCTGCTCGCGCGCCGCGGCGTCGACGTCGTGGTATCTGCCGGCGCGGGCTGCTGCGGGGCGCTAACCTATCATCTCGGCGACGAGGCCTCTGCCATCGATTCCGCCAAGCGCAACGTGAATGCCTGGTCGAAGGAGCTCGCCAAGGGGCCGGTCGACGCCATCATCGTGAACGCCTCCGGCTGCGGCACGATGGTCAAGGACTACGGCCACCTGTTGAAGCGCGAACCGGAGTACGCGGCGCGTGCTGCACGCATCTCCGAGCTTGCGCGCGATGTTTGCGAGTTCGTCGCCAGCTACGACCTCGGCGCGCCCAAGCGCTGGTCGTCGCTACGCGTGGCCTATCATCCGTCCTGCTCGCTGCAGCACGGACAGGGCATCAAGGATGTGCCGCACGAGCTTCTGAGCAAGGCCGGCTTCGGCGTGGTCGACGTGCCCGAGGGCCACATCTGCTGCGGCTCGGCCGGCACCTACAATATCCTGCAGCCGGAGCTCGCCGGGCAATTGCGCGACCGCAAGGTGCGCAACGTCAAGAGCGTGAAGGCCGACGCCGTCGCCACCGGCAACATCGGCTGCATCACTCAGCTCGCGGGCTCGCTCGACGTACCGGTCGTGCACACGGCGGAGCTGCTCGACTGGGCCTACGGCGGCCCGGTGCCGCGCGGGCTCGAGCACCTCGCCCGCTTCATGTCGAACGTGCCGGAGCCCAAGCGCTACGTCGAGGACTTCATCGACGCTTGAGATCAGGACGCAGCGGCACCCGGCAACTGGATCCAGAAGCTGCGGACCGGCGCCAAGGACTGAGCCCTAGCGCACTCAGATCCCGTTAAGATCTCGCGCGGGCGCCAAAAAGGCGCCCCTTGTTCGCTTGCAGCCGAGCTTGCGAGCGCTTAGACAGCCGCCTCGGTGCACGCGTCATCAAGGAATGTGGCGTAGAACACCCGATCCGGCACCCCCGGCGGACCCGATCTAAGACCGATGGCGAAAGCTTCTATTCACCTCTACAAGGGCGACCTTCCCGCCGGGCTCGATTTCGGCAGAAGCGTCGCGGTCGACACCGAGACCCTGGGGCTCAACGTCAACCGTGACCGCCTTTGCCTCATCCAGCTCTCTGCCGGCGACGGCAATGCGCACCTCGTGCAGTTCGACGGCCGCTACGACGCCCCGCGCTTGAAGGCGCTGCTCACCGACCCGAACGTGCTCAAGATCTTCCACTTCGCGCGCTTCGATATCGCCGTGCTGCAGAAGTACCTGGGTGTCGAGACCGCACCCCTCTACTGCACCAAGATCGTCTCCAAGCTCGTGCGCACCTACACCGACCGCCACGGACTCAAAGACCTCGCGGGCGAACTCCTCGGCATCGAGATCTCAAAGCAGCAGCAAAGCTCCGACTGGGGCGCGAAAGAGCTATCCCAGCAGCAGCTCGCCTATGCGGCCTCCGATGTGCTCCACCTGCACGCTCTGAAGGAGAAGCTCGACGCCATGCTCGAGCGAGACAACAGGCGCGAGTTCGCGCAAGCCGCGTTCCGCTTCCTGCCCGTGCGTGCGCGGCTCGACGTCGCCGGTTTCGGCGAGGACGACATTTTCTCCCATTAACCTCGACGCCCGCGCGGCTCGAGCCTTTGTGGGCAGCCGGCGCCCAGTCCCAATAACACCCCAATTGGCGTCGATTCTTGCGGCCTGCGGCCCCGAGCCGGTATTCCTAGCGAGCGCATGGCAACGACCACCAATCTCGAGCCGGACCACGGATGGGAGCTTCCCCCCGTCTTCGGCAGCCCTTCAGCGGGCGATCGGCTCAAGAGCTTTGCGCGTGCGCGCCGCCATACGCGCGTGGTGAAATTCCTGCGCCTCGTGCTTCCCGTGTGCGCCGCCGGTGTGGTCACTCTCTATGTCGGGAGCGTGCTCGAGACCATCGGCTGGGTGACAGGAGTGCCGAAGCTACAGATCCCGCAGATCATCCCCGACAAGCTCACCATGGATAACCCCCACTACGAGGGGTTCAACAGCGACGGCGGCAACTACGTGGTGACGGCCAAAACCGCGGTGCAGGAGCTCGCCGACACCGACCACGTGAAGCTCAACGAGATCAACGGCGACCTTTTCGACGTCAATAAGGTGAAGACCAACCTCAAGGCGGCGCACGGGCTCTACAATTCCAAGACGGCCGAGCTGGAGATGTTCGACGGCATCGATATCGTGTCGGAGAACGGCCTGCGCGCCAAGCTTTCGCGCGCAACCGTGTTCACCAAGCAAAACGTCATCGTCTCCAAGGAGCCGGTCGAGGTCGCGATGCCGACCGGAACCGTCCGCTCCAAAGAGATGACCCTGCACAACAAGACGCACGAGGCGACGTTCCTGAACGAGGTCGTGACGCACCTGGTACCCGATCCAAAAGCCCCGACGCCGGCGATGCCTGCTGCGGGCGCGCCCGCCGCTGCGCACGCCGCAAGCGCGCCCATGATCAGCGCCGGCAACGGCCCCATCGACGTCACCTCCAACCGGCTCGATATCGACGACGTCAAGAAGACCGCGATCTTCACCGGCACGGTGCGCGCGGTGCAGGCGGATTCGACGCTGGTGACGGCTGCCCTTGAGGTCGAATACGAAAGTCAGCAGACGCCAGGCTCGACCGCCGTCGCCGCGGGAAGCAAGGTCCGCCGCATCAAGTCGGCGACGCCCGTCGTCATGACGCGCGCGCCCCATGATCGAGTTGAGGCCAAAAGCCTCGACTTCGATGCGCAGTCCGAGGTCGCGCTTTTGACCGGCGACGTAGTGATGACGTCGGGCGCTGATCGCCGCGTCACTGGCGCGGTTGCCAGCATCGACCAGAAGGCCGACACCGTTCTGCTCACCGGCAACGTCGTCGCCATCCAGGGCCGCAACAACCTCAAAGGTGAGCGTCTCTACGTGGAGCGCGCCACGGGCCGCACGCAGCTCACCTCTCCTGCCGGACCCGGCGAACAGGAGGCCGGCCGCATCACCGCCCGCTTCTACCGGACGGATTCCCAGATTGCGCAGGCGCTGAAGAAGCAGAAGGAGGAGGTCGCGGCAGCCGCGGCCGGGGCGGTGAGCGTGTTCAAGACCGACCCCAGTGCGCCCATCGACGTCGAGTCCGATCGGCTCGACGTCGACGATCAGGCCAAGGTTGCGATCTTCCGCGGCGACGTGCACGCGGTGCAGGGCGGTTTTACCGTGCGTACCTCCGAGATGCGCTCGCACTACACGGGCAACGCCGGGCTCGCCCAGCAGCTCAATGCAACCGAGCCGCACCCGCCCGCACAGCTCACCCGCATCGAGGCGCGCGGGAAGGTCATCGTCACGTCGCAAAACGGCCAGGACGCGACCGGCGACTGGGCCGACTTCGACGTAAAGGAGAACAAGGTCACGCTCGGCGGCGACGTCGTGCTCACGCAGGATAAGAACGTCGTGCGCGGCACCCGCCTCGTCATCGACATGGTGACGGGCGAAAGCGTCATTCACAATGATCCCGGCGCCGCCTGGTCGGCCACGGCCGCGCCAAAGGACGACGCGTCGGGGAATGGATTTGTCGTGCAGGGACCGGCGATTGGCGGGCGTCCGAGTGCAATTTTTTACCCTCGTAATAAAAAGGCCCAAGAAAAGAACAAAGAAGCGCCGTCGGCGGATTCTCCAGCGCCCCAGGGCCAGGATGATAGCTGGCAGGCGACAAGCCCCGCGCCCTGAGGCTACGACGCAGATTGACAGGGGCCCCGAAGGGGGCACCATGGCCGTCCGGCCCGCTTCTTGCTAGCTCAACCTGAGGTTCTCTAAAGCCGTGCTCAAAATCCTTTCATTTGGATCGCGGCGCACCCGCGGAGAGCGGCCGCGCCAGGAAGCGGCGTATTCGGAGCAGCCGTACCCCGATCAGGGCTACGCCGACCCGGGTTATCCAGAGCAGCCCTATCCGGACCAGCACTACCTCGAGCAGCAGCAACCCTATCCGGGCCAGCCCTACCCGGAACACCCAGGTGAGCCCTATCCCCCGCAGCAGTGGCACAACGGGCAACCGCATCCGGGCACCGCGCTCGAGCCCGTTGGCGGCGCCTTCGAGGAGCCGCTCGACGCGGAAGGCTGGCTCGCCGTCCATCATGTGAAGAAGAGCTACAAGAAGCGCATGGTCGTGCGCGGCGTCAGCCTGGCGGTCGCGCGCGGGGAATCCGTCGGGCTGCTCGGCCCCAACGGTGCCGGCAAGACGACCGTGTTCTACATGATCACGGGGCTCGTGCCCGCCGACGAAGGCACGATCTCCATCGACGGCGCCGACGTGACGCGCCTGCCCATGTATCGCCGCGCCCGCCTCGGCATCGGCTACCTGCCGCAGGAAGCCTCGATCTTCCGCGGTCTCACGGTCGAGCAGAACATCATGGCGGTGCTGGAGATCATCGAATCTTCGGCCAAGCAGCGCCGCGCCAAGCTCGACGGCCTGCTCGAGGAGTTCGGCATAACGCACTTGCGCAAGGCGCCCTCGATCGCGTTGTCGGGCGGCGAGCGGCGGCGCTGCGAGATCGCGCGCGCGCTCGCCACGGGCCCTTCGTTCATGCTGCTCGACGAGCCGTTCGCCGGCATCGATCCCATCGCGGTCGGCGACATCCAGCAGCTGGTGCGCCACTTAACCGAGCGCGGCATCGGCGTTCTCATCACCGATCACAACGTACGCGAGACCCTGAGCCTGATCGATCGCGCCTACATCATCTACGATGGTCAGGTTCTGACACAGGGTAAGCCTGAGGAAATCATAGCCAATGACGACGTGCGGCGAGTTTACCTCGGTGACATGTTCGTTAACGCGCGCTGACATAGATCGGCTGCTGCCGTCGGCGGGATGCCAGGGTTAGGGCGCATGGCGCTTTCGACAAAGCTCGAGCTGAGACAAGGCCAGCAGTTGGTGATGACACCCCAACTGCAGCAGGCGATCCGTCTCCTGCAGCTCTCCAACATCGAGCTGATGGCCTATGTCGACACCGAGCTCGAGCGCAACCCGCTGCTGGAGCAGGACGAAGGCGCCGACAGCGCGCCGCGCAGTGAGGCCGAGGGCGCCGAGTTCGCCAAGGCCGAGGAGCCGGCCTCGGCGCAACCCGCGCAGGAGGAGAGCTGGCTCGACCTCGGCAAGCCCGTCGCCGATCCCGAGGGCACCTACGATACCGATTACGACAATGTCTATCCCGACGCGGCGCCGGCGGAAGCCGCGGGCAACGAGAATGCCTCGGGCTGGGCGTCGCTGCGCCAGCGCAGCTCCGGCTCAGACGACGAGGTCAACATCGAGGCCTTCGTCGCCAACGACGTCTCGCTGCGCCAGCACCTCTCCGAGCAGCTTGCGCTCGTCTTGAAGGAGCCGCCGGAGCGGCTCATCGGCCAGTACCTGATCGATATGGTCGACGAGGCCGGCTACCTGCCGGCGGACTTGAGCGCGCTGCCCGAGAAGCTCGGCGCGCCGCAAGGGCTCATCGACCGCGTGCTGTCGAGTCTGCAGTCGCTCGACCCGCCGGGTGTGTGCGCGCGCTCGCTGCAGGAGTGCCTCGCGCTCCAACTCAAGGACCAGAACCGCTTCGACCCGGTCATCGCCGCCTTCCTCGACAACCTGCACCTGCTCGCGAACCACAATTTTGCCGCGCTGCGCAAAGCGGTCGGCGTGGAGATGGATGAGCTCATGGAGATCGTCGCGGAGATCAAGCGGCTGAACCCCAAGCCGGGCCTGAAATACGGCTCGGTACAGATGCAGCCGGTGGTCCCCGACGTGCTCGTCAGGCCCGCGCCCGACGGAAGCTGGATCATCGAGCTCAACAGCGACACGCTTCCGCGCGTGCTCGTCAACCGCAGCTATCTCGCCTGCGTGCCGAAGGCGAGCGCCTCTGCGCAAGACCGCAATTATTTGCTCGAGTGCCTGCAGACGGCCAACTGGCTGGTGAAAAGCCTCGACCAGCGCGCGCGCACGATCCTGCGGGTGGCGGAGGAGATCGTGCGCCAGCAGGACGGCTTCTTTATGCACGGCGTTCAGTACCTGCGCCCCTTGAACCTGCGCACGGTGGCGGACGCCATCTCCATGCATGAATCGACGGTTTCGCGCGTCACCTCGAACAAGTACATCGCCACGCCGCGCGGCATCTTCGAGCTGAAATACTTCTTCACCTCGGCGATCGCCTCGGCCGAGGACGGTGAGGCCCACTCCTCCGAGGCCGTGCGCCACCGCATCAAGCAAATGATCGACGGCGAGACGCCAGGGACCGTCCTCTCCGACGACAAGATTGTGGAGAAGCTCAAGACCGACGGCATCGACATCGCGCGCCGCACGGTGGCCAAGTACCGCGAGGCGATGCGCATTCCCTCCTCCGTGCAGCGCCGGCGCGACAAGCGCCTCTTGGAGCGTGTGGAGCGCCCGCACTGACCGGACCAAAGAAGGGGAATCGCGCCGGCTGCGAGGCTTGTCGGCGCTTGCGCCGTGCCCTATTGCTAGAGCAAAGGCGCCGACCTGCCCCAAGGCCCGCGAGCTGTCGGCTGGTACGGACTCTGCCCGGCCGGGACAGAGGCGCCCGAATCGCTCAACTTTTGTGTCGCTCTGTGTCAGGCAATTCCCGTGGCCCCGTTTTTGCTGTGCTCATGGCTGAGGGGAGCCAGGACTTGGGAGCGGCGCGGCGCCGTTTTCGACTTGCAGCGCGGAGGGAACGAGGCGACGGTCTGCCCGGTTTGCTGATGGCCCTGCGGGGACCTCGTTCGGGGCTCGAAGCCTGCGGGCAGGGATTGGCGGCCGCTTCTGGTGAAGGTCGATCAGGCCCTATCCGGCCGCAAGTTGTGCAAGTTTGTTGTGCAGCTTGACCTTGCCGGTGCCATTTTTTTGGTTTTTCACGTGCGTGGCGACAGTGGTGGGGGAGAGCTTTGGGCTTGCCCGAATCTGTTGGGACGACAAAAGTTTAGAAGGTCATTGGTGCTAGAGTGACGGCAGACTTCCCGGCGCGGCCGCGCTTGAGCGCGGCGCAGACAGTGCCGCAACAGGGTGGGATGGGAGTTTAAGATGGATCTCTGCGATCTGCTGGCCCAGGACGGCATCATCGCCTCGCTGCAGGCGACAAGCAAAAAGCACGCTCTGCAGGAGCTGTCGAGCATCGCGTCGGAGCGGACTGGGCTCGACGCGCGCGAGATCTTCAACACCCTTCTGCAGCGCGAGCGGCTTGGGTCGACCGGGCTCGGCCGCGGCATAGCGATCCCGCACGTGAAGCTCGCGGGCCTCAAGCGCATCTTCTGCCTGTTCGCGCGGCTCGATCAGCCGATCGACTATGAGTCCCACGACAACGAGCCGGTTGATCTCATCTTCCTGCTGCTCGCTCCCGAGCACGCGAGCGGCGATCACTTGAAGGCGCTCGCCTCGATCTCGCGCGTGGTGAGGCTGCCGTCGGTGCTCGATGAACTGCGCCGCGCGTCCGACGTTCCGGGCCTGCGCTCGGCGCTCACCACGATGGTGCCGTCACACGCGGCTTGATGGGCACTCAGCTAGGCCGGGCAGACGCTCGACTGGCCGAGCACGAGGAGCGCGCCGATCGCCACGCCACCGACGATGATGCGCCACCAGCCAAACAGCGCAAAGCCGTGGCGGCTCACGTAGGCCAGCAGGTGGCGCACCACGAACACCGCCGAGATGAAGGCCACGACGAACCCCAGCGCGATGTTGGTGACGTCGTCGGGCTTCAAGATCGACCAGTTCTTGTAAAGGTCGTAGGCGAAGGCTCCGGCCATGGTGGGCATGGCGAGGAAGAACGTGAACTCTGCGGCCGAGCGTTTGTCGGTGCCAAATAGCATGGCACCGACGATGGTCGCGCCCGAGCGCGAAACGCCGGGAACGAGCGCCAGGCACTGGAACAGGCCGATCTTGAAGGCGAGCGAAGGCGGATAGTCCATCACGTCGGTGTAGCGCACGGTGAGCGGCATGCGATCGATGACGAGCAGAATGATGCCGCCGACGACGAGCATGACGGAGATGAGCATCGGGCTCTCGAAGAGAACCCCCTTGATGAAGTCGTGCGCAGCGGCGCCGACGACCGCCGCGGGCAGGAACGCCAAGAGAATGCCGAGCACGAAGCGGCGCGCGCGCTCATCGTAGGGCAGCGCCAGCGCGATATCGATGAGCTTGGCCGCATAGACGCTCAAGACCGCCAGAATCGCGCCGAGCTGGATCAGCACCTCGAAGGTCTTGCCGGTATTGCAGATGCCGAGGAAGTGCTCGGTGAGCAGGAGGTGCCCCGTCGATGAGACGGGGAGGAACTCCGTCACGCCCTCGATGAGCCCGAGCAGGACGATTTGCCAGATCGGCATTGGCGGCTCCCAAGGCGGTGGATGGATGTGGGTTGCGGCGGCGTGGGCGGACGAGAGGATTAGCAGAATTCGCAATGGCGCGATGCCACATCCGCGCCACACGGAGGCACTGACTTGGCGCGCCTCGGTGAGCGGAATCCTTGACGAATCGCGCCCCCGGGGCCGAGGTCTCTAGGCCATGCCCAAGCTCACGCACTTCAGGCTCTGCCCGTTCTCGCGCGCCATCCGGCTGGCGCTCGCCGAGCTTGGGCTCGAGGCCGAGCTCGTCGAGGAGCGCCCGTGGGAGTGGCGCCCCGAGTTCCTGGCGCTGAACCCCGCGGGCGAGCTTCCCGTATTGCAGCTCGACTCCGGCCCCGTGCTCAGCGGCACCTACGCCATCTCCGAGTACCTGGCCGAGGCGCCCCCGGGCGCCGAGGAAGAGGACGGCGAGGAGCCCGCAATTGAGCTCTTCCCCGGCACGCGCGAGGCCCGCGCCGAGGTGCGCCGCCTCGTCGACTGGTTCAACGGCAAGTTCAACCGCGAGGTCTCCCAGGAGCTGCTGCACGAGAAGGTTTACGCGCGCCTCGTGTCCGGCGCCGATCCCACCCCCGCCGCCGACATCCTGCGCGCCATCAAGTCGAACCTGCGCTACCATATGAGCTACGTGAGCCATTTGGCGCATCAGCGCCGCTGGCTCGCCGGCGATGAATTATCGTTCGCCGATCTCTCGGCGGCCGCGCACCTGTCGACGGCCGATTATCTGGGCGAGGTCCCGTGGGACGAGTTCGAGGCCGCCAAGCTGTGGTACGCGCGCTTGAAGTCGCGGCGCGCGTTCCGCCCTGTCCTGGCCGACCGCGTGCCGGGCACGATCCCCGCCGCGCACTACGCCGACCTCGACTTCTAGTAGCGGCGCGGAGGGCTGCGCCGTGACGGCGGACCTCAAAGAGGCCTTGCTGCAGGAAGCGCTGGCGCTCGGGTTCCAGTCGCTGCGGGTGACGACGCCCGATGCCATCGCGGATGCCGGGCGCCACCTCGCCGAGTTCCTCGACGCCGGCCGCCACGGCGACATGGCCTGGCTCGCGACATCCGCCGGCCGCCGCGGGCATCCGCGCGCGCTGTGGCCGGAGGCCCGCTCGGTCGTCATGCTGGGCATGAGCTACGCGCCGGCCGGCGACCCGCTGGAAGCGCTCAATCGGCCGACCCGCGGCGCCATCTCCGTCTACGCGCAAGGCAAGGACTATCACGACATCATGAAGGGCAAGCTCAAGCAGCTTGCGGGCTCGCTTGCCGCCCGCACGGGCGCGGAGGTGAAAGTGTTCGTCGACACCGCGCCCGTCATGGAAAAGCCGCTTGCGGCCGCCGCCGGCATCGGCTGGCAGGGCAAGCACACGAACCTCGTCTCGCGCGAGCACGGCTCCTGGCTGTTCCTCGGCGCCATCTTCACTACCGCGGAATTCCCGCCCGACGCGCCCGAGGAGGACCGCTGCGGAAGCTGCAGCCGCTGCCTCGACGTGTGCCCCACGCGCGCCTTTCCGGTGCCCTACGTGCTCGATGCGCGCCGCTGCCTCGCCTACCTGTCGATCGAGCACAAGGGCCACATCCCGGCCGAGTTCCGCCGCCCCATGGGCAACCGCGTGTTCGGCTGCGACGACTGCCTCGCCGTGTGCCCGTGGAACAAGTTCGCGGCCGCCGCGCGCGAGGCGCGCTTCTCAGCCAGCCCGGAGACCGACAACCCGCCGCTCGCGGAGCTCCTAGGTTTAGATGACCGCGCGTTCCGCGACCGCTTCGCCGGCACGCCGGTCAAGCGCACCGGACGCGACCGCTTCCTGCGCAACGTGCTGATCGCTGCCGGCAACTCGGGCGATGAGAGCCTCGTGCCGAAGATCGAGGCGCTGCTCTCCGATGCGTCCCCGCTCGTGCGCGCCATGGCCGTGTGGGCCATGCGCCAGCTCACGCGCGATCGTATCGGTGAACGCGTGCGCCACCGCCATCTCGCCCGCGAAGGCGACAGCGAGGTGCGCGCGGAGTGGCACGCCCCAGCATGACGCACCTGTTCTGCTTCGGGCTCGGCTACAGCGCGCACGTGCTGGGGCGGCAGCTCACCGCGCGAGGCTGGCGCGTCAGCGGCACGGCGCGCACGCGCGAAAGTGCGCGGGCGCTCAGCGAGGCCGGCTTCGATGCGTTGGTGTTCGACGGCCTTGCGCCTGGCGCCGGCATCGGTGACGCCCTGCGCTCGGCAACGCACGTGCTGGTCTCGGTGCCGCCCGACGCGGACGGCGATCCCGCGATCCGCCACTACGGCCGCGACCTCGAGACCTCCGCCGCCGTGAAATGGATCGGCTACCTCTCGACCGCCGGCGTCTACGGCGACCGCGGCGGCGCCTGGGTCGACGAGACGACGCCCGCCAACCCATCCTCGCAGCGCAGCCGCTGGCGTCTTGCCGCCGAGAACGCGTGGCGCGGGCTCGGGCGGCGCAGCGGCAAGCGCACGCAAATCTTTCGCCTGGCCGGCATCTATGGGCCGGGGCGCAATGCCATCGAGCGGCTGCGCGAGGGCAGCGCGCAGCGCGTCGTCAAGCCGGGGCAGGTGTTCAACCGCATCCATGTCGACGACATCGCGCGAGCGCTTGCCGCGGCCATCGCCGGGCGCGGCGCGCACGAGATCTACAACGTCGCCGACGACGAGCCGGCGCCGCCGCAGGACATCATCGCGTACGCCGCCGAGCTGTTGCATATGCCGCCGCCCCCGGAAGTCGCGTTCGACGCGGCGCGCTTAACGGATATGGCCAAAAGTTTTTATGCGGAGAACAAGCGCGTCAGCAATGCGCTGCTGCGCTGCGAGCTGGGCGTCGGCTTGAAATTCCCGAGCTACCGCGAGGGGTTGCAGGCGATCCTCGCGGCTGGCCGCTGACGCTTGCACGCTCGCGCTTTAACCATCCGTTCAGCCGCCGTTCAAAGAGCCGGCGCTCTATTGGCGCCAATGCAGTCGCGCTTTCGCCGCGAGTTCGCCGCGGGGGCGCCATCACAGAACCGACCGTCATGCACCGTGAGGACAGGATGCGAGTTGCAGCGAGAACGCTCGGTCGCGCCGCAATGTTTGCTGTCGCGCTATCCCCACTGGTTCTGAGCGCGGGAGCCTCGGCCGCCGACGACAGCGCCGCGCACGCCATCGCGGAGAAGCTCTCGCGTGCGGAAGATGCCGAGCGCGCCGAAGCCGCCAAGAAGGCGGAAGCCAAGAAGAAAGCCGAGGCCGAGAAGGCGCGCGCGGAAGCGCAACGTCAGGCCGAGCGCCGCAAGGCCGCCGCCGAACAGCATGCCAAGGATGAAGCCGAAATGCTGGCGCGCGCCCGCGCCGAAGCCGAAGCCCGCCGCCAGGAGGATGAGCGCGCGGCGGCCGAGCGCCAGCGGGTGGAAGCGGAGCGCGAGGCCGCGCGTGCCGATGCTGCCCGTCTTGCCCGCGAGGCCGAGCAGGCCCGCGTGGAGGAGGGGCGCCGGGCCGAGGAGGCGCGGCAGGCCGAGGCTGCACGCCTTGCCAAGGAGGTCGAGGAGAAGCGGCTTGCCGAGGAGCACAAGGGCGAGGAAGCCCGCCAAGCCGAAGCCGACCGCATTGCCAAGGAAGCCGAAGAGAAGCGCCTTGCCGAGGAGCACAAGGCCGAGGAGGCCCGACAAGCCGAGGCCGCCCGCCAGGCCGAGGACGCCCGCATCGCCAAGGAAGCCGAGGAAAAACGCCTCGCCGAGCAGCGCCGCGCCACGCGTCTCGCCAAGGAGGCCGAGGAGAAGCGCCGCGCCGAGGCGGCACGCAAGGCCGAGGAGCAGCGCCAGGCGGACGCCGCGCGTGAGGCGCTCGAGAAGCTGCGCACCGAGGAGGCCGAGCGCGTCGCCGAAAAATTCCGTTTGGCGCGCGAGGCACGCGAAGCAAAGCTTGCGCACGAGCGCGATGCCGCTGCGCGCGAGCGCGGCACCGACACCCGCGACAGCCTCGGCGGCCCCACGCCCGACGCGCAAGCGCCGGCCGCGCCCTGGGACACCCCCGACGACGCCCCGGCGCGGTACCTACCGGCGCGCGTGACGATCCTGCTCATCATGGACCCGCGCCATCGCATCTTTGCTGCCTACCCGCCCACAGCCAACCCGGTGCTCTGCATCGGCCAGGGCTGCTACATCAGCGGCGGCGCCAACGCGCCGGCCGAGTACATGCCGCGCTGGAGCGCACTCGGCCCCGCCAATTCGATCGGGCGGCGCGCCGGCCCCTGCCGCAACCAGCTCAGCTGCGTGTTCCGCGACGTGGAGCTCGGCGGCGGCTATGGGCAGATCCAGCCGGTCGACATGGGGCTGTTGCACCACGAGCGCCGCGAGATCCGCGGCGTGCGCCCCGATCCGACTTGCGACCTCGTCGGCGGGCGGCTGTTCTGCGCCGAGCCTATCGTCGCCAAGGGCTACCGCGCATGGATCGTACCGGAGCTGATCGCAACCAAGGCCGGCGCCGAGGCGCTGCGCGAGGCCCTGGTGCTAGGGCTGCCGACCGCGCGGTCGGCGACGCTCGACCCGTGGCGGAGCCAGGTTCACGCCGAAAGCTCAAGGTAGCCGATTTTGTGGCCGAGCGATTGGCGCTTGGCTTCCAGGTGCTCGACCACCTCGCGCGCGTGCAGCGGGTGGCCCTTGCGCTCCACGCTGTGCCGCTCGAGCGCCATCAATTCCTCGAGCAGCGGCTCGGCCGTGAACTGCAGCATGGCAACGGCCTGAATGGCGCTGCGGCGCATGTTGGGCGGCACCCGCGGCACCACGCTCTCGATCAGGTCCTTGGCACGGTCCGAGAATTTGCCCGAAAGCTGCCCGAACGTGCCGATGAGGCGCACGGGCAGGTCGGGCTTGAACGAATAGCCGTACGCGTCCATCCAGCGGAACAGCTCGTCCATGA
>Ga0187819_10000433_pt1 | contig 20823 bp, 12 predicted proteins | sample NC_wetland_sal_i_15_FD_132411 | JGI IMG/M metagenome (GOLD analysis project Ga0187819, IMG submission 132411) | Wetland sediment microbial communities from Neuse River Estuary, North Carolina, USA - SO4_4 | ecosystem: Environmental > Aquatic > Freshwater > Wetlands > Sediment | place: USA...
CCGGTTGCGCGCAGATAAGTCAAAACCTGAGCGGCGAAAACCGGGTCAAGTCGCTCCACGCTTTTGATCTCGACGATCACCTGATCCTCGACGAGGAGATCGATGCGGTACTCTCCCGGGGGTTTGCCTTTATAAACAATCGGAAAGGTGGCCTGGCGGCGGAAGTGCAAAGCGACGAGGCCAAGCTCGATGCACATGGCCTCCTCATAGGTGGACTCAAGAAGGCCGGGACCGAGGTTGCGATGAACCTCGATGGCGCAGGCGATGATTCGCTCGGTTAACGGATCGGGAGTCTCAAGGCGCAGTGGTTCGGTCTCGACACGCGAAATGGCGTCTCCCGTCATCGCCCAACCCTCCTGCACGCCAAAGAGACACTGGGGGCAATAAGGCAGTGACGAGTGATCCTGCAGAGCGAGAACGAGCGACAAGGCGCAGGGCTAAAGCCCGAGTTCCTATGGCAGTGCTTTTCGCGGGGCTGAAGCCCCGCGCTTCCACCAAAAAGGAAAGAACCGCCCCGGGGTGGGTGGGAAGAGGGCGGTTCTTTCAAGAGGGGCCCTAGTTTGCTGTCCTGCATGAAGGCGAAGAGCATGTGCTGCCGTGAAGAGCCGCCGCTCAAACCACGCGTGAAGATCGCGGAAAAAGTGCTGGGAGTCAAGCTTCAGGGGCTAAGGCCCATTTCGTGCCCCGCTGCTTACGGCGGGGTTAAAACCCCGCCCTTCCAACCAAGAACTCTCGCCGCGAGTTGCCCACAGCCTCTTGCGCGACAGCAGAGTATATCCGAGCGTGACGCGAAAGTTCGAGCCGACGCGGAGCCCGGCGTAACGGGCGCTGCGTCTACAACTGCGGCAGGAGAGGCAGTCCCGCCCCTGCGGGACTGCCCCTCCGCCGGAAGAGGTTAGAAGCTGTACTTCAAGCCGAACATCACGATGCGGCCGTAAGCGTTTGAGCTAGGTTCGAATTTTGAATTTTCGAAGCCCCATTGCGCTTGCGGGACGTTGTTGTTGTTGTACTGGTACCCGCCACCGTTGATGGGATCCAGCTTGTAGCTGAGCGTCACGGGGTTGCTGTTCTGGAAGCCCACGAGCGGATGGTTCAACCAGTTCGTTGCGGTCACGCGGAATTCGACCGTATGCCGCTCTGTAATGTGGAAGGTCTTGTACAGAGCGATATCCGTATCGAAGAACGCGGGCATCGAAATGTACGGCAACTGGCTTGGACCATTTGCCGTCATCGCGTACGGTGCCTGTCCGTTCGAGAGCACGTAACCGGTGGCGTTACAGCCCTTCGTCGTTGTGCCGGAGCACTTTGGTACCGCAAACTCCACCGGCGCTCCCTTCGGCGTGGCTGGAGCGGCGAAGGCCGAGTACTTAACCAGTTGGTTGCCGGCCGTACCGCTGGTCGGGTTGGAGGTCTCAACCGGCAGAACGACCATGTTGGCGTCCGTTCCGAAGAACGAGCGCTGGCTTAGGCCGTCTGTTGCCACTGCTGCAGCGCCCGAAGCATCGGTGAACGGGACGTCGTATGAGAAGCCCATGCCGAGATTGAAGCCGGTCTGGGCCTGCAGATCGGGCCCCTTCTGCCAAGTGGTGAAGCCCGCGATGGTCCATCCGTTGGATACGCCGCCCATGAATTTGTTGTCGCCTTTGTAGATTTTTCCAAAGTCGAACACGTAGGAGGTGTTCCAAACATACGGACGATCGATGGTGAGGACCACGTAATTGGCGCGAAGGTTATAGGGGTTGATGTTGCCGTTATTCTGCTGGCCATTGAAGCCCAAAGCCTTGGACCACACAAAGCTGGTATTGAAGGTGAAGCGACCAGCCTGCTTGGCCCAGATGGCCTCGAGGGCGTTGTAGGTGGCGTAAGCTTCGTGACGCTCGACGTTGACCGCGTTGGTCCCGTAGACGTTCACGTAGCAGCCCACGCCGGTGACCGCCTGGCCGATGCAGTTCGTGGTGCTGTTCGAGATCTTATACGCGCCGTACGGACGATAGTCGGCTTGGCCGAAGAGGCACCCGCCCGAATTCACAGGTGTCCCATCGGGATACTTTCCGCAGACGTTCTCGGGATCCGTGGCGATATTTGGCGTGGCGGGAGTGCCGGGGTTGACCGGGTTGGCCGCAAAATAGGCGCCGAGTGGAGTCTTGTTGACGTTGATGAAATCACCGCCGCACTGCTGACCACCGCCGGAGACCTGACCGCCACAGAAGAGCCCATCGCTGCTATTACCCTCATAGGCAATTTCGAAATGGGAATTCCACGGGAATTTCTGATCGATGGTCATGTTCCAGGTTGTGGTATAGGGCACGTCATAGTCGTTGGGAGAGAGAATGAAGCCAGTCCCACCCGAAGGCTGCGAGAACGTGCTGATCGGTTTCGGCAACGCGCCGGTTTCGCCAAACAACACGGTACGGTTGCTGGGCAGGTTGGTCCCAATGCTCTGCTGCGCCAGGGCCAGTGCGCCGCTGTAGTCGTTGACCTGATCGTTGAAGGCGTAGATGCCCCAGCCGCCACGGAGAACGGTATTGCCATTGCCGAAAATGTCGTAGGCGATACCGAACCGAGGCTCGAAGTGGAGCGCACGATTGGGAGTTCCGCTGAGCGGAATTCCCGGATCGATTCCGTGCCACTCAACGCCGGGGAAAACCTTGCCCTTCATGATATCGCCAACGATGTCTCCGGGAACCCATACTGCGTTTCCGTAGCCGTCGCGGTCGTACCAGTGGCCGAGGTGGTCGAAACGGACACCGTAGTCGAGCGTGAAGCGCCGGGTGATCTTCCAGGAGTCCTGACCGTAGAAAGCGAAGGTCTTGTACGCCTGGTCATTCAACGGGAGAGAACTTTGTTCGTTGTAATTGGTGGCAATGCCCATCAGGAAATTGGCGGTGGGGTTCTGCGTGCCGTCCTTAACGCCGGTGATCGCATCGCCCAAACTGTTGGCAGGAACAATTCCACCGAAGGAGAAGCCGCCGTTGATGGGATTGAAGTTGGCCTGGTTGTTGCCGGTCATTTCATAGTAGAAGCCAACCTTGAAGGCATGGTTCTTGAAGACTTTGGTCAAGTCGTCACCGAAGGCTGGGTTCTGCTTCTTGATGTAATACTGGCCGCCAGTCTGTGAGAAGACATCCCACTGGCTGAAATCGGGGAGAGCAAAGTTGACCCCATTCCAGCCGGGTACCATGGTTTTGTTTATGTCCGCGGCGGACTTGGTGAACTGGGTGCCGTAAGAACTCGGATATCCCACAGTGCCGCGGAGCACAGCGTTGAAGTTGTTCGGCGCCTGCGGTCCCCAGAACCAAGTCCAGAAGGCGGTCATCTGGTTGGTCAGCGTGGGGCTGAACACGTGCAGGTAGTTGCCGGTGATGGTCTTGGTCTGCGAAATAGCGGTCAAGCCGCCACCCGGAAACTCGACGGAATTACCCGGGAGCCACCACATATGGGAGTTGCCGTCGGATGGCTGCGCGTCGCTGCCGTATTGGTAGGTGACAAACAGTTTGTTGTTCTCGTTGAGGTCGTAATCGCCACGGCCGCGGTACATGTAACCGTTGTGCAGACCAGCCACAGGATAGACGTAGTTGTAATTGCCAGGGATGCTGGCCGGGTTGGCATTGGGGGGATCCCACTTCTGGATCATGCCCATCAGGGCCTTCGCACCTGGGTCAATCAGGTTGCTGATATTGCTGCTCGTGATTGCCGCTCCGGTAGGATCTACCCCACCTGAGGACGGATCGTAGCAGTACGTTCCCGCGGCCTTCGTGGCCGTGCTGGCAGCGTTCACGCCAAGCTGCGCCTGGCAGAGGGCGTTGTTTGCCGCAGTCGGTCCGAAGTTTCCGCCTGCCATGTCGGCAGTAGGAACAGAGGCGTAGTCGATGGTGCCGCCAGAAGACAGTTGGTAGAAGTGCTCGTATCCGAACCAGAACTGGAGCTTCTTGTGCGTACCGGGAACAGGGCCGCCGACGTTGCCACCCGGATAATAGTAGTGGTCGCCGGTAGCTACGGGCTTGCCCGCATGGTTGAGCTGCCAGGAATCGGAATTGAAGATGGCGTTGCGAGCATAGAGGTAACCTTGGCCGTGCCAATTGGCGCCGCCAGACTTGGTAAGGAAGTCGACGACGACAGGACCCTTCGCGCTGTCCGCCCCGAACGCGGAAGTCTGAACCTTCACTTCCTGAACCATATCGGGGTTAGGAAGAGCGATGGAGGTGCAGTCGCAGCCCTCGTCAATGATGTTCGTTCCATCCATCAAGAGTTGGCTGCCGCCGCGATAGGGCGCGCCGGCAATGGAAACTCCGTTGCCGACGATAGACCCGACCACGCCGACGGTGGATTGATCAAAACTGCTCTGCGCTCCGTTGCTCGAGCCATTGGCAACCACGATGGCTCCCGGCAATGCTGCAAGCAATTGAGTGGCATTGCGGGAGATCATGGGCAGCCGATTGAAGTCTTGCGCACTGAGGTCAAGCGCGTGGGCGGGAGAGTCCACGGGAATGACATCCGTGCGAGCCTCGACGGTCACGACCTCGGTGGTCTGACCGACTGTGAGGGTCGCGTTGACGTTGCGCTTATCACCCGCCTGAACCACGATGTCCGCCTGCTGGAAAGCCTTGAAGCCTTTGGCCTCCACCTTAACGGTGTACGTGCCGATCAGGACCGAGGGAAAAGCAAAGTATCCTTCCGAAGTGCTGAGGGTGGTGCGCACGTCCTGGCTTGCCTGGTTAATCAGAGAAACATTGGCGCCAGGAACGATCGCACCGGAGTTGTCGTAGACCGTGCCGGTAATCGTGCCCGTGATCTGGGCATGCGCTGCCGGCAAGAAAAGGAACAATATAGCCAAAACAGCTAAAGCTACCCCCGCAAACCGAACTGGGCCGTGACGGTTGACGGTGTTGCGGAGGATTGATTTAAACCAACCATTCATGTCTTGCCTCCTAGGCCATCGCCCCACTACATCAACTGCTGAGGATCGGGTATCGGTGTTGCTCCTGCCACAACGCGGAGTTGGGAACGGAGAAAGGAAAGGAAGATATCGAAGGAAGGCCACAGAACCGGCTGCGCGTAGTGTATTCCAGTTAGCGTGACCCACGGCACAAAACTGCTGCGCGTAGCGTACTTGAGTTACCGTGACCCACCCCCACCCCAAGAATAACGATTTTGCACTGCGCTAATGGGCTTGTACTCCGGTCGGGACATGTTGTCAAGCTCTTTTTTTATAGGTTGCATCAGAAAAAACGATTTTCTATTGTGACCAAAGATGTGCGTGCTACAATCCGCCCGCTCCCGATGGGAGCAAGTCGGTAGCCGTAGCGGTAGTGCGGATATGACGCACACGATGTTTGGAATAACGATGTTGTAGTGGAAAGCCGCGCAGGTGGCTGTGACGCGTATCACAGCTCCGAGTAACGAGGGAATTGCTCGCAATCTGATGAAAGTAAGGAGGTTCCGGGGCGCAGTGAGAGCAAGGTGCAAGAAAAACTCGATAAGCGGGAGAGGGTGACAAGCGGCGAGCGGGCGCGTTTGAGACAGACAGGGCGTAGTAGGTCCATACTGGAAGCAATGTATATCTGCAGAAAAGAGTATGTATATATGGTAAGACGGAGGCTGGGGCTGGCTGGCGTTGCAGTGGTGGCGGCGATATTGGGTGGGGCTAGTGAGGCAGCAGCTCAAGTCACAGGGCTGGTTCGCGACGCGGGGTCGAAAGACCCGGTGGTGTCGGCGCGGGTGGACCTCATTTCGCCGAATGGGTATGCTTCGCCCACGCAATACACGAATGCGAATGGCGAATTCCAATTCAACTATGTGAGTGACGGTGATTACCACCTGCTGATCCGGAAGATGGGTTATGCGGATGCTCAGGCGGATATCAGTGTGGTGGCCGGGCACCGGTCCGGCCCGGAGATCGAGATCGATCTGCAGCCGAAGAGTTCAGATTCGAGTTCTGGTTCCAGCGCGGAGTCGGGTCCGGCGGAGAAGATTTCGGCGCATGAACTTACGGTTCCGGAAAAGGCGCGAGACGAGTACGCCAAGGGTAAAGGGTTGATGGACAAGAAGGATTATGCCGGAGCGATCGGGGAGTTTCAAATGGCGATTCAAGGATTTCCGGATTTTTATGAAGCATACGCGAAAATGGGCGTCGCGCAATACATGGCCGGGCAGGCGGCGGAGGCGCGGCAATCGCTGCAAGAGTCGATCGACATGAGCGGCGGCAAGTATGCAGAGGCGATGTTCGATCTGGCGGACGTGCTGAATGACGTAGGTGATTATGCCGATGCGGAGACGCTGGCCAGGCGCGAGATCACACTCGAAGAATCGTCGTGGCGAGGATACTTCGAGCGCGCGCGAGCGCTGCTGGGCCTGAAAAAGTATCCCGAGGCGGAACAGAACGCCAAGAAATGCGTGGAGCTGAATGCGCGCTACAAGGACACGTACGTCGTACTCACCAACATTCACATTGGAACGAGGGAGTACCCGGAAGTTTTGCAGGATATCGACGCGTACTTGAAGCTCGATTCGAGCAGCCCGGCAAGCGAACGGATGCGCGCGACGCGCGCGCAAGTGGCCAAGGCGATCGCGAACGAGCAGTCAAAGGCGAACCAAAGACCGCAATGAAGAATTCCCCACTGGTGTAGCTCGGATGAATATCGGCAAAGAAGAAGGAGGGTAAACCGGTTTGGTGTGAACCCAGGTTCCCGCGAACCGGTTCAAGACAATGACCGGACTTAAAGATAAATCGCTGCAATTTTTCCGTTCCATCTGGGCCTCAGCCAGTCAAAAGTACGCAGTGAGGAATGCGCGAGTGCTGGTGCTGACGTTATTAGTGGTAGTGATTATCGCTGCCGTCGCCGGCGCACAACAAACCCTGCCGGATTACCGCAATAAGAGCCTTCCCGTCGACAAGCGCGTGGCGGACCTGCTCTCGCGCATGACCCTCGAAGAAAAAGTCGAGCAAATCGCTGGCGGGAGACATGGGGGCCTGCTGGACATCAGCGGCCGATTCACGCCAGAGCGGGCAGAAGCGAAATTCCGCGAACTGTTCCGCGAAGATAACAATGTCAGCCCGTACGACGCGGCGGTGCTGCGCAACGCTGCGCAGCGGTACGCAATCGAGAAAACGCGATTGGGTATTCCTCGCCTCTTCCAGGGCGAGGCCCTGCACGGATACATGGCGAACGGAAGCACGAGTTTCCCGCAGTGTCTTGGGCTGGCGAGCACATGGGATCCGGAATTGGTGCGACAGGTGTTCAATGCGGCTGCGGACGAGGCGGCGTCCGCAGGAACGGACCAAGTGTTCACTCCCGTGCTGGATTTGGCGCGGGACCCACGCTGGGGCCGCACAGAGGAAACCTACGGCGAGGACCCGTATCTCGTCTCACGAATGGGCGTTGCCGCCATTGAAGGACTGCAAGGGGGACCGAAGGAAGGCGCGCAGGGCGACAATTTCCCGATTGACCGTCATCACGTGATGGCCACCGCAAAACACTTCATTCACGGCCAGATGGAAGGCGGGCGGAACACAGGGCCGTCGAATATTTCCGAGCGCGAACTGCGCGAATCGTTTTTTGTTCCGTTCGAAGCGGCGGTGAAAGAAGCGCAAGCGGGAAGCGTCATGGCTTCCTACAATGAAATTGACGGCATCCCGAACCACATAAATCATTGGCTGCTGGGAACGGTCCTGCGCAAGGAATGGGGTTTCCAAGGCTACATCACTTCGGATGGCGGCGCATTGCAAATGCTGTATGAAACGCATCACGTCGCAGCCGGGCCCGCTGATGCGGCGCGAGAGGCGATTGCGGCGGGCGTCGATTATGATTTGTCGGACGGCTCAGTTTACCGCACGCTGACTGAGCAAGTGAAAGAAGGCAAAGTGCCACAGGCCGACGTCGACCGTGCGGTCACGAAAGTTCTCGAGGCGAAGTATCGCTTGGGGCTTTTCGACAATCCTTACATCGATCCGGCGTATACGGCCAGGATTACAAATAGCCCCGAACATCAGAGGCTGGCCTTTAAAGCGGCGCTGGAAGCGATCGTGTTGCTGAAGAATGAAGGCAACCTTCTGCCGCTCGACGCCAAGAAAATCAAGACCATTGCCGTGATTGGTCCGAATGCGGCCGACGTGCACGTCGGCGGGTACAGCCGCGAACCGGGCCACGGGGTGAGCGTTCTGGATGGAATTCGGCAGCGACTAGCGGGGACGGGCGTGAACGTCGTCTACTCGGAAGGCTGCAAGATCACCGATGCCGTCGAGGGATGGCGCGGGTGGTATGCGAACGACGTCAAGCTGATCGATCCGAGCATGCAGGTTGACAACATTCGCGCCGCGGCAGAAATGGCGCGCAAGGCTGATGTTGCGATCGTGGTTGTTGGCGAGAACGAAAGCACGAATCGCGAGGCTTGGTCGGAGATACATACGGGCGACCGCGATTCGCTCGACCTGCTGGGCGCGCAAAAGCAACTCATCAAGGCGGTGCTCGACACGGGCACGCCGACCGTCGTGTTTCTGCTCAACGGGCGCCCGCTCGCGATCAATTTCACTGCCGAGCACGTGCCCGCGATTCTGGAAGGATGGTATCTCGGCGAAGAGGGCGGAACGGCAGCGGCGGCGGCGCTGTTCGGCGATGTGTACAATCTGTTTGGCAAGTTGCCGGTGACGTTTCCGCGCTCGGTAGGACAACTGCCTGCGTACTACGATCATAAGCCGTCGCGCAACCGCAGCTACGAATTCGTGGATAACTCTCCGCTTTTTCCTTTTGGCTTCGGGCTGAGCTACACGACTTTCCGCTTCGACAATCTGCGCATTGATCCAGTGAAGATGGGAGCGGGAGCAACAGCCACGGTGCGAGTGGACGTCACCAACACAGGCCAGCGCGAAGGCGATGAAGTCGCGCAACTGTATATTCATCAGCGGCTCTCGTTGGTCACTCAGCCAGTGATGGCGCTGCGCGGATTCCGGCGCGTTTCGCTGAAGTCGGGCGAGAAGACGACGGTCGAATTCAAGCTCACGCCGGAAGATTTGGCAATTTACGACGAGAATATGCACCGCGTGGTGCAGCCGGGCATGTTCGACATCATGGTCGGCCCCAGTTCGGCGCAAACCCAGACGGTCGAGCTCGAAGTCGTCCCGTAGGATTGTTTGTGGAATAAGGTCAATGATTCGCTGCAGCAGGGTCCGTCAAATTCGTTCGAGCCAGCTGGCGATCGCCCGTCCAATCTCGTCGGGAGTGTCCTCTTGCACGATGCGGAGTGCGTTTTGCGGTGTCCTTCTTCTCTTTGCTCCTGGATACGCTCAGGCCCAAGCCGGAGGTTGCGGTCAAGCAGATAGCATCCATGTCGAGTGCCCAGGCACGTGTGGTTTTGGGAGGGGCGACGCCGACGATGGAATACACGGTGGATGCGATGGTTAATCTCTTGTCGAGCACGGAAGGATCGCGGGCGAGGGAGCGCGTCCACCAGCCGTAACTGACGACGGCGACAGGATGGCCGCCTTCGGTGCGGTCATCTTCCTCCGAAATTGTGCGGCCCATCAACGGTTGCACGCCAAGCATGGGAAAATATGTGCCGGAGACAAGCTGGACGTTCATCGGCTCCGCCTCAGTGCGTCCAGCGACGAATCCATACACGCGATCCGTGCCGCTGTAAGCGGCTGCGACATCGGAGAAAACCTGATTCCTCTTCTGCATCTCGCGATAGAAGGGATACGAGTAAAGCGAGGTGTTCGGAAAAGCGTCGCTCTCGCAGCAGTCGAGGCCGTCACCAAACAAAACCAGCCGGTCTGGCTGCTTGACGGGCAGTGATTTGAGCATGACCGCATCCATCAGGCTGAAGATCGCGGTGTTTGCGCCGATACCGAGGGCGAGCGAAAGCAACGCGACCGACGTAATGCCTGGACTGCGCAGCATCGCCCGCATACCGTAGCTGGCATCCTGTATTGCGTGCTCGAACCACTCCCAGCCCCAGGCGATGTGGCTCCTCCTTTAAGTAGGTAGCGTTGCCAAAACGGCGGCGGGCGGCGGCACGAGCATCGTCCGCGTTCATGCCAGAGGCGAGATGCTCTTGCTCGCGCAGCTCGACGTGCAGGCGCATCTCCTCTTCAAGGTCGGCGTCGAATCGACGGCTATGCAGCAGCATGCTGAGACGTCTTGCGAGTTCGCGCAGCCAGTTCATACAGAAGCTCCTTCTCCTTCCGGCCGAGTCCACGGATTCACATTGCTTCGATCACACGCGTGATGGCGCCAACGACACGCTCGAATTGCGACGTCTCGACAGCCAATTGTTTGCGTCCCGCGGGGGTCAACTGGTAATAGCGGGCGCGGCGGTTACCGGCGGTGGTGCCCCACTCCCCGGTTACCCAGCCTTTGATGAGCATGCGTTGCAAGGCGGGGTAAAGGGAGCCTTCCTCGACCTGAAGAACATCGTCGGATAATCGCTGAATGGAATTGGCAATCTCGTAGCCGTGCATCTCGCCGGAACGGGCGAGGGTTTTCAGGATCAGGAGATAGAGTGTGCCAGGCGGAATCTCGTCGCGATGCAAGGGTCACCTCGTTTGGCGGTTCGTGGCATGAACCGTGACATAGTTAGACTATGACAGCAGAGAATGGTTAGCAAGGAACGGCACGATTTGAGATGGGTTGATCCACCCGGATTGTCAGCCGCATCTTGACCAAGCTGATCGAAGTAGCGCGGCCACGCGGCTGGGGCCGATGATATGCTTCAAAGCGAGCGCCGTCGAGACAGGCACAATCCGATGATGCGTTTCCTTATTTGGTTCCCACTCGTGGCTTTCGTCGTGGGCTCCGCGGGACAGGCGCGGGTCACGACGAATTCGCTTGAGGAGTGCATGGCGCGGGGCGAAGCGGCCCTGCGGCAAGGGCGATACGAGGAGGCGAAGTCCTATTTCGAGGAGGCCGAAAAGTTGCCAGGCGCGGATGCTGCGGAAGTGAACGCGGGGATCGGGATGGCCGAAGTGCAACTCGGCCAGTATGAGGCGTCACGCAAGCGCGAGATGAAAGTGCTGAAACTTGTATCGAAGCCGCACGAGCGAGCGGAGGCGCACAACCTGATCGGGACGGCGTGGCTTCGCGAGTCGGCGGAAGCACCATCGGATCACGAGGCGGCGTCCGATGGGGACAAGCTGCAGTCTGCGGTGAAGGAATTTCAGGAGGCGGTAGCGCTCGATCCGGTATTCGACGCGGCCTATTTCAATTTGGGGAGCGCACTTGCGCGGCAAGGGCTCAAAGCACAGGCAGGCGCGGCGTTCCGCAACTCGATCAAGGCTGCTAGCAAGAATCCGGCGTCCGCCACACATCTTCCGCTGCCACGGCAAGGACGCTCGCCTGAATTTGCGACAAGCGATAGTGATGGGCGACCGGTCTCACCGGCAGCGCTGCGCGGGAAATTCGTTCTGCTCGACTATTGGGCGACCTGGTGCGCGCCATGTATCCACGCGCTGCCTGTCATCCGGCAACTCGCAAGTTATTTTCCGGCGGAGGACTTCGCGCTCGTCAGCATCGATGAGGATACGGATCAGGACGTGTGGCGAAGTTTTGTTGCGCGGCAGAAGATGGACTGGGCACAAGTCTGGGACAAGAACGGGGATGTATACCACAGCTTCGGCTTCGCTCCGCGACCAGAGATGGTCATTCCGAGGTATGTTTTGATCGATCCGGACGGCTTCATACTTCACGTTTACGGCGGGACGGACCGCGTCGGAATTCTGGCGGGCGAAATCGTAAGGACTGTGAATGGCGCCCATGAGAATAGGCAAGCGTCCTCGCATTGACGTCAGTGCGGCGCTCACGACAATTGGGAAAGCCACCGCAGACGCTCAGGGTCCCATTACTGGGGCGTGCTGATCAATTTTGCGGCGGAAGATACAGGAAACGCGGTAGGGCACGACTGGAAGCCCGGGCGGAGAATCAGGAATGGCCCGCGAACGCCAACCCGATCTTAGCGAGATCCAACGGGACACCTGGGAAATCGCAGAAAAGTACAACGCCAGCCGATATGGATTCATTAGCACTGAAGTCGACCTGGGCATCACGTTTTGCGAAATCGCGGCGTCGACGACCGACCCGGAAAAGACCGAGCGAAACTTGGCTCATGCAGAGCAGGCGCAACAGGCGGCGAAGCACTTCCTCAAACAAGGCAAGCTGGACAGGTCAATGCAGCGGGAACTGCAAGAAAAAATCAATCGACTCGAAAAACTGCTCAGCGGGCTGCGGGGGCGCTAGCGGGCTGCGGGGGCTGGGTGCTCCTGAATGACTTCGGAATGATAGAACTTGTTGCCGGAAAGAACTGCACGAATGGCGCGAACCAAGTCCCGCGCCCCATCCGTCTTCTGCACAAACCCTTCGAATCCTGCAATGCGACTCATGCGTTCGAACTGCGGATAGTTGTGTGTAGTGAAGAACAGGATTTTGGCAAGCAAACCGAAGTGGCGAATGCTGGTAGCGGCGGAGAATCCGCCGACACGTGGCAAGGTCAAGTCCATAATGATCAAGTCGGGGTTGACTTCCCTCGCTTTGACCACGGCTTCGAAGCCGTCCTGCGCTTCGGCGCAAATTTCGATATCCGGCTCGTCTTTCAGCAGCGCCTTGATGCCGTGGCGCGTCACTTCGTGATCATCGGCAATCAGGACACGCTTCTTGCACGTCTCGGAAGTTGCGGGTTCCACCGTTTCGCCGTGGGTTTCTGCGATGGCCTGCGAGACCGCAGCTTCCGCGGCTGAGGCGACGCTTTCGCCCTCCACGATCGGCAGACTAGCTACGACCTCCGTTCCCCTTGCGCGAGAATGGATGGTCAGGCCGCCTCCAAGCTGCTGCAGCCGCTCGCGCATTCCTGCGATTCCGACGCCAGTGTCGATCGATGATCCATTCGTTTTGGAAAGCTTTGCGCGGTCGATTCCTTGCCCTTCGTCCTCGAGCGAAAGTGTGATGCGGGTTTTATCAAAAGAGACGCGGATGCGCGCCTTCCGGCTGCCCGAATGCCGAAGAACATTCGTCAAGCTCTCTTGGACCACGCGGAAAAGCGCAGTTTCCTTCTCGGTCGAAAGGCGGGGAAGGTCGGGCGGGCTCTTGACGTCGACCTCAATTCCACTTCTTTTCGTGAAACCCTCGACATACCAGTTCAGCGCCGAAGCTAGGCCGAAATCGTCAAGGAGCGGTGGATGCAACACGTAGGAGAGGGTTCGAATCTCATCCTCAACCTTGCGCACCAGGCCCACCGCGTCCACGATCGATTGATGCACGTTCACACCGGGCTCGTCGATCTTCTTGGCAAGCTGGTTGAGGGACATCACTACGACGGCCAACTCTTGCCCGGTGATATCGTGGAGATCGCGAGCAATGCGCCGGCGCTCCTGATCCTGGAGTTGCAGGATTCGCGCAGACAGCGAGTGCAGCGATGCTTCGGTATCCTGGAGCGCCTTATCCTTCTCGACAAGCTCGGTGACTTCGCTCGCGGTGATTTTTACGGTGGCACCTCGTTTATAACTGACAGGCGCCAAAGACAAGCGAATGGTTCGCGGAGGCCCCGACGACATGGCCACATTCATCTTGCCCTCTGTCCGCCGTTGTACTCCCCGGGCGAGAGCGGCTTCGAGTTCACTCCAGCTCGCGGGCGACACGAACTGCTTCAGGGAGCCCACAACCGGACCGTTTCGGCTGGCGCCCAGCATTTCCGCGAAGCGGGAATTCGCGTAGAGGATGTCGCCCTTAACCGAGACGTTCGCCACGCCCTCATCGAGTTCTTCGAGTAAGGCCTGCATGAGATCGATGCCGACGTTACCATTTAGACTGTTGTTAGCCCCATTGCGCACGGGTTTGCGATTGCGACGGCGGGAACTACCGTTCGTATGAGCCTCATTCGGCAGGTGTTTCCTCGGCACGGGAAACTCCACGGGACTGGGCCCTTATTATACGCCAGAACAAGGAATACGACTTACGACCCTTCGGTCTTGGCGGTGGTTCGGGCGGCTTAGAGCGTCGGGCTCGAGGTCCAGGTTTCTGGCAGCCCAGGCAGGTTGGGAGACGCCTGCACGGTGATCACGGCGCCATCGATTTTGTGATCCGCCAAGCGGTAAGGGACGATGCGCACGAGGTACGACACGCCGTCTCGGTCGGTGACCGTGCGCTCCTGCATTCGAGAATTGCCCATCACATCCGTCACCATGTTCTGGAATCCCGGAATCTCCACGGCGGGATTGATGTTGGCCAGAGGACGCCCGACATCGGCGACAATCAAGCCAAAAATTTTCTGGGCTTGGGGCGTGAAGCGGCGAATAACCATGTCGCTGCCGACGATCACGATAGCCACATCGATGCTGGCGAGGAGGTTCGTCAAATCGTTATTCGCCTGGGAGACTTCGAGGTTGCGATTGCGGAGCTCATCGTTGACCGTGGTGAGCTCTTCGTTCGTCGATTGCAGTTCCTCCTTGGCGGTTTCGAGTTCCTCGTTAGTGCTCTGCAATTCTTCGTTGCTCGACAGAATTTCCTCGTTCGCGGATTGCAGCTCTTCGTTCATGGCCTCCTGAGTTTCGATCACGGATTGCAAGTACTCTTTTGTGGCAGCCAACTCTTGTTCCAGTTTGGCGATACGCGAGACGTCGGCCTCAGTTCGTTTCTCTTTCAGCGGACGCTGCCGCCCTTTTTTGACTGCTGGCTGCGGATGGGCGTCCTCCAGAACGACCATGGAATAAAGTTCATTCGCGCTGGCTATGCGGAAAGGCACCACTTCGAAGTTGACCCTCCGCATCTGCGGCGCGTCACTCGCGTCTCCGTTTCCGTTCCCGCCCTTGATTTGCACGTTCTGCTTGCGCACCGGGGCGTTTTCTTTTTTCGCGCGGCCGAGCGCGTTGCGCAAATCGAGAAGCAGGCCTTCCCGAGCCATTTTCAGGATGCTCAAGCTGGCGCGGCCAGGCGCCAGTTTGAAATAGCGTCCGATGTTGCCGCGCGTGTGGATGATTTCCATGTCCTCATTCACGAAGGCGGCGGCCGGCGCATAGTGCGTAAGCAAGCGGCGGTCGAACTCCTTTTGCGCATCAACGTAGCTCCAGGCCGGATCCGGCAGGCCCGCCAGGGAGTGGGCTGGCCCAGCGTCCTCTTTCTGGAACGGCCGGTTCATCGAGAAGGTGACCAACTGACGCGCCGGTAAGCCTTTCTTGGAGAAGATCTTGACCGCACGGTCCTCGGCGGCAAACAGGGTTGTCGCACTGCCCACTCCTTCCGAAGTACCCAGCACGAGATACCCACCGGGGCGCGTGGCATAGTGAAAAAGAGAGATGACCCGATTCTGCGCGGACGGTTCGAGGTAGATCAGGAGATTGCGGCAACAGACGAGGTCCATCTGGGAGAATGGCGGATCGCTCAGGATGTTGTGCTGGGCAAAGATGCACATATCGCGAATGTTCTTACTGATGCGGTATCCGCCTTCGACTTTGGTGAAAAAGCGGCGCAGACGGTCGGCGGAAACATCGCCTTCGATGTTTTCCGGATACTGCCCGTTGCGCGCCCTGACGATGCCTTCCTCACGAACGTCGGTCCCAAAAATCTGAACGGACGTGCGCGTCGCACGCAAGCCCAGAAACTCGAGTAGCGCAATAGCGACCGAATACGTCTCCTCACCCGACGCGCATCCGGGCGTCCACGCGCGAATGGTCGCCTCGGGAGTGTGGTTCTTCAGGATTTTGGGGAAAACTTCGGTCTTCAGAGCCTCGAACACCCCCGGGTTGCGGAAAAAGCTGGTGACATTGATCAGCATGTCCTGATACAGAGCTTTAATCTCCGCGGGATTGGACTGGACGTAGCGGACGTAGTCGCCAATCCTGTCGATTTTGTGAACCACCATTCGGCGGTGGATGCGGCGCAGGCTGGTGGTCTGCCGGTATTGGGTAAAGTCGACGCCGGTGGTCTTGCGCATGAGCTGAAAAATGGCGTGGAGGGCGGAATCCGCGGCGGGAGCAAGTTCGACTTCGGTGGCATGCTCGCGCACCACATAAGGGTGCTGGGCGAGGCGGGCCAGTTCTCGCGCAATGCCCTTGGGCGGCAGCACATAATCCACGTGGCCGGCGGCGACGGCGCTCCTGGGCATGCTCTCGAACTTGGCGGTGGGCCCATCTTGCGCGAAGGTGACGCCACCTTGCGCCTGAATCTCGGCCATTCCCAAGGTGCCGTCGCTTCCGTTGCCAGACAGAATTACGCCAATGGCGCGATTTCCCTGGGCATCTGCGAGGGAGCGCATGAAGTGATCAATGGCCATGGGAGCGCCGGGGAATTCGGCGCGGGGCGCGAGTCTCAAGGTGTGATCCGAAATGGACATGGTCGCATTCGGCGGGATGACGTAGACCTGGTTGGCTTCGACGCGCATGCCGTCGGTCACTTCCTTGACAGGCATGATGGTTTTCTTCGACAACAATTCGGTGAGCATGCTGTGGTGCTTCGGGTCGAGGTGCTGAATCAAGACGAAGGCCATGCCAGTATCGACAGGGAGATGGTGAAGGAGTTCGGTGAAGGCCTCCATACCGCCGGCGGAAGCTCCGATGGCGGCGATCAGCAGTTCGCTTCCGGTCTTCTTCGCGGCGGAGCCCTCTTGCTGCGAAGCCGCGCGCGGCTCCTTACGCTTGGTTGTTTTTGTTTTCATGACTTCCTCGCATCAGGATCACTTTCCGCCACGTCATCTGAGTCGTCGAGAAGCGCAGTACATGTACTTGGCGGAACTGGAAATATCTGGGCATATTCGCCCGTGACCCGTAAGAGGCTAACTCTGCATGGCGCGATTTTAGCCCTTACAAGGTCGAGCGCCAAATGATTACTGCGGGAGAAGCTATCCGACGGAAAACGAGCCCCATAGGGCGGCCGCTGCAAAAAGAAAACAGAGATCGGAGACATCGGTTAAGGGGCGGCGGCAACGGGAGTGGCGCGCCGCTTGGCTTTGATGAGGACATCGATCGAATCGGAGCGGCCATTCCAAAAATCGAGCCGAATGCGGCCATCCGGGAGTTCGATGACAGTTGCGGGAATGGCGCTGGCGGTCAAATACCAGCCAGCCGGGAGGACAACGGCGTTGCGCGCGCGGCCGAAGCTGCGATCGAAGACGAGTTCGTCGCCATCAAGGCGATAACTGGTGGGCGCGGTGTAGGTCTCGCTGATGCGCAAGCGAATGGACTGGCCCTGTTTCGGCGGCGTGAAAGGAATTACAACAACCTGCGACATGGGACTCACCGGCTCCTCAGCTTTGATGCTCGCCGCGGCCAGTTCGGCGCCGGTCATGATGCGCGTCTGAAGCTTTTCGCCTGTATCGAGAACGTACGCGGAGGGGTTCGAAACGGTGCTGCCCTCGCGCACTACATTGAGGTACTTGTTGGCGGTAGGGCGCGTCTCGGTGTAGTCGTGATAGAGGCTGAAAGAATGGGTCTCCGGCTGCTCGAGGAAATAGACGATATCGCGGTCCTGATGCGCACGCTCGGAGAGGCGGTGGCGCTCGGTCTCACCCTCGAAGGGCGCTTCCCAACTGCGCGTGTTGGTGGCGGCCCGCGGCCTGGCGGCTGCGCCGGTTTGCGCGCCAGCCTTTCCTCTCAGGATCAAAGGCGCTTCGCCTGCGCTCGCGTTCATGAAGCTGATGCTGATGCGGCCGTCCGGCTCGGAAAGCACTTGTGACTGCACGTTGCACGCCACCAGTTCGTAGCCGGCCGGCAGGACCACCTTGTTGCGCCGGATGCCCAGCGGACGGTTGAAGACGATCGCGTCGCCGTCGCGATAGTAGCTCTTCGCATCCTTATATGTTTTGACGATGAGGACGCGCCCCTGCCCTTCCGGCGGCACCGGGCGTGCAAGATGAACCTTGATGTAATTCGTGGCGGAATCGGCGTCGGCCATGAGCGGATCGTGGCGAGCGTCTGCGCCCGAGACAACTTCGAAGCGCAATGGCGCGCCGGTCATGGAGTCGTAGACCGCTTCGTCGCTGGCCACGCTGCCTTTGCGGTTGGGATTGTAGAAATAGTTCGCGCCGGCTGTTGTTGCGGTCACTTCATAGTTGATCTTGAAGCTGGCGGAATCGGGATCGAGCAAATCGTAGCGAGTGTATTCGTCAGTCCCGGTCTGGCGCGCGGGAGATGCGTTGGCCGCTGCGCTGCGGTCTTGCTGCGCGTTTGTCGCAAGGCCGAAGAGGACTGAAATGGCGGCTGCGACGACCAGTGTGTTCGTCTTAGCCATGAGTTATTTCCTGTAGACCAGGCCCGCTTTCATCACGAATTTCACGTGCTGCGTCACGCTGATGTCGTCAAGCGGATTGCCCGGAACAGCGATCACGTCCGCATCGTAGCCGGGCTTCAGCGCACCGATTTGGTCCTGCCAACCCAGCAGCTTCGCGCCATTGAGCAGGTCTGCTTGCAAGGCCGCGAGCGGCGTCATGCCGTACTGCACCATGAGCACAAGTTCGCGAGCCTGCGTGCCATGTGGAAACGGACCAACATCCGAGCCGACAGCCATGGGCACGCCGGCGGCAAGCTGCTTGCGAAATTCGCGGGCGTGCAAATCGAGCATCGCGCGTTCGCCACGCGCTTGTTCGGGCGAGGCAGCATGGTCGGCGAAGTATTCGATTATCGTAAATGTGGGCACGGCGAAGATTTGCTTTTCGCGCATGATGCGCATCGTTTCGTCGCTAAGCTGGAAGGCATGCTCGATCGACTCGACGCCCGCTCGCGCGGCATACCCGGCGCCGGGTTCGCCCGTAGCGTGAACCGCGACGCGATGCCCGGTGCGAGCCGCTTCCTGCACGGCGGCGGTGAGTTGCGCTTCGTTGTACTGATATGGCGTCGAAACGCGCGCCTCCTGGCCTACTGAGCCGGGCACAAGCCAGTCGGGACCCGTTTCGTAAATTTTGGTGAAGTCCGCGCCTTCTTTATATTGCTCGCGCATGGCGGCAATGATTTCGTCGGCTGTGTTGGCGTAAGTGGCGTTCGAGAGGACATGCTGCGCAGGATTGTAGTGGATGGCGTCTTCGTGGCCGCCGAGAATGTCGATCGCGTTCCCGCTGATGCTCAAACGCGGGCCTGGAATCGACCCCTTGTTAATGGCGTTGCGCACGGCCGTGTCCGCGGAGCCTGCGCCTTCGGTGCCCAGGTCGCGCTCGGCGGTGAAGCCGGCCATAAGATCGTCGCGCGCCTGAAGGAGTGCGGTAATCGTGCGTTGCGGAACCGATTCTTCGACAGTCTGCAAATCCTCGGCGCCGGGATGCAGGAAAAGGTGAACGTGCGCGTCGATCAGCCCGGGCATCAGCGTGGCGTCGCCGAGATCGATGACCTGCGCGCCTGCGGGATGCTTGACCATCGATCCAACCTCGGAGATTCGTTCGCCTTCCACCAGCACTTCGCCGGGCGCGACGACTTTTCCCGCCTCGATGTCGAGCAGGCGCGCGGCATGGAGCGCGATAGCAGGACTCGGCGCGGGAGCCGATCCAGCCGGCGATTGCGCCACCAAAGAGGTTGATGTGGAAACAAAGATGAAACAGAGGAAAACCACAAGAGATGTAATCGAAACCACAGTTCGCGTTGTCATAAGACCCGTGATGATACCGCGATTGGGCGTGCGGACGTATAACGTATCCAAAACTTGACAGCGCCGCGGCGCGCATTATTAACTTGCGGCCGTGCCAGGAGGTCGTGCCGAAATGAGAGTGAAACTGGTTCGAGGCATTCTGTGCCTTGCCGCTGTGCTGTTCGCCGTGTTTCCCGCTGGTATGCGCGCACAGGAAAATTCACACCACGACGATGCGCACAAGCTCACCGTCATGGACGAATTCCAGATTCAATTGCCGACGGATCCGCAAATTTCGCCCGAGGGCAAGAAAATCGTGTATGTGCGCCGCTTCTCCGACCCAATGACAGACAAGCGATATTCGAATTTGTGGATTATCAACGCCGATGGCACCGAACATCGAGCGCTGACGACGGGCAATCACTCGGATGCGTCGCCACGCTGGTCGCCGGACGGCACGCGCATCGCTTATCTTTCGGATGCGGATGGCAAACAGCAGATTTATGTTCGCTGGATGGACTCGGGTCAAACGGCGCGCATCACGAACCTCGAAGAGTCACCCGAAGCGATCGCGTGGTCGCCCGACGGCAAAATGCTTTCCTTCTCCTCGCTTGTTCTCCGGAAAGGGCCGCACATTGCCGATCTGCCGTCGCCGCCCGAAGGCGCGAAGTGGGCCGATCCGCCGAAGGCCTACAATCGGCTCGTTTATCGCTTCAATGGCGCGGGGTACCTGAAGCCGGGCTACATGCAGGTTTTCGTCGTGTCGGCTGATGGCGGAGCGCCACGCCAGATCACCAACGGTGATTTCCCCAATGGGGGCAACGAATTTGGCGCTTCGCGCGCGTCCTGGGCAGCCGATGGAAAGTACCTGATTATTTCGGCGAACAGGCACCCGGAATCCGAGCATGAGTATTTCGATACGAACGTGTACGAGTTTTCTGTCGCCGACGGGACGATGCGGGAACTCACCAATCGCAAAGGCCCGGATAACAACGCCACAGTCTCTCCGAACGGAAAATGGATCGCGTATACCGGTTTCGATGACCGCTACCAGGGCCACCAGACGACGCAGCTTTACGTCATGAATCGCGACGGCAGCGGCCAGCACTCCATTTCTGAAAAGCTCGATCGCGATGCGGCGACGCCGCAGTGGGCTGGCGACAACAGCGGCGTGTGTCGGGTCGGAGGAGGCGCGTGTGCACGCTAACCTCCGTCCGCCTCCCAAACCGTGCATGCAGGTGTCCCGCACACGGCTTTCACGAAGACTCAGGACTTCCGAGATGCCAAAGAAGGGATTAAA
>Ga0187819_10000434_pt1 | contig 20818 bp, 23 predicted proteins | sample NC_wetland_sal_i_15_FD_132411 | JGI IMG/M metagenome (GOLD analysis project Ga0187819, IMG submission 132411) | Wetland sediment microbial communities from Neuse River Estuary, North Carolina, USA - SO4_4 | ecosystem: Environmental > Aquatic > Freshwater > Wetlands > Sediment | place: USA...
ATGGAGTCTCTGCACGAAGTAGGTAAGCTGCTTCTCGTCCTGGGCATCGTCTTAGTTGTTGTAGGTGCATGGTTCGCGTTTGGTGGAAGACTCCCTTTTCGATTAGGTCGTTTGCCGGGCGACGTTTATTATCACGGGCGCCACGGCAGTTTTTATTTCCCGATTGTGACGTGCATACTCGCGAGCGTGGTCCTGACTGTGATTTTCTGGGTCGTGAATCTGTTTCGCCGCTGAAGACCGATGACCGAGACGAACCAACCGTTTCTGTTTGACCTCGTGCCGCAAAAGCGCGTCTGGAAAGTCAGCGAGCTCACCCAAAGCATTGGCGACCTGCTCGAAGGCCATTTCCCGGACATTTGGGTCGAAGGCGAGGTTTCGAATTACCACGCCGCGCAGTCCGGTCATTTGTACTTCACGTTGAAGGACTCGCGCGCGCAAATTCGCTGCGTCTGTTTTCGCGACCAGCTCCGCGGAATGAAGTTCCGTCCCGAGGATGGTTTGCACGTGAACGTGCGCGGCTCGGTGAGCGTCTACGAGACGCGCGGAGAATATCAGATTTATGTCACGTACATGGAGCCGGTTGGACTGGGTGCGCTGCAGCTTGCCTTCGAACAACTCAAGAAGAAATTGCAGGAAGAGGGCGTGTTCGACGAATCGCGCAAGAAGCCGTTGCCCGTGCTGCCCCGATGCATCGGGATCGTGACTTCGCCTCAAGGCGCCGCGATCCGCGACATCCTGCGCGTTCTGAAGCGCCGCTTCGTGAATCTTCACATCCAGATTTATCCGGTGCAGGTGCAAGGCGATGGTGCAGCCGCCGAAATCGTGCATGCGCTGCGCTATTTCAATCGCGCCCGATTCGCGGAGGTGCTGATCGTTGCGCGAGGCGGCGGCTCGCTCGAGGATCTGTGGGCGTTCAACGAGGAAATTGTGGGTCGCGCGATTGGGGACTCCGCGATTCCCGTCATCACCGGCATCGGCCATGAAACTGATTTCACGATTGCGGATTTTGCCGCTGATTTGCGCGCGCCCACGCCGTCCGCCGCAGCAGAAGTTGTGGTGCGGTCGCGCCAGGAATTCGACCGTCATATAGCCGAGTACCAGCGTCAACTGCTGCAGCGCATACGTTTTTTGTTGCTGGAGTGGCGGCACCGTGTTCGTGATCTGGAAACGCATCGCGGCTTTCGCCAGCTCGAAATTCTCCTTCACCGGAGACAGCAACAGGTAGACGACCTTTCAGGCACCCTGGTTGACGCGTTGCGGCGGAAGCTGGTCATCGTGCGGCAGCGATTCACCAGGGCGGGCGCGCAAATCGCTTCCTTCGACTTGCGCGGTCGCGCTTCCATCCTGCGCCGCCGCATTGACCATCGCCAGGAGGCCTTGCACGCCGCCCTCGAACGGGTTGTGTCGCGAAAACATCGAACGTTGGAATCGCTGCGCTTCCGCCTCGCCCGCATCGATTTGCGCGCTCGCGTGGGGCGGCTGCAACGGATTTGGGACAAATCCTCGGGCGAACTCACAGCCAGGATGGAGCGGCTCCTGGTCGTGAAAAGGCGCCGCCTGGAAGCCGCCAGAATACAACTCAACGAGCGCAGCCCGTTTCAGTTGCTCGAGCGCGGTTATGCGATCGCCTACGACTCGTCAGGAAAGGTGTTGCGCTCGACGGATCAGGTCGTGCCGGACGACGACATTTCCGTGCGCCTCGCCCGCGGCCAACTCGACGCCACCGTGCGCGGAAAGAAGCCAACCTAAGGTCTGATTTGCCGAATCCTTAGTTCTGGTCTCAACAACCGCTGAAATTGTATGCAGTATTCCCGGCACGCCGTGCCAGCAAAGAATCTTCTTCCAGGATCGTCGCGTAGCGCCTGGTCCCATCAGAGGCTGTTCTGTGCATTTGATCCTGGACGGCAGTCGCCGGGTAGCCGGCGGCGGACTACTCTTTCTGGCCGGCCCGGTGCGTGAATCTGCTAAGAAGGAACTCTAGAGCCACACTGGCTCCCATGCGCTCAGCCGTTGCGAGGGCGAATTGCGAGAACACCAGCCCCGCCCCGCGATTTGCTCGCGGAAAGTAAAAGTTCGAGATCGCGGACGAGGCCAGATCCCCACCCAAGCTGGAGTAGTTCGGCCCCCAGGTCCCGTTATTCCGCTTGGAAACAAAGGGACTAAACATCGCATGTCGAAGCCGAGATTTCGTTGCGCCGGTCCCCTGGTAGAAATAGCGAGGGTCCTCGTGCAATAACGAAGGCAGTATGGCGCCACCGATCATGATGTCGGTAAAACCATCGGCAGCGGTAGCGCCGCCCAGCCCTGGCCGTACTTTGGACTGTTGGCAGCCTGCCTCGCGCCAGACACCAGCGCGACGCCTGCGACGGTAACCGGGTCGTAGGAGACTCTAAAGGCGAGCTTGAATTTCATGCTCGTCGTGAGAGGTGCAGCATTCTCTCCTTCATAAGAGACGTAGAAGTTCGGCATGATGCCCGGGACACGCTGCGTCTCCTCTGTTTTCAATTGCTCGGTCGCGACCTCCGCTGGGTCGTACGTCACATGAACGGTTGTCTGCTTCGTTGTAATGCGAAGTTAGATTTTCTCGAGCAGCCTGAATTCGCCTGGCCCGAGTGTGATGGCAGGCGATGTCCAGTCATCGAAACCATTTGCGCTGACGATGACCTCATATGGGCCGCCCGGTTTGACATGGTCGAACTTGAAGAACCCGTTTTCGCTCGTTGCAACAGACCTGGGATCATTCGACGTCAAATCCTTGAGCGCAACCGTCGCGCCGATTACCGCGTCCCCATTGACATCTGTGACCGTGCCCATAACTTTCCCAAGTTGCGCCTCTGGTGTTTGGACAGTCTGTGCTGCGGCGCGCAGTGAAAGTATTAGGCCGATTACGATTAGACTCGTGACGCAGACATAAAACCGTTGCGGATCATGTGAATCGGTACGGAGTAGCCGTTCTTTCTGGGGTCCCATTGTTTTTCCCTGTGTCGAACATCAGTAAAATTAGATGTGGAACATGTGTGTTGGTCGCTGACAGGAAAGAGTGAGGCAACGCAGATTATTGCGGCCGGGCGACAAGGTTTGGGTCACAAACGAATCTTCGCGTCTCGAACTGAAAATTCAGGGCTTAGCCCACAGGGGTTTGGGTAAACCACCCGTTCGCGCGTGCGTCCAACCACTGGAGCAGAATGGCAGTCTTGCCCCAGCCATAAAGCCACATACAGCCTTTTTGCTGTTGTCACATCATACTAATGTTCCGTTTTTGGGCCGTTACTCTGACGTTAAACGGGGTATGCTAAACTTCCGAGGAATTTGAAATCGCCGGTTCGGCCCTGAAACGTTCAGGATCGGCATTCTTGGACAGCGAACGCCTCCAGGTTTGCGCCCGAGGAGGCTGGCTGTGGGATAACTGATGGCTGAATTTGTCGGCAAAGTTGGCGATGCGTCCGGCCGGATTTTCCAGCAGGTCGAGACGGCACAGTCCCTCGATGAGGCACGGCAAAAGCTTTCCGACCGCGGTTTGTACGTATTCGATGTCCGCAGCCATTTCGGGATCCTCTCCAAGATTGGTACCGCGAGTTCTGCCAGCAGGATACGGCCAGCCGATTTCCTGATTTTCAACCAGCAATTCAACACCCTCATCAAAGCCGGCCTGCCTATCTTGAAGGCTCTGGACCTGTTGGCCGAGCGCGCTGCGGCGCCGAGACTTCGTCCGATTCTGCGGGACGTGCGTCAACGAGTTCGCGAGGGTGCGTTGCTTTCGGAAGCGCTTGCGGCGCAGGGATCATTCCCGCTCGTATATGTCACGGCAATCAGTGCCGGCGAGCGCAGCGGCAATCTGACCGGGGTTCTCGAGCAGTACATCAACTATTTGCGCGTAAGCACGGGATTCCGCCGGTCGCTGATCACTGCGCTGATTTATCCCTCGATCCTGGTGAGCGCCGTGGTCCTGGTCCTGTCCTATCTAGTGACTTACGCCATGCCCAAATTCGCGGAACTTTTCAGAGACTTGCAGGTCCCTCTGCCGAAAATCACTCAGATTGTTCTCGGGATCGCGTTGCCCCTCCGCAACTATCTGGTTGTCCTCGTCGCGGTGGCGGCTGTCGCCGCGGTTGTGATTTTCCTGTGGACCCGTACAGACGAAGGAGCCCTCGTCATCGACCGCATTAAGCCGCGTTTCCCAATTCTCGGCGACGTCTGGCTCAAGGCGCAGATTGCTCAATTCGTCCGGACGCTTTCTACCTTGCTGGCGGGCGGCACTCCTCTGGTTTCCGCCTTGCAGACGTCTGCGTCGTCAATCGGAAGCAAGCTCGTTGCAACATCGATAGGTGAGGCAGCGGGGAAGGTGAAAGAAGGCGAAACCCTTCACGCCAGCTTGGCTGGAACCCACTTGATACCCGACTTGGCCCTGGAAATGATTGAAGTTGGCGAGGCTTCGGGAGCGCTTGCCGCCATGCTCACCAGCGTCGCTGAATTTTACGAAGACGAAGTCAATACGCGGCTCCAACGCACGCTCCTCTGGGTTTCGCCCGCGATTTTGGTAGTGATGGCCGTTGTGATAGGCTTGGTGCTCATAGCCCTTTATCTTCCGATGTTCTCCCTTGGGTCCGCCGGAGGCGCGTAAGGTCGGCTTTTATGGCAACAGCAGGCAGCAGCAGTCCAACACCACCGCTCCCATCCAGTACTGGCGTCCCGGATGAAGCGGCGGAACGCGAGCAAGCGCGTCGCTTAGCGGAGCGCTACCGTTGTCCGTTCATCGATCTTCGCGAACAGCGTATCGATCCCGATCTGTTCCGCAGCATCCCGGCCGAAATGATGTTTCGCTACAACTTCGTTCCGCTCGAATCGCACGACAGCACTCTTGTCGTTGCCATGGCCGACCCGAGCCAGTTGCACCTTACGGACGAACTTTCGCTGCTGTTGGGCAAGCGCTTGCAAATCAAAGTCGCAACCACTTCGCAAATCAGCGATCTGCTGAAGCGTACGGAGCAGTCGCAACGGGTCCTGGATCAGGCCACGGAAGGTTTCACGCTGCAGGTCATCGGCGAGGAAGAAGACAGCGAAGAAAATATTTCGATGGAGAAACTCACGCGCGATACGGGCGTGAGCCCCGTTGTTCGCCTCGTCGATACCGTGATCTTCACCGCCCTCGAACGGCGCGCGAGCGACGTTCACATCGAGACACGGAATTCCGAAGTCGCGGTCAAGTACCGCATTGACGGCGTCCTCCAATACGCCATGCAGCCGCTCGCAAAGGAGTGGCACGCCACGATTCTCTCCCGCATCAAGGTGATGAGCGAACTCGATATCGCCGAGCGCCGTGTCCCTCAGGACGGCCGTTTCCGCGTCCGCTACAAAGGCCGTTTTATCGATTTCCGCGTTTCCATCATGCCCTCCATCCACGGCGAAGATGCCGTTCTTCGTGTTCTCGATAAAGAGAGCCTCAGCGAAAAATTCCGCAACCTTACGCTTGATGTCGTGGGTTTCGACGCGGATGAAGTCGCCAAGTTCCGGCGCTACATCCATGAGCCTTATGGCATGGTCCTCGTCACCGGCCCGACTGGCTCGGGCAAAACGACCACCTTGTACGCGGCCATCAACGAAATCAAGAACGACGAAGACAAGATCATCACCATTGAAGATCCGGTCGAATATCAGGTTCGCGGCATCACCCAGATTCCCGTTAACGAAAAGAAGGGGCTCACCTTCGCTCGCGGCTTGCGCTCCATTCTGCGTCACGATCCCGACAAGATCATGGTCGGCGAAATTCGCGATCAGGAAACGGCACAAATCGCCATCAACTCCGCGCTCACCGGTCACCTGGTTTTCACCACGGTGCACGCCAACAACGTCACCGACGTGATCGGCCGTTTCATCAACATGGGCGTTGAGCCGTACAACTTTGTTTCCGCGCTCAACTGCATCATGGCCCAGCGATTGGTTCGCGTGATTTGCGAGAATTGCAAGAAGCAGGTGCGCTACGCCCCCGAAGTGCTCCGCGAATCCGGTTTGGACCCGGCCGATTGGGCGCAGGTTCCGTTCTTTGAAGGCTCTGGATGCTTGGAATGTTCAGGCAGCGGCTATCGCGGCCGGACCGCCATAACCGAACTCCTCGACCTTTCCGATCGCATTCGCGAGATGATCATCGATCGCCGCCCTACCTCCGAAATCAAGCGAGCCGCCAAATCGGAGGGCATGACCTTCCTTCGCGAGTCAGGTCTTCGCAAAGTCCGCGCTGGGGTGACCACCTTGCGCGAGATCAATAAGGTGACCTTCCTTGACTAGCCGGTACTCGAGCGACACTAAAGCCCTTGTCACCCCCCTGTCCTGTGCGGTAAAAGCGAATGCGAAGCCTGGTGGGCAGCTTTTGAGGGACACGATTGTCTAGCGCCGCCTCCATCTCGACCAAGTTTTTTGAGCTCGGCCCCGTGCGCCGCATCGATCGTTGGCTGCACGCCCTGCCGCACCCCTCCTCTGTCGTTGAAGTCGCCTCGGATCACGTCTCGGCCGCTCGCTGGGGCCAACACCGGGGTCATCTGGAATCATTCGCCATCGAACCATTGCTGCCTGGCGCAGTCATGCCCTCGCCAGTCGATGCCAACATTCCGCAGCCGGAGACGGTGAAGTCCGCGCTCCGCCGCGTTTTCGGCCGCGTCCCGCATCATGCGGGTCCTATGGCCCTGCTGATCCCGGACCAGGTGGTCCGTGTCTTCATCCTGCCCTTCGAGACGCTTCCGCGCAGGACCGAGGAGGCTCTTCCGCTTCTGCGCTGGCGCCTGAAGAAGAGCGTTCCGTTTGACGTCGATGAAACGGTCGTCTCCTGGATGCGTCAGCAGGGGCGCGACGGCAAACTCGAGGTTATCGCTGCTGTCGCTCGCCAGCGCATCATCCGCGAGTACGAGCAAATCCTCGAGTCGCTCGGCGCACCGGTCAGCGTCGTTCTCAGCGCAACCCTGGCTTGTTTGCCGCTTCTCGAAGAACGCGGCGCAACTCTTCTCGTCCGCCTTTCGGGAACCACGTTGACCACCGTCATTGTCCGCGGCTCAAACCTCTGCGTCTACCGTTCCTCGGAAATGTCGTCCAACCTGGCCGCGCCCGCTATGCTCGAGGAAATTTTCCCGGCCATCGTCTATTATCAGGACACCTGGGGAGGTTCCGTGGATCGTGCATGCTGCGCCGGTTTCGGCTCCCGCGAAGACGCCTTTCGCCGGGCCTTGTCGGACGAATTGCGGGTTCCCGTGGGCGCTCTCGCTGATGCTCCGGAAGTGACTCAGCTCCCTTCCAGCGCCAAAGACCTTGTGCATCAGGACCTGGACGCATTGGTCGGCTGGATGCTGAACGTAGGGTCGTAAAACGATGAAACTTCGTCTCAATCTAACGACCGCTCCGCAAGAAAACCGCAGGCCGTTCGTCGCCGCGTCGGTCATCATAGGAGTGATCGCCATCATCGCACTTTTCGTGCTCTCGGACCTTGCGTACAATTCCTGGCAGTCGAATCGAGCCGTGCGTTCGGAGATCGCCGCCCTGCAAAAGCAGATCAACGCAAGCGCCGCCCGCCAGCCGGAACTGGCTGCTTATTTTCGGAATCCGCAGGCGCAGAAGATCCTCGACCGCGCGAATTTCCTGAATTCTTTGATCGATGAGCGCAGTTTCCCTTGGACCGACATTTTTGGCGCCCTTGAGGAAACGCTGCCGCCGGGAGTTCGTGTGGTGAAAATTGAGCCGAAATTGGTCAGCGGCCGCGCGGAACTCACCTTGAGCGTAGCCGCCGTAAACGACGAACAGGGCGTCCGATTTTTGCAGGCCGTCGAGAAGTCGAAGGCCTTCTCCAATGTCACGGTGGAATCGCAGAAACGTGAAGATCGAGCGGATACGCCCGACCACGTTACGCTCGAACTGAAAGTGATCTACGAGAAGATATGAGCGCGAAGAGCAATTGGAAAACTACCAAAACCATTGTCGCCGCTGTTCTCGGCCTCCTCGTGGCTGTTGACGTCGGTCTCGGAATTTTCTTGTGGCGCTCCTCTCGCCAGAGCCCGGCCCAGGCTCGCGCCGAGGTCGCCCGCCTCACCCTTCAGGCTAAACTTCGCCGCGCCGAACTCGCGCGCGGTGAGAAAATTCGCTCTTCGCTGCCTCAAGTGGGCAAAGATTGTGACAATTTTTACCAAGATACATTCCTTGATAAGGCGTCCGGCTATTCCGCTCTCGAATCGGATCTAGACTCCATCGCCAGCAAGGCGGGTTTGCGCATATCCGCGAGAACTTACAAGGAAGCAGAGGTTAAGGGTCGTGGAGTCACTGAGATTTCGATTTCTACGAGTGTCGATGGCAACTATTCCTCAGTCATCCAGTTCATCGACGGGCTTCAGCAATCCAAGAATTTTTACCTTCTGAACGATCTGAGCCTGGCTTCGGCCAAGGGCGGGGAAATCAAGCTGGAATTGCTGTTGCGTACGTATTTCAGGTCCTGAAAAATGAGCCGTCGCATCCAAATTTACGTGCTCGTTGCGCTGCTTGGCGTGGCGGTCTTGGCCTTCATGCGCAACCGCAGCGACGTTTCTGGATTCACGCCCGTCCTTGCCTCCGACACGAAATTTACGCCGCTGGATGTCCAAGAGCCTAATCTCCGGCTCGATCTGCTCGAGAAGATTCACCACACGAAGTACGCGGGCTCTCATCGTGACATTTTCAACGAGGCTCCATTGCCTCCGCCCGCCCCGGCGCCCGGTTCAGCTGCCGCGGCAGAACAGTTTGCGGGTCCCAAGCCTCCACCCCCGCCTCCGCCCGTGCAGGTCCCCGCACAATTCTTCGGGTATGCTAACCGCCCGAGCGGCGCAGGTCGCGTGGCTTTCTTTCTCAACGGGGAAGATGTAATCCTCGTAGCCGAAGGCGACACGTTCCTGGGCAACTACCGGCTCGTCCACATCGGGAACGACTCCGCAGACGTGCAGGAGATTTCCTCGGGCCGGCACGCCAATGTTGTTCTCGAGCGTCCTCCGGACGAGGTCGCTAGTCCATGAGATTTTCGAGTCGACCTGATCGCCGCGTACCGGCCGCGCCGCATTCAAAGCGTAGCCACTCCTCTCAATCCGGCTTCGCCTATTTTCTCGCTCTCTTCCTGATGGTGGCCATGATCGCGGCCTCCATGGCCGTCTTGATGGACATGCGTACGCAAGGACGCCGCCAGCGCGAACAGGAAATGATGTGGCGTGGTAAGCAATTCGTTCAGGCCATTAAGCACTATTATCGCCGCACGGGTCGCTATCCCCAGAATCTCGATGAACTTCAGAAGGGTGTCGCCAACATTCACTTCTTGCGTCCTGAGGCTCTCGTTGATCCGATGAATAAGGATGGCGACGGGAAATGGCGCTTCGTTTATATGAATCCTGCGGGCCAGATTCTCGGCAGTACCCGCTACGCCACCATGCAGCAGATGGCTATTCTGGATTTGAACGGCGGCAAGCCGCCTCGCCCGCCCGATAGCGATTCCTCGGACCAAAGCTCCGATCAGAATTCCGGCCAGAGTGGCTCGTCTTCGAACAACAACTGCCCGCAACAGCCCGGAGCGGCGAGCCTGAATCCAAACCAATTCTCCGCGCAGCCCATCGGCTCCGCCCCCAACGCCGGTTTCGGACCAACTAGCTTCGTTTCCCAGGTGCAAGCTATGTCCGCAGGACAGCCTGCATCTCAAACAGGAGGTCCCTCGTTCTCATTGGGTCAGAATCAAGCAGGCACGGCGGGAAACACCTGCGGAGTGCCGGGCGCTCTAGGCATGGCGCCTGAGGCGCTGAAGGCTCTCATGGATCTCAAGCCGACCGGGCCGGTCGACAGCCCTGTGATCGGAGGCTTCCTTGTCGGCGTGGGAAGCACGGTCGATCGCACTTCCGTCAAGGTTTACAAAGGCGGCAAAAAGTACAACGAGTGGGAGTTCATCTGGAATCCGCTCGAGGAGCAGGCATTGGCCCTTCAGCAGGGAATTAACCAAGCCGGCGCATTGGGTGGCCTTGGATCCTTGGGCCAGGGAATCGGTCTTCCGGGTCTCGGCACCGCTTCCAGCGGGGGTATAGGCTCTAGTCCAATCCAGGCGCCGCCGGGGGGTCAGCCGCCGCAGCCTTCCCAGCCTCAGCAGCAGCAGTAGATTCCGCCAAGCCGTTCGCCAAACTTATCCGCATCCTTGGCTGTTTCTTCCTTTGCGCTTTAGCCTTGGCCAATTCCGCAGTGATTCGCCGCACGTAATTCTGTGTCTCCGGGAAGGGAGGGATCCCGCCATAGCGCTCAACCATGTCCGGCCCCGCGTTGTAAGCCGCCAGCGCGAGCGGCAAGTTTCCTCGATACTGATCGAGGAGATCCTTCAGGTAATGCGTTCCGGCGTCTATGTTCTGGGCGGGATCAAAAATATCTGCGACTGAGTACTGAGCCGCCGTTTTCGGCAAAAGCTGCATCAACCCGAGGGCGTCCTTGCGCGAAACCGCGCGCGGGTTGAAATTCGATTCTTCGGCGATCACGCGCTGAATCAAAATCTGATCGACGCCGTGCTTCGCCGCCGCGTGCCGTATGAACTCAGCGAACGGTCCGGTCACCGCGGGCGCGGCCGGCGCGTTCGGCACAAAGTTTTCTTCGGGCTCGATGGAGACGACGTCGCTCGCTGCAACTTCCACTGTCCCGCCCGCAACCGTCAGCCGCATCCGTTCGCCTGTCTGTTGATATCCGGTTATGTGCAGGCGCGCGCCCGAGCGCATCACGGCGTAATCCGCGCGCGACGCCGGAACTGCGGCTAAAGTGCCTGCGGCGATCAGAACGAATAGGGCTGGGCGGCTCATTCCTGGCGATCCAAACGGTTTTTCTCAATCCTTCAGGGCATACCTTCGAATAGCGTGTGCTAGGCCGTTCTCGTCATTCGATAGGGTAACCGTCCATCCCTGCGATTTCAATATGTCGACGCTATTGCCCATCACGATCGGTAACCCGGCGAATTCGAGCATGTCTCGGTCGTTCCAGTTATCTCCGATGGCCATCACTTCTTCACGCCGGATGCCGCGCCGCCGCGCCCATTCTGCAAGCGCCGCTCCTTTCGAGACGCCGCGCCGCAGCACATCGAGCACAGAGAGGTCGCGGGTCAGATACTCGGTGAACGCCAGCGTGTATTGGTCGGCGAAATCCAGTTGCTCCAATTTCGCGCGCACGTTAAAAATGGCCTGGCACGGCCCTACGAACATCACCTGAATCGGATCCTCCGCAGGCGCGCCGTTCGGTCCCTGCCCATTCAGGCAATCCGTCAGCGGTGATACTTCCGCCACGAATTCGCGGCTCCGTCGGAAATACCCGCCGCGAAACGGATCGTCGAAATCAACATGCTCGAGGATCACCTGGTTCTCGCGGGGCCGGTCGAATACCACCGAAGCGCTTGAACGAAACTCCGGTGTCGCCTCCAGCACGCGTCGCGCAATCGCCGCCGGCAGCAGAAATCGCTGGTGCGTCTCGCCTTCTTTCGACTTGATCAGCGACCCGTTGTTGACGATCAGATGCAGCTCGCACGGCAACGCCTCCATAATTACCCGCGCCGAGTGGTACCGCCGCCCCGTCACGATCAGAATCTCGATTCCACGCGCCGCCGCGTCCGCAATTGCGCGTGCGTTCTCTTCCGGCACGCGCGATTCCGAGTTCAGCAGCGTCCCATCCAGATCCATCGCGATCAGCTTGATTGCCACGGACACATTGTACAGGACGCACGACAACGGCGGTCGCAAACGAGCCGACGAGGATGCGTCTCAGAAAACCGCGATAGCGAGAATGGATCAGCTTGCGGCCCGGATGCGGTACCCGTCTGGATCTTTGCCTCGCACGCGTCGCCACCACACCTGAAAACTAGGCACGTTTACTGTGATCAGGAACAGCTTGCGCAAATTTCCGGGCGGGCACTGCAGTGGACGCACGCCGTGCCACGAATGAGGCGTGCGTTCGAAGAACAAGCTTCCGTTTCCTCTCGGTTCAAGCGATGCGGCCACTTTCAGATCGTCAAAGCCGGGTGCGGAATGTGTCTTAAAACGCTTCGCGCTGTCCAGGATCAGAATCTCGCCGCCCCATTTCTGATCCCAGTCCTTGTCGGTGTTGAAGTAGAAGATGTGTGTCGCCAGTTTGCGGGCCGCGTCACAGTGCGGCGAAACAGCGCAGCCTTGCCAGGCGTAATACCACTCGAATGTCGGGATGAACGTGCGCGGACCAAGCATGCGGCGCAGAAAGCTCTGGTAAAACTCCCCGTTCAGTTCGGCGAGAAATTCCTTCCACGGCTGCGCCAGATCAAGGCTTGGCCTGTAGTGCAGCAGATACCGGTCATGCGGGGCTTGGCCGTACCCTCGCTTGATTCCAACCATCTTGTTGAAATCCGCGACATCGGGCAGCGTTTGGCGAAGGCTCTCGTAGCCGTCGGGGGTTAGCGAGCCCTCGATATTCATCCAGGGATAAGGCTGCTGGCCTTGGAAATTCGCTGCAGGAATTGATTCGAGACACTTGCGATTCAGATATTCCACGAGTGTGACTCACCTTTCAGGCAAACTCTCTGCCGAAGTCCTGGATTTGGCTGCCCCCCAATCGTTCGCTTACGCCTTAGCTCCGACATTTAAGGGCCCCCATTCTCAGTGGGCTTACCCCCCGCCGCTCGTGACACTCAGCACCCGGGCTTGTGACGCGGGTCATAGCGTCCACCCGCCCCATCGGCGACCTTATAGGTGAGGGATGTCGGCTCTCGACGGACCTGCGCGGTGGAGTGTCTGGCGCCCCGCTGACCAGCGCTTGCCTTCACCTAACGCACGGCTGTTCCTATCTGAGCCATCCTTCAAGGTACGCTTCGCCCTCGCGTTGAACTGCGCGACCGCGTCGCGTCCGCTCGGGAGGCGGCGGCTGGCCCCGAAAGGGGCGAGGGTGCGAACTCGCTAGCACCCAGACGAGCCATGAGGCTAGAGATGATTGGTGGCTGGCCGCCGCCCCCAGACTGGCGGCTTCCCACGAGGGGAGGGGTCGAATGGCGGCAAGCGTTGCCGTTCTGAGCGGCGACCCACAGCATTGGGAGCTTCTGAGCGCCATCGTCCTCGATTGCGGGTTATCACCGGTTCGCTGTGAGACTCTCGCCGTGGGGACCGCACTTCTTACCCAAGAACCGTTTGAGTTCGCGCTTTGCGAGGACGCACTCCCCGATGGTGACTTCAGGGGATTGATCGCGGCCCTCAGACGCTCCGGGCGGTGGATGCCTGTTGTCGTCATCTCGCGTTTCGATGACTGGGGCTCGTACCTCGAGGCGATGGTAGCCGGAGCATTTGATTACGTCGCCTTCCCCCCCTACCCGCGCGAATTGGAGCGAGTACTCGACGCAGCGCTGGCGGAGTCGCGATTGCATCGAGGTACGGCCGCCACGGTAGCCGCATGACGGGTATCGAACAGTCTGGCGGAGGGTGAAGGTGGTGAACGGCGTTGAAAATTTCATAAGACCATAGGGAGGAAGGACCGCAATGTTAATGCCTGCACGTTTGAAGTCGCTTCTCGATCGCGAGCACGTCTCTTATTCCGCAATTCCGCACGCCCCGGCCTACGGCGCGCAGTATGCCGCCTCCGTGATGCACGTTCACGGCAGGGAAGTGGCCAAGACCGTTGTATTACGCATGAAGAACGAAACGGTTGCGCATGATGGCGAAGATATGTTGCTCGCAGTCCTTCCCGCCTCGTACCGGATCAATCTCGATAAGCTTGCCGTGGCCGTGCGGTCCCGAGTCGAGCTCGTCGATGAGTACGAGTGCAACACCTTGTTCCCCGACTGCGAAGGCGGTGTTTTCCTGGCCTTCGGCGAACTCTACGATTTGCCCGTATACATGGACGAGAGTTTGGCCGGGTATCCCAACATCGTCCTGAGCGCCGGCATCAAGTCCGAAAGCGTTCGCCTCAGCAGCGCTGATTTCATCCGCGTAGTGAGGCCGAAGATTTGTTCGTTTGCCGAAAAGTCGCGAACTGGAAACGGAGCACCGAAGGACTGGCCCATGTGATCAGGCGCCGGGCAACCGGTGATCATCTTCAACAAGACGATCACGTTGCCGAGCCGGCCCTCCAGCGTCCCGGAGGAGGTGGTCGATGACCACGAGCGACGTGTACCAGCCAAAGCTGGGCTTTCTGAGCTGGAAACTAATCCGCCTCATTGAATCCCATTCCGAGCAACTGGCCGATGGTCTCTGGACTCGTGTCACCAATTCTGCGCGCCTGCGCGAATTCTGCGAAAAAGTTCCCCGCGACGAACTCCGCGAGCGCGCTTACGACATCTACCGACACTTGGGCGAGTGGCTGCAGGCTAAATCCGAAAGCGACGTCGAGCGTCAATTCGTTGCCATTGGAAGGCGTCGCGCGAGCCAAGGCGTGCCTCTGAGCCAGTTCGTCCTCGCTATTCTCGCCACCAAAGAGCACCTTTGGGAACATGTCACCGGCGAGGCCCTGACCGAGCACGCGCTTGATCTCTTTCAAGTACTCGAGCTCTCTCGTTCGGTCGAGATGTTCTTCGATCGCGCCGTTTACTTCGCTACGATCGGGTACGAACATCACCATGCTGAGCCACATCGTACGGCCAGCGCCAAAGGCTGAAGCGAAATCTGAAACCTCGGAGTGGCTCTCTACCTTTAGTCGTGGCCGTCACTTTCCCTCGCGTGATTTCGCGGAAACCTCTGGCGCCTGGGGTGATTCGAAAAGGTCGCCAGTCCCCTCTGCCAGGTAAGTTATGCGCATTCCGCTGACCTGTGCAAAGGGCGTTAATTTGTGGGGTTTCGGCGGCGAATTGCCAACGATTTCCAGCACTTCGATTCCACAAACAACCAGCGCATCCGACACTAGCGACCGGTGGCACCTCCAGGGAACCGCCTCCGCGCACACCAACGCGCTCGCCGTCTCGGTCGCCAGCTGAATCGCCCGGCGCAACGCCTGTTCAAACTCCTCTGTTTGCATGTAATCTGCGTAACCCCGAAAGCTTGCGTTGCGCCAGCCCATGTTCGGCGAATCGCGTCGCGCCCGTCGCAATCCGCCGAGCTCCTTCATGTGCACGTATTGGATCCTCGCGCTTCGAAGCGCCCTTGCGAGTGAGTCGCTGTTGAATTGTGGATTGTGACGTGATTTCGGAATCGTGCGAACGTCGATGAGTCGCTCGACGCCGTTCGACTTCAACAGCGCGATGAACTCGTCGATAGGACGAGTCGAGTGCCCAATCGTGAAAATGGTCCGTACCTGGGATTGTTTCGCCGCCCCCATCCTTCTACATCATACGAGGAACCTGTGCTGCGCTGAAGGCCGCAGCGCTACATTTAAACCTCAAACCAAATCAAAACCGCGCGGCGAGACGCCCACGCCACAAAGCAAAATCAAGCCGCGACCTACAAACGTTCTCACGCAGACTCTTCAGCCCTTGGGGGCCGACCAAAGTACTGAGTGAACGCCTAGCTTACGACCCACCGCCTCCGCGAGAATTCCGCTTCTGACTTTCGCTTAGCGAAGGCATAATAGATTCTCGTTCGACTCACGGAACGAAACCAGCTCCCGAAACCGAACCACAAATCCTTCAACTACCTCGAGAGAACGATGGCTGAAATCAGCGCTCTGTTTTGGGACAACGGCGGCGTCATTCTAACCAACGGCTGGGATCGCGACGCTCGGCAGCGTGCCGTCGAGAAATTCCAGCTCGATTGGGCCGATTTCGAAGATCGCCACGAACTCGTCCTCAACGCTTTCGAGACCGGCTGCCTCTCGCTCGACGATTACTTGAAGCGGACCGTCTTCTACCGCCAGCGCGCCTACACCCCTGATGACTTCAAGGAGTTCATGTTCGACCAGTCGCAGCCATACCCGGATTCGCTCGCTTTCGTTGGGACGCTTAGACGTGCACAGAAATATTTGATGGCCTCGCTCAACAACGAATCCTTCGAGATTAACGAATACCGCATCGCAAAATTCAAGCTCCGCGACTGTTTCGAAATCTTTTTTAGTTCTTGCTATCTCGGCGTCCGCAAGCCCAATCTCGAAATTTATAATCTCGCGCTCAAAATCACGCAGCGGCAGCCGGCCGAATGTATTCTGATCGACGACCGTGATTTGAACCTAGAGTACGCCCGCGAATTGGGCATCAACACTATTTTGTACAAGAGTCTTTCGCAATTGCGCGACGACTTGGCGCGCTTTGGTGTCACCGCAGACCGGAACCCGCATTCAACCGTTGCTGGGCGATAATACAGAGGATAATCCAGAGAACGAGGAGGAGGGCACGCATGGAACTGGGAATGATCGGACTTGGCAAAATGGGCGGCTTCATGACTGAACGCCTCGTGCGGGGCAAGCATCGCGTGATTGGCTTCGACCGCGACACCACGGCCGTTCAACGCGTGGTCGATAAGGGCGCTAGCGGCGCCGACTCAATCCAGAAGCTTTGCACTCAGCTCAAACCGCCGCGAGCCGTTTGGCTCATGGTTCCTGCCGGGCCGCCCGTCGACCAAACCATAGACTTGCTGCTCCCGTTTTTGCAGCCGGAAGACACCATCATTGACGGCGGCAACTCGTACTACAAGGACTCCGTCCGTCGCGCCGCGGCCCTTGTCCCCAAGAAAATTAACTTTGTCGATTGCGGAACCAGCGGCGGCGTTTGGGGCCTTACCGAAGGCTACAGCATGATGGTCGGCGGCGATGCCGAAGTGGTCAAGCGGCTTGCCCCCATTTTCCAGACGCTCGCTCCCGCGCCGGACAAGGGCTGGGGCCGCGTCGGCCCAGCCGGGTCCGGGCATTTCGTAAAAATGGTCCACAACGGAATCGAGTACGGCATCATGCAGGCGTATGCCGAAGGGCTCGACCTGCTGCGTCACAAGGAGGCCTTCGGACTCGATCTACTGCAGATCTCGAAAATCTGGCAATTCGGCAGCGTCATCCGTTCCTGGCTGCTCGATCTGACCGTGGATGCGCTCTCGAAGAACCCGAAGCTCGAAGGCATCGGCGCTTACGTCACGGATTCGGGCGAGGGTCGCTGGACTGTAATCGAAGGAGTCGAACTCGGCGTCCCCCTCCCGGTGATTTCGGGCGCACTTGACATGCGTTTCCGTTCCCAGGATCCCGAGCCTTTCGCCAACAAGCTGCTCGCCATGATGCGTCACGAGTTCGGCGGCCACGCTGTGCGCTCGGCAGGGAATGACTGATGAACGCCTAATCACGGGCTAGAACCAATTCCCATGCACATGAACACGAAGGTCTCTCCCGACTTCGACTCGTTAAGCCGCACAGCCATGGACGAAACCATGCGAATCATCCGTGACGCTGTTGCGCAGCGGGGACGCTTTTCCATTGCGCTCTCGGGCGGCGAGACGCCCACCGGAATGTACCGCCTTTGGGCCCAAGAGCCGTATCGCCAGCAGACGCCCTGGAAGCAGGTCCACTTGCTTTGGGGCGACGAGCGTTACGTTCCCCACGATGATCCGCTCAGCAATTTCCGCTTGGCGCGTGAGACCTTCATTTCTCGTGTGCCCATTCCTCCCGAGAATGTTCATCCCATGCCGACTGTTTCGGCTCCGCCCGACAAGTCTGCCGAGACATACGAATTGGAACTGCGAAACTTCTTTGGCACTGAGCCCCCTGAAATTGACCTTCAACTCCAGGGAATCGGCCAGGAAGGCCACACTGCATCGCTTTTCCCCGGCTCACCCGCACTCGAAGAAAAGCAGCGCTGGGTCCTCGCCGTCAGAGTTGCGGCAACGCCTCCGCAGCGCGTGACGCTAAGCCCTGTCGTCCTGAATCGCGGCCGCAATACGATTTTCCTGGTTTCCGGCGCCAAGAAACGCGAAATCATTGCCGCGCTTCGAAGCGAGCCGGATTCGAAGACCAGTCGGTATCCAGCCGCTCGAATTCAGCCCCCCGGAGGGGTTCTCTGGATGTTGGATAAGGCCGCCGCCGGTTGAACATCCTCTCCGCCCCGATCTGCCGACTTCGCTTTAGCTTGCCCCTTCTCTTGCCGAAACCTTGCCTGTCCTTGAACGTCTAATTCATTTCGATCGCGCCTCGGCCTGTAACGAAATCGCGCGTCGTCGCGTTCTACTAAGGGGCGTTAAATCATGCACTTTTTCCTGCCTCGGGTTAACATAGGCATTTCGGCTGGTCAGCGGTAAGGAGTGGTAGTGCGCAATCTCGTGAATTCGAAGAGCATCGTAAAGCTAACCCTGCTTGGTGCCCTGGCAACTCTGGCACTGGCCGCCGGTTGCGCGAACACCGCGCAGACCGCGCCTAATTTGGCCGTACCTGTGTCTGTTGCCAAGGCCGTGCAGAAAACTGTTCCCATCGAGTTGAACGCGATCGGTTCCGGCGAGGCCTACAGCACCATTTCCATCAAGGCGCAGGTGAATGCCGTCCTCGAGCAAGTGCATTTCACCCAGGGCGACTTCGTGAAGAAAGGCGATCTGCTCTTCACCCTGGACGCCCGGCCCTTTCAAGCTGCCCTCGACCAGGCCCAAGCCAATGTCGCTCACGATAAGGCCCAGGCCGGACTCAACGAGGTGCAAGCCGAACGCTACGAGAAATTGCTTGCCGCCGGCGTGGCTCCCAAGGAACAGTACGATCAGGTGAAAGCCTCCGCTGTCGCTCAAGAAGCAGCCGTGCAAGCCGATGAAGCTGCCGTTCAGGCCACGAAGCTCCAACTCCAGTATTGCCAGATCTACTCTCCGATCGACGGCCGCACAGGCGCCTTGCAGGTCTATCCGGGAAATATCGTCAAGCAAAACGATGTCCCGATTCTCGTTGTGATCAACCAGATCACGCCGCTCTACGTCGACTTCTCGATTCCCGAGCAATACCTCGGCGTCGTCAAGAAGTACATGGCTCGAGGAAGACTGCGGGTCGAGGCCACGCCTTACGGCGACACAGTTGCCGAAGCCGGCTATCTCACATTTGTGGACAACTCCGTCGACGCCAACACCGGCACAATCAAGCTGAAAGCTACATTTGCGAATCCCGATCACCGTCTCTGGCCCGGCCAATTTTCGACCGTCTCGTTGCGCTTGGCCGAAGAGGAGAACGCCACCGTGGTTCCCTCGCAGGCTGTGCAGACTGGCCAATCAGGAGATTTCGTCTACGTCGTGGGACAGGATATGACCGCCGAGCAGCGCCCCGTGAAGGTCGCGCGCACCATTGGCGGGGAGTCGGTGATTTCGCAGGGAGTTGCTGCTGGTGAGACCGTCGTCACCGATGGCCAGCTCCGCCTGATCCCCGGCATAAAGGTGCAGATGCGCACGGGAAGCTAAGAATCGCTGCGAAGACAGAAGGGGAGGGAGTTCATGTCCAGTCCAGAAGCAGCCCCGCGCCGGAGCAGGTGCTTTTGCAGATGTTAATGGGTGCGTGGATCGCAAGGTCCATTTCGGTTGTTGCGACTCTGGGAATTGCCGATCTGCTGCGCGATGGACCAAAGAATGCCCAACAACTTGCGTCGGCCACCTCGGCCCATGCCGATTCGCTCTATCGCGTGATGCGGGCGCTCGCCAGCGGCGGCGTTTTTACCCAGGGAGAGGACGGTCGTTTCGGTCTGACGCCGCTAAGCAAATGCCTGCGCAGCGACGCCGCGAATTCCTTGCGCAACGCCGCCAGCTTGTATGGATTGCCCTTTGCCTGGCGGTCTTGGGGCGAGATGATCGAGTGTGTCAACACTGGTGAAACCGGCTTCAAACGCGCGTTCGGCCTGGACAGTCCCTTTGAATACTTATCGAAACACCCGGATGAAAGTGCGATTTTCAACGCGGCTATGACGGGAGATATCACGCAATGCAGGTCCGGCTATCGCGGAAGGGTACGAGTTTGGCAAATTCCGGAAGATCGTGGATGCGGGCGGCGGGCATGGAAGCCTCCTTATAACGATCTTGCGGCGCCATGCTGGTCCTCGGGGGGTTGTGTTCGACCTGCCGCACGTCGTCACCGGCGCGCAGCGGGCGATCGAAGCAGCGGGTCTCGCCGGTCGCTGCGAAACGGCGGCAGGAGATATGTTCGAATCGGTGCCTGTGGGCGCCGACGCCTACGTGATGAAGTCCATCGTGCACGCGTTCGGCGCGCCATTCTGCCGGATGGTCGGCTACTGATCGTCGAGCGTGTGGTTGCCACGGGCAACGAGCCATCTGCGAATAAGTTGGCCGACCTACAAATGCTGGTAATGTCCGGCGGGCGGGAACGGACGCCCCGCGAGTTCGAAGAGTTTTTTGCCGCCGGAGGATTCAGGCTTGCGAAGATCCACAGCACAGCGGGATTCTTTTCCATCATGGAAGGCGTCCCGGCTTAGCACCAGGCATTGCTGTATAGCCAAGCGGATCTAGATGAGCATTGCCGCCATTTTTATTCGTCGCCCCATCATGACGACCCTCGTCATGATGGCCATCCTTCTTTTCGGCATCCTTGGCTACCGCGCGCTTGCCGTCAATGATCTGCCCAACGTCGATTACCCCACCATTCAGGTCACCGCCGTTTTGCCCGGCGCGAATCCCGACACGATGGCTTCCGCCGTCGCAACTCCCCTCGAAAAGCAGTTCTCCACCATCGCCGGCATCGATTCGATGACCTCCAGCAGCTTCTTGGGTCAAACGCAGATCACGTTGCAGTTTGATCTAAGCCGCAATATCGACGGCGCCGCCCAAGACGTGCAGGCCGCGATCGCGCGGGCGGCTCCTCAGCTTCCGCCCAACATGCCTACGCCGCCGACCTACAATAAAGTCAATCCGGCGGATTCGCCCATCCTGTACGTCGCCATGGGTTCGCAGACTCTCCCGCTCTACGTCGTCGACCAGTACGCCGA
>Ga0187819_10000435_pt1 | contig 20779 bp, 15 predicted proteins | sample NC_wetland_sal_i_15_FD_132411 | JGI IMG/M metagenome (GOLD analysis project Ga0187819, IMG submission 132411) | Wetland sediment microbial communities from Neuse River Estuary, North Carolina, USA - SO4_4 | ecosystem: Environmental > Aquatic > Freshwater > Wetlands > Sediment | place: USA...
AAAAGATCACGCATTCCATCTGCACCCTCGAGTTTGAGGACCATCGGCCGCTCTACGACTGGTATCTCGAACAACTCGGAATCTACCACCCGCAGCAGATCGAATTTGACCGGCTCAACCTCACGTACACGCTTTTGAGCAAGCGGAAGCTGCTCACGCTGGTTCAAGACAGGCATGTCAGCGGGTGGAACGATCCGCGCATGCCGACCATCAGCGGTGTCCGCCGGCGCGGCTACACGCCGGAAGCCATCCGCAATTTCTGCCGGGCGATCGGAGTTTCGAAGACGAACGGCTCCATCGAACTTTCGTTGCTCGAACATTACGTTCGCGAGGACCTGAACAAACGCGCGCCGAGAGTGATGGCTGTTTTGCGGCCCTTGCGGGTGGTGATCGATAACTACCCGCCGGATCAGGTTGAGGAGATGGAGGCGATCAATAATCCGGAAGACGCCAGCGCGGGAACGCGGAAGGTGCCTTTTTCCCGGGTCCTCTATATCGAGCAGGACGACTTTCGCGAAGATCCGCCCAAGCACTACTTCCGGCTCTCGCCGGGCAAGGAAGTCCGGCTGCGCTATGGTTACTTCATCACCTGCACGGGCGTGGTGAAAGACGAGAAGACCGGCGCGGTCACGGAAATTCATTGCACGTACGACCCGGCGACGCGCGGGGGCAATGCGCCGGACGGGCGCAAAGTGAAATCAACGATACACTGGGTGTCGGCGGCTCACGCCATCGAGGCAGAGGTTCGGCTGTATGAAAATCTGTTCCTGGTGGAGAACCCCAACGAGGCGCCGGAAGGAAAGGATTTCACGGCGAATCTCAACCCGCATTCGCTGGAAGTGGTGAAGGGCGCGAAGCTGGAGCCCAGTCTGCGCGGCGCGGCGCCAGGCAGCCGTTACCAGTTCGAGCGGCTAGGATACTTTTGCGTGGATCCGGATACGAGCACGGAGAACCTCGTATTTAACCGCACGGCGAGTCTGCGGGACACTTTCGCGAAGATCGAAAAGGCTCAGCGGGGCGCGTAAAGCGACACCGCCGCGAATCAGAACCTAAACCAACATGATCATTCTCGGAATCGGCGGCATGTTGAATGATGCCGCGAGCGCCATTCTAGTTGACGGCAAACTGGTCGCTGCCGTCGAAGAGTCGAAGCTGGTAAGGCGCGGCCGTTCGCAAGGCGGGCAGCTTCCGGACGAATCCATCGCCATGTGCCTGGAGCTGGCGGGCGTGCGGCCCGACCAGGTGGAGTGCGTGGCGGTGGTTCGGCCCATTCCTGCCGCCCAGGAAGGCAGCCTGCATCTGAATTTGCGGGCGCGTTTTCCGCAAAGCCGCATGGCCTTGATCGATCATCATCGCGCGCATGCAGCGTCGGCATTTTATGCTTCTCCCTTTGACGAGGCCACGGTGCTGGTGGTCGACCGTCACGGTGATTTCCGCTGCGGCTCGCGCTGGCACGCCGCGGAGGGCCAGCTTCTGCGGCTGGAAAAGGAACTGTACTCACCGGATTCCCTCGGCGAACTTTACGGCCGCGTGACCGAGCTGCTGGGTTTCAACGCCAACGCCGATGAGCACAAGGTGCAATGGCTGTCGGCAGCGGGCACGGAGCCTTACCGCGACGTTTTTCTCGAGATCCTTGGATGCCCGGCTAGCGAGTGGCCGCGGCTGGACCGCTCCTATTTCGATGCGGAGCGCACCACTCACGGCGGCTTCAGCGGAAAGTTCTTCGAACGGATTGGTCTTCAGGATCACGCCGCCATCCCGGAACCGGAGAGGGCCAGGCTGGCCGCCGGTCTGCAGCGCGCCGTGGAGAGTACCGTTTTGCGGATGGCGGGCGAAGGGGGCAACCTCTGCCTGGCGGGCGGGCTCGCCATGAACGCCATGCTGATCGAGTCCCTGGAATCGTGCGGAAAATTCGATTCTGTGTTCGTGCAACCGGCGGCGGGAAACTCCGGGACGGCCCTGGGCGCGGTGTTCGAAGCCTGGCATGGGCTGTACGGGGAGACACGGCGCGCGTCTCTGGGGAACCTGTTTCTTGGGCCGAGCTACTCTGCCGAGCAGATCAAGCGTGTACTGGAGAACTGCAAGCTGCGCTTCCGATACCTGCTCACCGCGGGCGAGCTGATTGACACGGCCGTCGGGCAGCTCAGCGAAAACAAGATTGTCGCCTGGATGCACGGCCGCATGGAGTTCGGGCCGCGCGCGCTGGGGAATCGCAGCATTCTGGCCTCGCCGCAGGATCCCTACTCGGCGGAAAATCTCAACACCTACATCAAGCACCGGGAAGCGTTTCGAAAATTTGCGGCTTCCGTCCCGGCCGAGGTGGCCGCCGAATACTTCGAAGTGGGACCGAACGCGCGGTATCTGGCCACCGTGGGCCGCGTGCGCGAGCGCTACCGGAAATGCTTTGAGAGCGCAATCCTCGACCGGGATTTGATTCGCGTTCACGTGGTGTCCGAGGAAGACAACCCCCTGTACTGGAACCTGCTGCACGCCGCAGGCAAGAAGACCGGCCTGCCCGTGCTGTACAACACGTCGTTCAACCTGTTCGGCGAGCCGCTAGTGTGCACGCCTCGCGATGCTGTGCGGAGCTTCTACTCCTCCGGCATCGACGCCATGTTCGTGGGGAATTTCTTTTTACAGAAGTGAAAAGCAGGTTTCAGGTGTCAGGTGTTAGGTGTCAGAGACCAGAACTCGGAACTGACACCTGGAACCTAGCACCTGGAACCTGCTTAAAATGACTCTGAGGCCTTCATGTCCAAGCTATCGATTCGTGATCTCGATCTGAAAAACAAACGCGTGTTTATTCGCGTCGATTTTAATGTGCCGCTGGCGCCGGGCGGCCAGGAAATCACCAGCGACAAGCGCATCAAGGCGTCGCTGCCCACCATCCGGTATGCGCTGGATCACGGCGCCGCGGTGATCCTGGCATCGCATCTGGGACGCCCGAAGGGGAAACCGAATCCCGAGATGAGTCTGAAGCCGGTGGCGCGCCGGCTGGAGCAGCTTCTGGGCCGCCCGGTCAAGATGGCGCCGGATTGCATCGGGCCTGAAGTGAAAGCCCTGGAGCCGGCGCCGTGCGAAGTGCTCCTGCTCGAAAACCTGCGCTTTCATCCGGAGGAAGAAAAGAATGATCCGGAGTTTTCAAAAAAGCTGGCGGCCCTGTGCGATGTCTATGTGAACGATGCGTTCGGTTCCGCGCACCGTGCGCACGCGTCCACCGTCGGGATGATCGCCTTCGTGCCAAAAGCCGCCGCCGGATTGCTGATGGAGAAGGAACTCGAGTACTTGACGATGGCGACCACCGACCCGGCGCGCCCGTCGATCGCGATTCTGGGAGGCGCCAAGGTCTCCGACAAGATCGAAGTGATTTCCAACCTTGCGAAGATCGTCGACCGGCTGCTGATCGGCGGAGCCATGGCGTACACGTTTCTCAAGTCCCAGGGGCAGCCGACCGGCAAGTCTCTGGTGGAAGACGACAAGCTCGATCTGGCGCGAGATCTGCTCAAGTCGGTCGGCAGCAAAATGATGCTGCCGGTAGATCATGTGGTGGTATCGGAGCTCAAAGAAGGCGCGCCGAATGAAGTGGTCAAAACGGTGCCAGCGGACAAAATGGGCGTCGATATCGGGCCGAAAACGGTGGAGGCTTTTTCGAAAGTGATTGCCGGCACCAAGACGATTATCTGGAACGGCCCCATGGGTGTGTTCGAAAAGCCGCCCTTTGACAAAGGCACGGTCGCTATAGCGAAAGCGGTGGCGGAATCGGGCGCGACTTCCATCGTGGGCGGCGGCGATTCGGAAAAAGCGGTGAAATCGGCGGGTGTAGCCGACAAGATTTCGCACGTTTCGACCGGCGGCGGCGCATCGCTGGAGTTTCTTGCGGGAATTGAACTGCCCGGCGTCGCTGCGCTAACGAACAAGTAGCCCCGCTGTGTGATAAATTGCAGGCCAAATGAGACTTTTGCCTTTTGCCCTTTGCCTTTTGCCTTTTGCCTTGCCTTCCTTCTCGCAGGTCTTCACTTTCACCCGCGAGCAGATGATCGAGTACACGGCCAAGAACCCGTTTCCACGCTTTGAGGACGGCCGCCCAAAGGTGCCCGACGAGCTGCTCGAGAAGTGCAAGGGCCTCTCCGCCGAAGAAGTCTGGGCCGTGCTCCCGGGCGAGAAGTTCCGCAATCAGTACGAAGGGAACTGGCAGATTCTGCATCCCGAGCGCAAGCTGGTGGGGCGCGCGGTGACGGCGCAGTTCATGCCGTACCGGCCAGACGTCGGCGATGTTGCCGAAGGCCACGCGCAGGCCAAGGGGCTGGGTCACAACGCCAACCAGCGCGTCATCGATTCGCTGCAGCCAGGCGACGTGCTGGTCGTGGATTTGTTCGGCAAAATCGAGAACGGCACCATCGTCGGCGATAATCTCGCCACCGCGATTTACGGCGAGACCAAGACGGGCTTCGTGGTGGATGGAGCGGTCCGGGATCTGGAAGGAATTTATCCCATCGACATGGCCGTCTACTTCCGCGGCGCGCATCCCACGCCCATTGGGAACGTGATGCTCACCGGCGTCAATATCCCGGTGCGCATCGGCAACGCGACCGTCATGCCCGGCGATGTCGTGTTCGGCGACCGCGAGGGCATCTACTTCATCCCGCCGCACCTGGTGAGGAAGATCCTGGACAAAGCCGACGAGACCCACATTCACGACGAGTGGACCAAGATGAAGCTACAGACCGGAAAATACAAATCCAGCGAAATCTATCCCAGCCCAAGCGATCCGGCGCTCAAGAAAGAATATGCCGAGTACCTCAAGAAGCGCTTGGGAAGAGAGCCGGAAGCGGAGAAGTAGCCGGACTCCCTTTTTGTGCGAAATATTACCAACTTGTTTTCAATAGCTTACAAGAAAATCTTGTCACTCGACGGTCGAGTGTGCTAATAACTATAGTTCGGAGCCGACCTGACATCGGCTCCTACTCTCAAACCAATAACTGAATTTAACTGGAGGTTGGACCATGCAAATTCGACCGCTGTATGACCGCATTGTGGTCAAGCGAATCGAGCAAAAAGAGACGATGCAGGGCGGGCTGTACATCCCCGACTCGGCAAAAGAGAAACCGCAGGAAGGCGAAGTAGTGGCCGTGGGAAAGGGCAAGCGTCTGGAAGACGGGAAGGTAGTTCCGCTGGATGTCCAGGTGGGTGACCGCATCCTTTTCGGCAAGTATTCCGGCAGCGATATCAAGCTGGACAACGAAGAGTACATGATCATGCGCGAGGACGAAGTTCTCGGCATTCTGGAACAGCAGCCCAAAGTAGCGAAGAAGGCGAGCTAAGGAGGAAGGAACAATCATGGCAAAACAGATTATTTACGCAGAAAATTCCCGGCAGGCCATTCTCCGTGGTGTGAACCAACTGGCGGACGCGGTGAAGGTCACGCTGGGGCCGAAGGGCCGGAACGTCGTTCTGGAAAAGAAGTTCGGCGGACCGAACATCACCAAGGACGGCGTCACGGTGGCCAAGGAAATCGAGCTGAAGGATCCGCTGGAGAACATGGGCGCGCAGATGGTGCGCGAGGTGGCTTCGAAGACCTCAGACGTGGCCGGTGACGGCACCACCACGGCGACGATTCTCGCCCAGTCGATTTTCCGCGAGGGCGTGAAGGCCGTTGCGGCGGGCGCCAATCCGATGGCGCTGAAGCGCGGCATTGAGAAGGCCGTTGAAGTAGCCGTCGAGGAAGTGAAGAAACTTTCCAAGCCGGTCTCCGGCGAGATGATCGCACAGGTCGGCACGATTTCCGCCAACAGCGATAACACCATCGGGAACATCATTGCCGAGGCGATGAAGAAGGTTGGCAAGGACGGCGTCATTACGGTGGAAGAATCCAAGACAATGGTCACGGAGTTGCAGACCGTGGATGGCATGCAGTTCGACCGCGGCTATCTTTCCCCCTATTTCGTCACCGACGCCGAGCGCATGGAAGCCGTACTCGAGGATCCGTACATCCTGATCCACGAGAAAAAGATCAGCAACATGAAGGACCTGCTCCCGCTGCTGGAGCAGATTGCGCGTAGCGGCAAGCCCCTGCTGGTGATCGCCGAGGAAGTAGAAGGCGAAGCGCTGGCCACGCTGGTGGTCAATAAACTGCGCGGCACGCTGAACGCCGTTGCCGTGAAGGCGCCGGGCTTTGGCGATCGCCGCAAAGCGATGCTGGAGGACATCGGCATCCTGACTGGCGGCAAAGCCATCATGGAAGAAACGGGCATCAAGCTCGAGGGCGTGCGTCTGGATGATCTGGGCCGCGCCAAGCGCGTCACGGTGGATAAGGACAACACCACCATCGTGGATGGCGCCGGCAGCCAGAAGAGCATCGAGGGCCGCATCAAGCAGCTCCGCGCGCAGATCGACGAGACCACCTCGGATTACGATCGCGAGAAGCTGCAGGAGCGGCTGGCCAAACTGGCTGGCGGCGTGGCGGTGATCAAAGTGGGCGCGGCCACCGAGACCGAAATGAAGGAGAAAAAGGCTCGGGTGGAAGATGCGCTGCACGCAACCCGCGCGGCCGTCGAGGAAGGCATTGTTCCCGGCGGCGGCGTGGCCCTGCTGCGGGCAGCCAAGGCGCTGGCGGAACTGAAGCAGGCGGGCGACGAGCAGATCGGCGTCAATATCATCAAGCGCGCCTGCGAAGAACCTCTGCGACAGATCGTTTCCAACGCAGGCACCGAAGGCGCCATCGTGGTGGACACGATTCGCACCAACAGCAATGCCAACTACGGATACAACGCCGCCACCGATCAGTTTGAAGATCTGGTGAGCTCGGGCGTGATCGATCCGACCAAGGTGACGCGCACGGCGCTGCAGAATGCGTCGTCCATCGCGTCGCTGATGCTGACGACCGAAGCTATGGTCGCCGAGATCCCCGAGAAGAAGCAGGCCCCCATGCCTGGTGGTCACGGCGGGCCCGAGGGGATGGACTACTAAGGCGCTAGCCGCAGTCCGAAGACAGAAGCACGAAGCCGCGCTCTCCGAGAGGAGGGCGCGGCTTTTTTGCTGCAGATCGAGGAAGTGAAAGCCAATCCGAATTTTCCCAAGCAGTGAAGCGCGGCGGGCTCAATGGCTCGCGTCCCGGGCTTTAGCCCCGGGCGGTTCTGTCTTCTCTTCTTCCGCAATGATGAATGGCGGCAGGCGTCGCGTATGCTCGTAGATACGTGCAACGTACTCGCCGATGATTCCCACGCAGATGAGTTGCACGCCGCCAAGAAACACCACCACGACGACGAGCGAAGTCCAGCCGGGAACCGATTTCCCCATCAGAAAAGCAATCACCGCGAAAACGGTATAGATCAGGCAGAGGGTTGCCGCGGAGAGCCCCAGATAAAAGGCCAGGCGCAGCGGCTTCGAAGACAAGCTGGTAATGGCGTCGAGCGCCAGGTTGAGCATCTTGCGCCAGTCGTAGCTCGATTGGCCGCCGTGCCGTTCGGGAGCCGTGTAATCGATCTGCTTTGCGGGGAAACCCAGCCACGAGACCATGCCGCGAAAAAAAGGCTGGCGATCGCCAAATTGCAGCAGATAGTCCACGATCTGGCGATCCATCAACTGGTAGTCGGCGGCCTGTTTGGCCACCGGTGAGTCGCTGAGGACGCGGATGAGGCGATAGAACCAGCGCGAGGTGGCACGCTTGAACCAGCTCGTTCCCGCAGTGCGGCGCCGGACCATCTGGACGATCTTGGCTCCCTGCTCCCACGCGGTGATCATTTGCGGCAGATACTGCGGCGGATGCTGAAGATCGCAGTCCATAGTGATCACGGCCGCGCCGCGGGCCGCGCGCAAACCCGCCAGCAGCGCCGCCTGCTGGCCGAAGTTCCGGCTGAAGCGGATCAGGCGGATCACCGTCCCCGATGACGAATCGAGTTCGCGTACCCGCGCGGCCGTTGAATCGCTCGAGCCGTCATCGACGAAGATCAGCTCGACCTGGTACGGCAAGCCAGACAACACGCGGCAAATCTCCGAGTGGATGGCGGGGACATTTTCTTCCTCATTGTGGGCTGGCAGCACGAGGCTGATGAGCGTAGACCGGGAAGGATCAGAAATCATGAGCCTCCCTGCTTTCGGCTGTTGCACAGCGCCGCGCAGCGCTCCAGGTCTGGCGAGACGGCTTCGAGATACGTGTAGAAACTGAGGTGGAAGAACGGCAACGGGAAGCGGCGCACCGCTACCTTTCGGAAGAAATGTCCCACGATCATCTGGATTTCCGCTGCGTTGTTCACATGTTCGTGCCGCATAATGCGACCGTAGGCTTCCCCGCGCTGGAGCCGGTAGGCGATCCCGGTGGTAAGTCGCCACGCAAGCCCCCAAAGCAAGCCTCCCTCGGTCGGTATCCCGGCCTGAAAGCGCCCGCCGGGGGAGAGTAACAGACCGCACCTGGCCACAACTCGCGGAAGATCGAGCAAGTGCTCCAGGACGGCGATTGAAATGATCCGGTCATACTGGCTTTCGGCTTCGACTTGCTCAATGTCGTCGTAAATCGTGCGAACCGAGCGGCGATACGGACTATCCTCCCAGAGTAATCGGAAAGGTTCCACTACATCATAGGCCGCCGCGCGCGGCTCATAAGGCACATGGTTCAGGTTCCCGGCTCCCAGTTCGAGAATTCTGGCGCCAGGCTGCTGCTTGCCGGAGACCGCGCGGTGCATCCACGATTCGAGAGTGGCGGTAATCGCGGGCAGCCCGCCGGCGCTGGAACGATTTCTGCGGTAATGATCCGCGTAGTGCGCCTGCTGTGAGGGACTTAACGGCGGGCGAATTCGTGGATAGCTGGCCAGAAGCGAACCGATGGTTCTACGGCTGCCCATGGGGAACGGCGTCTCGTTTCCTTGCCCAAAAAAGACCGGCAAGGCACACCGCCAAGCTCGAGAGGCTGATCATGGCGCCGGCCGCGAAATAGGTCGAGTGATACGTGAAGGAAATCTCCCGATCCCCAGCCGGGACAATCATGCCCATCAACGCGTGGTCCACGCAGAAGACATTCAGATTTCGGCCGTCCACGCGCGCCTGCCACCCGGGAAAGCAAGCCACCGAGATGCGCAGCAAGCTGTCCGATGCGGCCCGATAATGCATCCGCAGCCAACCGGGCCCAGACTCCAGGATCTGCGCCGTGGCTCCAGGGTCCTGGTGCACGGCGGGCAGGCCGGATGGCACCAGCGCCGCCTGCGCTGGATCCAGCGACGCTAGGGCGCGCGAACTCGCTTCCGCGTCCGGCTCGGCCATGAGCTGCTTGGGAAAGTTGGCGCGCGACAGGGCGTCGGGGTTGCTCTGAAACGTCACCTGTCCGTTCACCGGAACATAATAGCGGCTAATGTTCAAGTCGTTTTTTAACTTCGGATTTTGCTGCATGGCCGACGTGAAGTCGAGATACCTTTGGAGCTTCAGGGGGCCGTACCCGTATGCGGCTTCCACGCGCGTGTCCAGCGGATGACTCATGGGACCAAAAGAGGCTAGCGCCTCCGGGGCCAGGACCCGCGTAAGCGGCGGTACGGCTCGCGCCACCAACTGTTCAAAAACTTCCTCCCTCTGGCCGTAGACCTCATCGTAGCTGTAGCGCCCGTAGGCCAGCGGATTCGCCGCTGAATTCCAGTACCACACGTCGCCAAAAGTAAAAAGCAGCACCACCGGGGCGATCCATTTTGTCCGCCATTTGCCGGTGACGAAGACGAATCCTGCGCCTGCAAGCAATGCCAGCCCCAGCGCCGGCACAAACCAGATGTTGACCGGTGCGCGAATGTTTCGGAAGCCCGGCATACGCGCGATCAGATAGTAGAGACCGCCGGCATGGCCCGCCGCATACCATGCGCAGATCACGAGGAAGAAGAGTCCGATCCAGCGGATGCTTTTGTTGCTAAGACCTATTAGGGCCAGTGGCACGACCAGCAGCCCTGCGTACAGGTAATATTGCGTGATATCCTCCGGTCCCCAGTAATGGCCGCGAATGAGGCCGTAGTAATCGGGATAGATCAGGGTGGCGAACGCTCCCGCGCGAAGAAATCCTTCCGTGCGCGTAACACCGGCAAAGGTCGCACGCACCGACTGGTTCACGAGTTCCAGACCTGGCAGGGTACCGATCGCAGAAAGCAGCGTGCCTCCTGCCGGAACCAAAAACGCCATCGATAAAAAACGAAGGCTCCGCTTCGGCTCGGCGAGGCAGAGTGCCAGCGCGAACAGGCCGAGCGCGAAGAAGCTATAGAGAATCGTCTGAAAATGTCCCGCGAGGATAATGAGGCCTGCAATCAAGATGGCCCAAATCAGCGCGGCAACTCTTCCGGACTCCGCAGCCGCCAGGTAGGCGAGCAACAGCCAAGGAAGCCAGGCCGCGGCTTCAACCATGGTGGTGTGGGAACTGTGCCCCACAAACCACCCGCACAGTCCATAACACAAGCCGGCCAAGCATGCCGCGCTCTTATCGCGGAGCAGACGCAACGCCAGAGAATAAGCGCCCAGGCAGGCCAGGAGCGAGTGCAGAAAATTTTCCCACTGAATGGTTCGGGCTGAGACGCCGATGGCGAAGAAAGGCCAGTTGAGCGGATACCAGGCCCCGACTTGCGGATCCGCGAGAAACGGATAACCAGACCAGACATAGGGAGTCCAGAACGGCATCCGTCCGGCGTGCAGTTCGTCGGAAAAATACTTCTGGACAACCGCATAATAGTCCGCGGCATCCCACTGGATGGATGCTTGTGACGAGGTGAGTGGCGTCCAAAAGAAAATCAGGTTGGCCAGGATCAGCACCGAGACCCAGAACCAGTGGGATTGCAGGAAGCGAATTTGTGGCTGGGCCGGGACCTCGGCCCGCTTCGGGTGTTTACCCTTCTTGGACATGCAGAGTTCGGGCCATGCTGGCTGTCAGCTCGTGCCGAAAATCTCCTACCGGAGGGAGGAAGCGAAATTATAGCAGACGCGTCTGGGGGAGTTGGGAGTTAGGATTTAGTAGGATTTGGAATTTAGGATTTGGGATATGGCGATAGCGGCCTGCTCTGCCTCGCGGCCAAATCCCAAACCCCAGATCCCAAATCCTGCTGGTCTATCCCGCTAACGAGCGGCGGCCGCGCGCCGCGACCTTGGGGACATCCACGGCCGCTCCGGTCGAAAGCGGAGGCATGGGGAGGCCCGCGGACTCGACCATCTGAACCATCGCGTAGGCCGGCATATCCTCGGCTTCCTTGGCGAAGGTGATCTCGTTCGCATCCGCATCGAAGTCGACTTTGATCAGGTCACCGCCGCGGATCTGCTGCGTGGCGATCAGATTCGACATCGGATGCACCAGGCCCCGGTCGATGGCGCGCTTGAGATGACGCGCTCCGTACTTCACGTCCGTCCCTTCGCGCAACAGGTAGTCTTTGGCCGCGTCGGTGAGAGAGAACACGAAAGGCGTGGTGGTCGACGAGTTGAAAACCCGCTGCTGCAGGATGTTCAGCTCGAGCCCCAGGATTTTCCGCAGTTCGGTCTGGCCCAGCGGCTTGAACACCACCACCTTGTCGATGCGGTTCATGAATTCCGGCGTGAACTTGCGTCGCGCAGCTTCGACACCCGCTTTGGAGATCTTGCCGGTGGTGTTTTCATCCAGCTCCCCGGACTCATGACGCCGTGCGATTTCGGAAGCGCCAAATCCCAAATTGGGTCTCAAAATGGAACCCATTTCGGTTGCCCCGAGGTTGCTGGTCATGAAGATCAGCGCGCGGGAGAAGTCCACTCTGCGGTTGTCGCCCAGCGTTAACGTGGCCTTGTCCAGGATGCCCAGCAGCAGATTCCACAACGCATCGCTGGCCTTCTCAATCTCGTCGAACAGCACAAAACTCAGCTTGATCTTTTCGGTGTGGTACTGGTTCAGCACTTCCTGGCTGAGCAGCGGATGCGTTTCGCGGTGTCCCAGATATCCGGGAGGCGAACCGATCAATTTCGCAATCTCATGGCTGTGCTGAAACTCCGCGCAATCAATCTTTATCATGGCGCGGGCATCACCCACCAGGCTCTCCGCCGCGGCTTCCACCAGCCGGGTCTTACCGGAACCCGTCGGACCCAGGAACAGGAAATTGCCGATGGGCCGGCCCGGACCGTTCATCCCCGCCAGGTACATCTGGTAGATGTTGACGATCTGGTCTATGGCTTCGTTCTGGCCTACTATCCGTTTGTGTAGGTCCGCGTCGAGCTTTTCAGCCTCTTGGCCCGTCCGTGTTGGATCCAGTCTTCGATTCAGCCGTACCATGTTGCCCTCCCACCTCTCTGATCCTTGGCCCCAAAGACTTACGCTCCAGTCGAAGCAAGTTCCATGCCAACGCGAAACCGCTCCTATTTCTGCGGTTTCAAAGGTCTCATTTCCACCCGGCTCACGAGCGTGCGCTGGGGCATCCGTAACAGACCGATCACTACTTCTGCCACGTCCTCCGGCGCAATCTTCCATTCCGAATGGGCCCCTCGGCCCGAACCAAACTCGGTGTCCACGCTGCCCGGCATGATGTAGCTCACCCGGACGTTGTCGTACCTGTGGTCGAGCATCAGCGCCTCACTAAACCCGTTCAGCCCGAACTTCGACGCGTTGTAACCCGCGCCCCCCGAGAACGCATTTTTCCCGGCCAGGCTACTTATGTTGATGATGTAACCTTCTCCGAAGTTATTAAATCTTGGTAAAGCCTCCCGGCAACAGTAAAAGACCCCCGATAAATTGAGGTCTATCATCTGGTGCCATTCTCCAATACTCATATCGGCCACTCGCCGGAATATTCCAAGACCTGCGTTGTTGATTAAGATCCGTAAACCGCCCAAACGCTGGTCCACGCTTTGGAACAGCCGCCGCACGTCTTCCGGTTTGGAAATGTCCGCCGCCTCACCAAACGCCGTTCCTCCAGTGGCTTCTGTCATTTCCCGGACAGCCCGCGCCACGTTTTCGACAGACCGGCCGCAGATCGCCACCGACGCGCCTTCGCGCAACAACCGTTCGGCGATGGCGCGGCCGATGCCGCGTGTACCGCCTGTTACAACGGCCACTTGGCCGGAGAGAAATTTATCCATCACTAGATCTTACGTGTTCCGCCGGGCTTCGATTGCCGTAAGCTCTGTTAAAATAGGTACAGAAAACATCAGATGACCCCCGCCGCGCCGACCGCTCACTGGCGGAAAGTTTGCGAAGAGAATTTCTCACGCCTCATTGAAGACCTCGAACACCAGGTCGAAGCCGAAGTGTCTTCCCGGGTTACCGCGGCCATGGGACCCGGTGCGCGTGCCACCACACCCGCGGCCATGGGTGAGAGCCGGCGCGCCTTGGCCGAAGAGCTGAATCAGTGCGTGCGCCGCGTGCGCAAGGCCGCCAACACCCAGGATCTCTACGCCACGCTGCTGGATGTAACCGTTCCCTTCTGCGACCAGGCCGCGGTCTTCTCGGTGCGCGACAAGCGCATCCGCGCGGAGCGGATGCGGCGCTCCCCGGGGCTACACCCTGTCGAAATGGCCGCGGACGCGAGTTCGCCGCCACTCGAAATCGCCCTGACCCAGGCGGCCGCCTTTGCCGCTGCGATCGAAACGCAGGATCCGGTCATCGCCATCAGCGCGCCCGGTGAAATCACCCCCGCTCTGGTCCGTCTGTTCGGCCACAAACCGGACGACCGGATCTATCTGTTGCCGCTGGTGGTGAACGACGCTGTGGTAGCCATTCTTTACGCAGCCGGAAAAGTGCAGGCGCCGCCGCTCGAATTGCTCTCCGAAGTAGCGGGGTTACAGTGTCAGATTTTCACGCTCGCCTCAGCGCGGCCCGCGGCGGCCGATGCCGCTTCCCGAACCCAACCAAAGCCGTCCGGTCAGATGGTGGCCATCTCTGGAACGGCCCCGCAACCTCCCGCCAAGGCGGAATCGCCGGCATTGAAACCAGCCGCTGCCGCGCAGCATCAAGAATGGAGGGCCCTCTCTCGCGGCGAGCAGCAATTGCACCTGGCGGCACAGCGGTTCGCTCGCGTGCAGGTTGCCGAGATGCGTCTTTCCTGCGCCGGCGCGGTGCGCTCGGCTCGTGAGTCGGGCGACATCTATGGCGCGCTGAAAACACCCATCGACGCGGCGCGCGCAGAGTTCCGGGAGAAGCACATGACCGCGTCTCCCACCATGGTGGATTATTTGCATCTCGAATTGGTGCGCAGCTTGGCGAATGATGATGCCACTCGGCTCGGCCCCCATTATCCCGGCCCGCTGGTCTAGCAGGCTGGTGAAAAAGGTCTGCATGATCGCGGAACGGAGGCGAAAGCGCCTGCGCCACCACAATGCATCACCCGCTTGCAGACTACGGTGGAGCAGGCATTCAGCCGGCCAAGGCCTTTTTCAGCAGCTTGCAAGCCTCGTTGGGGCGCTGATCCTGGTGATGGCGGCGGCCTCGCCGGGCTCCGCGGCCGATGACCTGGCGTCCCTGGTCAAGGTCTACCGCGAGAAGCCGTCGGTTTCGCGCCGCGGCAAGATCGAGCATTTCGCGTCCCGGCATCCCAAGGATCAGGGCGGCGCGCTGGCCCACCTCGCCTTGGGCGTCACTTCGCTGGAGCAGAAGGATTACCCCCGCGCCATCCAACACCTGAAAGCCGCCGCAGCCCGCTTACCCAGAATCCAGGATTACGCCGATTACTACCTGGCATCGGCGCAACTTCAGGCCAAAGAGGAAGCAGACATCTCTAAGGAGCTGGCCGTCGTCGAAGAGATGCACATCGCGTCGCCGCTGGCGTCGAGGGCCGTTGTGCTTCAGGCCAAGGCGCTGATCGATCTCAAGAATCCCACCGAGGCCGTGCGCATTCTTCGCGAGCACAACGGGGAGTTGCCGCAACCGGACGCCGACCTCACGCTCGCCGCGGCCTACGAAGCGGCGTCCGACCGTCTCAACGCAGCCATTTACTATCAGCGCGTCTATTTCGGTTATCCGGACACCGATGCCGCGAACCGTGCTTCCGCCGCGCTGGTGCTCCTTAAGGACGCCATGGGCTCTGCATATCCGCCCCCCACTGCTGCGCAGATACTCGCTCGCGGCGACAAGCTGATGGCCGAGCAAGAATATGTTCATGCGCGGCAGGAATACACCGCGATGGCCCAGGAACTCACGGGACTCGAGCGCGATCAGGCGCGGGTGCGCGCGGGTGTAGCCGATTACCTCCGCGGCGAAACGGCGGCGGCTTCCCGGTATCTCCAATCCCTGGATCTCGCCCACTCGGAAGCCGATGCCGAGCGCCTCTACTATCTGGCTGAGTGCCAGCGGCGCGCCAACGACGACGATGAACGGCTCGAAACCCTCAAACGGCTGGCCAAGGACTATCGCACGTCCCCCTGGCGGCTCAAAGCCCTGGTGTCGGCCGGCAATTACTATCTGTTGCAGAACCAGCCCGACCTCTTCGAGCCTCTGTACCGCGCGGTGTCCGAAGATTTCCCGGATGACCCCATGGGTCCCTACTGCCACTGGAAGGTGACCTGGTGCGCTTATGTGCACCGGCGCCCGGATGCCGGTGAGCGGCTGCATGAACAGCTCGAGCGTTATCCGGCCGATCCACGGGCGAGCGCCGCCCTGTACTTTCTGGGAAGGTTGAGCGAGACTCACAGCGATTTCAGCGCCGCGCGCACCTATTACGGCCGGATCCTCAGCCTCTATCCCAATTTTTATTACGCGGTGCGGGCGCGCGAAAGGCTCGCGGATCCCAAACTCGTGGCCGCTGAGCCTTCGCCGAAAGTCGTTCAGTATCTCAATGGCATTCCCTTCCCCGAGCACCGCGTTCCCGGGGAGCGGGAACTCTCCGCCGCTACCCGGCTCCGCATCGAGCGCGCACATCTGCTGGCGTCTGCCGGCTTGTCCGATCTGGCGGAGAACGAGTTGCGGTTTGGCGCCAGAACCGACGGCCAGCCGCATCTGCTCGCCATGGAGTTGGCGCGCACAGCCCCGTCGCCCTACGTCGGGCTGCGGTACATGAAAAGCTTGGCGCCCGATTATCTGTCCACCCCAATTGAGGAGATGCCGCGCGCTTTCTGGGAATTTCTGTTTCCTTTGCCCTACCAGAAGGACCTGGTCAGCAACGCCGCATCGCAGAATCTGGACCCTTACATTGTGGCCGCCCTGATCCGGCAGGAGTCGGAATTCAATCCCGCCGCCGTTTCCCGGAAAAGCGCTTATGGACTGACGCAACTCATGCCCGCTACGGCGCGGCAACTGGCAAAGCGCAACGGCGTCCGCCGATTCCGCACCTCCATGCTGCTCCAGCCTTCCACCAACCTCCGCCTGGGCTCGCGCTACCTGCGGGCCATGCTGGATGAGTGCGGAGGCAAATGGGAGGAGACGCTGGCCTCCTACAACGCCGGAAAAACGCACGTGGACCAGTGGCGGGCGTGGGACTCTTTTCAGGAGCCGGCGGAGTTCGTCGAAACCATCCCCTTCACCGAGACGCGCGAGTATGTGCAGGCCGTGCTGCGCAACGCCGCCATCTACCGGCGCCTTTACGGAACCTCGAGGGCCGCGTTACCCTCAACAGATGGCGTCCCTGCAGCGGGAAAATCCCGCGCCAGCCACGGCAAGCACAACCGATCGCGGTCGGTTTCGTAGCTTTCGCACCCGGCATTTCACCGAGTCCGTAATCCGCGAGATGACCCGGCTCGCCGCGCGTCATGGCGCCATTAACCTGGCCCAGGGATTCCCCGATTTCAGCGCCCCCGAAGCCTTGAAACAGGCCGCCCGCGAAGCCATCAGCAACAACTTCAATCAATACGCCATCACCTGGGGCGCTAAATCACTGCGCGACGCCATCGCCGCGAAATATCAGCGAACCTATGGGCTCGAGGTGAACCCCGAAACGGAAGTGACGGTCTGCTGTGGTTCTACCGAGGGCATGATCGCTTCCCTTACCGCCGTCACCAATCCGGGCGACGAGGTGGTGATCTTCGAGCCCTTTTATGAAAACTACAGGCCGGATACCAAACTGTGCGAAGCAGTACCTCGCCTGGTGCGGCTCCGTCCCCCGGACTGGAGCTTTGACCCCGGCGAGTTGCGGCGCGCATTTTCGTCTCGTACCAAAGCCATTATTTTGAACTCGCCTAATAACCCTACTGGAAAGGTTTTCGCTCGCGAGGAGTTACAGTTCATCGCCGGCCTCTGCCAGGAGTTTGACGTACTCGCCATCACCGATGAGATTTACGAGCACATCACTTACGATGGTCATACTCACATTCCCATCATCACCCTCGATGGCATGCGCAACCGTTCGGTGCTGGTCAACAGCATGAGTAAAACGTTTTCAGTAACGGGCTGGCGCGTTGGCTGGGTGTTGGCGGCGCCGGATTTGTCGGATTCCATCCGCAAAGTCCACGACTTCCTCACCGTGGGCGCCGCGGCACCGTTACAAGAAGCTAGCGCCCTAGCACTAACCTTTGGTGATGACTATTACCATCAGCTTACAAAGGACTACGAGAAGCGTCGGGCATTAATCTTAGACATTCTGCAGGGTGCGGGCTTTCGTTGTTACTCGCCGCGCGGCGCATATTACGTAATTACAGATATTTCCAGCTTCGGCTTCCCGGACGATGTGAGTTTTGTCCGGCACTTAATCCAGAACTTCGGTGTGGCGGCTGTTCCGGGGTCAAGTTTCTATGACAATCCTGTGGATGGTTCTCAACAAATTCGCTTTTGTTTTTGTAAGAAATATGAGACGCTGGAAGCAGCTGGAAAAAAGTTATTTTCTTTACGTAGATAGCACCGAAGTAGCCCACGGAGGGTTTCGATGTTACCTAGTTTTCTGCTGCCGGAAACAACCGTTCGCGAAGCCGGTAACGGTTCCGAACTCGACCTTGGCGATTCGAAAGGCCGCTTGGTCCTGCTGACGCTGGGGATTACCCGCATCATTGAACAGGAGAGCCTGGACGTTTCGATTTGGGGTTCGGTGGATGGCAAAGAATGGGGATCGAAACCGCTGGTGGTCTTTCCGCAAAAATTCTATTGCGGCACCTCCCAGATTCTTCTCGACCTCGGTCCGCATCCCGACGTTCGTTTCCTGCGAGTGAAGTGGGCCGCACAACGTTGGGGCAAGGGCACTAGCCAGCCCCTGTTCGGCTTCTACGTGTTCGCGCAGGACATGAAAGAGCAACTCCTCGCCGCCAGCGCCTGACCGCGTTTTCCTGACAATTACAGCTGTTCCCTTTCATCCTGATACACTGTCTGAAAACAGGCAGGGATTATGGATGATCCGGTTGCCCCGCGCATGAATATCGACCGCAGGACTTTTCTCAATCAGACGGCTGCCGCGATCGCCGGCGCCGGCGTCCTCAGCACTTCAGCGTTCTCTTATTCGCGGATCAAAGGGGCGAACGATCGCATTCTTCTCGGCCACATCGGAATCGGCGACCGAGGTTCTGAACTGGAGTGGATCGTCTCGCGTCTCAAGGACAAATACAACGTGGAAATGGCGGCGGTTTGCGACCTCTGGAAAGTGAATCGCGAAAAAGCGGCGTCGCGGGCCCAGGGCGTCTACGGCCGTGCGCCGCGCCCGTTTCAGTACATGGAAGATCTGCTCGCCCAGAAAGACATCGACGCCGTCATCATCTCCACCGCGGATTTTCAGCACGCCCCCGTGTTGCGGGCCGTCGCCGAGGCCGATAAGGATGCCTACTGCGAAAAGCCCATGGCGAACGACCTTCACGAGGCCAAAGCGGCGCGCGACGCCGTGCTCGCCCGCAATCTCATCGTCCAGATCGGCACGCAACACCGCAGCGAGCCCTACCAGATCGCGACCAAAGAACTGATCGACTCGGGCGCCCTGGGAGACGTCACCAAAGTGGAGCTGGTCTGGAACTACCACGGCCCGCGCTGGCGTGGCCGCCCCGAAGTGCAACAGATCCGCGAGGAGGATACCGACTGGCGAAAGTGGCTCATGCACAAGCCGTACCGCCCGTTCGATCCCCGCGCCTATTTCGAGTTCCGGCTCTACCAGGAGTTCTCCAGCGGCATCGCCGACCAGTGGCTCAGCCACGCGAGCGACCTGATGCACTACTTCCTGAACGATAATTTCCCGAAATCCGTTGTGGCCCACGGCGGCGTTTTCGCCTGGCAAGACGGACGCGAAAACCCCGATACCTTTCAGGCACTCCTGGAATATCCCAAAGGTTTCCTGATGAGCTTCTCCACCAGCTTCGGCAACGACTGCGACAGCTTCAGCCGGATCATGGGCAAGCAGGCCACGCTGGTGAACATCGGCGGCGAGGGCAGTCCCCGCTGGAAGTGGGTGGAAGAGAAGGGCAACCACGAAGACAACCCCTACATCAAGCGCGCCGAGAAATACGTGCTGCTTCCCGGAAGTGACAAGATCCCTCCCCCCGGAATGGGCGATACTGACCTCTCGCATATGACCAACTGGCTGGAGTGCCTGCGCAGCCGCAAGGCCCCCAACGCCACCGTCCTCAACGGTTTCGCGCACTCCGTGGTCGTGATCATGGCGGCCCGCGCCTACCGGGAGGGCAAGAAACTCTATTGGGACCGAAAGGCCGAGCAGATCGTCGATCACCCGGTTTAAGTTCTGGAGATTGGGAAAAGGGGTGAGGCCCCGCCATTCGGGGGGCCTCGTTCAAATTCGGAGCAAACCCATGCTGTTGGAACCAATTTGCTTCATCTCCGAACTTCCGGCAAGCCATCTTTCAGCCTCGCCCACCTCCCCGCCGTGGCATCTTTCGATACCCTGCATGTAACAACGAACGAAATCAATCAGTTACAGTTAGAGCATGCATCTTCCAGTGAACCCGCCGGTCTTGCCGATGCTCTCGAAGCGCATTGCCGAATTACCCGTAGGCGGAGAATGGATCTTCGAACCTAAGTGGGACGGGTTTCGGGCGTTGGTCTTTCGCGATGGCGACGAGATCCTGATCCAGAGCCGTGATGAAAAGCCGCTAAACCGTTATTTTCCCGAGTTGCTCGAGCCGTTGCGGGCGCAGTTGCCCGCTCGCTGCGTGCTCGATGGCGAAATCGTCCTCGCCAAGAATGGCGGGCTGGACTTCGAGGAGCTACAGCTTCGCATCCATCCGGCGGCGTCGCGGGTGAGACTTCTGTCGCAACAAAGCCCGGCGTCCATTGTGTTCTTTGACTTGCTTTGCGAGGGCGACCGGGATTTGCGGGGCGAACCGTTCCAAAGCCGGCGCCAGGCATTGGAATCGCTCCTTTCCGCCGCGGCGCCGCCGATCCACCTGACGCCGGCGACGCGCCAATCGAGCGTCGCATCGGATTGGTTTCGCCGCTTCGAAGGCGCGGGTCTGGATGGCGTTATGGCCAAGCCGGTTTCAGGCGCTTATGAGCCCGACAAGCGGGTGATGTTCAAGATCAAGCACCAGCGCGATTGCGACTGTGTGGTTGCCGGTTTTCGATGGTACAAGAAAGGCGAACGCACGGCTGTCGGCTCCCTGCTGCTCGGCCTTTTCGACGATTCCGGCGCGCTCGAGCACGTGGGCGTCTGTGCCAGCTTCACGCAGCAGAAGCGCACGGAACTCGTGGAGTTCCTCGCGCCCTATCGCCAGGACGCGCTGGTGAACCACCCATGGAGGCAATGGGCCGACCCTGGATCCGCAAGCGCAGAAGGCGGGCATCGGATGCCGGGAGGCCAGAGCCGCTGGAGCCAGGGCAAGGACCTGTCGTGGGAGCCCTTGCGACCGGAGCTGGTGGTCGAAGTCGCGTACGAGCACATGCAGGGCACCCGCTTCCGCCACATGTCGCATTTTCTCCGCTGGCGCACCGACAAAAAACCGAGCGATTGCACCTATGCCCAGC
>Ga0187819_10000436_pt1 | contig 20754 bp, 17 predicted proteins | sample NC_wetland_sal_i_15_FD_132411 | JGI IMG/M metagenome (GOLD analysis project Ga0187819, IMG submission 132411) | Wetland sediment microbial communities from Neuse River Estuary, North Carolina, USA - SO4_4 | ecosystem: Environmental > Aquatic > Freshwater > Wetlands > Sediment | place: USA...
ACCGGCGCAGGGCCTGATCGGCGATGAACACCAGCGGTCCCCAACCGAACGGGGCATCCCACTGGCCGCCGCTTGGATAGGTGCTGGTTTGCAATCCCCCGGGTTGCTCGAACTTTGAAAGGTTGCCCACGACTCGCGCGGCTTGCTCCCGGCTGGCGATTCCCGCCCAGAGAGGATAAAAGGTGGTCAGAAATGGATACTTGCGCACGCGTCCGCTTACGAAGTCGTAGTCGTAATACAACCCATCCTGTGCGTCCCACATCAGGCGGTTGACACGTTCGGCGCGATCTTGAGCACGCTTGCGCCAGGTGGCGGCCTCCGCTTCGCGGCCCAAAATGTGCATGATCTCGCCGGTCTGGGTTTCCATCAGGTAGAGGAGCGAGTTCAAGCAGACCGGATTGTAGTGGATGATGTCGGCACTGAAAGGGCCGAACCGGTTGGAAGGATCGAAGCCTGACTCTCGCATGGAGCGATCTGCTTTGTAGAACAGCGGGGTGAGCTGGTCTGTTTTGGCGTCGTAGTATTGGGCCGCGTCGTAATCCGTGATCTTGTGCGTGCGGAAGTACTGCTTCGCCAGATCGTAGTGGGTGCGCCCCTGGGCGTCGCGTTCGGCGGAAAGGGCCTCGGGAGCCGGGCCGTCACCCAGGTCAAAGTAGCGGGACAGGCCGGTCTGGGGCGTCAGGTGCGGCTCGCTCATCCAATACCGGTAATATTTCTCGAGAGCCGGCACGGCGTCTTCCAGCCATTTCCGTTCGTGCGTGCGTTGGTACACGGCAAGCAGCATCTGCGTCAGAAATGGAGGCTGCGAGCGGGTGAGGTAGTAGGTCCGATTGGCATTCAGGATCTTGTCGTAGGCGCGGATTTCGTAGAGAAAATTGTCGGCCATGTCTTTTGCCATGGAAAGGTCGTCGTCGCGGAGCAGGCCAACCTGTATGAAATAGCTGTCCCAGCCGTACATCTCGTTGAACCTGCCGCCGGGAACCACATAGGGCCGCGGCAAATACAACAGGCCCTGCTCGGAAAGTTGAGTCACGGATTCCGGAAGAAGGCGGACCTGTATCTTTGCGAAATCGCCGGGTTGCATTTCCTGGCGCAGTTGCATTTCCACCCGCTGGAGATTTTCGCTGCGTGAGATATAGACAGGCCAGGGTGCATGTTGCTGGGGAAACTTGGGATCGGGCGCGGCCGACGCGAGGCCACGGTTCGAGCGCGTCAAGACGCCCCAGGTCCGGCTGATGTAGTCGAGGATGGGGACGGGCTGCGGCTGCGGCGCGGTCTGCGCGTTAAGGGATGGAGCGGCGAGTGCGGCGAGGAAGAGCAGCAGCGTCCGGCGCGTTGGCTTTGGCGCGTTGCCGGTTTCAGATCGACGTGTCGTAACTTGCTTCAAGGCGCCCTCGTTTTTCTAGCGGAATAATGAAGAAGACCGCTCTTTCCGGTCGCGGCTTAGAAACGCGGCCCGGAGAGCGCCCGGACTTCAGCATCCTGCTTTGTGCGATTGTATAGCGGTTCAGTCGCTGACAGGGCCGCCCCTATCGCGCTTGAGCCCTTTCATCATGATGAGCAGCATCACCAGCGGAGTTTTCGCGACAATAGCGTGGTTGAGATAGGGCGGCATGTGGGCGAAGGCTCCTGCTTTCACGGCCTGGGTATCTGCCCCGAGAGTCAGGTCGGCTTCACCGTCGAGGAAATAGAGCGCCGCCGGCATGGGTGCGGTGTGCGCGGAAAGCTCGTGTCCGGCGGAAAAGCCGAACAGAACCACTTTCACGTCGGTGTCATCGTAGAGCGTCCGGCTAAGGATGCCACGCTGCGGGATGTCAATTTCTTTGATGAGTTCGGGGGTGAGGAAATAGGTTGGCTTCACGATGTTTTCCTTCCGGGCCTAGACTGGCCGGCGCGGTGAATCGCCGCCGACTGTGCTGCCGCTCACTGGCGTAGGCGTTGAGCCCGTTTATACTCACAGTATCGGACGCGGAGGACACATGGAGCGCAACGGGACGGCGCGTTTTGGACGTCGGGATTTTCTCTCCGCGATGGCCGGCGGTGCAGGCGCTCTGCTGGTGGGGTGCAAGAGCAGCCCTGGACCCGCCGAAGCGCCGGCTGCGGCAGAAAATGCGGACGTGACGCTGCGCATCGGCCCCACGCTGGTAGACATTGCGAAAGACCACACCATCAGCACGATCGGGTATAACGGCCACGTGCCCGGGCCGCTGATCCGCCTGCGTGAAGGCGTGCCGGTCACGGTGGATCTGTTCAACGACACCGATACAGCGGAGTTGGTGCACTGGCACGGCCAGATCATTCCTGCTGACGTGGATGGCGCCGGGCAGGAAAAGAGCCTGCCGGTCCCCGCGCATGGGCACTTGCGTTATCGCCTCACACCCCGGCCGGCGGGTGCGCGGTGGGTGCACACGCATGTGACGCCGATGTCGGACCTCAGCCGCGGAACGTACACCGGGCAGTTCGCATTCGTTTACATCGAGCCGAAGAACGAACCGGGCCGCTACGATCAGGAGTTCTTTCTCGCCACCCACGAATGGGAACCCTTCTTCACGACGGAAGAAGAGGAAGAGGAGGCGAGCGAGCAACCCCAGAAGCCGCCAAAGAAAGACGAAAAGCCGAACGGCTGGGAAATCGGATATCAGCGGTTCACCATCAACGGCAAGTGCCTGGGCCACGGCGAGCCGGTGCGGGTGAAGCCAGGACAGCGTGTCCTGTTTCACTTTCTGAATGCCAGCGCCACCGAGAATATCCAGCTTGCGCTGCCCGGTCACCGGTTCCAGGTGGTGGCGCTGGATGGAAATCCGGTGCCGCGGCCGCAGTCGGTGGAGGTGCTGGAGCTGGGCACCGCGGAACGCATTGACGCTGTCGTCGAGATGAACAATCCGGGGGTCTGGATTCTGGGAACTCCGCGGGATGATGACCGCGGCAACGGCATGGGGATCGTCGTCGAGTATGCCAACAAGACCGGCGCACCGCGCTGGATCAAACCCTCCAAGAGCCCGTGGGATTACACGATCTTCGGGGAGAATCGACAGGTTCCAGCGCCGGACGAGGTGATTCCCATGGTGTTCGGCAAAATCAATGGCGGCACGGGAGGCTTCAACCACTGGACGGTCAACGGGAAGGGCTTTGAGGAGCAGGGGGGACCTCGAACCCTCAGCAAGGGCAAGCGGTACCGGCTGGCGTTCGACAACCAGACGGATGATGCGCACCCGGTGCATCTGCATCGCAACAGCTTCGAACTGACGAATGTCCACGGGAAACCCGTGGCCGGCGTAATGAAGGACGTCGTATTGGTGAAGGGGTTCAAAAAGATCGAAGTGGACGTGACGCCGGCTGGAGAAGGTCTGACCCTGTTTCATTGCCACCAACAGCTTCACATGGACTACGGGTTCATGATGCTGTTCGACGTGGTGTAGCCGTAGACCGACCTGCAACCTAGCGTTTTGACATCGAGGCCGGGCCGATCTATAATGCCTTTCGTAATCGAATGAAGAAGACGAATCCCGATTATATTGACCCGGCGCGAGACCGGGATCTCTACTCGGGATTGATCCGGCTGCACCTTCTGCATCATGCGGTGGAAGGCCCCATCTTCGGGCTGGGCATGCTTGAGGAATTGGCGCGGCATGGTTATCGGATCAGCCCAGGCACCCTTTATCCGCTGCTCCACGGCCTGGAAAAGAAGGGCTACCTCAGCGCGAAGGAGCGGCGGGACGGCAAGTCGCTTCGCAAGGTCTACCGCGCCACCCCGCGGGGGCGTAAAGCACTGGCAGCCGCCAAGGTCAAAGTTCGCGAACTGATCGGGGAACTGATGGAAGGGAAATAGCGATCGTGCTGAAGGAGCGAAGAGGCGGACATCACGGCACGGGAATCGTGCTGTTGCTGGTGTTGTGCGCGGTGCTTCCGGCCCAGGAGCCGGCGCCTCCGGCTGGCGTGACCATTGCACAAGCGGTCGACAAGGCACTGCGCAATTATCCTTCGATCCGGGTGACCCAGGAACAAATGAATGCGGCGGCCGCAGGGATCCGCCTGGCGCAGACCGCGTACCTGCCGCGCGTGGACGGCCTGGCGCAGGTGAACCGCGCCACGCGCAACACGTTCTACGGATTGCTGCTTCCGCAAAGCATCATCCCCGGCGTCGATGGGGTCAAGGCGAACAATCTCGGCTCGGTGTGGGACAGCGGCGTGGGCTTGCTGGTGACCTGGCAGCCCTTCGACTTCGGTTTGCGCGCAGCCAACGTCGCTGTTGCCACCGCGGCGCGCGAACGGGCCCAGGCGGCCGTGAACCGGACAAGATACGACGTTGCCGTCGCCACTGCAGATGCGTTCCTCACCGTGATCGCCGCACAGCAGACCGCGCAAGCCGCGCGCGCAGCCGTTGATAGTTGGCAAGTCCTTCTGAAAAGCACTCATGCGCTGGTGGCCGCACAATTGCGGCCGGGCGCGGACGAGTCAAGAGTTCAAGCCGAACTGGCGGCCGCGCAAACTCAAGTCGCTCAAGCCGAGCAGGCCATTGAGGTCGCTCGCGCCACCCTGGCCCAGTTTGTGGGCCTCGACCCGCCTCAGCTCAATGTGGGCCCTGGCAAATTGGTGGATCCACCCCCGCCGGAACGGTCCGAGCCTCCGCTGGAGGTGGCGGCCAATCCCCTCGCTATCGAGCAGCATGCCTTAGTCGAATACTCGCAATCGCAACTCAAGGCAATTGAACGGACCTATTATCCGCAGTTCCTGGTGCAAGGCCTGGCCGCGGCGCGAGGCACCGGCCTTCTGACGGATGGTTCGCGGCTGGGCGGATTGAACGGACTTGGGCCTACGGTACAAAACTATGGTCTCGGGCTTACCGTCACATTCCCGGCCATGGACAGATTTGCCATTCGACAGCAGGAAGCGATGCAGTCGGCAAACATTCGTTCAACCGAAGCGCAGTACCTGGTGATCACCACGACTTTACGAGCTCAGTTTAATACCGCGCTGGCGACGCTCAGCGGCGCACGGCGGGTTGCTGCGAATACACCGGTCGAGGTCGCCTCAGCCCGCACGGCCCTCCAGCAGGCCACGGCCCGGTACCAGTCAGGGCTGGCCCCGATTGACGACGTCGCTCAAGCGCAGCGGTTGCTTGTTCAGGCCCAGATTGATGATGCGCTCGCCCGCTTGAACGTCTGGCGCGCGCGGCTCCAACTGGCCACAACTCGAGGCGATATACAGCCCTTCCTCGCCGAGGCGACGCAGTGAGGCCCAGGAGAACTACGCCATGCGCCTTGTCCTAGCCGCTCTTGCCAGACCGCTCACCGTCGTGGTGGCCTTGGTCGCCATCGTGCTTTTCGCGATCCTGGCGGTGCGGCGCATGCCGGCCGATATTTTTCCTCAAGTCGGCGATCCGGCGATCTACGTGGCGCAGCCTTACAGCGGTATGGACCCGGCTCAGATGGAAGGCTACCTGACTTATTACTACGAGTATCACTTCCTTTACATCACCGGCATCGATCACGTGGAAAGCAAGAACATCCAGGGTGCGGCGCTGATGAAACTGGTGTTTCACCAGGGAACCGACATGAGCCAGGCCATGTCGGAAACCGTGGGCTACGTGAACCGCGCCCGCTCCTTCATGCCGCCTGGTACGGTGCCGCCGTTCATCACGCGGTTCGATGCGGGCAGCGTCGCGGTGGGTTTGCTGGTCTTCAGCAGTTCCATGCATACGCAGGGCGAGTTGCAGGACTTCGCCATCAACCGTGTACGCCCGTTGTTCGCAACTCTGCCCGGCGTCTCTGCGCCGCCGCCATTCGGAGGGAACCAGAGAACCATCGTCATCACGCTCGATCCCGACAAGCTTCGCCAATATCAGGTATCGCCGGAAGAAGCCATCGCCGCCGTCAGCCGGTCCAGCCTGGTGATGCCTTCCGGGAACATGTGGACCGGCAAGCTCGAGCGCATCACGCGGACCAACGCCGCTCTGGGCGGCAATCTCTCGGAGCTCCTCAGCACACCCATCCGGCCCGTATCCGGCGCCACCATCTACCTGCGCGATATCGGCAGCATCGCCAACAGCACCGATATCATCAGCGCTTACGCGCATGTCAACGGCAAACGAACGGTGTATATCCCGGTGACCAAGCGCGCTGATGCCTCGACGCTGGCTGTCATCAACGCAGTCAAAGCAGCGATTCCCAACTTCAGGAGAGTGGTTCCCGAAGACGTTGACGTGAGCCTGCAATTCGACCAATCCGGTTATGTCATTAACTCGCTGCGCGGACTGGTCACGGAAGGCACGCTAGGCGCCGTGCTTACCGGCCTGATGGTGCTGATCTTCCTGCGCGACTGGCGTAGCGCGCTGATCGTCGTGATGAACATTCCGTTCGCGCTGCTCAGCGCTGTGCTTTTGCTATGGGCCACGGGCCAGACGGTCAACATCATGACGCTCGGAGGGCTGGCGCTGGCCGTCGGAGTCCTTGTCGATGAAGCCACCGTCGAGATCGAGAATATTCACACCCAGATGCTCCCCGGCGTTTCGCGGGCGCGTGCCGTGGTGGAAGCATGCAGCCGCACCGCAATGGCGCGTTTGCTCTCCATGTTCTGCATTCTCGCCGTATTCGTTCCGTCGTTCTTCATGATCGGCGTCAGCCGGCAGCTTTTCGTTCCACTGTCGCTGGCAGTCGCGTTTTCCATGATTTCCTCCTACCTGCTATCGAGTTCCCTGGTGCCGGTCTTCTCGGTCTGGCTGATGCGGCAGGCGCACCGCGGCGAGGAGCGCGAGGGTTTTTTCGGGCGTCTGCGAACGTTCTATGAAAGGTATCTGGATCTCGTTCTGCGGTTCCGCTGGCCGCTCGTCGCGGTGTACCTGGTTTCTTCCATCGGATTGCTGTATGTTCTGCTGCCCCGCCTGGGCACGGAGTTGTTCCCTGACGTGAATGCTCCCGTGCTGCGCATGCGCTTGCGCGCGCCCTCGGGCACGCGCATCGAAGAAACCGAGCGCACGGTCTTGCACGCGCTGGATATCATCCGGCGCGACGCGGGACCAGACAACATCCAGATCACCAGCGATTTTCTGGGGCTCATCCCTTCCAGTTACCCGGTGGACTTGATTCACCTTTTTAGTAGCGGGCCTCAGGACGCCATCATTCAAGTGGCGATGAAACCCGACGCCGCGCGGGGCGAAGATCTGAGGGAGCGGCTGCGCGAGAGCCTGCGCCGCGAGCTGCCTGGCACCCAGGTTTCCTTTGAGGCGGGCGACATCGTCACGCAGGTGATGAGCTTCGGATCTCCTACGCCCATCGAAGTCGCTGTGCAAGGCATCAGCCTTCAGGACGATTACGCCTATGCGGGGAAACTGCGCGCTCAGTTGGCCAAGCTGAGCTTTCTGCGCGATCTGCAGTTCGCGCAGGTGCCCGACTATCCAACCCTGGATATCGCGGTCGATCGTGACCGCGCCGGCCAGTTCGGCCTCACCATGGCGGATGTGGTGCATTCCGTGGTGCCGGCGACGTCCTCTTCGCGCTTCACCGACCCCAACTACTGGCGCGATCCCAATTCCGGCAACGCCTTCCAGATCCAGTTGCAGTTGCCGCAAAACCAGATCCAGAGCATCGCGCAAGTGGCGAGCCTTCCCGTGATGCCCAAGGGAAGCCCGAAGCCCTTGCTTGCGGACATTGCCACGCTCAACCCCGGCACCATGCCCGGCGAGATTGACCGCTACAACGGCCAGCGAGTGGTCAGCATCACCGCCAACATTCACGACATCACGCTCGGCGAGGCGGCGAACAGCATTCACCGGGCAGTGGCCGCGGCGGGTGCGCCTCCGCGTGCCGTTTCCGTTGTCCTGCGGGGGGAAATGCCCGCGCTCGCGCAGACCATCTCCGCCTTGCGAGTGGGTTTGCTGCTCGCCGTGGCGGTGATCTTTCTCCTGCTCTCTGCGAACTTCCAGTCCGTCCGGCTGGCGCTGGCCATCATTCTGACAATCCCGGCAGTGCTCTTAGGCGTCCTCTTGATGCTGATGGCGACTCATACGACGCTCAACATCCAATCCTTCATGGGCGCCATCATGGCGACCGGCATCGCGGTGGCAAACTCGATTCTGTTGGTGACCTTCGCCGAACGTTTTCGCCGCGAGGGCCGCCCCCTTTTGGAGGCCACTCACGAAGGCTCATCCGGGCGCCTGCGGCCCGTCCTGATGACGGCCGCCGCGATGATTTTCGGCATGGTGCCGATGGCGATCGGATTCGGGGAGGGGGGAGCGCAATCTGCGCCGCTGGGGCGCGCGGTTATCGGCGGGCTGATCGTATCGACGTTTGCCACACTCACGGTTTTGCCTTCGATTTACGCGATCCTTCAGCGGAGCGCGTCGACTACTTCTCTGTCTTTAAACCCGATGGATCCGGCGAGCCGATATTATGATGCGCAGTAAAACGTTTCTTCTGTTTGCGGGAGCCGTGCTGGCGTTGCCTGTGTGGCCGCAGAACGCTGAACTCAGTCCGGTAATATCGAAGCCCATTTCGCGCACGGTCGAATTGCCCGCGGAAATCCACCCTTTCCTGATGGTCTCGCTGCACGCCAAGGTGCCGGGCTACGTGGATCACGTGCGGGTGGACCGCGGTAGCGTCGTAAAGGAGGGAGATCTGCTGGCCGATCTGACCGCGCCGGAAATGCAGGCGCAGATTGTCGAGGCGGAGTTCAAGTTCCAGTCCGCAGAGGCCGAACGGCTTCAGGCTGAAGCGCAGTTCGCCGCCGCCCAGAGTACCTATGAGCGGTTGGTTGACGCCGCCAAAACTCCCGGAGCCGTCGCCGGCAACGACTTGATCCAGGCGCAGAAGCAGGTCGACGCGGTCCAGGCCCTGGTCAACGCAAAACAGAAGGCGAGCCAGGCGGCACAAGAGGCGGTGAATGCGCTGAAGGCGCTGGTGGCCTATCTGAAAATCACCGCGCCGTTTGATGGCGTGGTTACGGACCGTCTCGTCCATCCTGGCGCATTGGTCGGTCCTCCCGCCGATCTCGCGCTTCTCGTCCTCCAACAGGTCTCGCACTTGCGCGTGGTGGTGCCCGTTCCCGAGGAAGTGGTCGGCGGCCTCGTCCCCGGAGCAAAAGTCGAGTTCAGTGTCCCCGCATTTCCGCAAAGAACATTCACGGGTATGATTGCGCGCATCTCTCACGCTCTCGACCCAAAAACCCGCACCATGCCCGTCGAGTTGGATGCCTTCAACCGCGATGGAGCGCTCGCTCCGGGCATGTACCCAAGCGTCAAATGGCCGGTCAAGAGTTCGCGGCCGGTGTTGTTCGTGCCCAAGACCAGCGTCGTGACCACCACGGAGCGAACCTTCGTGGTGCGGAATCAGAACGGCCGTGCCGAGTGGGTTGACGTGAAGACCGGCGCAACCGAGGGCGACCTGGTTCAAGTGATGGGCAATCTCCAGCCCGGCGACATGGTGGTCCGGCGTGCCACAGACGAGTTGAGACAAGGCGACGTTCTGCGAACGGCCTCCAGGTAGTCTCTTTTTTCTATCTTTTGATCTGAACCTTAAACGGTTTTGAATCGTCTAATAGTTTGAAGCGTTCATGTACAACGTCTGATTTGACACAATTCTCCTGACTCGACCTTGCAGAACTTACCATCTTTGGGGAGGACCAATGGGAACCGCAGCGAGATTGTTAATACTCGCGGAGTTGCGTGCGAAGACTGATCGCGACCTGGTGATAATTATCGGCAAGCAAGTTGAACGCGCTTTAGCGCACGCGGCGGAAGCCCGGAGGCACGCAAACGATTCGGTGATTGCGGAGCGCTCTCGTGTGCAAGCGGAGCAAATGTGCACCGAAGCGCTAAGGTTCTTATCCAAAGTCGAAGATCCGCGTAGCAGGGGACACTTAGAGACGAAATTAGACGCGCTCCGGCAACGCCTCAAAGCACCGGCGGAAGCCAGTCGGAGACGCTGGGCGAGTGCGTATTGCTGAGGCCGCTTCGGAGCCTGCTCTAAGCTGTTGTCGATTTTACGGCAAAGCTGCGTATGGCCGCCGTCTCGCTGGTGAACGACTCGAATACCGTATAAAGCTTGGTGACCTGTAACAGGTCGTCCACTTTCTTCTGCACGTTGAGCAGCTTAATGTGTCCGCCCTGGTTCGTCACGGTGGCGTAAGCGCCCACCAGTTCACCCAGCCCGGCGCTATCGATATAAGTCACATCGCCGAGATTCAACAGGATGTTCTTCTGGCCTTCTTTGAGCATGTCTTTCACCGTGTCGCGCACGACTCCGGAGCCGTCCCCCAACGCAATGCGGCCACTCAAATCCACGATCAGCACGTCCCCGACCTGCCGGATATTCGCTTTCGATGCCATGGAGATCTCCTCGCGTCTATAAGTCTACCTGATAGGACGCCTCAAGTCCTGAATCGCCCGCCAGGCCTGGTCGATAGCGCCATCGGTATAGGCGTAAGCGCCTGCGTCGGCGTTGGCGATAGCCAGACGGCCGAACGGTTGCCGGGCGACGACGCATGGAATCTCGCCTCCTTCGAGCCAAAACTTGTCGAACAGCGAGTTGTATTCATAAGCGTAGCCGTGCGGCCATCGGTTCACGGTGATGGCGGCGATGTCCCGCGCGGGATCGAAGCCTCCGGCGCCCAGCGATCGAGCCAGTTGATCGCGAATGTTGCGCTCGAAGGTTTCGAAGGAAGTCTGGAACAGCTCGATGCGCCCCGCGCGATGCTGGTCATAGGAGGGTAACCCGGGCCTGCAGGGAGTTTTCATCATGTGGACGATGATCGATTCTTCCGGCGTTCGAGAAGCGCGATACCGTCCCAGGTTCACCGGAAGATCCAGATTCACATGCGTGTGATAACTGCCAGGGGCATACATGGAGTTGACGCGCAGCTTATTCCATGACGACCAGTTTCGCAGCAGCACGTTGGTGTAGACGATGGGAACTTTGGCCTCCCGGGCGAGCGCTTTTCGCTGCTTGTCGGGCAGTTCCGGGCAGATGTAAGGGATCATCATGTTCCAGCAGGCGAGCACGCATTGCGCAGCACGGACACGAAACAGCTTGCCTCCCTTCACGTAAATGATCTCTACCTGTTTCGCATTTTGTGGGTCGCCTTCGTGTGCCACGCGCACTACCGTGCTATTCAGACGGATGCGCGCCAAAGAGCGGGCCTCATCCAGTCGTGCATAGTTGGCCCGGGCCTCGAGCAGATCTTTCAAGGAGTGGCCGGGTATCGCATGCGGAATCAGCTTACGAACAAGCAGCCGCGCGATCGAGGCGTTCCCGTCTGGGAAATGAAAAAAGTATGCTTCCGCTTCTTTATTAGGGATGCAGTCGCGATTCATACCCGGACCGGGGCCAGGTTCCAGCTTCATGCCGTCGAAGCCAGGCAAGCCGAGTCCCCAGGCGTCCTGGGCGGAGACCGCATCGATCCCCAATCCGAACAACGGGTGCGGGCGCGCCTGGAAGTACGTCACCACCTGGGGATCCAGATGCGCCACTTCGGTTAGAAATCGTGCGTAACTGATCCGCGCGAGTTTTGCTTTTTTCTCGTCCGAGGAGAGCCCAGGAAGATAGTCGATCTTGCTCTCATAGATGCCGCGGATATCGCGCCGGGCGCTTTCCGAAAGCGGACCGGACTTCATGAAATCTTCCCATGAGTTCGCCGGCACGGTCGAAGATTCATCCTCGCCGCCTGCGTTGCGTGTGGGGTCCAGCACCAGCCGGTCTGCGCCGAAGGTCTCTTTGTCGAAGAACACCGCGGGGTGCAGATCAAGCGACGGGTACAGCTTGCGATCGATCGCCGGCTGCAGCTTCTTCACGTCGATGCCCAGCTCGCGGATGAGCCCTTTGGCGACAGCGCTGTACGGGGCGGGGCTTTCAATGGAAAACGTGCCGCCATAACCGAGGCGCATCCTGCCGGTCTGATGAAATTCGTTGCGCTTGGCGTGCCCGCCGAAATCATCATGGTTGTCGAGAATCAGGATGCGCGCCCGGCGGCCGGCGCTTTTTCGGAAAAAGTGCGCCGCAGCCAGACCGCTGATGCCGCCGCCGGCAACCACCAGATCATAGGTCTCCAGGGTGTCCGTGGGCGTGCCCGCTGTTTTCCAGAACTCGCCATCTCGCACCTGGTGCGCAACTTCGAACGAGCCTTCATGGCTGCCGCGCATGCCGGTCAGCACCGGCGGATAGTATTCCGGCGATGTTTCGGCTACGTGCTCGGTTTCAAATCCGGCGGCGAGCTGCGAGCCGATGGCTGCGCCGGTAGCCAGCGCGAATCCGTTCAGAAAGTCGCGGCGCCGTATCCGGCGGTGCATGCCCAAGGCGCGATCGAAAGAATCGTTCATCAGAGTTCCTGTGTGAATGTTAAGAGGAAACTGGCGCCAGCGGCACCAGTTCCTCCAGCTCCGGCTGCTCGTCTCCGCGGCGCGTTCGCAGACGGTGCCAAACCAGAATCATGATCAAAGAGAAAAGAAAAATGATAGTGGACACCGCGTTGATCTCGGGTGTAATTCCACGCCTCAAGCGAGACCAGATCTCGAGCGGCAGCGTGTTATCGCGGCCAATCAGAAAAAAACTCACGGCGATTTCGTCCATGGACAACGTGAAAATCAGCAGTCCGGCTCCGATAATGGCGAGGCGCAGGTTGGGGATGGTGATGCGCCAGAAAGTCTGCCAGTGGGTAGCCCCTAAGTCGAGCGAGGCTTCTTCTTGCGCACGGTCTAATTTCTGGAGTCCGGCGAAGATCTCGGTGGTGGCAACGGAAATGAGAGCGGTGCCGTGCCCCAGCGTGATGGTCAGCAGGCTCAGCTTCATCCCTGCCGCCACGAAAACAATCAGCAGCGAAAGCCCGGTGATGATGCCCGGCAGAATGAGCGGTAACAGCACCAGTCGGCGGAACAGTGCCTTGCCCGGGAAAGAGGCCCGATCCAGCGCCAACGCCGCCGGCAGCCCAAAGGCCAGCGCCAACAGCATAGCGGCCAGCGCTACCAGCAGGCTGTTGCCGATCGCGCTCCACAGAGCGTCGTCGTCCATCAGAATGCGGTACCAGCGCAGCGTCCAGCCGCGAGGCGGAAAACCTCCGACGCTTTCACCATTGAACGAGTAAACGATCAAGACCAGGATCGGAAGATAGAGGAAGGCGAAGACCGCAATGGTCTGGAGCAGCAACCAGCGGGATGTGGGACGGTTCATCAAATCCTCGCGCCTTACGAAAAACTCAACTTCTTCTCGATGCTTTCCACCAGGAACAACAACGCCAGTACCAGCAACAGCAGCGATGCGGAGATCGCCGCTCCCAACGGCCAGTTGTACGCGGCGCCAAAAAGACTGACCACGACGTTCGAGATCATGATGCCACTAGGACCGCCGATCAGCAGGGGCGCCAGAAAATCTCCCAGGCTCAGCACAAATGCAAACGTGGCTCCGGCCAAAGCGCCCGGTAGAGACAGCGGAAAGATCACTGTCCAGAAGGTGCGCGCCGGCGCCGCTCCCAGGTCCTGCGCGGCTTCCACCAGGCTTCGCGGAATGTGTTCCATCGATGCGTAGATGGGCAGGAAAGTAAATGGCGTATAAATGTGCGTCAGCGTCAGCACCACGGCAAACGGGCTGTAGAGCAAGAACTCCGCGGGGTGCTGGATCACGCCCATGTATTGCAACAGGGTGTTCAGCACGCCGTCACTGCCCAGAATCGTTTTCCACGCATAAGCGCGAACCAGATAGCTGACCCAAAGAGGAATGATGACGAGCTGGTAAAGCAGTTCCTTCTTCCGCGAGCGAAACGACAGGTAGTACGCCAGAGGGAAACTCAGTAGCAGAGAGAGCACCGTGACCGACCCGGCAATCCGCATCGAGCGGAACAGAACGGCCGGATACATGGCATTGTCCAGCAACTGGCGGTAGTTCCCCAGGTTCCAGTGATGCACAATCGTTTGCTGCGAAACGCTCCAGAAGCTGTAGCACAAAAGGAACGCGTACGGCGCGAGCAGAAATACCGTGACCCAAACCAAAGGCGGGACGGCGACGGCACTCTTATACGCGCGCGAATACATGGCTCTCAGTCCCGGACAAGGATAGCGTCTTCCGGGCAAAACTCGAATTCGCCGTCGCTCTGAACGTTGCCGCGGCTGGCGATTCTCACTGAGATCATACGGCCGTCCGGGCATTCTGTTTCCAGCAGGTCCGTTGCGCCACCGAAGGTCTGGCTTCGAATCGTGGCGCGGAAGCGCACGGATTCCCGGTTGCCGGCCGCTCCCGCTTCGCACAGGCGGACACTTTCGGGCCGCAATGAAAATGTCGCTGGCCCGTCGGGGCCGATGCAACGCCACTTCAGATCGCCGCACTCGGCCACTCCGTTCGCAATGCGGCCGCGGAGTAAATTGGTCTGGCCGATGAAACGCGCGGTGTACGCCGTGGCCGGACGGCTGTAGATTTCGCGCGGCGTGTCGACTTGCTCGAGTTCTCCGGAGCGCAACAGCGCAATGCGATCGGAAAGGGCCATGGCCTCGTCCTGATCGTGGGTCACGAAAACGAACGAAATGCCGACTTCGCGCTGCAGGGATTTCAACTCGAACTGCATCTGGCGGCGCAGGTTGGCATCCAGCGCCGACAGCGGTTCGTCCAGCAGCAACAGTCTCGGCTGGTTGACCAGGGCGCGGGCGAGCGCAATCCGTTGCTGCTGGCCACCGCTCAACTGCGCGGGCGCCCTGCGCGCGAATTCGCTCATCTTCACCAGGGCTAGCGCGTGTTCCACCCGTTGGGGGATTTCCGTGCGGGCAACTTTTCGGACCCGCAGTCCATAGGCCACGTTTTCGAAGACCGACAGATGCGGAAAGAGCGCATAGTGCTGGAAAACTGTATTAACACGGCGACGGTGCGGTGGCAACTGATCCAGGCGCTCACCCTCCATGTAGATCTCTCCGCCATCGGGCTGCTCGAACCCGGCGATGAGCCGCAGCAGAGTGGTTTTCCCCGAGCCGCTCTCGCCCAGCACCGTCAGGAATTCGCCCTGCGCCACCGCGAGCGAAACGTCGCGCAAAACCGTCGTCGAGCCAAATCGTTTGGCGATCGAGCGAATGCCCAGAAGCGGTTCACCCTTCTCCGGAGTTTCCGGAGCAGCAGCGGTCTGGGCCGGGGGGATCACTGCGCGGCTTTGACCTCGTTCCAGATCTGGTTGTACTTGTCGCGGCGTGGAACGTTTTCCCAAAAATAGATCCGCTTCTGATAGTTGTCCAGGTCATCCAGGTGCAGGCTCTTCTTTTCTTCCGCGGTCATGAACTGAGCGGCCTGCGGGTTGGCGGGCAGATAGCCGGTCACATCCACCACCAGTTTCTGAGTCTTTGCCTCCACCAGGTACGCGAGAAACTGGTGCGCCAGTTCCTTGTGCTCGCTGGCCGACGTGATCATGAGATGGTCAATCCAGCCGGTGGTGTTTTCTTTGGGGATGGTCTCGCCGATCGGAAAATTGTGCTTGCGAAGCTGATTGGTCATGAGCGGCCAACCCATGGCCGCCTGCACCTCATGATTTTCGAACAGATTGGTCAGCTCGCCGCCGGTCGACCAGATCTTGCGAAGATTCGGCTTCAGCGCGATGAGCTTTGCTTCTACTTTTTCCAATTGCTCGTCGGTGAGATTGTAAAGCGCGTGGGGATCGGGCTGATCATAGCCCAGGACTTGCGCGGCCATGTAAACGGTGGAGAGATCGTCCCAGACGGAAACCTTGCCGCGCAGCTTCGAATCCCACAGCACGTTCCAGCTTTCGGGAGGTTGCGGGAAGGCCGTGGTGTCGTAGAGCAGGGGATTGGGTCCCCACTGGAAAGGAACACCGTAGACGTTGCCTCCCGCCTTGACCAGCGGCAGCGACGTCAGCCGCTCCATCAACTGGTTATACGCCGGAATCTTGGAAAGATCCAACGGAGCGGCCAGGCCCGTGGTTGCGATCATGGTGGCGATGTCACTTGAAGGCGAGATCACGTCGTAGTTGCTCGCGCTCCCGCCGCGCAGCTTCGCCACCAGTTCGTCGCTGGAACCCATGTAAGAAGCGCTGACCTTGCACTGGTACTTCTCTTCAAACGCGTGGACGAAAGATGGGTCTGCGTAGCCCTCCCAAACCAGCAGTCCGAGCGCGGGCGCCGGCTTGCGGCAGGAGATCAGCGCCAAGAGCAACAGGCAGACGAGCCCAACGCTTTTCATGACGTTCACGTCACGCCACCACGCCCTCACGCTCCCGGCTGCCGGTGAGAACGGCCTCCAGCGACGATTCGAGCACGTTCAATCCCTCTTCGAACTGTTCGTCGCTGATCACCAGCGGCATGAGAATGCGGATCACGTTGCTGTAGGAGCCCGCGGAAATCACAATCAGCCCGTGCTCATAACAGCAGCGTGTGATTTGCTTCGTTTCTTCCGCTGCCGGCTCCAAGGTTTCGCGCGAGCGCACGAGTTCCATGGCCTGCATCGCGCCCAGCCCGCGAACCTCGCCCACCTGCGGCCAGCGGCTTTGCCAGGCCCGTGCGCGAACAGCGAACCGTTCGCCAAGTTGCGTCGCGCGCTCCGGAAGTTTGTCGCGCTCCATGATTTCCAGCATCGCTAGGGCGGCCTCGCATGCCAGCGGATTGCCGCCGAAAGTGCCGCCGAGCGATCCGGGGCCGGTATGGTCCATGATGTCGGCGCGGCCTGTTACTGCGGCCAGCGGCAGTCCTCCGCCCAGGCTCTTGGCCGTCACCAGAAGATCCGGCGCGATGCCGAAATGTTCGCAGGCGAATAGCTTTCCGGTCCGTCCGAATCCGGTCTGCACTTCATCTGCGATGAACACGATGCCGTGGCGCCGGCAGATTTCGTGCACCGTGCTCGGGAATTCGGGCGGCGGTGTGACGAACCCGCCCTCGCCCAATACCGGCTCGGCGATCACCGCGGCCACCGACTCCGCCGCCACCACGCGCGCGAACGTGTCCTCCAGGTGATGCGCGCAATGCACTGCGCACGACGGATATTTCAGGCCGTACGAGCAGCGATAACAATAGGCGTACGGAATGCGGTACACGTCGCTGGCAAAGGGCTCGAACCCCGCTTTATAAGGATGCGTCTTGCTGGTGAGCGACATCGTTAACAGCGTTCGCCCGTGAAACGCGTCTTCAAAACAAATCACGGCAGACCGGCGCGTATAAGCGCGCGCGATTTTCACGGCGTTCTCCACAGCCTCGGCGCCGCTGTTCAACAGCAGCGTCTTCTTGGGGAAATCGCCGGGAGCGGCCGCATTCAGGCGTTCCGCCAGCCTTACGTAGCTTTCGTAAGGCGTTACCATGAAGCAGGTGTGCAGAAAGCGATCGATCTGCCGGCGCAGAGCGGCCACTACAACCGGCGCAGAATGCCCCGCGTTCAGGCAGCCGATGCCGCCGGCGAAATCGAGGAAGCGGTTGCCATCCACGTCTTCGATCACCGCCCCTTCCGCTTGCTCAACAAAAACCGGAGTAATCTGCGAGACGCCTCTCGGCACGGCATTCGCTCGGCGGCGCAGCCACTCCTGGGATCGTGGGCCCGGAATTGCGGTTCGTAAACGGATTGCGGACATATTTAATACCACCCGATGGGTTGCTCGTTCAGGTTGATGTGCACCTGCTTGGTTTCCAGATATTCTTCGATCCCCCACGGCCCAAGCTCGCGGCCGAAGCCGGATTGTTTGTATCCGCCCCAGGGCGCCTCTACGTAGGTCGGCTGCATGTGATTCACCCACACGATGCCGGCGCGCAGGGCCTTCACCACGCGAAATGCTTTGAAGATGTCGCGCGACCACACCGCGGCTGCCAAACCGTAAGGGGTGTCATTGGCGATCCGGATCGCCTCGGCTTCCTTCTGGAACGGAATCACCGCTGCCACAGGTCCGAAGATTTCTTCCCGCGCGATGCGAGCACTGTTGTCCACATCGCAGAAGATGGTCGGCTCGACATAGTAACCTTTCGCCATCCCCGCTGCACGGCCGCCTCCCGCCGCGAGCCTGGCTTCCTGCTTGCCTAACTCCTGATAAGAGCGCACGCGCTCGTACTGTTCCTTGCTCACCAGGGGGCCCATCTTGGTTTCGCGCTGTAGCGGCGCGCCCAGCTTGATGCGTTTCGCTTTTTCGGTCATGGCTTCCACGAAGCGCGGATAAATCGAACGCTCCACCAGGATGCGGCTGCCCGCCGAGCACACTTCTCCCTGGTTGATGAAGACGCCGAACAGAGCCCCGTCGATAGCCGCTTCGAAATCCGCGTCGGCAAAGAAGATGTTTGGCGATTTGCCGCCCAATTCCAAAGTGACGCGTTTGATGGATTCCGCCGCCGATTGCAAAATGAGCTTGCCCACCGCCGCGCTTCCGGTGAAGGCGATTTTGTTCACGTCCACATGCCGCACCAGGGGCGCTCCCGCTGTCTCGCCAAAACCGGTAACGATGTTGACCACGCCCGCAGGCAAACCCACGTCCGCAAACCAGCGGGCCACCTCAAGTGCGGTAAGAGGTGTCTGCTCGGCGGGCTTTAGCACGCAGGTGCAGCCCGCGGCCAGCGCCGGCCCGAGCTTCCAGGCTGCCATCAGCAGCGGATAATTCCAAGGGATGATCTGGCCCGCCACACCCACCGGTTCCTTGAGCGAAAGGCTCAGCGCATTATCGGGTACCGGGTTCACGTGGCCCATGACCTTGGTGGCGAGGCCGCCGTAATACTCAAAGCAGGTGGCTACATCGGCCATGTCGTACTCGGCTTCGACAATCGGCTTGCCGCTGTTGCGCGATTCCAGTTCCGCGAGAGCCGCCGATTCCTTGCGAATGCGCTCGGCGAGCCGCAGCAGAATCCGGCCGCGTTCCTGCGCCGTAGTCTGCGGCCAGGCTCCCGATTCGAACGCCGCGCGCGCCGCTTCCACGGCGCGATTCACGTCGCTCTCGTCGGCATCCGGAACCTCGGCGATGATTTCCTCGGTAGACGGATCAAAGACCGGGAACCACGCCCCGCGACGCGCCTCCACAAACTCGCCATTGATATACATTCGATAGCGATTCATTACAAAACCCCAGGCTCAGGAGATCGTATCATTGTTGCGGCCCATCGATCCCGGGTCACCCATGCGGGGGCGGCAGGTTGCGTGCAGTACTATGCGTCGCATACTATGTGAGGTGTGGATGATCGTTTCGTTTCGATGCGCTGAAACCGAGGCGCTGCACCAAGGCTTCAGCAGCCGGCGCTTCGGAAGCATCGAAACGTCTGCCCGCACCAGGCTTGCCCGTCTCCATGCGGCCACCAGCCTGAACGATCTGGCACAAATTCGCGGGAACCGGCTGGAAGCGCTGAAAGGAAAGCGGAGGGGACAGCATAGCATCAGGATCAACGACCAATGGCGCATCTGCTTCCGCTGGCGGGACGGCAACGCCTACGACGTCGAAATTGTTGACTACCGCTGAAAGGACACATATGCCTTCACCGAGGAAGAAGCTTCCACCCATTCACCCCGGAGAGATCCTGCTCGAAGACCTTCGCGATATGGAGGTCAGTCTCAACCAGCTTGCGCGTGATCTGCGCGTTCCTATGAACCGCATCAGCGCCATTGTCAACGGCAAGCGGTCGATTACCGCCGACACGGCCATGCGGCTGGCCCGTTATTTCGGAACTTCCCCTCAGTACTGGATGAACCTTCAGACGGCGTATGATCTTCAGGTCGCCGAACAGACGCTCGGCGCGCGGATCGAGCGCGATGTGCTGCCCCGCAGCGCCGCCTGATACCCCGTTCATCTCTTAACGCCCTCCCTCTTCCGCCTCGAATAGTACCGGAACAGAAACGTCGCCAGCCCCAAAAACAGACCACACCCCAGCACCATCTTCAGCTCGAAGATCCAGATGGAGTCGATCTGACGGGAGGGCACAAACGCCACGATGCCACCGAGCGTCGTCGTCACCAGCCCGCTCACCGCCGCAAACCAGATCCGCCGTTTGCCGAAGTAACCCGCGCCTCCCCGCACGGCCACGGCAAGCAACGAGGCGTAAAGGTAGAGAAACGAGAGCATCTGCAACACCACCGAGAGATCCAGCAGCGTCGTGTATGCCTCTTTGACTGTCGCCCCGATAAAGCTCATCGAGACAATAGCCGACGACAGCACGGCCAGGCCGGCCAGCGCCACGTGCGGAGTGGCATATCGCGGATGGATCTCACCGAAAATGCGCGGCAAGTACCGATCCAGGCCCGACACAAACAAAATGCGGGCCGAGCCGCTGATCCACGCGGAGGTTGATCCTGAGATCGCAAACATCATCACTAGCGCCAGCGGAGGCAATACCCAGGCCAGGCCGCTATGCGCCGTCATCTTGTCGACAGCCTGCAGCACTCCCTGAATCACCGTCATGTCTTTTGGCGGAACCGCCAGCAGCAGGCACAGAGTCGCGCCTACGTATAGTGTTCCAGAGAGCAGACCTCCCCAGACCACCGCTCGCGGCACGGTGCGTTCCGGATCGCGAATCTCGTCTCCCATTACGGGCCCGAGCTCCAGTCCCACCAGGCCAAAACAGATCACCCCGAATGCCGGCAGCAGTTGCCAGTCCACGTCGCTGAAACTGAAGCTCCCCGCGGGAATATGCACACCGTTTTGGAAAGCCGTGAACACGCCGAGCCCGATGAGCACGACGGCCGTTACAAATGTCCCCATGCCTCCGAGATTGTTCACCCACTTGCCCACGCCCATGCCGCGAATGTTCAAAATGACCGCCAGCCACAACACGCCCAGGCTGACCAGAAAAAAGAACAGCCGGTTTTCGGCGAGCGCGGCGGCCTGCTTGCCGCC
>Ga0187819_10000437_pt1 | contig 20726 bp, 22 predicted proteins | sample NC_wetland_sal_i_15_FD_132411 | JGI IMG/M metagenome (GOLD analysis project Ga0187819, IMG submission 132411) | Wetland sediment microbial communities from Neuse River Estuary, North Carolina, USA - SO4_4 | ecosystem: Environmental > Aquatic > Freshwater > Wetlands > Sediment | place: USA...
CGGCCGCCGCGTCAGTCCGAAGACCCGTCGTCGCTTGTCCAGTTGGCCTCGCCGCGAGCTCCACCGTCAACTAGAGTACAAAGCCGTGGACCGGGGAGTGCCGGTCTATTGGGTCAATCCCTTTCGCACGTCAGTGACCTGCCCGAGATGTGGGGATATCACACGACCCCGAAGCAGGGTGGGACCGACGTTCACGTGCGAACACCGCGGCTGGACCATGGACCGGCAACTGAATGCCGGACTGAACGTCGGAGGAACCGCTCTGCGAGAGATCGCCGAGCTCGGAGGTCTTCGACTTGACCTCGACGCCCTTTCCGATGATGCGATGAAGCCCCGCTACCCGTTTGAAGAGTCGGGCGGGCACGGGCGGAGCGAATGAAGAGGGAGGGATTCGGGGGACCCCTCGCCGAGAAGCGAGGAATCCCAATAAATCCCAAAGCCCTCAAGGTCCGTACGGCCTCCGCCCGGTCGGGCGTCCCCCGGGGTCACGAGGGGGTGGGAGCGGCGCGGTTCGGAACCACCAATGCCAACGCGGGGAGGGTGACGATGGCCAGGACCCCGAAGGCGATCCAGCTCCAGGTGTATCCGCTCAACAGCACGGCGAGGGCGAACAAGAGCGCCGCGACGCCTTGGAACACGGTCTGACTGGTCTCCAGGAAACCGATCGCGACGGCCGTGCCGCCACCTTGCACCTCCGGGATATGCGACGGCATCTCGAAAAAGATGGGGAGGGTCGCCCCCGCCAGGAAGCCCAGGCCCACGAAATCCGCCACCAGCTCGGTGGCGTCAAGAAATGGGATCGCCGCGCCCAGGACCCCGAACACGACAACGACCAACCCGCCCACCACCCGTCGGTCCGTGCCCCGCTCGCTGGCCCAGGTTCCGAACAGGCTACCGGGAATCGTGGAGGCCAGCGAGGCCGCGCCGAGGAGCCCGGCAAGGGAGATTCCCCATCCCGGATGCACCGCGTGGAGGAACGTGGAAATGTAGTCGAGGCCGACGGCGATTGCCATCGAGATCCCAGCGAAACCCAGCGAGATCCCCCAGACCGACCGCGAGCGGAGAACTCGTTTCGCCGTCGTGAGCCGGGCAAGCGGTCGCTGAGGGGCGTCGGGATGGTGGAGAGCGGGGAGGGCGAGCGCGCAGACGACGGCCACCGCGACCGACAGAGAGGCGGCGACGCCAAACACGAGTGCCCACCCATACGTGGGGCCCCAGAGGGATCCCAGGACGAACCCAAGCGCTCCCCCGAAGCCGAGACCAGTACTCACGAAGAGTCCGAGCACGAGCGAGCGGAACCGCACGGGGAGGAGTTCGGCCTGGAACGCGAGCGACGGGGCGAAGAACAGACCTCCCCCGGCGCCGGCCGCAATGCGCAGCGCCGCGAGTTCCGAGGCGGAAGTGGCGACGATGGAGACGAGACCGGCGATGCCCATTAGGAGCAATCCCAGCACGAGGGTGGTCCGGTGTCCCCACCGGAGCACCGCGAGGCCCGACGGCAGCGACGTCGCAGCGTAGCCGATGGGGAAACCGGCCACGACGAGCCCCAGCTGCGCGACCCCGACGTGGAAGGAGACCCCGATGAGAGGGAGGAGGATCTCGGCCGTCGTCCACATGATCTCGAGGGCGAACACCCCGGCGAACAGCGCCACGATGGCCGGCAGGCGGACGCCAGATGGTGGAGGCGGGGGTTGTACCGGGGAGTCCATGGATATCCTCGCGACCGACTCTGTGCCGGTACAAGCCAGGTGCGGCCGGGGCGGGAAGCGACCCCCGATGAAGTCACGCGAGGATGCCGAATCGGTCGAGCTTAGCTACCAGGCCCCGCACGAAAGCCTCCGCGTCGACCTCCTCCCCATGCTTACGGAAGTACCGGGCAAGGGCGTCGATTCCCCGGTGGAGCGCGAGGGAAGCTTCCTCCAAACGCCTCCACGGAGAGTACCCAAGGCGATCAACGCGAGCGCCGGCTGCGAGGTCGATGATCCAGGGATGATCGCGCACGACGAGGATGTTGAATGGGCTCAGGTCCGAGTGCACGATACCTGCATCGGCGAGCCGCTCGATTTCCTGGAGGGTCTCGGCCGCGAGCTGGGCCGGATGTGAGGGAACGATCTCTTGCAGGCGAGGGGCGGGCCTCTCCAACGTTCCGAGGTACTCCATGGAGAGCATGTTCTCCACTCGCCGACCCGGTTCCGGCACGTGCACCCGATTTCGCCATGCGTAGACCAGAAGCTCGTACTCCCGCGACGCCAGCTGGCCCATCGTCTCGAGCTTGATGGGCCGCCCTCCGCGATGGCTCGACCGGTAGAGCCGGTAGGACTTCACCGCGAGGCGGCGCCGACCATCGAGGCAGAGGTAGACATCGGCCTCCTTCCCGGAACCGATTCGTTGTAGGACCTCCGTGGCGAGGCCCGCGTCGAGGATGGCGTCCGCTACGTCGCGGTAGCCGGGCTCGTGGAAGTCCACGTTACCGGTCTCGATCCGCCAGCGCACGCTTCTGTCCAGATAGGGCTCGTTCGGCATTCGATTGCTCGGTCCGAGACCGGAAGAATCGATGGCCCCCGGAGAGCCGATCGGCGAGCGAGAACAAGGACCCGGCGCGACGAAGTCCGGCTAGGCGGTTCTCGGGGCCGTGCGGAACACTCCGAGCGTCATACCACCGAGAACCTCCTGGCCAAGGGCCAACCTCCTCATCGCAGCCGGCCTATCTAACACCGATGGGGCTGCGGCGAACGGTTCCCCCGCCTCAACCCTCCGGCCAACAGAACCATCAACCACCTCTGAGTGAGGGTGGGGGAGCAGGCCCGCCTGGCTCGGCCAACCATGGAAGCCCCTACCGACGGACGCATCCGACAGCCCTCCTGGGGACGCCTCGGTCTCGAGGTCGTCACCGACCTGGTCGGCTGGGTCGCGGTGTTCGCAATCCTCCAAGCGGTCGGCACGACGGCGCTCCAGAAACTCACCGGACCCACCCTGATCTGGGAACTCCTCTTCGTGCTGATCCTGTTCTTTGCCGTCACCCTCGTCGTGCGAGTGGTCTTCATCCTGCTCGCCCGGCGAGCCACTCGCTGACCGTCCTGTCAGAACAGACCCCAAGCGATTACCTCGGTGGCGCCGAGCAAATTTACGATATCGATACTCAATCGATATCAGGCCCAGCGGCGTTAAGTACGCCGGGCTGGTCGGCTGACCGTGGTTCGCAGGAGTCGGGACCGGACCCCACGTTGGCAGCGGGGCTTTCTGGGGCACTACGCCCTCACCGTACTCGACCGCACCCCCATCTACGCTCACCAACTCGCCACCCAGATTGCCAGCCGGAGCCACGGGCTCTGGAGTCCGAGTCCGGGAGCCATCTATCCTGCCTTCCGGTCGCTCGAGGCTCGCGGGTTGGTCCGCACCGAACGCCGGGGCGGTCGACGATTATACTTCATCACCGCCACGGGCCGGCGGCATCTCTCGGAGATCCGGGCCGCTCGGGCGCAGTGGGCGGAGCGGTTCGGCGGTTCGTGGCGGCTCATGTGGGACATGATGGAACCGGAACAACGGGTCGAGAGCGCCCTCCGGCGGGTGCGTCAGGCGGTGGCGATGGGAGCAGCCCTCGTCGGGGGCGAGGAAGAAGAGCTGACGGCCGCTGAACGTGCGTATCTTCGCCGGACCATCCTGGTCGAACTCGAGCGCGCGGTCGAGCAGATGCGCGTGGCGAAAGCGCCGCGGCGGTCCTCGGTACATGGAGGCCCTCGGTGATCGGTGCCCACGACTCGGATGCGATCTGGGCGCACGACCTGACGAAAGTCTACGGCAAGCTCACGGCCGTTGATCATGTCGACATGGAAGTGCCGGCGGGCGGGGTGTTTGGCCTGTTGGGCCCGAACGGCGCGGGCAAGACGACGATCATCAAGCTCCTCACCGGGTTAAGCGATTTGTCTGCCGGCGAAGCGATGGTCGCGGGATTCGACGTGCGCCGCCAACCGATGGAGGTCAAGGCGCGAATCGGATGGGTGGCGGCCGAGGTGATCCTCGACGACGATTTCACCGGGATGGAGAACCTCTGGCTTCAGGCGAAGTTTCAGCGCCTCAAGGACTGGCGGCCCCGTGCCAACGACCTGCTTCGCTACTTCGACCTGACGGACCGCCAAAAGGACAAGGTGGGCACCTACTCCACAGGGATGCGGAAGAAACTCGAGATCGCGCTCGCGCTCCTCCACCAGCCGTCGGTCATCTTCATGGACGAGCCCACGATCGGACTCGACCCCGGCACGCGCCGTATGCTCTGGGAGCTCATCACCGGCGTCAACAAGGAGTTCGGGATCACGGTCCTTCTTACGAGCCACTATATCGAAGAGGCCGACGCGCTCTGTGACCAAATCGCGATCATCGACCACGGGAAGTTCGTCGCGACCGGCACGCCGTCCGCTCTCAAATCTCGGGTGAAAGGCGATTTCATCGAACTCGAGACCAGTGAGAATGTAACGGAGGCGACGCTTCGGGCGGTCCCCGGGGTGACCGAGGTCCGGACCCAGGGGAAGACCTGGATCCTGCGCGCCACATCGGCCGAGGAGGTGCTGCCGAACCTCCTCGCCCACGTCGCTACGCACGACATCCGCCGGATCAACGTCGAGAGACCGAGCCTCGAGACGGTTTTCTTGGACCTGACCGGACGGAAGATCGAAGAGGACACCAACGAGGTCCACGATTATCGGAAGTTCTACGCCACCGTCCGGAGAGCCCGGCAATGAGCAGCGAAACAAAGTTTGCGACGATAACGAAGCCGTCCGAAGCACCGACCGGTCCCATCTTCGGCCAAGGGAGTCAGTTCGAGGGGCTCTACGCGCGAGAGCTGCTCCGTACGTTCCGGAACCCCTGGGTGCTCGTGATCACGATCGTGCAGCCGTTCATGTGGCTCCTGTTCTTCGGGAGCAGCTTCGCCAACGTTCCGCTGAGCGCGCTCGACGCACTCCTCCACACCCACATCCAGAGCTACCTCCAGTTCCTGTTGCCCGGTGTTCTCTCGACCTCGATGCTCACGATAGGCATGTTCGGCTCGATGAGCACGATCCAGGACAAGCGATTCGGTTACATGAAGCGGATATTGCTCACACCGACCCGCCGGGCGACGGTCTACCTGGCCAAGGCGCTGGGCTCCGCCACCCGGGGAATTGTACAGATCCCGGTCATGGTGGCGGCCGCCCTGCTCTTCGGGGTCCGGTTCAACGGGGATCCGTTCCTGTGGGGGGCTTGGATTCTCGGCTTGGTCCTCCTCGGGTTCGGCTTCTCCTGCATGTTCCTCGCCGTAACCGCCTCCAGCTCCGACTGGCAGACGCCGGGGGTCATCTCGAACTTCATCACGATGCCGCTGATGTTCGCGAGCAGTTCGTTGTTCCCGGCGACCAACTTTCCGTCTTGGATGCAGGTCATCGCGAACTGGAACCCGGTCACCTACTCGGCGCTCTTCGGTCGGGACATCCTCATCTCCGGCATTGCCCACTGGAACTACCTGGGCTACCTGGCGATCTTCGCGGTGCTCATGGGCGTCATCGGCACGCTGGTCGCCTCCAAGTACCTGAAGGCCGAGTAATCCTCCGCCTCCCCCGACGGTTCAAATCGTCCCCCCGTCTGGACCGGGCCGCCATGTCCGGGATCTACTCCGAACTGGCCGAGTACTACGACGTGGTGTACTCGTTCAAGGACTATCGACAGGAGACGGCACGCGTCGTAAAGCTCGCGCGCCGGTACGGCCGGTCCGGCGGCCGGGAATGGCTCGACGTGGCGTGTGGCACGGGGCACCATCTGCAGTACCTCTCGCGCCGCTACCGGTGCACGGGAGTGGACCTCAGCCCCACGATGCTCCGGGTCGCCCGGCGTCGGGCGCCGGGGGTCCGGCTGATTCGGGCAGACATGCGACGATTCCGGCTCGACCAGGAATACGATGTCATCTCGTGCCTGTTCAGCGCGATCGGGTACGTCCGGACCCTCGGAGGACTCCGACAGGCGATCGCCAACTTCGCGCGTCACCTGAAGCCGGGCGGCGTTCTCGTCATCGAGCCCTGGTTGACTCCCCAGGCGTATCGACCGGGGACCGCGCACCTCCAGGTCGGGCGGGCCGGCGAAGTGAAGGTGGCTCGGGCCAACACCTCCGAGCGACGCGGCCAACTCTCGGTACTGCGGATGCATTACTTGATCGCCGAACCCGGTCGTCCGGTTCGCTACGCCGTGGACGTCCACTCGATGGGGTTGTTCACGCACAACGAAACGCTTCGGATCCTGCGAGAGTCCGGGCTCCGGGCGCGGTTCCTGCGCAAGGGTTTGATGCGAGGCCGTGGCCTATTCGTGGCGGTCAAGCCGACGACTCCCACCCCTCGACGACCGCTGCGCCGCGCACGGAAGTGAGCGCACGGGCCCGAGCGCCGGGATTCTAGCGCAACCAAGCGGTTAAGTGGGCGGGTTCGGGATGCCCGTCGCATGGGCCTTCTCGAGCTGTTCGTCGCGGCCCTGATCGCGGGCATCTCGATCGTTAACTCGGTCGTGGCGCTCGGAGCCTGGTCGCGAGCCCGAGATCCTCGGTTGCTCCTGGTGGCGGGCGCCAACGTCAGCCTGCTGCTCGTCGGCCTCCTTTGGGCCTGGGGGCAGCTTCCGGGAGGACCTTCCGAGTTCGACAACCCCTCCTGGCCGGTACTGATCCTCGTACTGGTGGTCGCGCTTTTCTTGTTGGGCACGGCCCTGCTTCCCCGCCGAACGTGAGCGATGGAGGACGACCTCCTCGCGCTCGAAACCCGTCGCCGAATCTACACGGTGGTCGTCCGGTCACCGGGGCTCGGTAGTCGCGAGATTCAGCGGCAGACGGGGATGGCGTGGGGGGAGACCACGTACCATCTGGACCGCCTCGTCACGGCCGGCCTGGTTCATCGGGAACAGGGCGGTCATCAGGACTACTATTTCGCCGCCACCGTTCCGCTAGGGGACCGGACGCTCCTGCGGCTCGCCCGTTCGGAGGCCTCGCGGCGAGTACTCGGCGCGCTGTTGACCGGCTCCGACGTGACCGTCCCGGAGCTCCAGGAACGCACCGGGCTGAGTCCGGGCCGGCTGTCGATCCACTTGCGCCGTTTCCTGGAGACGGGTCTCGTCCAATCGGGACGCCGGGAACGGTTTCGTACATTCAGCATCGTGGACCGGGACCGGGTGATCCGGCTCCTCGTGGCCTATCGATCCGGCTTCGCAGACGGCTGGGTCGACCGTCTCCTCGAGACCTGGTCGGAGGTCTTCCGTCCGTGAAGGTTTCGGGATTGGACCATCGATTTTCGCCCCCGCACCAAAAACGAGGTGATGCGTCCCCTCCGTGGACACTCCCGATGAGGAGCGTACCCCTCCCCCGCGGAACTCCGCGCGTCCGTCTCTCCCGGACGCTCCCGCGGGTGGGCACGCTCCTCGTCCTGCTCGCCGTGGCGGCCCTCGTGGCCGTGACGCCCGCCCGGGCCGCGTACTCCGACTACGGACCGTATTCCTGGAGCAACGGAACCGTCCTCTGCGTGTTCAATGACACCCAACCCTCGGTCACCGTATCGGCGACGGACCTGAACGGAACCGGCATGGGCGCCGGCCTCGACCAGATCACCGAGCTCTCGCCGACGGGAACGACCGTCGCGAACGCGGTCATGAGTTCCGTCGCGTGGAACCCGACGGACGACAGTACGGCGACGGCGTTCGTGATGAACTACTCCGAGTCCGTCCCCGTGATGAGCCCCGGCACGTCGTCCCACGTGGTCGGCACCGTCCAGGTCGCTGTGAACTTCGCCCTCAACCGAAACCCGACCGGCGCGGCTCAGGCCGACCAGGTCGCGTTCGAGCTCTCGATCCAGGGATGGCCGTGGCAGAGCACGCAGGATACGCTCGCGCTCGTCGTGCCGATCTGGTCCGCGTTCGCCATGACCGAGCACGTCGTCGTGGGTTCCCTCACGAGTCCTCGTGTCGAGAGCGTCCGGACGGCCAACGGTCAATCGTTGGAGTACTTCGAAGCCGGTGCCTCGGCGAACGCGACGGGGGGTTCTTCGGTCGCGGTCTCGGCCCAGACAACGATTACCTCCGGTATTGCGACGACGACCCTCACTCTCGGGCCGGGGGCCGGAGGGGCCTCCGCCCTCACCTACCAGGCTACGCTAGGGATCACCCCGAGCACCCGGGTGCTCGGCCTTCCGTTGTATGTCTACGCCGCCGTCGCGGGCGGAGCGGGACTGGTCGCCCTCGTCGTGGGCGTCGGCACGCGCCGCCTCCGCCGCCAACCTTCGGATTTGACCTATGTGGAGGAACCAGAATGAGTGGTGTCGAAGAGTCGGTCTCGTCGAGCCCCCGAACCCAGCGCGTGGTCTCGCTCCCGTGCGGGCATCAACTCCACGTGAGCCTCGACGCCTCCCTCCTCGCCGTCTCGGGACCGGTGCTGGACCATCAGTCGACCTGTCGACCCGAGCGACCGCCGACCTTCGCCGCGTGGTTTAGCGTTGTGCCGCTCTGCAAGGGACAATCCGATGCCCTCGCCGCGCGCCCTCCGATGCCGGAGAATCTCGTCGCGTAATTACCAAGGCGACCCCGGACGAGGGGACGCGGGGGTCGCACCCCGCGTGCCTCTCGCCCAGGGTCGTCGGAATCGGTTTTCCTACCGGACCCGGATCCGGAGTTCCTTCGCCGGCTCGAGCTTGGGGACCGAGACGGTCAAGATGCCGTTCTCAAGCAGAGCCTCGGTCTTGTCGGGCAGGATCGGCGCGGGGAATCGCATCCGGCGGTGGTAGCTGGCCTCCGTCCGTTCCCGGTAGAGGTAGCTCTTGGTCACTGCCTCCTTGACCGGTGGCTCCACCTCGGCCTTGACGTCCAGGGTCTGTCCCCAGAAGCGGATCTCAATCTTGTCCTTGGGGACGCCCGGCAGGCTCGTCTTGACCAAGTAAGCGGTCGGGGTTTCCTCGATGTCGATTGGCGGAGTGATCCCCTCTTCCCAGCGGGTCGGGATCGTTCGGGGAAGCGACGTGCGCATCAGGTTCCGGAGCCGGTTCTCGAACAGCTCCATGTCCAACCCGACCTCACGGATGTCTTGGCGGAAACGCTCCAGGACGTTCTCGCCTGCCTCCTCTAGCTGGGCTACGTTCAACGGTTCCTCTATGGTCTTCACGTGGCGCTCGCTGCTCATTGCCATGTCCATTTCCCCCTGGGGGACAACATCGGCTCGGAGTGTGAAAATTGGTACGTCGAGCCCGGTTTACGAGAGGACTTCTAATCATCCGGGATATCTAGAATGTCCCGGTCTATTCCCGAATCGACCCGTGTGCCCTGGGCCAAAGGGCCGGACGGGTCGTTGCTCCGTAGCCCCTCGACACGTCCGGATGTCCAGAGCCGGTGGACGGGCTACCCTCTGACGGACCAAAGGACGCTATCGAGAATGATGCCTCACCCCTCGATGTTCAAGGGACGACTGAGGCGGCACGGTATCAAGGCACGGAGCTCGCAACGACGCGAATTCTGGTCGCCGTCGGCGGGACCGCCATCCAACGAGCTCACGGCGCCGGCACGAGCTCTTCTGACTTGATGCTGTCACCTCGCGGGCGTACTGCTCCGTGGACGCGAAGCCTACCGGGAACTCCCGAGCATCTCCGTCTTGGGGAGGTCCTCGCTGCGGAAGTAAATAGACGGACCACTCCTTCTTCACCGGCGGAACCGATGGCGGCGGGGACCGGATCCAGGCCCATGTTCATTGGCCGGGCGGAGACGGTGGAGGCCCTGCATCGTCGCTTGGAAGAGGCACGGGCGGGCACGGGCGGGGTCACCCTCCTCGTGGGGGACACGGGGGTCGGAAAGTCGACCCTAGTCGCTGAGCTCGTCCGGGACATCCGGGCCCGCGGGATTCGCATGTTGATCGGCCGGGCCCTCGCGCTCGATGACCCGCCTCCGTTCTCGCTCATCCAGTCCGCCTTCGACAGCATGCGCGACGATCCGGCCCTTAGGTCCGACAAAGCTCCCCCGCTCGACGGCGACCAGGCCGTCCCCGACTTCGCCCCCCTCCTTGCGGAGGCCGCCTTTCCTGCCAGGGTCGGCATCGAACAGCGGCTCCTCAAAGCCCTTGACGAGACCGAAGAGCGGGGCAAGAAGTCGCGGGAACGGGTCCTGACAGGGATCGCCGATAAGTTCCTCGAGTTCGCTCAGGGGGGCCCCACGGTCCTCATCCTCGACGAGCTCCATCGCGCGGACGAGTCGTCGCTGACCGCCATAGAGTTCCTCGCAAACCAGATCCAGAACCGGCCCCTCTGGATCCTGGCGACCAGCCGTCCATTCGCTTCCCTCTCGGGACCGGGGCGAGTACGACTCGAGGGCTTTGAGCGCGCGACCCACGCTCAACAGATCGTCCTGCACCCGCTCACGTCGGGAGAGGTCGCCGGCTTCCTACGAATGAATGACCCGTCCCGGGAAGTCTCCCCCGAGGAGGTCGCGCGGCGCTTCGCCGAGACCGGTGGGAATCCCCTCCTCCTCCAGCAGCTGGACCGTCGGGCCCGTCCCGGCAGCAAGGTTCGGGGCCCTGCGGCGGCGGGTTCTCCCCCCCTCGACAGGGAAGCGCAGCGTACGCTCGACGTCGCCGCGGTGCTCGGGCCAGAGTTCACCTTTGGCCTTCTCCTGGGTGTGAGCGGCGAGAACGAGGAGCGCCTCACGAAGGTTGTCAACCGTCTCGTCGGTCAGGGGTTCCTTCTGGAGCGCACCGACGAACTCCTCGAGTTTCCACAGGATCGGCTCCGGGAGGAGGTGTACGGTCACATCAGCGAGAGCCGCCGCCGCCTCCTCCATCAGCGCGCGGGTGAGACTCGGGAGGCGATGGGGAGAGGGGACCTGAACCGGGTGTTCGGTCTCGCACGCGACTTCTATCTCGGCCAAGTGGACCGGAAATCGATCGAGTACGACCGCACCGCCGCCGAGATTGCCGAGGGCGCCTCGGCGCCAGACGTCGCCCGCGACTTTCTCGCCCGCGCCCTCGAGAGCCAACGGGACCTGGACCCGGGGGACCGCAAGGGAGAGTCGGAGCTCGTCCTCGAGCTCGCGCGCGTAACCTACCAGCTTGGTCGTCTGGAGGAGGCGGAAGGAATCCTTCGCGATTTCCTCGACGGAGGAAAAGACGACCCGCGCATCTCGCCGCCCGTGCGCGCCACCCTCGAGATCTACCTCGCGCAGGTCCTGACCGCCCGGGGAGACCTGCGCGTCGCGAGCGAGCTCGCGGAGAACGTCCTTTCCTCCCCGAAGCTCGAAGACCAGTTGCTCCTTCGCATCGGAGCCCACGCCCACCTCGGCCTGGCGCTCTACTACGAAGGGCGCTATCCGGAGGCTCTCGCGCATCAAATGGAAGTAATCCGGCTCGCGCGGGAGGCCGGGAACGAGCGGGCACTTGCGCACGCCCAGTTGTGGCGAGCGGGCTGCCTTGCGATGATGGGCCAGTCGGAACAGGCGCTCGTGGAGGCACGCCAGGTCGCGGTCGCGCTCGACCGGTTGGGATCTGTCGGGGAGTCCGCCCAAGGCCACCTGTTCCTGGGGAACATGCTGGCCGACAACAAATCCACCCCTCAGATCCGGCAGGAGGCGATTGCCGAGTTAGGGAAGGCGATTCGGCTGGGCGCGAAGGCGCAGGACCCCCGCCGCGTCGGCTGGGCGTTCTACCACACCGCGGAGCTCTTGCGCGAAGAGCGGCGGTTCAAGGAAGCAACCGAAAACGCTCAGCAGGCGTACAATACCCTCTCTCGGATCGGAGACCGGGTCGGCCAGGCCGTTTCGATGAAGGTTCGGGGACAGGTCGCGATGGACCGGGGCGCATACGACCTCGCAGAGGCCGACCTCGGCGAGGCGCACCGACTGCTCCAGGGACGGAATAGTACGCTGAATGAGATCGACGTGGTACTTCGGCTCGCCCAGCTTTCCTCTGCTCGCGGGGAGCGCGCGAGCGCCGGACGGTACGTCGGCGAGCTCGAGCGACTGAAGTTGCCCGCTCTCCGGCCCGACCTAGCGGCCGAATTCGAGCAGCTCAAGACCAAGCTCGCCGGGAACGAGGGTGGCCGCACCGCCGGCTGAACCCCCCTCGGTCGACTTTGAAGGGCAGCCCATCGCGCCCTGGGTGGAGTGTGGCGAAGCCCGCTCTTGGAAACCGGCCCAAATGGTCGGAGGCAGGGACTCTCGTCCCACGACGAGCCCGTTTCGGACAGAATGCGAAAGTTTTTGGTTTGAAGGCGATTTGCAACCGCCATGCCCCTCTACATGGACGTTCACCACAAGGTGAAGGGTGCCACCGCCGAGGCCGTCGCACAAGCCCACGCCAAGGATCTCGAAGTACAAGGCAAGCATGGCGTGAATTTCCGAAGCTACTGGGTCGATGAGAAGAACGAGACGGTCTTTTGCCTAGTCGAGGCGCCGAGCCCCGAGGCGGCGAATCGGGTGCACAAGGAGGCTCACGGCCTCCTCGCCGACGAGGCCCACGAGGTCACTCAGGGCTGAGCCCGTCCTCTCCGCCCTCGTTCAACTAGCGAGGCCCAGTCTCGCTCGCCTGGCGCTAGGACCTCAAGCGCGAAGGTTTGCCTCATCTTGGAGGCCCCGGAGGCGCGACAATCTCGCCTGACGCCGCTGCGTTTCCCCAGAGTTACGTATTAATCCCGGGAGAAAGTCCCGGCTTCCGTGCCGCGGTCGATAGAGTTCCCGGCAAGCCAGCTGGCCGAACGACTGGGAAAGGTTCCCATTCTGGCGAGCCTTTCCCAGCGCCAGTTGAAGGCCCTCGCGAAGTGGGTGAAGGTCCTCGCCTACGCAGAAGGCGAAACGATGGTCAAGCGCGGCGAAGGGGGGATTGCGATGTACTTGATTCTCGAGGGGTCGGCGGAGGTCCGGCGCGGCAGTCGCCGGCTTGCGACCCTTGGAGCGGGCCAGTTCTTTGGCGAGATGACCCTCTTCGACGATCAACCACGGTCCGCGGACGTCGTGGCGCTTCGTCCCTCGAAATGCGCCGTCCTTTCCAGATGGGAGTTTTGGGGGTTCGCCCTATCTCAGCCGACCCTCCTCCGAGGTATGCTCGAGGAGATGACGAGTCGTCTCCGCGAAACCGAGCGTGCGCTCTCGGAGTAATCGACACCGTTCGCCCGGTGACTGCGTCGCTCAAAACGACCCCATTTTGCCCGGTGTCCGAGGGGGGAACTACTGAATTCTTCATATCCCCCACTCGACCGTAATCGAGAAAGCGGGATTGCACGAGTACCCAATAGCAGGATAGCGCGACTTCCTGATAGCGGGCTCACACAAGTATCCGCGGGCGGTACCCTTCCCAGACGACGGATAACTACCCGATCCCTTGTGCAATTCTTGCTGGTACACCAATCAAGATTGATGCCGCTATTGTTAATGGAACGACTGGCGTAAAACGGATTTTACCGACCCGGTAAATACTCTGCGATCAACCCACTTAGGGGGATTGACTATGAGCAATGCGGCTCCATCAATTGCCGTCACGGCATCCAACGTGAAGGCCGGAATTGAATACCGACGGCGATTCTACCGCGGACTTACTTTCATACTCGTGCTAGTCGCACTTGCCGTGGTAATTTCGGTGGTCTTTCCCCTCCTGAGCGGGCATGTGCCCAACTGGTCGACGGTGGTCTCGTCTTGGATATGGGTCCCTGAAGTGCTCATTGTCATCGCAGTAATCGGGGTTATCGTGTGGATGAGTCGGACGCTCCGGGGAGGGTCCGAGACACCAAACCAGTACTGGCACTCTCGTCGTTACTACCGCCGACACGAGATGGAAGGCTCGTCCGGTCCGGACTCGGCGGTTGAGATCGCCCGCCAGCGATTCGCACGGGGAGAGATCACGGAAGACCAACTCGACCAGATTCTCGGACACCTTCGTAGGGAATCCGGGCCCCGCCCTCCTTATTGAAGGTACAGCGCAGCCCCGCTCGCTTCAAGCCGACCGAGCCGGTTCTCGTCGAGGAGGTGGGACACCTTCTCCCTTGACATTCAGATTCAAAGCGCTGTTGGCTGGCGGAGGCGTGAGGCAAGGAGGACGAGGAGGCCAACAATCCAGATTGCGACGCGGGCAGGTTCCGTGTAAAGATACACCTGTCCGAATATCGGGGCGGCACTGAGGAAGAAAATTCCAGAGACGACCCAACGGTTGAGTGCATCCCGGCGGAGGCGCCGCCGGGTGTCGGCGTCGAGACCCGTACGGGGAATCGTAGCGACGTACCATGCGAACACTCCAAGCACGCCAACCATCACCCCGATATCGATCGCGAAGACCTGATTCGCCGTCGCGAGGAAGGCGGCGGTTTCATTGGACCTCACTATAAGGTCGAAGAGGAACGGCTCGATTGAGACTGTGAACAGGAGAACGACGTTCAAGCTGACGGACCAGCGACTTTCGAAGTTCAGCATCGACCTGAGGTGGGTGAAGGCGAGCCAGACGAGGATCAGGACCAGGAAACTGAAGCCGAAGGTTGCGAGTGCGAGGTAGAGGCCCCCAGAGGTGGTCGGAGGACTTCCGACCAAAGCGAGCGCCCCGACTGAGAGGGCGAGGCCGAATACGATCTCCGAGAGCACTTCCATAGGGGAGCGGGGTCGGGGCCCTGGTGGTGGGGTCTTGGTTCCAGGAGCGTCGGGGGCGGCCAAGGTACGGCTGAGGCGACGTGAGCGGGACTAAGAAGCCATCGTGCCGAATGGTGTCGGAGGGGGTTTTTGATCCCCCGGTGGGTTCAAATCTTACGAAAAGCGTTCCTCACCGGGATCCGGCCTCCGTCAACCTTGAGCCGCCGCCTTACCCTTCTAGGACGCGGCAAGACTCCGCCCGGCACACCAGGGAGTCCCGTCCGTCGATCGTAGTTTCTCCGATTTGCAAACCAACACGTCTATCTGGCGGCGAGCGCTGGGCGGTCGAAGCCCTCCCTTGGTTCTCTCATGTCGACTGTCGTGATCACCGGGGCGACGGGTGCGGTGGGGGGAGCTGCCGCAAATTCGCTGATCCAGGGAGGCCATCAAGTTGTCCTCCTGTCGCGGAACGCGAACCGTTTGACTCAGGCAGCTCAAGCCCTCATGAAGTCGCGGGCGGGCTCGTCCGTGGAAACGGTCGTCTGTGACCTATCCTCACCGGGATCGGTGCGGGCCGCCGCAACCGAGCTCCAGGGACGGTTTCCGCGAGTTGATGCACTTGTCCATTCGGCCGCCGTTTTCGTCCCAGAACGGAAACTCACTTCAGAGGGTTTCGAGACTATGTTCGCGACAAACCACTTGGGCCCCTTCTTGCTCACGAGCTTGCTCCTCGACCGACTTAGAGGGTCCGCGCCATCGCGCGTGCTCACGGTCTCGGCTCCCTCCACTACCGAGTTGGACTTCGAGGACCTTCAGGCGGGGAAAAAGTGGAGTGCGTTAACCCAATTCGGCCGAACCAAGATGGCTAATCTCCTATTCGCGTATGGCCTGGCGCGACGGCTGTCTACGGTCCAGGTTACCTCGAACATCCTATTCCCCGGCCTGGTGAAGTCGGGATTGATGAAGGATGCAAATGCCGCCGTTCGCGGGCTCTCGGGGCTCATGTCCAAGTCTCCCGAAGCGGCGGGAAACGCGCTAGCGTGGCTAGCGGTAGATCCTTCCTTGGGATCGACTACAGGGCAGTTTTACAAGCTCTCGAAGCTCGACAGCAGCAATGAATATTCCCGCAACCCATCCAATCAGGATCGATTGTGGGCGGCGAGCGCGCGGCTCACAGGCCTCGAACGCAACGACTAGATTCGGGCCGAACCGCGTAAGCCGCGACCTCAATGTTCTACCGGCCTTGCGATGAAGTCACCCAGGGCGCCCCGCTCCCAGACATCGTCCGCAGCTCCATCGCAAGTGTCGTGTCGCGCGTGACTAGGGTTCGAATCCATTTTGTCGGAGGGGGACATTCCTGAATTCTTCATATCCCCAACTTGACCATCATCAGGGCAGCGGGATTGCGCAACTACGTGAAAGCGAGATGAGGTCACTCTCGCATCCGGGAGGCCTCAGGAGCGGGGGTGCACCTTGTGCACCCCGGCGGCTGGGTGCATGAGGTGCACCTAGCCGCTCTTCCGGTGGGGGATCGGGGCCAGGCGCTGCACGATTCTTCCGATTCTATACCTTGCTCTTGGGCGACCCACCTTCCTGATCGAGGGGCCCCCCGTTATACAGCCCCCTCGTAAGAAAACGGTGCGAGCGGACGACTTCGGGCCCTCTTGTCACAAAACGAGCCCGTTCTGGACGTTTTCGAGCCCGCTTTCAGCGCCTGTGGTTCGAATTGAACCCGGCCTACGAAACCGGGGCGCTATACTGTGGAGATCCAGACGTGACCCCACCTTCTCGAACACCGCTCCGCTCCGCGACGTCCTTAAGGTGTCGCGGTCGAGAACGCTCCCCGACCCCCGTTGGTCCAAAGTATGGACGGTCTAGTCGGCCGACCGGTCTGACTCCCCGAGCTCCAGTCGAGTTCGGACGGCTTTGCCCGAGAACTAGTTTCTGTGTAGGACTTAGTGTGCAGGGCTCTCGGTTTCTGTGCAGGGGTACTAGTTTCTGTGCGCAGGGAAGCGTGTATGGGCAAAGCCGGTGGGGATTGTGGATAGGTGCGTATAACTCGGACGACGCGCCGTCGTTCTGTCGAGGACAGTTCACGTGCCCCGGGCGGGCCGTCCGGCGCGATAGTCCGCCTCGATGGCCGCGGCGAACCGGGCCCACGTCCTCGCGACCTGCGCGCGGAGTGCTTCGCGGGTCGGGAATTCCGGGGTGACCCAGCGTTCGGTGACCAACAGCTGAAGTCGCGTCCGCGCGCGGCCGACGGCGCTGACCCGGTAGTCCAAGGACTGCCGGTCGGTCTCGTCGATCTGGTCGAGGTGCCAGGAGTGGGGGGGATTGAGACGGACCAAATCGACCGCGATCGCGGGATCGCGACCGGAGCCCCGGGAAACGCGAATCCGGAGCACGCGGCGGGGCGAAATTCTGATCACACGGAAACTCGGGCGGGGACGCCTCTTCGAGAATCGTCCGTCGTCGCTCCGGTAGTCCGTGCACCAATCATACACGTAGCGCGACGGGGCGTGAATCACTCGGGAGACACGCACCGTAGTGGTCCCGTAGATCCGGTGGCCCCGTTCGGGCATGGGCCGGGAAACCGGTGGGACGTCTTAAGTCGGGTGTCCGGGCGCGGCCGCGAAGCAGCCCCGAGTGCCGACGGCTTTGCCCGAGAACTAGTTTCTGTGTAGGACTTAGTGTGCAGGGCTCTCGGTTTCTGTACGGGATGCTAGTTTCTGTGCAGGGAGGCGTTTATGGGCAAAGCCAGTTCGGACTGAAGATACTTATTCCTCCCTCGGTTGAAGCACGATTGTGGCTGCATCCAGCCGATGGACTCGACTGGGAGGGATGGTCGCGGTCGCTGAGATCTTTCTACTGATCGCGCAGTACCTATTGGGAATTTGGACGAATGCCTACGCGCCGGCGCAGTTCGTACTAAACAGTTCGGGAATGTCCGATCAGGTCGGGACCTTGGAGTATCATGTTTTGGTCGGGTTCATCCTCTTTCTCGTAGGAGTCGTCATTCTCATCCTGGCGGGCCTTTCCCGTGATCTCCGGCTGGTTGCCCTGGCGGTGGTGCTACCCATAGCGGTGTTCGTCGCTGGAGAGTTTGGGTCTGCGTTCGAACGTTCCACACCGAACAATCCGATTTACTCGTTCGGAATGGGTGCGATGTTCCTCGTGGCGCTTTTTGCCACGATGGGGATCCTGGCCTTGAGTAGGAGCCGTCGTAGGCTCTCCGCTCCCTCTGCCGCCCCAGCGGCCATGGAAACTCAGCCGAGCTAACCGGCCGTTCGATGCTCTGCTCCTGCCGGGACTCCCCTCCAACCAAAGAGTGCGTCCCTCAACCCCGCTAACCCACCTCCCCTCAACTCCGTCCCCAGGATTTGGAGCCGCGAGGGGGTCCAAGAGAAAAGGACCCCTTTCCGGAGGGGCTCCTACCTGGTTCATATCCCGAACACACGGATGGTCAAAGGTCATCATTTCTCGGGGAGAAACCGGCGAAAGGTGTCGGAGGGGAACATTACTGAATTCCTCATACCCTAACCAGGTGGCGTCCGACCAGCTGACCGTGTCCAGGCGTGCTAGTGCACCAGGTGTACCATCCGGGCCAAGCCCCATTCGCGGACTGGGGCTTAATCTAAGAAAGACCGTTCTCCAACGATGACCGCGTACTTGGTCGCCGACGTAGAATGGCACGACGCCGAACAGCTCGCGAAGTATGGAGAAGGTCACTCTGAGCTCCTTGCGAAGTTCGGTGGTCGCATTCTGGTCGGGTCCACTGACGTCGAGGTCATAGAGGGGGAGTGGAAACCTCGCATACTCGTGATATTCGAATTCCCCGATCGGAAGTCTTTCCATGCATGGTACGGCTCGTCCGAGTACGCCCCCCAGCTTGCGAGACGTCGGAAGCATGCCGATTCGAACGTCGTGGTGGTCGAGTAGCAGAGACAATCCGCTTCGGAAGGTCGTCCGCAGATTTCGGAGATAGAAGCTATCGGGTCGCTCGGTGCCCCGATACCCGCCAAGGCAACCCCCCGGGCCTCGGCTTAATCTAAGAAGGACCATTCCCGGACCGTGGCCTCGAACCGTCGTCTTGCTGCCATCATGTTCACCGACATGGTCGGCTTCACTGCGCTCGGCCAGCGGAACGAAACACTTTCGCTGGAGGTGCTCGAAGAACAACGAGCAATGCTCCGGCCGATCTTCCAGCGGCATGGAGGGAAGGAAGTCAAGACTCTCGGAGACGGCTTTCTCGTGGAGTTCACGAACGCACTCGAGGCCGTGCGATGTGCCTACGAGATTCAGAGAATGAGCCGAGAGGCCAACTACTCACGGCCGGCGGAGCGCCAGGTACACCTCCGGGTCGGCGTCCACCTCGGAGATGTTGTGGAAAGCCCCGGTGACATCTCGGGGGACGCGGTAAACGTGGCTTCGAGAATTGAGCCTCTGGCGGAAACCGGAGGAGTTTGCATCACTCGGCAGGTCTATGACCAGGTCCAGAACAAGTTCGAACTTCCTCTCACGAGCCTGGGTGCGAAGCCGCTCAAGAACGTGAATGCGCCCATCGAAGTGTTCAAGGTGGTGATGCCCTGGGCAGATGGCGGAAGTGCCCGGATGTCCGAGGTCGATCGGAACCGGATAGCAATCCTTCCCCTCGCCAACTTCAGCCCCGCCGCCGGCGACGAGTACTTTGCCGATGGTATGACGGATGAAATCATTTCGACGGTGTCGGGCATCAGCGGCCTCAGCGTGATCTCCCGAACCTCCGCGATGCGGTACAAGCAGACTTCGAAGAGCATGACCGAAATCGGCCGGGAACTGAAGGCGGGAAAGCTCCTCGAAGGAAGCGTTCGGAAGTCCGGAAATCGGGTCCGGATAACTGTTCAATTGATCGATAGCGAAAGCGATGCCCATCTCTGGGCCCAAAGTTACGACGGGAGCATGGACAACGTCTTCGAGACCCAATCTGACATTGCGCGCAAGATCGCGGAGGCGTTGAAGCTACCCTCTCCTCGGGTCGGAGGCCGGGCCGAGAGCCCTGAGGCCCGCGCGCTTTGCCTCCGAGCTCGTACTCTGTGGAACAAATTCACCCAAGAAGCGAACGAGCAGGCCATGCTCCTGTTCGAAGAGGCCTTGAAGATCGATTCCTCGTCGGCCCGGGCGACGGCCGGGCTCGCGGATTGTTGCACCGCTGCGGCGGATCAGAGGTGGATCGACAACAAGGAGGGTTACGAGAGGGCTCGATCGTTGGCTAAGAGGGCTCTCGAACTGGACGACACGCTGGCCGAGGCCCATGCCGCTCTGAGTAACGTGATGGCGGTGGAAGATTACCCCGGGGCTGAACGCGAAGTCAAGAAAGCGATTGAGCTGAACCCCAGTCACGCGGACGCCCACCAGTTGTACGGGGGCATTTTGCGGGGCTTGGGCCGGCTGGAGGAGGCGACGGCCGAGGCCAAGACCGCGTACGAATTGGACCCCCTCCCGTCGGACCGGGCGTGGTTCCTGTGCACCCAGTACTTCTTCGCGGGGCGCAATGAAGAAGCGCTCGCAATCTGCACGAAGATTATCCAAACGGAACCCGGATACGCAAGCGCCTACTTTGGACGCGCTGTTCTGACCTCTATCAAGGGTCTAAGAGAGGAGGCCTACCGGAATCTACAGACCTGTCGAAGACTGGTCCCGGACGAGATCTGGAACAGGAGCGTCCAGGCACGGATCGAAGCTCATTTAGGAAACAAGGAAGCCGCGTTGCGTCTCATCGAGGAAACGCTCGCGCTCGTCGCCGAGGACAATGCCAAGGGAGGGAATAGCGTGGGGTACCAGTTATCCTACGCCTTCGCGCTAATCAACGACCCCGACCGATTCTTTCCGTTCGCGGAGCGGCTGATCGACCGCAAACTTATGTCGCCCGGCGAACTTCGGGACCCTTCGTACCAAAACATGGCGCAGGATCCTCGATTCGCGCCTCTTCGAACGAAGCTCCGCAAGTCTTACGGAATCTACGACTGAATCTTCGAGTCGACGCCCGGAACTGGTTCGTTCGGAATGGTGTCGGAGGGGGTTTTTGAACCCCCCGGGGGTTCAAATCCTCGAAAAATCCGTCCGTCTCGGCGTCCGGCCACTTCTGACGGTAGACCCGCTCCTTACACGACCCC
>Ga0187819_10000438_pt1 | contig 20720 bp, 15 predicted proteins | sample NC_wetland_sal_i_15_FD_132411 | JGI IMG/M metagenome (GOLD analysis project Ga0187819, IMG submission 132411) | Wetland sediment microbial communities from Neuse River Estuary, North Carolina, USA - SO4_4 | ecosystem: Environmental > Aquatic > Freshwater > Wetlands > Sediment | place: USA...
ATTTTCGGGGGATTCGGGCGAGCGGAAGGCGTAGTCCGGCTGGGCGGCTACTTGCTGGAATTCGGTGGAGGTGGCGCCGGGGCAGAGCGCGGTGACGTGGATGCCGTGCGGGCGCACCTCCTCGGCGAGCGCTTCGGCAAACGACAGGTCGAACGACTTGGTCGCCGCGTAGGTGGCGATATAGGGGACGGCCTGGAAGCCGGCCGTGGAGGCGAGGATGAGGATGTCGCCGCGGTGGCGGGCGATCATGCCGGGGAGATAAAGATGGGTGAGGTGCACGACCGCGGCCATATTCACCTGGAGCATTTCGAGCTGGCGGTGGAGGGAGATCTCGTCGAACCGGCCGTAGGCGCCGAAGCCGGCGTTATTTACAAGGATTTCCACCGCGATATTTTTCTGCCGGGTGAAAGCGAAGAGCGCGTCGGGGGTGGCGGGCTGCGCGAGGTCGGCGGCGAAGACTTCCACCGATACGTCGTGGGCAGCGTGGATCTGAGCGGCGAGGGCGTTGAGGCGGTCCTGGCGGCGGGCGGTGAGCACCAGGTGAGCGCCGCGGGCGGCGAGTTGGCGAGCCAGGATGCTGCCGATGCCGGCGCTTGCGCCGGTGACGAGTGCCCACTTGCCTTGCCAGCGGTCCATGGAACGCCTCCTGGAGAGAAGAAAAGAGTACGGGAGAGAGAAAGAAAGACTGTAGCGCAGGCCCGGGAAAACGGGAACAGCTTCGCGACGAATTCTGAGTGAAACGAGAAGAGTCGAGGTGCGCAGGCCCGCCCCGCCACAGCGGGCAGGCCGCCGCGCGGCCGCGCTACCTGCACATCTGAGCACACGGGCGGGGGGAGATGAACAGTCTGGACGGAAGCGCGTGCTAGATTCGGATTTCCTGGCCGCGCCGCCGTCGGGGGGGCGCGGAATTTTAGGAGGAACGAATGAGCGCGCGCACGGGCAGATTCATACTGCGGGGAATGATCCTGCTCGCGGCGATTACCTGGCTGGCGGCGGTGGCGCTGGCGGAGCCGGCGGCACACGCTGCGCAGGGAGGCGAGGCCCAGAGGCCGGGACAGGGGCAGGGCGCGGCGGGAGGACAGGGGCAGCAAGCGCAAAGAGCCCCGCAGCCGAGTCCGTTTGCCGGTCCCGAGGACGAGCGGCTGGCCATGTGGGCCGGGGCGTGGGAAGAAACCGTACGCTTTGCGGGCGATCCGGAAGACAAACCGAGCGGCACGGGCAAATGGCTGGCGCGGCCGTTCTGGGGGCTGTACGTGGTGATCAACTACGAACTGAAGGGGCCGGACGGCAACTACCACGCGCACGCGGTGATGGCCTTCGACCACGGCGCCAAAACCTATCGCCTGTGGTGGTTCGACGATGGCGCAAATATCGACGAATACACCGGAGCGTGGAAGGACGACAACACACTGGTTTTTGAATTGAAACGAACCAGCGGAGGGAAGATTTTTCGCGAGCGGCTGACCTATTCGCGGGCGTCGGAAGACGAAGTGCACACGCGGATCGATCAGGCGTTCGGAACGGAACCCTTCAAATTGTACCTGGAGTCCGTGGCGCACCGGGTAGCCATGCCGGAGGGGCAGGGGAATCAGCAACGTCAGCAGCCGCAGCAGCAGCGCCGCAAGCCGCCCGCGGGGGATTAAAGGCGCGAGGGAGTAGGAGATACGCCCCGCGTTTCACAGGATCTTCGACAGGAAATCTTCTGCCGCTCATCGGGAGACAGGCAGAAATACCTATCCTACTAACCCTCAGGAAGCGTTATTGCCGGGGCGCAGGGCACCCGCGACGCGTCCGGCGCCGCTCTTCAGACGGTCGAGCAGGCGGCGCGCCCAAAGGAATTCCGCGGCCAGCACGGCCAGCCCCGCCAGGATGACCACCCAGCCCGGTCCGGGCGTGATCAATAACACCGCGCCGATGGCCAGCAGGGTGAATCCGAATACAGTTTTCACGACTCGCTTAATTCGTTGCACTTTTCCCCGTTCGACTCCGGAAGTTCCGGCCGGGCGCAGGAACTCACCCCAGAGTGCTGCTATGCAGAATGATGATGCGCGTCAAACAATGATTGGATGGCGAACTTCTCCAACATGTTGCTTAAAAGAGAAATTCCGGTGAAATGGGGCTCGCCCGCACGCGGGCACAGGAGATGGGGCCCAGCAATGGCTCAGTCGTGCGGCGGGCGGTCGGAAAGGGTGAACGGCACGCCATTCCGGGAATTCGCGGCCACGGTGGCGGCCAGATCGAGTTGATCAACGGGGACGTGGTTCAGACCCCCGGTCACCGGCTGGTAGTAAAGCTGGCCGTTCGACACCCAGTAGGACTTGACGGCGTAGGCGGAGCCGTCTTTGAGAATAATTTGCGCGGGCGCCCGGGGGGTCTCGGCCGGTCCGAACTCGTCAGGGTTCGAAGTCCCAGCCTCGACATCCGGTGGAACAGTTCCGCCCGGCTCGGCTATGTAGTCGCCGTTGAGGTCCGTGTAGCCACTGTTGTCGGGAGAGATGTCGGGAGCATAGTAGTTGTCCGCGAGGTAAGGATAGATCCCGCCCACGCCGTATCCGAAACCGTAACCGTTGTAGCCGAAGCCGTATCCAAAGCCACAGCCCTGAAATCCGAATCGCCAAGCGCACGGATACCCGCCATAACCGAAGCCCGCGCCCGGAAAGATCGCGCCTGTGGCGTAGGGGAAGCGGCGTCCCCCAAACGGCCAGCGGAGGGGCAGAATTGCGGGGAAGCGTGTAGTCGGCGCGGCAACGGGTCGAGTAATTCCCGAGGAAGGCGTGAAATTCCACCCGTGCGCGGCCAGGCGAGAGAGCGCCGCTTCCGTGGCGCCACGTTGGGCGGCCGATTCGGAGGAGGGAACGAAGGAGGATAGGGCTCTCGGGCCTTCTCCGGCGCCCAAGGCTGCGTGAGAGTTCGGCTGGGCGTAACCGCTGTAGCCGCCCGAAGGCCCATTCACGGTGGAGTGGTAATTTCCGGATGAAGGGGAGGAAGAGTGCCCAGCCGCAGCGGACGCATGACCCCCACCGTGGCCGCCGCCACTGTGCCCGCCACCACCACCGTGCCCGCCGCCACCACCGCCATGGCCGCCACCGGGACCAGCGAAAGCGAAGTTGGGAACCGCCGCCCAGACAAGAGCAGCGAAGAGGAGAGTCGAAAGGCGAAAGGGCAGTCGAGCGCTCATGGCATCCGCTCCTGCTCCGGTACGCCCTCAGTATAGTCCGGGAGCCCCTGCACCACAATCTGCAAGGCTCCCGGGACCGTCCCGGTAGTGGAAGCCCTGTTGGGCCTCTCAATGCTTAGATGCATCGCTGCCATCTGGGGTTTCTGCTGAAAGTGGGGTCCGCATTCTGACGCACAGCGCGGACCGCCCGAGTGATGTAAAGTAGCAGCCGTTGAGCGGCTCCAAAGGAAGAGCCGAGGCGCGAACGAGCAATGGCCATGGAATACGTGAAGCTGGGCAGCACCGGACTGGACGTCTCGCGCGTCTGCCTGGGGTGCATGAGCTACGGCGAACCCGGCCGGGGCTCGCATTCCTGGACGCTGGACGAAGAGCAGAGCCGTCCCTTCATCCGCCGGGCGTTCGAGCTGGGCATCAATTTCTTTGACACCTCGAACAGTTACTCGGATGGGTCGAGCGAGGAGATTTTGGGCCGCGCGCTGCGCGAGATTTCGCGCCGCGACGAGGTGGTAATCGCCACCAAGGTATTTTTTCCGCAGCGCAAGGGACCCAACGCCCGGGGCCTCTCTCGCAAGGCAATTTTTGCGGCCATGGACGCCAGCCTGTTTCGCCTGGGGGTGGACCATGTGGACCTCTACCAGATCCATCGCTGGGACTACGCAACGCCGATCGAGGAAACGCTCGAGGCGTTGCATGACGTGGTGAAGGCGGGAAAGGCGCGTTACCTCGGCGCCTCCTCGATGTTCGCCTGGCAGTTCTCGAAGGCGTTGTACCTGGCCCGCGGGCGCGGCTGGACGCACTTCGTCAGCATGCAGAACCACTACAACCTGCTGAATCGCGAGGAGGAGCGCGAGATGCTGCCGCTGTGCGCCGCGGAAGGGATCGGCGTGCTGCCGTGGAGTCCGCTGGCCCGCGGCCGGCTGGCGCGCCCCTGGGGCGAGAAAACGGATCGGATGGAACGCGACGAAGTGAGCAGGAAGCTCTACGACGCGACGGCGGAGGCGGACCAAAAAGTCGTGGAGCGAGTGGGAGAAATCGCCGAGAAGCGCGGCGTGCCGCGCGCGCAAATCGCTCTCGCCTGGCTGCTGGCAAAACCGGTGGTCACCGCGCCGATCTTCGGAGCCACCAAACTGCAACACCTCGAGGATGCCGTCGCCGCGCTGTCGTTGAAGCTGTCGCCGGAGGAGGTTGTCGCGCTGGAAGAGCCCTACGTGCCGCACCCGGTGGCCGGGTTCTCCTGACGCGGCCCTCGCGTGGCTGGGCGAATCACTGGATTTTCAAGGGCGCGGTGAGGTGGATGTCAGCTGAGGAGGAGCCTATCAGGACGCGGTATTCGCCGGGATCAACCCTCCAGGCGTGCGCGGCCAGGTAATAATAGGAAAAAGCAGAGCGGTCCAAATCCACCTGAACATCCTTCGCCGCTCCCGGCAGCAGGGCGACGCGCGCAAATCCCTTCAGTTCTTTGAGCGGGCGTTCGACTTTCGGATGCACTTCCTGCACGTAGACTTCGGCAATCTCCGCGCCGGCTCGATCCCCGGTGTTCTTGATGGAGAAATGGACGCGGACATTGGTGCCCTGATGCTCCAGGCGCATTCCGGCATACGCGAATGTGGTGTAGGAGAGTCCATATCCGAACGAAAAAAGAGGTTTGACATCGGAACGATCAAACTGCCGGTATCCTACGAAGATTCCTTCCTTGTAGAACACCTTGCCGTCGCTTCCGGGATAATTCGCGTCGGCGGACGAATCTCCCCAGTGGCGTTCAAACGAAGCGGGCAGCTTGCCGGAAGGATTTGTGAGGCCGAAGAGAATATCAGCAACGGCCTGGCCACCCTCCTGACCGGGATACCACGCTTGGAGCACGGCGGCGGCCTGGTCCACCCATCCCGTCATGTTCACGGCGCCTCCGGAATTCACCACCACGATGGTTCGAGGATTGGCGCGGGCCACGGCTTCGATCAATTCGTTTTGTCCGGGCGGTAAGTCAAAGGTGCGGTCGAACCCTTCGGATTCGGTTTTCGGATTAAAACCAACGCAGACCACAGCGGCATCATCCTTTGCCGCCAGTGCGCTTTCGGCGGGATGCTCGGCCGCCGAGCGGGCATCCCCGGGAGCGAAAGGAGCGTGGTCCACGCGCAATCCAGTGGAAACGAGGGCATTCAGGACGCTGACGTCGCGGAACGGAACAACATGCGCGCTGCCTCCGCCAACGTCCACGGCGGGCTGCGCGTTGGGGCCGAAGACGGCAATGGAATGGATGCTCTCGCGGTCCAGCGGCAGGGTGTGGTTGGCATTCTTCAAAAGCACAATGCTTTCTCGCGCGCCCTCCAGAGCAACGTGGTCGGATTCGGGGGAATCGAGCGGCTGGGGCGCAGCATCCGGCGGCCGGTCAAAAAAACCCATCGAAATGGCGGCGCGAAGAATGCGGCGCACTTTATCGTCAATTACAGACTCGGGAACCTGGCCGCTTTTGACGGCGGGCAGAAGAGTTTCGCGGTTCATGAAGCTGCCCGAGGGCATCTCCAGGTCCAGTCCGGCCAAGGCGTCGGCAATTCCATCGTGCGCCGCGCCCCAGTCCGACATCACAATCCCGCGAAAGCCCCAGTCTTTTTTCAGAATCTGCGCTTCGAGCAGCTCGTTGGCCGTGGCGTAGGTTCCATTGATCTTGTTATAGGAGGCCATGACCGCCCAAACTTTTCCCTGCTGCACGGCGGCCCGGAATGCGGGCAGATAGATTTCGTGCAGGGTGCGCTCGTCCACTTCCGCGCTGATGGTGCCGCGCTGGTATTCCTGATTGTTGAGCGCGAAATGCTTGACGGTGGCGATGACGCCCTGGGATTGCACGCCCCGGATGAACGAGGCAGCCGTTTGGCCGGCCAGAAATGGATCCTCGCCGTAGTATTCAAAATTGCGGCCATTCACCGGAACGCGATAAATGTTTACCGCCGGCGCAAGGAGTATGTCCACGCCGCGCGCCCGGGCGTCCTGCCCCATGGCGGCGCCAACGCGATGAGCCATCGTGGCATCCCAGGTGGCGGCCAAGCCAATCCCAGCGGGAAAAGCAGTGGAAGGCCCGTAGTTGCGCACACCCATCGGCCCGTCCGCCATCTTGAGGCCAGGAATGCCCAGCCGGTCGATCGCCAGTGTATAAAAACCGCGGCGGCCTCCGAGCAGATCTATCTTTTCCTCGAGAGTCATTTTGTGGAGCAACTCTTCGACCCTGGCCTCGACATTCTTCTCCTGGACGGGCGGCTTGCTGGCCGGGCGAGAAGGAACCACGGACCGGGCAAGCGCGACACAGGAGATACCGAGCCATGCCAGAATAAAAAGCGGTTTTCGTGTCATGATTGCGCCAGGAATCTGGAAGATTGTCTCCGTCGCCAGACGGACTTTTCGACATCTCGGCCGAAGGCCAGGGAGGTTTCCGGGCGGATTCTAGCACCGAACGCGGGCCCTCCTGGAGAGATGATCTGTCGAAAGGCTTGGGATGGCGGGCCATCCGCAGCCCGCAGGGCGTAGGATGGCGGAGAGGGTGGGATTCGAACCCACGGTTGAGTTTCCCCAACACACGCTTTCCAAGCGTGCTCCTTAAGCCACTCGGACACCTCTCCGCGGAAAGCGCGAAGACGTCAGTTTAACCTATCGCTTGCGAACCATCCACCCGACTGCCGCGTTGACTTGCCCAAAAGCGCCGCCTAACATCGCGAGCAAGCAACCGAAGGGGCGGAAGGCCCCTCCTCATGATCGGTCGGACGCTTGGCCACTTTCGCATCCTGGAAAAACTCGGCGCCGGGGGTATGGGTGAGGTATACCGCGCGCGCGATGAGCGCCTGGAGCGCGACGTAGCCATCAAAGTCCTGCCCGCCGGGACTCTGGCCGACGAGGCAGCGCGGAAGCGCTTCCGCCAGGAAGCCCTAGCGCTCTCCAAGCTGAACCACCCCAATATCGCGACGGTCCACGAATTTGCCACCGATTCCCAGGTGGATTTTCTGGTCATGGAGTACGTCGGGGGAAACACACTGAACGAGAAGTTGGCGGCCGGCCCCCTCGCGGAAAAGGAAATCCTGCTGCTCGGCGAGGAACTGGCCGAGGGTTTGGCGGCGGCGCACGAGCAGGGAGTGATTCACTGCGATTTGAAGCCCGGCAATCTGCACGTTACGCCCGATGGCCGACTGAAGGTTCTGGATTTCGGCCTGGCCAGATTTCTGAGCCCGGCGGGCGACGCCGCACCCACCCAGTCCGAGTCGCAAGTGCGGGACGCCGCGGGGACGCTGCCCTACATGTCCCCGGAACAAATCAACGGATCGCCGCCGGACCCGCGCAGCGACATTTATGCCGCCGGCGCCGTGCTGTACGAGATGGCCACCGGGCAGCGGCTGTTTCCCAGCGAACGCGAGCCGCAACTCCAACTGGCGGCCATCCTGCACCGTGCGCCGCGGCCGCCGCGCACCCTGAATCCGCACATTTCCGACGGCCTCGAAAGCGTGATCCTGAAATGCCTGGAGAAAGATCCCGAGCATCGCTACCAATCTGCCAGAGAAATCGTGGCCGACCTCCGCCGGCTCGGCGCCACCACATCTATGATCAACGTGAGCGGGGACGGGGCCAGGCACCGCTTCCGGAAGACGCTGATGGCGGGGATCTGCGTGGCGACCGTCGCGGCACTTGCACTCGCCGGCGGCTGGTGGCGGTTGCGAAGCCGCGCTCGCGCCGCTGCCGCGATTCATTCTCTGGCTGTGCTCCCCATGACAAACCTTTCCGGCGACCCGGAGCAGGAATATTTTGCCGACGGCATGACTGAAGAGTTGATGACGGACCTTTCGCAGGTCAGCGCCCTGAAGGTGATCTCTCGCACTTCCGCGATGCGGTACAAGGGCACGAAGTTGCCGCTGTCTCAGATTGCCAGCGAGCTGAACGTAGCCGCCATCGTAGAGGGGTCGGTTCTGAAAGCCGACGGGCGGGTACGGATCACAGCGCAGTTGATCGAAGCGGCCACCGATCGGCAGATCTGGGCTCGGAGCTACGAACGTGATTTGAAAGACGTCTTGGCTTTGCAGGATGACGTGGCGCGTGCCATCACGCAGGAGATCCAGATCCGATTGAGTCCTCGGGAGGTCACACACCTAGCCGCCGCTCGGCCGGTCAATCCCGCGGCTCACGAGGCCTATCTCAAGGGCCGCTACTTCTGGAATCAGCGGAACCGGGAAGCAGTGATGAAGGGCCTCGAGTACTTTCAAGAGGCCGTCAAACTCGAGCCAGGGTATCCCCTCCCGTACGTCGGTGTGGCCGACTCTTATATCGTACTGGCGGCGGATCAGTGGCTTTCCCCCGCCCAGGCACTTCCGCGGGCAAAGGCAGCAGCGCTCACGGCACAGCAGCTTGATGACTCCGTGGCCGAGGCGCATGTGGCCCTGGCCAATATCGCAGAGGAGGAGTGGAACTGGCGGGAGGCTGAAATAGAGTTCAAACGCGCCCTGGAACTTAATCCCAGTTATGCGGTCGCTCGCCAGTGGTACTCAATTTTCCTTATGAAGCTGGGGCGGCACGACGAGGCCGTGGCTGAGGCCAAGCGCGCCGAAGAGCTCGATCCACTGTCGGCCATCGTCAATATCAATGAGGCACAAATCCTCTACATGGCGCGCCGCTATGAGGAGGCCAAACAGGTCGCGCTGAAGACCCTGGAGCTTGCCCCGGATTTTTATGCGGCTCATTGCTACCTGGGGATTATTGATCTGCATATGGGAAAACCGGAGGACGGTATCGCCGAGTTGGAAAAAGCGGCGACTCTTTCTGCCGACAACGACTTGGTCGTCGGATTTCTCGGATATGCGTATGGCCGGTCCGGCAGGAAAGCGGAAGCGCACAAGGCGCTGCAGAACCTGCTGGAGAGATCGAAGCAAAGATACGTCTCACCGTACTGTCTCGCTTTGGTCAGCGTCGGTCTGGGTGAGAGGGACGAGGCTATCCTCTGGCTGGAGAGAGCTTACAAGGAACGCGAGAGCATGGTTCCGGAGATCGGCCAGGACCCGGCGTTTGATCCCTTGCGTTCTGAGCTACGCTTCCTGGAAATTCTCCGGCGCATGAACCTCCCCGCCGCAAATTCTTCGCCGTGACCAACGCGCGCAGTCTGGGGCACGGGACACCGGGAAGTGTTCCAATTCCGGAATGGCGGCTCGGAGATAGAAAACTTCTGGCGGAGGCCAGCCACATGCGTTCGCAGGGAGATTGGGAGGTGCCGGGCCTTCGTGGATCGCTTTGCGACGCCGACGTGCTTCTTATCGTTCCCCCCTTCGCGGAGCTGAAATATCCGTCGCTTGGACTGCATCTGTTGCAGGCGTGCGGCCGTCAGGCGGGGTTCCGGGTGCGCGTTTTTTATGCGAATCTCGCTCTCGCCGCCGCGATCGGGGAGGTGAACTACGAGCGTATTTGCAACGCGCCGATGGGATCGCTTGCCGCGGAACGTTTTTTCGCGCGTTGTGCTTATGGCCTGCCTCCCCTGGGTCGAAATGCCCGGAAAATGCACGAACCGACGTGGGTGATCGAGACAAGCAGGGATGTGGAATTTGAACCGGAATTCACCGCCGAAAGGCCCATCCCGCTGAGGGAGTTCAAGCGGCTCGAGAAAAAAACGGAGCGCTTCGTCCAGTGTGTGAGCGGAGCGGTTGCTGCATATCCCTACAAAATCGTGGGTTGCACCGCCAACTTTGAGCAAACCTCTGCATCTGTTGCGCTGCTGAATTGCATTAAGCGCCTGCGCCCCGCCACGGTCACCATTCTCGGAGGCGCGAACTGCGAGGGCGAAATGGCCCACGGGATTGCTTCACTCGGCGCACGAATCGATTGCATATTCTCGGGAGAAAGCGAAGCCACCTTTCCGGAATTCGTCCAAAACATCCTGGCGGGATTGCGGCCCTCCGCCAAAATCATCCGAGGCGAGTTGTGCAGAGACCTAGATCCCTTGCCCACGCCGGATTATACGGAGTTCTACGAGCAGCGAGAACGCTTTCTGCCGAAGAGCCCCACGGCAGCGGGGGAAACGGAGGTCCTTTTTCAGAGCAGCCGGGGATGCTGGTGGGGGGAGAAACATCATTGTACTTTCTGCGGGCTCAACGGAGAAGGAATGGCTTTCCGCCAGAAATCTCCCCAGCGGGTTATCGAGGAGTTGCGCGCCCTGGCGGCATCCCATCCCACCCGGAAGATCTCGATGACCGACAACATTATGCCGCACGCGTATTTCAAAACGCTTCTGCCACGCCTGGCCGCAGAACTTCCCAGGCTCGAAATCTTCTATGAAGTGAAGGCCAACCTTTCCCTGAGCAACCTTCTTGCCCTCAAAGCGGCCGGTATAACCCGGGTTCAACCTGGAATCGAGGCGTTATCCTCAGGCCTTCTGAAGCGCATGAAGAAGGGCGTGCTGGCCCGGCAGAACTTGATGCTGCTGCGGGACGCGCGAGCCGCCGGCGTAAAATTGAGTTGGAATCTCCTTTGGGGCTTCCCGGGAGATGACGTCGAAGAGTACCGCGAGATCTCCAGAATCCTCCCCTTGCTTCACCATCTCCAGCCTCCGGAAAGCCTGTCGCATATCAGCATTGACCGGTTCAGCCCCTACTTTACGCGCCCGTCCGAATTCGGGATAAGCAATCTAAGGCCCATGGCGGCGTACTACCACTGCTTGCCGAGGACTGCCGACGTCGAACGGATCGCCTGCCACTTCATCGGGGATTACAATTGTGGATCGCACCAACGCCTCGATGTGATTTGCAGACTGTGGCGCCAGTTGAAAAGTTGGCGCGCGGCGTGGGAGCCCGGAGGGGCGGAGCCCCCGGAGGATCTGCGCATTCTGCAGCGCCAAGGTTCCTGCCTTGTCGTCGATACCCGTCGAGTGACCGGCAGGAAAAGAACGCTCGTAGTAGAACCGGACGAAGCTCTGGGCCTGCTGACTTCCCGGCCTTATTCCGGGGACGGCCGCGAGGCCCGGGCAGTCAATCAGAAGCTTGCCGTGATTGTGGACGGCTGGTTCGTGCCTCTGGCAGTGCCGGATCCGGAGCTGCTGATGGAGATGGCATCCGCAAATAATGAGTGCAATGCGACGTCCGAGACCACGCTGGTACGCCTTGACGTCGCCCGGCCCTCCAACCAGCAGACGCCGGGAGGCCGGAACAGCCTCTGGGCACCCCCGAAGGGCTTCTTACCGTGACGCGTACTTCGCCGCAGGGAGCTTCCTATCTGCTTCTAAAGTGCCGGGCAGAAAAAGTTCCCTTGCGCGATAACTCGGTCAGGCTGGTCTTGGCGACGCCGCCATACCTCGGGGCACTCGGTGTGTCCCAGGAGGAATGTCCCACAAAGAATTCCCGGCGCTATGACGCCTTTCTGGCCAGTTTCCTGCAGGAGGCCGGAAGAATTCTCAAACCCGGCGGGCATATTCTCCTGCACACCAACCTGCCCCCGGTGAAGAGAGAGAATGGCGCTCTTCGGATTGTATTCCAGATACTGCGAAAGTCTAACAGCGGTTCTGTCCGGCGGGCGGCCCGCGTCGGAACCAAAGAATTCACCACGTCCTTTGTTTGGGTAAGAGGGATTTGCTGGGCGGCTTTGCCTGTTTGGCTGTATCGAGATCTCGTCCGCCGGTACTCTGAACCGGGAGAAATCGTTGCGCATCTTTTTTCCGGCTCAGGAAATGGAGCGCTCGCAGCACTTACGCTGTCCCGGAAACCGGTGCTGGTGGATCTGCACTACCACCGAACGGTGCGGAAGAGGCTGGATAGAGCGCTCGGGCACATCAATGGCGAGCGGGTACACGGGAAACACGAGTCGCACCGGAAATCCCGGCGCGCTCAGTCCCGCGCCGCCCTTTTGGCTTGACAAGGACATGGAAGCCTCCTATATAGGCCCGAGGTGCACGGACCTGATAACCTGCGGAAGAGACTCGGTTTCCGATAATTTGCAGCCGAAGGCGGAAGGAGTCGCGAAGTGACTATCCAGCACAAACACCGAGTGTCAGGAAAGAAGAAAGGCAAGAAGAGGAAGCGCGGCAAGAAGAAGACCGTTCGGAAGGGGATCGAGAAGGAAGCCTGACCACGCTGCGCGAAGTTCCACCTCTGTTCCCGAACTGATTCAGGCAGCAGCCAGCCCAGCGAGGCACAAGGCGTGGGTGTGCGCGCAGCTCAAAGCCGGTCTTCTGCCCAAGCGCCTCAAGCATCCGTTCGACCGCACAGCAGACTGGGAGATTACGCGCTCCGGTGCGGGAAATCTTCCGCGCGATTCCCAGGGGCACCGGGATATTTTCATGGATCGCCTGCTCGACGATTTGCGTCTTGAGAGCGATAGCTATGACCGAAGAAAAGCTCCCGTGCCGGTGCTTCGAAGTGCATCTTGGACGCCCGGTCGCAGCCGGCCTGGCGCACTACTGTAGGGCCGCTGGGTTCGCGGATGAAAGCAGTCTTCGCAGGGCCATCCTGCGTGAATATTGTTACACTAGGTTTCAGCAAGAAACGGCTCCGGGGTCGGCTAACTGGTAGGCCTCGGGACTTTGGATCCCGCTATCTTGGTTCGAGTCCAAGCCCCGGAGCCAGAATTGATTCCGCAGTTCCCTTCCCCGCAGGGCCTTCACATACCCTCCACAGCAGTTGCGCGCCATTGGCAGGGCTGTTCCCCGTCGCAGCTCTGCGCTCAGAGGCAGGCAGCCGAGCGCTTAGTGGAGCTTGGCGGCCTCTGCTTTGGCCGCGCGGAGGACGGGGACGTCGGGATCGGCGTCTTTCCAGAGTGTGAGAAAATCCTGATAGGCGGCGCGGGCCTTTGCGGCGTCGCCTTGCAACAAGTACGCACGGGCCAGGCCGAGTTGGGCAAGCGGCCCTGTGGCGCAATTCCAGAACAGCCCGCGATGGTCGAGGATTTTCTGGAATTCGGCGGCGGCGGCCGCGCCTTGTTCGGCGTTCCGGTATGCCTCGGCGCGGACGTAGACGGGATACAAACAGGAGTTGACAGCGCTCCCGCTTAGCATGCCCATCTCATAGGGCGCCGAAGCCTGAAGAAGCTCGATGCTCCGGGCGGAATTCTTACGGCCCATTTCGATTTGAGCGTGGATCGTCGGCAGCCAGACTGATTGAACGACGGTATCCTGGGGGAAACGCTTGGAGAGGTCATCCGCGAGGGACTGGGCGCGAACCGCATCGCCGGCCAACGCGTAGGCCAGCGCCGCCTGCGCCTCCGCATCGTGGCTCCCTGGCGCAAGCGCTACTGCCGCGGCAGCATTCCGGCGGGCCGCATCCGAGTTGCCGAAAAGCGCTTCGCGTATGGCCGCGTTCGCTTGCCAGAGCGCGGCGGGTTCTTTCTCATCGTTGCGGCGCGCGCTCTCCACAGCCTGGCGGGATAGCTCACGGGCCTTCCCGAGTCTTCCCGACCGGGCCTCCGTATCCGATTCCAGCGAAAGCATCCAGTCCTCCACACGCGGTTTTCCCGCAGTCCAATCCGCCTGCTGCTTCATGGCTGCCGCGTTGCCTTGGAAGAAGGCCAGAGCATACAGATTCACGTGAAGATAACCGGCCTCGAGTTTACGTCCCAGGGCGTCTTCGGTCGTGATCCTGGCTTCATCGAAACGGTTCAGCGCCATGTAAATCTGAGCCAAGTTACCGTAGAGGACGACATCGTTCGGTTCCAGGCGAAGCCCTTCACGAGTTTCCGTGGCGGCCTTCTCATAATGTCCAAGGATCATGTCGCCAGAACCCAGATTCAGGTAAGCCAAATAATCGCGGGGATAAACCTGCATCCACAGCTCATACGTTTGATTTGCTTTTTCCTGTTCGCCCGTTGCCAGTGTGTAGTAAAGCGCGGTGACCTCGAACTTCTCGCGTTCGGTGACGCGGTCGCGCAGGTCGAAGGCTCTCTTTATGCAAACAGCGCCCAGGAGGGATTGGTTCAGATTGTAGTAACCAATACCCAAGTGGATGTTGGCCATCGCAAAGTTGGGGTCGAGCTCGATGGCACGCTTATAGAACGGAAGGGCTTCGGCGTTTCCCTTTTCGCGCTCGGCTTTCAGACCCAGGGTGTGGGCCTTAAGGGCTTCCAGCGAAGTGGTGGTGGCTTCCTCCAGGGGAACATCGAATTTCTGCACCGAGCCGAGCGATTCGCCCAGCTCATTGCGAAGCTTGGCCGCGGCCTGGCCCAGCGCCGGAAGGACTTGTTCCTTGCCCGCGGCGGTCACCTGCTCGCGAGCGAGCACGTCCCCGCTCCCACAGTTCAAGGTCTCCAGGCCAACCACGTACTGGGCTCCCAATGCAACAATCGAGCCTGCCACATAGGCCTTGCTGCGCTCACGCTGGCACACTTCCCGCGCCAGGTCGCGCGTCAATCTCTCTCCCGGCGGGCGTGTCATCTCCCGCAGCGTTTGGCGGACTTTGTCTTCGGAAAGGATGTTCAGGAAGGGTGATTGTCCCAGGTCCACGGCCAGGGCCTGCTTGAGCGTGTCGTCAAACACCGAATCGCCGGTGGTGTTGGCGAAGTCCGCGAGGACAATCGTGTCTTTCTCCGTCAGCGCGTGGGCGCGGCGCGTGGAGAAGAACAGCGCCCCGGCAAGGACCAGCGCGACAATGGCTGCCCCGCCGAAGAGGTATTTGGGAATCGAGAACCACCGCGGCCTCGCGGCCGGCGGGGGAACAGTGGGTGCATGAATCGCGGAGGGAGCGGGAGAGTCGGCTGTGCTCGCCGCAGAGGAACGCCCGGACTCGGTCTCACGCTTCAGCCGCCTTAGGTCGGTGCGCATTTCGCCCGCGTGCGCGTAGCGCAGATCGCGGTCCTTCTCGAGCGCCTTGGCGATGATGCGTTCGAGTTCGGGCGGGACATTCGGATTCAGGCGCACCGGGGCCACCGGGGCGCGGTTCAGAAGGGCATCGTGCAGTTCCGCCGCGCTCTCGCCGCGGAAGGGCATCTGGCCCGTGGCCATTTCGTACAGCACGCAGCCGAAGCTGAAGATGTCTGTGCGCGCGTCCAGTTCGCGCCCGCGCGCCTGCTCCGGCGACATGTAGGCCGCGGTGCCCAGAACCGAGCCGGCCTTGGTCAGACTCTGGCTAGCCGTATCCCGCGTGAGCGATTCTTCTCCGGCGCCTGCGCGCGTCATCTTGGCGAGGCCGAAATCGAGGACTTTGGCCTGGCCGCGCGCGGTGATGAAAATGTTCGCCGGCTTGATGTCGCGGTGAACGATGCCCTTGGCGTGTGCCGCGTCCAGCGCGTCGGCAATCTGAATTCCCAGCTCCAGCACCTGTTCGAGGTCCATCGGCTGGCTCTCGATGCGATGCTTGAGCGTCTGGCCCTCCAGGAACTCCATGACCAGGAAGGTCTGGCCGTTCTCTTCGCCGATGTCGTGGATGGTGCAGATATTCGGGTGGTTCAGCGCGGAGGCGGCCTGGGCCTCGCGCTGGAATCGCTCGAGAGCCTGGCGGTCGTGGGTCAGTTCGTCGGGCAGGAATTTGAGGGCCACGTGGCGATGCAGACGCGTGTCCTGGGCCTCGTAGACAACGCCCATCCCGCCGCCGCCGAGCTTCCGCAGGATTTGGTAGTGCGAAATGGAGCGGCCGATCATGAGCAGTTCAAGTGTGGAGACATGGTAGGTCTCGGGATGGGACAGGTCAATGAAGAGCGCCGAGCGGGCGTTTCGTCGCGACGGCCCACCTCTCGAGCGGCGCCGGCATCCGTCTGACTGCCGGATCGGTCGAGCGACTCAATCAATCCCCGGCGTTGCTGGACTTGGGGCGGAGGGAATAGCGGATTTCGTCGTGACCAAACTCGCAGGAGGCGCGGATGACCAGGCTGGCGCCGCTGGGCCCGAATTTCGGCAGCGGGAATCCGACTTCAGCGCGGCCCTGCGCATCGGTGATGGTTTTGAAGATGAACGGCCGCGGTGCGCCCTCGAAACTGACTTCCACGACCGCGTCCGGAATCGGCCGATCCGGCTCGCGTGCCCGGACTTCCACCAGCAGGCGCGCGGAACCCGCCGTCAGCCAGGAGGCGGGATTGGTGAGCAGCACGCGAATCAGCGACGGAGGTGCCGGCATCAGGACCGTGCCCGTACGCACGGGCGCGGGAGCCGTCCCGCCAGCCGAGACACCTGCAGCCGGGCGCGGCGGCGGGGGCGGCGGGAACAGTTCGATGGGAATCTCTCCGGAACGCAGGCCTTCGATGATGGAGCGATGCTGGTCCTCCAGCAATTGGCGAATGGCAGCCTCGTCGAAGCCCGGCTCGTTGACCCGCTCCTCATAGCTGGTCTTGCGCCGATAGATCACCCGGCCGCCGGAATAGACGTTGGTGTCCACGGCGGACGCGCGTGGCCTGCGGTCCTCGGTTTGCACGTGGAGGACCAGGTCACCGAGCTTCAGGTCGCTATTGAATCCGAGGGGCACGTGGTCTGGGCGCCAGGGAGACCGGCCAACGCGGGAGGAGCCGCGCCTTCTTTTGACTCGGGGCCCAAACCCGAGGGCGCGGAGTTGATTGACCGGACTGCACTCGCATGGCTATTATACCAGCCGCACTATGGCACCCGGCTACCTCGGAAACTACGCCCCGTTTCTAATGTATATCCTCGTGGCGATGGCGCTGGCGGGCGTGCTGCTGGCGCTTTCAGTGCTGGTGGGGCCGCACCGGCCGGCGCGAGAAAAGGCCCAGCCCTACGAGTGCGGCATGAATCCCACGGGGGACGCGCGGCACGCGTTCGACGTAAAGTTCTACCTGGTGGCGATGCTGTTCATTCTGTTCGATGTGGAAGCCATCTTCTTCTTCCCGTGGGCCTACATTTACCGCGAGCTGCGCCTGTTCGGATTCTACGAGATGCTGGTGTACATCGGGATTCTGCTCGCGGGATACGTTTACCTGCTGAAGAAGGGCGCGCTCGACTGGAACCCGTAGGCCCCTTTCCCGGCTAGGCACGAAGATCGAGGAGACGCGCATGGCAGAGGCCGTCGAAACCCAGGTGCATCCGGTGGCAGCGAGGCTGGCTGCCTGGGACCCCGGCGTGGCCTCTGAGGCGGAAACGTTTCGCGGCGAGCTGACCATCACCGTGCCGCGCGAGCAATTGCACCGCGTGGCGGACTTCCTGCGGCACGATCCCGAGTTGCAATTCGATTTCCTGAGCGATCTCACGGCCACGGACCATTTCCCGCTCGAACCGCGCTTTGCCGTCGTCTACCACATGCTTTCCCTGCCCCAGCGGCAGACGCTGCGGCTGCGCACCTGGACTCCGGGAACGAATCCCGTGGTGGCGAGCGTCACCAATGTTTGGCCCACGGCCAACTGGCACGAACGCGAGGTTTTCGACCTGTTCGGCATCCGCTTTGAAGGGCATCCCGACTTGACCCGCATCCTGCTCCCGCTCGACTGGGAGGGCCATCCGCTGCGGAAGGATTTTCCCACCACCGGAGGCCCGCGCTGATGCCCCGGACGATCGACACGCCAGCCGGCCCCTCCCAAGCGATGGTCCTGAACATGGGGCCGCAGCACCCCTCGACGCACGGGGTGCTCCGCGTGGCGGTAGAGTTGGACGGGGAGACGGTGATCCGGGCGGTGCCCGACATCGGCTACCTCCATACCGGTATCGAAAAATCCTGCGAGGCGAAGACCTATTCGCAGGCCATCACGCTGACCGACCGGATGGACTACCTGTGCCCGCTGTCGAACAACCTGTGCTACTGCCTGGCGGTGGAGAAACTGCTGGGCCTGGAAGTCCCGAAGCGCGCGCAGTACGTGCGCGTGCTGCTCACGGAGCTGACGCGCATCGCTTCGCACCTCGTCTGGCTGGGCACCCACGCGATTGACCTGGGGGCCATGTCCGTCTTCCTCTACTGCTTCCGCGAGCGCGAGGATATCCTGAAGATTTTCGAGATGGTGGCCGGGCAGCGCATGATGACCAGCTATTTCCGCATCGGCGGGCTGGCGCTGGAGCCCCCCGCGGGCTGGCTGGAGCGCGTGGCCGCGTTCGTGGAGAGTTTTCCGGGCCACCTGGCGGAGTATGAGTCGCTGCTCACGGAAAACCGCATCTGGAAAATGCGCACGGTCGGCGTTGGAGTCATCTCGCCGGAGGACGCCGTGGCCTGGGGCGTCTCCGGTCCGGCGCTGCGCGCGGCGGGCGTGGCTTACGACGTGCGGAAGTTCTTCCCCTACTCGAGCTACGACGAGTTCGAATTCAAGGTGCCCACGCAGAAGGAAAGCGATTGTTACGCGCGCTACCTGGTGCGCCTGGAAGAAATGCGGCAGAGCCTCGGAATCGTGAAGCAGGCCATGGGCAAAGTGCCGGCGGAAGGCCCCATCCGGACCGACGCGCCGGGAATCGTCCCGCCGCCACGCGAAAAGATGAAAACGGAGATGGAAGCGCTCATCTACCACTTCAAGATTTTCACCGAAGGGTTCTCGCCGCCGCCCGGGCAGGTTTACCAGCGCATCGAGTCGCCGCGAGGCGAGATGTGCTGCTACCTGGTCAGCGATGGATCGCCGAAGCCGTTCCGCGTAAAGTTCCGCGCGCCGTCGTTCGTCAACCTGCAGGCGCTCCCTCTGCTCTGCGAAGGCCGGCTGATTGCCGACGTGGTGGCTTGCATCGGCACGCTGGACATCGTGCTGGGAGAGATTGACCGCTGATGACGCTGCCGCCGAAACTCGAAGAGAAATTCCAGCAGCTCGCCGGGCGCTATCCCGTCAAACGCTCCGCGCTCGTCCCCATGATGATGTACGCGCAAGACGAGTTCGGTTGCGTGAGCGACGAGATGATCGCGGAAATCGCGCGCCGGCTGGATGTGAACACCCTCCAGGTGACCGAGACTCTGGTCTACTACTCCATGCTGCGGCGGAAACCCGCGGGGCGCTGCCACGTGCAGGTGTGCACCAGCGTCTCCTGCATGGCCCGGGGGGGCTACGAGCTGTGGGAACACGCGCGGAAAACGCTGGGCATCGGCCATAAGGAGACCGCGCCGGACGGCCAATTTTCGCTCGAGGAAGTGGAGTGCATCGGCGCCTGCACCGGCGCGCCCGCCGTGCAATTGAATTACGACTACCACGAAAACGTGACGCCGGCGAAGTTCGACGCCCTGCTCGCGGAGGTCCGCGCCGGACGCCGGCCGCAGCCCGTGGCGCACATCACCGGCATCAGCGAAAAGCCGCATCCCGACGAGGTTCTGGTGATCAGCCGCAGGTTCCGCGTCCCGGACGCGCGCCGCCTCGCGGTCTATCTGAAGCACGAGGGCTACAAGGCCGTGGAGAAGGCCCTCACCGCCATGACGCCGGAGCAGATTCTGGACGAGGTGAAAAAATCCAACCTCCGCGGCCGCGGCGGCGCCGGCTTTCCCACCGGGATGAAGTGGAGCTTCGTACCGAAGGAGACTTCGAAACCGAAATACATCATCTGCAACGCGGATGAGAGCGAGCCGGCCACCTGCAAGGACCGGCCGCTGATGGAACTCGATCCGCACCAGTTGATCGAAGGCATGGTGATCGCCGGCCGGGCCGTGAACGCCCGCCAGGGATACATCTACATCCGCGGGGAATACCGGTACGTGCTCGACATCCTGGACGAGGCTATCGCGGAAGCCTACGCGGCGGGAAAGTTGGGGAAAAACATCCTGGGCAGCGGCTTTGATTTCGATCTGTGCACCCACACAGGCGCGGGCGCCTACGAGTGCGGCGAGGAATCGGCGCTGATGGAATCGCTGGAAGGCAAACGCGGCTACCCGCGCATCCGGCCGCCCTTCCCGGCAGTGGTCGGCCTGTATGGCTGCCCCACGGTGATCAACAACGTGGAAACACTGGCGAGCGTGCCTTCGATCATCCTGAACGGCGGCGAGTGGTATGCGAAACTCGGCACGCCGAAAAATGGAGGCACGCGGCTCTTCGGGATTTCCGGGCAGGTGGAGCGGCCGGGCGTCTACGAGCTGCCCATGGGATTCAACCTGCTGCGCATGATCAACGACGTGGCCGGCGGCGTCCTGGGTGGAAAAAAACTCAAAGCGGTGATCCCCGGCGGCAGCTCCACGCCCCCGCTCACGGCCGAGGAATGCGATGTGGCCATGGACTACGATTCCGTGGCGAAGATTGGGTCCATGCTCGGCTCGGCCGGAGTGGTGGTGTACGACGAGAATACGTGCATCGTCGAGCTGGCGCGGCGCATCATGGCGTTCTACGCCCACGAGTCCTGCGGCTGGTGCATCCCCTGCCGCGAAGGCACCACCTGGCTGCGGAAGATTCTGACGCGCTTCCACGAGGGCGGCGGGCGCAGCGAGGACATCCCCCTGATTCATGATCTGGCGAAAAACATGCTGGGGCGCACCTTCTGCCCCCTGGGCGATGCCGCGGCCATGCCTACGGAAGCCATCGTACGCAAATGGCGCTCGGAATTTGAAGAGCATTTGAGCGGGCGCTGCCCGTTCAAATCGACCCTGGTGGCGATGTGACGGTGGGGTGCGAAGCGGTTCTGTAGAGGCGGAGGAAGTCGCAGCGGGGGAATTGCTGGTTCGAGGACATGGCGGAGCAAAAAAAGGTTTCACTGAAAATTGACGGGCGGCAGGTGACCGTGCCC
>Ga0187819_10000439_pt1 | contig 20713 bp, 16 predicted proteins | sample NC_wetland_sal_i_15_FD_132411 | JGI IMG/M metagenome (GOLD analysis project Ga0187819, IMG submission 132411) | Wetland sediment microbial communities from Neuse River Estuary, North Carolina, USA - SO4_4 | ecosystem: Environmental > Aquatic > Freshwater > Wetlands > Sediment | place: USA...
GTCCGGGACAATTCTAAAACGTACAATAAAGGTAATCCCGGTGCAACTTGCGCTAGCGACACTATATTTCTCCGACGGTAGTCGCCGCCAAAATACCCTGCCAAGAACCCCAATTGTCGGCCATTGTGCAACCGCCCAACGTGTTTCGGGCAGGACAGGCAAGCTGCTCCTATCCCACCAAGCAGTGGGTTGCGGCTACACCTACGGATTCCGTGCGCCCCCGCTAGTAGTATCTTCCTATTACCGGGACACAAGAACCCGGTCGGCAGCTGCGCCGGTTATATCTCCATAAGCCGGGTCAGCGCAGCGAATGCTATCATGACCGAATCCTCGGCACTCGGTTGACGACAGTCCTCGCCAGAGCGGCCGCGCTTACATGCGAATACGACGACGCCTCCCCATCATCCTTGCCGTCCTGCTGGTTGTGGCGGCGCTTGCGATTGCCGTCGTGCTGCGCAAACATGCTCCGCCCGAGGCCGCGCGTCTGCTGCCCGGTGGGGATGGATTCGTATACGCAAACCTGGGATGGATGCGCCGGTCAAAGCTGATGGGCGACCTGCCAGCGGTCCCCCACGATCCGGATTACGAGCAGTTCATCCAGGCGACCGGGTTCCAGTTCGAGCGCGATCTGGACGAGGCCGCGCTCGCCATTCACTATCCCGCAAATTCGTTGGGCACCAAGCCATCTAGTTCGCAACCACCTCGCTTCTCGGAAGTTTTCGTCGGAAAATTCGACGGCGAACGGCTGCGTTTGTACCTGCGCCAGCTCTCCAGTTCGGTTGAAAATTACCAGAGCCGGGATGTCTACAACGTCCCACTCGAAGGACGCACAGTGCGAATTGCGATTCTTGGCGTGGATACGGTCGCCGCCTCAAATCTCGATGACCCCCTCGCCATCCGCGGAATCATTGCCCGTTCCCGCAAGTTGGCGTCGCCATTCGGCGGGCCCGCGCTCCTGCGGCAGTATTACAAAGAGGTCCCATTCGCCAGCCTGGGCTGGGCGGTGTTCAGGATTCAATCTTCAGGCAACATCTCTGCTGCCGGCCCGATTGGATTGTCGTTTCTATTTCCGAAGCCGGCGACAATCGTGGCCTCGGTGCGCTATCTCGGAGCGGTTCATTTCAAGGCTCAGGCATTTACCGCGAGTGACGAGGAAGCGAGGCAGCTCGCAGGACGCATCGACACATACCTTAATCTTTTTCGCACAGCCGAAAGCACAGTCTCCACACCCGGCCCCGATCCTGATATCAAAGCATTGTTCGACAGCCTGAAAATTCAGTCGGAAAAGAAGCGCGCCGTTCTAACCGCGACCGTGCCCCTGGGGTTGATCCGCAAGGCTCTCGCCGAGGCTCCCTCCTCCGTCGCCCCAGAAACCCAGCCACCGCAGCCCCCTGCGGCTTCCAAGAGCAAGGCAAAACCAAGAGAAAGAAAGTGATTAATTTTAGGCGCTGCATCTTCGCTCGTGCATTGCCGGAACTCGGCAGGATTTCGATTGGGTGCTGATTCAGATCCTGGCTACCCATTTCAGCGAACAAAGCAGCCAAAGGATTTAACCTTCGTGACCGACATCACAATTTCCCGTGATGACTATCACCGCTAAGGCCATGCGTACTCCTCTATCGTTGCCCCAGGGTGAGCGACAAAACCCAGGTTCAAGCTAGAGAGGGCCGCATATGGCTTCGGCAAATGGCAACGGGGAGCATGCAAGTCAAGCAAACCAGAACAAGCCACGATTGATTTTCTGGGAGTTGACCAAAGGGTGCAATCTGCGCTGCATCCATTGCCGGGCCAGCGCTACCGAACTGAGTTCCCCCTCCGACCTCGCAACTGCAGCGGCACGCGACATCATCGATCAGATTGCTGCCGTCTCCACTCCCATCCTAGTACTTAGCGGCGGAGAACCGCTCTTCCGTTCGGACATCTTCCAGTTGGCTCGCTATGGCACCGACAAGGGTCTGCGTGTGGCGCTGGCCACCAATGGCACGCTGGTCACGAAACACGTCGCGCAAATGATCGTCGATAGCGGGGTGCGTCGCGTGGCAATCAGCCTGGACGGCGCGGATGCGCTTACTCACGATACTTTCCGCGGCATTCCCGGCGCCTTCGACGCCGCCATTGCCGGTTTCCGTAACTTGAAAAATCTGGGCATGTCTGTGCAGATCAACACCACCATTGCCCGTCATAATGCGCATCAGCTTCCGCTTGTGTTCGAACTGGCGAAGTCGCTGGGAGCGGATGCGCTGCACACATTCCTATTGGTCCCAGTGGGCTGCGGTGTGGATATTGCTGCCGAACAGATGGTTCCGCCAGAAGAGTACGAGCGCATGCTGAACTGGTTCTACGATCGATCGCTCGAAGGCGGAATCGAAATGAAGGCGACCTGCGCGCCGCACTACTTCCGCGTGGTTCACCAACGGCGCGTGGCGGAGCGCCGTTCCGAGGCTGCGGCTCAGGCCGCACATCAAGCGTCTGCAGAGGCTCAAGGTCCACACATCGGCCCGACCGAGATGGCAATGCCCGGCTCAACCGGTATCGAGCTGAAGCCTCATGGGATCGGACACGCAGTAGGACACCCCGGAACTCATCCTTCCGACATGAACGCCATGACCAAGGGATGCCTGGCCGGAACTGCAGTGTGCTTTATCTCTCATCAAGGTGAAGTCTATCCCTGCGGATATTTGCCCGCCCTGGCTGGCGATCTGAAAAAGCAGTCATTCGCCGAGATCTGGGAAAACTCGGTGGTCTTCAATCAACTACGCGATGTCAACAACCTGAAAGGGAAGTGCGGCTGCTGCGAGTTCCGCAATATCTGTATGGGATGCCGCGCGCGAGCCTACGCCGCCACCGGCGACTATCTTGACGAGGAGCCGTTCTGCGTCTACCAGCCGCGCACGGCAAGTCTGAAAGAGAAGAGTGATACGCCGGTGGAAGTCGCCCACTAAACGCATGATGCCGAGATTCCGGCACAATTTTCTGAGTGCCGCTGTGGTGAAACACATCAGGAGCCAAAATACGCGGCCCAGCGTCATATCCCACAATCTAGCCTCATAAACTCTGTTACCGTTTGACCGCAAACAGTCTAATTCATTGAAAACAAATGTCGATTACTACCTGCGCCCGCGACTACTCTTTGGCCCAACGGATGCTTTTCTGAAGGTGAGTCTGCGGGAGATCAAGTCGTGGAACCTTCTCTCATGGTTGTGGGCCTCAACTACCGGACGGCCCCGGTAGCAGTACGTGAACATTTCTGGATCAGCGAGAACCGGCGCTATGAAGCCTTGGTCCATTTGTCCCGGGCCGAGGGAATTGAAGAAGTTATCGTGATGGCCACCTGCAATCGCACAGAGTTCTGGCTGTGGGCCAACGACGTGACCCTGGCCGCCAACTCGGTGATGCGGTTGCTCGGCGCCGAATATGGGCTCAAGTTGTGCGAATGGAAGCACTTCTACCGCTTGCTGGATGAAGCCGCCCTACTCCATATTTTCCGAGTCGCATCCAGCCTCGACTCTATGGTAGTCGGCGAGCCGCAGGTTGTTTCCCAGGTGAAACAGGCTTGGCAGCAGGCGCAGAAGTTGGGGGCAACGGGCCGCTTCCTCGATGCCGTTTTGCAGAAGGCGCTCAACGTTTCCAAGCGCGTGCGTACGGAGACAGCGATTGGAAACGCGCCGGTTTCGATTCCTTATGCGGCGGTGGAACTCGCCCGTCAGATTTTCGGCACGCTCAGAGACAAGAAGGTGCTGTTGCTGGGAGCGGGCAAGATGAGCGAGCTTTCAGCCCGCGGGTTGCTCAACCATGGGGCCAGCTCTGTTAGCGTGATCACCCGCACCCTTCAGCACGCGGAGGAGTTGGCGGCCAAGTTAGGTGGAGTTGGCATTCCGTTCGACGAGCGCTGGCAGCACATGGCGGAGGCCGACATCATCATCAGCTCGACTTCGTGCCCTCATACGATTCTCAGCTGCGAGGAAGCCGAGACCATGATGCGCGGCCGCAAGGAGAAAGACCGGCCACTGGTGATCGTGGACATCGCCATGCCTCGCGACATCGATTCCGCTGTGCGCGACGTCAAAGGTATTTTCCTCTATGACCTCGACGACCTGGAGAACGTGGTTGACCACAATGCGGGCGAGCGCGAGGTTGCGGCCGCAGAGGCACAGAAGATTTTGCAGGCCGAGGCGCAAGGTTTCCGTCGCAAGCTGATGGCGGAGCGGGTGGTGCCGACCATCGTCGCACTCCGCCTGCGGCTGGATGAGATTTGCCGGCAAGAACTGGATTCCTTTCGACAAGAGAACGGACCGTTCTCCCAGGACCAGGACGAAATGTTAAGTGCAGTCATGACCCGAATGACGCAGAGAATCGCCGGATCCCTGGCCCGTGAACTCAAGGAGCTTCCAGAGAAGTTGGAACAGGAACAGATGACCACTGCATTGCAGCGGCTGTTCCACTTGCAAACGCCCGAAGCGGCGATTGCCGGCACCAGATCCTAAAGAAGTGGGGAAGAACACATGGAAAAGAAACAAGAAATCGTATCCCATCCTAAGGGTGTCAAGCGCGACGACTGGACCAGCACGCAAGCTTACATCCTTGCAGTCTTCTGCCTGGTGCTGGGCGTTGCCCTTGGCTACCTGTTTCGCGGTTCCGCTTCGCCGGCTGCGGAGACCGTCGCGTCTGCTTCTGACGGCAGCGCGGCTCAAGGTTCGCAAGCGCAGTTGACGCCTGAGCAGCAGAAGGTAATGATCGATCAGGCTGTCGCACCACTGCTCGCTACCTTGAAGACCAACCCCGACGATGTTGACACGATTATCAAAGTGGCCAACCTGTATTACGACGGACGGCAATACCCGGAGGCAGTCAAGTATTACCAGCTCGCCGCCAAGAGCCAGCCGAAGAACGCAGACCTGTTAACTGATCTGGGCACATCGCTCTGGTACATCGGGGACGCTGACGGTGCTATTGCCGAATTCCAGAAAGCGCTGAAATATCGACCTGATCATCCGGGAACATTGTTCAACCTGGGGATCGTCCGCTGGCAAGGCAAGAGCGATCCGAAAGGCGCGGTCCAAGCCTGGGAGGAGTTGCTGCAAAAGAATCCGAACTACCCGGAGAAGCAGCAACTGCAGGAATACATCGCGAAGGCCAAGCAACACGCCAAGGGGTAGTGGCGGATAACCACTTTCTCAAAACCATTGTCATTCCCTCGCTTTTGCTCGTGACGACAAATTCGGGAATGGCACCTCCACAGGATTTACGGCGCACAATTTCAGGTGAAGTACTTCGCGAAAACCACAATCGACTCAAAGCCCCACCTGTCCATAGCCAACCCCTTCCTAGAGGATTGAGTCTTAATATCGGCGCCACCGTCGCGGGCTTTGGTGTGTCCGCTTGAACCAACTTATTGGAGGATCTAATGAAAAAGCTTCTCGGAATCTCAGCGGTTGTGATCGGCCTGATGTTACCCGCCCTTGCGCAGGTACAACGGCCTGCGCAATTACAAAGCGTTTCTCAGCAAGACCAAGACGATTATCGTCGATATCCGGATCGCGACGAAGGGCGCTACCAACGATTGTCGCCGGAAGACCAGAGCAGGTTTGACGGGTATTACCGCAAGTGGGTTGACGACACGCGCCGCAACGACCGCGATGACATACGGAAGGACGAGCAACACATGCAGGAAATCATGGGGCGGTATAACATTCCGTCCGATGTTCCGTATGAGCGAATCGCCTCGCGCGGACAGGGTTATGGCGACTCGGGCGGATACCGCGATCGCGATCAGCGCGGTTATGACCGTTGGCAGGGAAGATTGCCAGAGGGTGAGCAACGTAAATTCGACGACGCCTACGCAAAATGGTTGAACGACCGGCGCAAGAATGATCGTGATGATGTCCGGAAAGACGAAGAGCACATGCTGGATATCATGTCGCGCAACAACATTCCACGAGATGTGCCTTTTGATGCGGTGGCCTCCTCGGGAAGGCGATAGCCTGATGCCCCAGGTTTGCGTCCGTCTCTTTGGATGCGAACCTGGGGCACCAATCGGTGGAGATTTATTTTCTTAAGGCAACGGCTGGACGATGATCGCGTTCGGATTGCTGATGGTGTAAGGCGATCCCGGAGCGGGTTGATGGCCGGTTGGTGTGATCGTATAGACGAACAACTGGCCGGTACTCTGACTGATGGCATATAGATGGTTGTGGTTGTCCCAGAACATCTGAGTGATGGGGTCGTGGGTCAACAGGCCGGTGTAATGAGTGATCGGGCTGGCTCCGTTGAAATGGAAGATTTGCAGACCCTCTTGTCCCCCAATTGCCAGCAGCTTGCCGGAAGGCGACATCTTCAGGTCATTCCAGCCAGAGATCAGGGTCGCCGGCATATTCGAGTGAGTATTCGTTGTTTTCAAATTCCCTTTTGCGTCCGCGGTGTAGGAGGCCAGCTGCAACGGGCCGGGCGCGCAGCCCGGCGGATTGGCGGGTGTCATGATAAACGCCACGTGATTTGTCGGGTCTGCGGCAGACAAAACGGCAATATAGGTGCGCACCCCTTTCGGCGGAGGGGGCAGGTTGTATTTGATGTTGAGTCCGTTCAGCAGGCCGATGGTGCTCCGCTTGAATCCATAGATCTGGTAATACATGCAGGCCGAATCCTCGGCTGTGTACGCGTACACGTTATTTCCGATGAAGGAAGCGGCATAGTAGGAACCCGGAAATGCGCCGGTATTGTCCATTCCGAGATATTTGAGGCCTCCCGTAGCTTTTACCACTGCGAAGGAGGCATAGATGGTGTTGGCGCAGGCGCTGCTGCCATCGAATTCCATGACATATAAGGTTGCGCCGGTGTGATCAAAAAAGAGCGGGCCGGCGTAACCGCATCCGTAGTCGTACTTCTGGTAGTTGGTCGATGACACATAGGTAAGCGCCCCATCGGATTCGATTTTGAACGCATCGATATCGGGCTTGGCCGCGTTCGCCGCCATAAGGTATTTTCCATTTACTGCCATGGAATAAATGTTGTCCTGGAACGGCGAGCCGCTCACCGGGGATAGGCTGCCGTTGGCCGCTGCGGCATAAGCGACGATCTCGTTGGTTTTGCTATTTGGCGGAGTGCTGGCTACGTATACGTAGGCTACAGGCGAGCTGTTGGCTGTCGCCTGGGCATCTGCGTTTCGGTCTGATGATGAAACCTGGGCATATGCGGCCATGGTCAGCGCGGCGCTAAGGCACAGAGTAAGTTTTAAGTTGCGCATCACGTGGAGTCTCCTTCGGGACAAACCCGGATTAACGCGGGTTTGGTCAGTCTTGGAGGTATGCCGAGGCCGCGAAGTTGCCCGCTCCCTGATGAGGACGCGGTCGGCCATCGCCCAAACCGTATTGGGGGGCCGGCCGGGCTTCTGGTTACCAACGACACTTTTCCACTTCCACTCCCCGCGCTACAGTTGGCCCATGGCCACTTCTACGCCGAGGAAGTATCGCTGCCTGCAATGTGAGATGACGGAGGACCGCTGCGACTGCGAACGATACTGCTGCCTCTGCCAATCACTGATGGAGGTTCGGCTCTGCGAAGACGGCTTGTACTATTGCAAGCCTTGCCGGGACGCTTGTGACTACAAAGTTTCGGATGATGGGCCGACCTCTTTTTAGCTTCTTGCTCAGTCAGGCTAAATAATCACCGCTTCTTTGTATTCCCCAAACACCTTCCGCATAGTGTCGGAGATTTCGCCTACGGTGGCGTAGGCCTCGACAGCGGCGACGATGTGTGGCATCAGATTGCTTCCGGAGCGGGCGGCGTCTTCGAGTTTCTTCAGAGAATCAGCCAAGGGTCGAGCATCGCGGCGGGCGCGTAACGCACGCAACCGTTCCACCTGCTTGCGTTCCAATGACTCGTCGATGTGCAGGGTGGGGATGGGCTTCTCTTCTTCCACGGTGAAGCGGTTTACTCCCACCACTACCGACTCGGCGCGATCCACTTGTTGCTGATATTCGTAGGCGGCGTTCTGGATCTCCTGTTGCACGTAGCCGCGTTCGATGGCTTTCAGCATTCCGCCGAGGGCTTCGATTTTGTCCAGATATTCCGAGGCGCGCCGCTCGATTTCGTTAGTTAGGGTTTCGACGTAATAGGATCCTGCCAGAGGATCGACGGTCTGAGGCACTCCAGATTCGTAGGCGACAATCTGTTGCGTGCGCAGCGCAATGCGCGCCGCTTGTTCGGTAGGCAGCGCCAGCGCTTCGTCGTAGGAATTGGTGTGCAGCGATTGCGTGCCGCCGAGAACCGCCGCCATGGCCTGAATCGCGGTGCGGACGATATTGTTCTCTGGCTGCTGTGCTGTGAGCGTTGAGCCTGCGGTCTGAGTATGAAAGCGCAGCATCCAGGAACGCGGATTTTTGGCTTTGAAATGTTCACGCATAATGCGGGCCCACATGCGGCGGGCGGCGCGGAACTTGGCGACTTCCTCGAGAAAATTACTGTGCGCGTTGAAGAAGAACGAAAGGCGCGGCGCGAACTTGTCTACATCCAGACCTGCGTCGATGGCGGCTTGCACATATGCGATGGCGTTGGCCAGCGTAAAAGCCACTTCCTGCACCGCGGTCGATCCGGCTTCCCGCATGTGATAGCCGGAGATGGAAATTGTGTTCCACTCAGGGACGTTTTCGTTGGTCCACGCGAACAGGTCGGTGATGATGCGCATGGCCTGTTTGGGCGGGTAAATGTAAGTGCCTCGCGCGATGAATTCTTTCAGGACGTCGTTCTGCACCGTACCAGATAGTTTTCGGATGTCCGCGCCTTGGCGCCGGGCGACGCCCACATACAGCGCAAGCAAAATCGAAGCCGTGGCATTGATGGTCATCGAGGTAGAAATCTTGGTCAGGTCGATGCCATCGAATAAGCGCTGCATGTCCTCGATAGAATCGATGGCGACTCCGACTTTGCCGACTTCCCCCACGGCGAGTGGATGGTCGGAGTCCAGGCCGATTTGCGTGGGAAGATCGAAAGCGACGGAGAGCCCGGTGGTTCCGTTGGCGAGGAGGTATTTATAGCGCTTGTTGGATTCTTCGGCGTCACCCATGCCTGCATACTGGCGCATGGTCCAGAGGCGTCCGCGGTACATGGTGGCCTGAACGCCGCGCGTGAATGGATACTCGCCGGGGTAGCCGACCTGCAGGTCATAGTCCCAAGCTTCGAGATCGGCGGGGGTGTAGAGCGGGCGAACGGCAATGTGCGACTCAGTCTCTGGGTCGAGGGTGGACTTCATTTTCTCGGTCATAGCGAAAACCATGAACTGACCCGAGCGAAAGCCAAGCGGTGGTTAATGATTTCTCTTCCGCACTCGCCAAAACGAGCTTACGCCGAACCACGCAAACAGGCCAGTAAAGCACACGGAAAGCACAGCGCGGGTGGAATTTGCATGACCAGCCTGATATTTGCTGTACTCGCGAAAGAAGGCGATGACGCCAATGCCCGCTAAGGCTAAGAAAACAAAACCCGTCACTTCGAGCCAGAGTTGCCCAAGCACGCGTCCGAAGTGGGACGCTGTGGCCCGTGCGGCTTTGCCAACTGCGCCGAAGGTTCGGCTCCCCCGCGCATGCTGCGAGATCACCCTGCCCGCGACCTTGGCGGCGATCCCGAGCTTGCGACTGGTGGAGACGCTGGACACTCCCCTCGATTTTATCAATATTTATCGAGCAGGGTCTCGTTTGCGGAATTTCGGGGTACAATATCGCGGTCTGAAGCAGTTTCGGGCGCGAAACATTGTCACCCACGGGCGCATCTAATTGGTCAGGCGCCGAGTTGACGCAGCAGAGTAAACTAATAGTCGGATTTTCCTGCGAGGGGGTTATGTGGACCAGCAATTAAAGCAGTTAATGAAGGAACTGGGCGAGGCGATCAACGAGTCCCTGGCAGATTCCGAGCCTATTGCCGACGTCGTATCGCGAATCAAAGAAGGCGGCTACGACATCTTTCTGGTGCTGGAAGCCACCATCGGGGTGAGCAAGCCTGGCGAGAAATCCAGCGAGAAGCCGTCCCTGATGACAACTGAGTTCAAGATTAACGATCAGGACCTCAAATTCCTCAAGTCGCTGCGCATCAAGGTCGAGGACGACGCCGCGTAAGTCGCACCCACTGCGCATCTCGTATTTAGCAATTCTCAATTGCGGTTCAACACGTAGGGACGGATGCCCTCGTCCGCCCAGCGGCGCGAAGCGCCGCAGCTCCGCGATGAACTTGCCAAGTGTCCCCCGGACGAGGGCGTCCGGGGGCTACGTGGATCGTGCGATACGCGAGCACGAGCGAAGACGCTCGCGCCTACATTTGAGACGATATTGGGTTTGAGACGATATTATTAATGAACATGTATCAGCCAGTACCCAAGGTTCCTGATTTCCCCACCATGGAGCGCGAGATGCTGCGCTTCTGGGAAAAGAACCACATTTTCGACAAACTGCGCGGGCAGAATGCAAACGGCCCGCGCTGGTCTTTCCTCGACGGACCGATCACTGCCAATAATCCCATGGGCGTGCACCACGCCTGGGGCCGCTCCCTGAAAGATATGTATCAGCGCTATCACGCCATGAACGGCCATGCGGAGCGCTATCAGAACGGCTTCGACTGTCAGGGATTATGGGTCGAAGTCGAGGTCGAAAAAAGCCTTGGCCTCAAAACTAAGCGCGAGATTCGCGACTACGGCATTGAGAAATTCGTTCGCGCCTGCAAGGAGCGCGTTTTGACCTATGCGGCGCGGCAGACGGAGCAGTCGATTCGCCTGGGCTACTGGTGCGATTGGGACGATCCCGAAGTTCTGCGCTTATTGCGCGACGCCTTGGCCGAGGGCGATCGAGTGGTGACCGTGAAATTACCCAGCGGGCGTGTCGAGACCGCCCGCGCCAGCGAGATTGTCCGCAAGCTGGGTTCAGCGGAGTACGGCGGCAGCTACTTCACTTTCTCCGACGAAAACAACTACACGATTTGGGCGTTTCTCAAAAAGTGCCACGAGGAAGGATTCATCTACCGCGGGCACGACGTAATGCCCTGGTGCGGACGTTGCGGCACGGGCCTGTCACAAATGGAAGTAGCCGAAGGCCGCCGCATCACAACGCATACATCGGTTTTCGTGCGTTTCCCAATCGTCACTTCGGAAAATCAGAGCCAAGGCAAAACCGCGCTGCTCGTATGGACGACGACTCCATGGACGCTGGCGTCCAATGTCGCAGTCGCGGTCAACCCAGAAATGACCTACGTCAAAGTCCGCCACGGCGATTGGACCTACTACGTGGCCAAAGCGAACTTCGAGCGCGATCGCCTACAGGAGTTGCAAGTCGAAGGCAAACACGAAACGCACAAGCTGCCGTCAATCCGCACCATCCTCAAAGGCAGCGGCACCGTAGAAGTGTTGCAGGAACTCCCCGGACGCGAGCTGCTCGGCCTCACCTATACCGGACCTTTCGACGATTTGCCGGCGCAAAATAAACCGGGCGGAGTTTTCCCCTTCGGTTCGACGGGCGGAGGCAAAACGGCAGCCGAATCGCACCGCGTGATCGCATGGAAAGAGGTGAGCGAAGTGGAAGGTACGGGTTTAGTCCACATCGCTCCCGGTTGCGGCGCAGAGGATCAGGAACTCGGCAAGGAAAACAATCTTCCCTTTCTCGCCCCGCTGGACGAGAGCGCGATTTTTCAGGAGGGATTCGGACCGCTCACGGGACGCAACGCCAATGAAGTGGCCGACGATGTAGTTGCCGCATTAAAAGCCTCAGGTCTGCTGGTGGCGCGCGAGCGTTATCCGCACGTCTACCCGCACTGCTGGCGCTGCAAGTCGGAGCTCGTTTTCCGTCCCGTCGACGAATGGTTTATCCGCATGGACTGGCGCGACCGCATCGAGCGCACCGTGCCCACCATCCGTTGGATTCCGCCCGAAGGCGAAGCCCGCGAACTGGATTGGCTGCACAACATGCGCGACTGGATGATTTCCAAAAAACGCTTCTGGGGCCTGGCCCTGCCCATCTGGGTCTGCAATGAGTGCGAACATTTCACCGTGATCGGCAGTCGCGAAGAATTGAAGGATCGTGCAGTCGAGGGCTGGGATACATTCGAAGGCAATTCGCCACACCGCCCCTACATCGATGCCGTCAAGATCCGCTGCGAGAAGTGCGGCGCCCTGGCTTCGCGAGTCGCAGACGTTGGCAATCCCTGGCTCGACGCCGGCATCGTGCCCTTCAGTACCTTGCGCTACACCACGGACCGCGCCTACTGGGAACAGTGGTTTCCCGCCGATCTCGTGCTCGAAAGTTTTCCTGGCCAGTTCCGCAACTGGTTTTACTCCATGCTGGCAATGAGTGCGATGATCGCCGGCCGCGCCCCGTTCAAGGCGTTGCTGGGACATGCTCAAGTCCGCGATGCGCGCGGAGAAGAAATGCATAAGTCGAAAGGCAACTCTATCGCCTTCGACGAAGCCGCGGAAGCACTCGGCGCCGAGGTCATGCGCTACATCTACGCCGAACAGAAGACCGCGCAAAATCTCAACTTCCCTGACTTGCATCCCACCGGCAACGTCGGCCAAACCATCGATGGCGAGGCGCGCCGCAAGCTGCTGACCTTCTGGAACTGCTACAGCTTCTTCGTCAGCAATGCCCGCTCCGATGGCTGGAAGCCCGGCGTTGCCGTTCCCATCACCAATCAGTTGGACCGCTGGGTCTTGAGCCGGCTGCAGCGTTTGGTCGATGCCGCTCGCAGCGCCTTCGATAGCTACGAGCACTATCGCCTGATCGATGCCTTCCAAATTTTCGACGACGAATTTTCCAACTGGTATCTGCGCCGCTCCCGCCGCCGCTTCTGGGCGAATGCGCCCGATGCTTATCAGACGATGTACACCGTGCTCACAACGGTAACGCGAGTGATGGCGCCCGCACTGCCCTTCCTCACGGAAGAGATCTATCAGAATCTCGTAAGCTCGGTCGACCCTTCGGCGCCACAATCGGTTCACTTGACCCGCTATCCTCAGATAGACGCTTCGCTGATCGACGAAGGCTTGGAGCAGAACATCGATGCGGTGATCCGCATCAAGAATCTAGCTTTGAGTTTGCGCAAGCAGAGTGGAAGAAAGACCCGTCAGCCTCTGAGCACCCTGTACGTGCGCCCCAAAAACGCCGCCGACCGCCGCGTCCTGGAAAACCACGAGTATGCTGCGCAGATTCTGGAGGAAGCCAACATCAAGAAGCTGGTTTTGATCGACGACGAGATCAAGCTGGTAAAGGTAAACTTCAAACCGGATGCCAAGAAACTGGGCTCACGCGCAGGGAAATATCTGAAGGCAATTGCACAGGCTTTGAGCCAGGCAGACCCGAAAGCTCTGTTGAAGGGTGATCCTTATACGGTGCAGGTGGACGGACAAACCTTCGAACTGGCGTCCGACGAAATCGTGACCACCTACGAAGGACCGGAAAACCTAAAGTGCATGAGCGAGCAAGGCACGTTCCTCGCGCTCGATACGACGCTCACCCCAGAACTATTGCAGGAAGGCCTGGCCCGGGACTTCAACCGCGCAGTTCAGGATCAGCGGAAAGCAATGAACCTCAACATCTCCGACCGCATTGCGGTCAGCTATTCCGCCTCGCCCCGCATCGCCGAAGCCATCGCCGCGCACGAATCCTACCTGCGCCATGAATTGCTCGCGGATCGCCTGGAGGCGAGCGCCACCCAGAACGGCGGCGCCAAGCTTTCGCTCGGTGGCGAGGAGATAATGGTCACGATCACACGGGCGTGATCGGGGGCTGCACGAGGGTGCCTTGCTCCTTTCGCGTTCTATGCGAAGAGTGCAACCCGCACGCAAGAGCCATTCAAGGATTGTGCTTCGCGCGTGCTGCAACCATTTGCTCCAACTGTCCAATAGCCCCCAGCCCACGTATCTCCAACTCGTCGTCGACCGGGCGATTGCTCAACTGGCCTATTTCCTTGAAGAATTCCTGCAAAGCTTTGAGCGGTTGCTGACGGTTGAGGGGCGGAAGCTCTACGTGCTCCCTCCTGTGCTTCCCCAATAGCCTACTTTCCATCATCGTTGCCTCAGACGGCTCACAGGATTTCCATGCCACTTGGAGCGTACCGACATCCCCATAAGAGTCTGCAAATAAACCGATGGCGGTGCGCCGATGACCGATTAGTCTCCTCTTTATACTCTTCTTCGCCAAGCCTATGTAGACGATGTCAGATGCGCCCTGCATTCTGCCAAAGCACTGTGGCAATCGGAAAATGTACACACTCGGTTCTTCAGGTGCCCTGGCAAGGGCAGGGCGGGGCCACGGTTCCCAGGCCGACAGCTCTTCAATGTCCGTGGACTTCATACACCCCATCGTAAACCTTCGGGGTTTCAGAGAGCAGTTACAAGTTTGAACAGGGCATACAGCGACGTGATTCCGATAAACACAATGCTGATGTAAAACCGAACAATCATGATGGCAATCTTCTTCTTCCCTTCCTGCTCGTCGCCCAGTCGCGCTTCGCGCTGCCACGACGGTTCGTCTTCCTGGAGTTGGCGCAGTATGCGGCCGAACTGGCTGAGCATGCTGAGCATCATAACGCCCCCTGAACAGCTGTCTGCCCAATAAAACTGCTCAGTGCTGTTGTAGATGAGCACCAGCATGGCGAATACAATAGTTTCAAAACTTGTCCGAGCGGCTGCAAAGATGCCGATTACGACCACAACTCTCACCAGTCCCAGGATCACAAACCACGCATGGCCGACATATCCTCCCGCGCGTGCCCTTTTCATCCGGTTTTTGTCAGCTAGTTCCAGACCGACTGCGACGACATCGGACAAGTATTCGGTGAGTTCCTCTTTGCGGTCTTCACGCAGGTAAACGTCGATTGTGTCTTTGATAAACTTACGCTTCCACTCCTCCACTTGTGTATGTTGCGCAAGCCATTCGAGGATGAGCTTTTCACGGACACGGTTCTGTAGGTAGGTTCGTGTTCGCTCGTTGGTCCGACGGCCGCGTTCCTCGACGAGAACGGGTTTAAGTTTCTCCCACGCATCACGTCCATGCCAGTCGAAGGCACCCATCGTGGCGAGTTCGTCTTCGTCCAGATCGAGGTATGTGGCTTTTAGTTCGAGGCCGCGCAGTAGTTCTTCAACCAACTCTCTAGGGTCGGCTTTATTCTCACTGGTCGTCATGGCAGGGAATTGTATCCCAGGTCAGTATCTAAGCCACCTGTTCCCTGCCGAGCTAACCAAGAGGCTGCCCGCCCTTCGGGCCTATCGCCCGATGTGGTATAACTGTTATACTCATGCGATTTCGCTTCGATGAGCGCAAGAGCAGACGGTTAAGAGCAAACCCGAAACGAGGCATCGGGTTCGAAGAAGCGCAAGAAGTCTTTTCGCACCCATATTACCTCGACCAGCGGTCGGATTGGCCCGAGCAATACCGGGCTATCGGTTGGGTGGGAGAGCACTTGTACGCCGTCATTTTTGAGGCGCGGGAGGACGAGGAAGGAGAATATTACCACCTCGTGACTCTCTGGAAAGCCACCAAGCAGGAGCACAAACTTTATGAAGAACACTCGTAAGCTGCGAAAGCCAGTCTCGGCAGAAGCCATCGCCCGCCTTGCCGACCAAGGCAGAGACGTTTCCCGATTCTTCACCAATACTGGCCAAATGATGGGTCCGATCCAGAGGGTAAATGTTGACCTCGCCTCGGGCATGCTGGAAGAACTGGACCGTGCTGCCAAAGAATTGAATATCAGCCGCCAGGCGGTGATCAAGACGCTCATACGCCAAGCGCTCGATCAGCAGTATCTGGCAAGAGGAATCCGCCCCTCTCGCAGGCGCGGGTAGAAACGCACCCGGGTTTTCCGCTGTGCTAGTATTTAGCGTTTCCCGATGCGCTTTGGGGATGGGGGTGTTTGACCACAGACTCGCGGTGCATCCACAACCGTTGTAACCGTCATCCAAACGCGAGAGCGCGATGCCGATGAAAGACACGCTCGGAGTCCTACTAGCTGGAGGAGCGGGCGAGCGCCTCTATCCTCTTACGCGCGACCGGGCCAAACCCGCCGTCACCTTCGGCGGCATCTATCGCATCATCGACATTACTCTCTCCAACTGCCTCAACTCCGACCTGCGGCGGGTTTACATCCTGACCCAATACAAGGCGCTTTCGCTCAACCGCCATATCCGCGAGGGCTGGAACATTCTGGGCCGCGAAGTTGGCGAGTTCATCGAAGTGTTGCCGCCCATGAAGCGCGTCAGCGAGGAGTGGTACCAGGGCACGGCCGACGCGGTCTACCAGAACATTTATTCTATCGGCTCCGAGCAGCCGCAGCACGTGCTCATCCTCTCCGGCGATCACATCTACAAGATGAACTATGGCAGGATGCTGCAGCAGCATAACGATGCGGGCGCAGACGTTACCCTGGCGACCATCCAGATTGATCCCGACGAAGTTTTTCGCTTCGGCGTGGTCGAGATCGACCGCGACCACCGGGTGAACGGATTCCTGGAGAAACCGAAGCAAACCGATCTGCGTTCTCCCTACAACCCGCAAAAAGTTTCGGCCTCGATGGGCATTTACATATTCAATACCGACGTGCTCATTCCCGTGCTGCTGAAAGACGCCGAAGATCCGCAGTCCAGCCACGATTTTGGCAAAGACGTTCTGCCCAAGATGGTGGACGATTACCGCGTCTACTCCTTTGATTTCGTCGATGAGAACAAAAAGGAAGCGCTCTACTGGCGCGACGTAGGAACGCTCGAGGCATATTACGAAGCCAACATGGACATCGTCTCAGTCTCACCGGTGTTCAATTTGTATGACTCGGAGTGGCCCATCCGCACCCACCAGCGGCAGTATCCGCCGGCCAAGTTTGTCTTCGCCGAAACCGGGCGCACCGGAACTGCGCTCGATTCCATCGTATCCGCCGGCTGCATTGTCTCCGGAAGCACCATACAGAACTGCGTGCTCTCCCCGGACGTGCGCATTAACTCCTACAGCGAATTGGATGACAGCATCCTGTTCTCCCATGTAAACGTCGGCCGCCATTGCCGAATTCGCAAGGCCATCATCGATCGGGACGTACACATCCCTGAAGGCACGACCATCGGCTACGATCCCGAGGCCGACCGCCAGCGTTACTTCGTCACCGAGAGCGGGATCACCGTGGTGACGCGCGATTATTCCTTGTTCGAAAATCCGGTCACGGTGGATTACTTCACCAGCGAGTAAGTATCCAGCGCTCCTTTCATTTTTTCCGACGACATCTTTGAATTTTCGCAGGCTGATTACGTAAGTAACTTTTGGTGCCTGTTACCCTTCAGAAATAATGACTCCTGCGGTCGGCCGGTTTTCAGTCAGGTGGACCAAGTACGACAATAATTTGAGCTAATCCATTTAGCGGGTTCGACTAAACTCGAAGGGGAAGTCGCATGTCCACAGGCGTTGAGCGAGCCACGAGCCAGCACGAGATGAAGTCGCTGCAAGCTTTGCCGCAGCTCATCGACGCCGTGCTGGGAATGATCCGGGCCCAAGCGCCGCTCCCGAAGATCCTGGAAGCGTTGTGCGTGCACATCGAGAAGCAGCATCCCAGCCTGCTTTGCTCCATTCTTCTTTTGGATGCAGACGGTACGACGCTGCGGCACGGCGCCGCTCCCAGCCTTCCCAGCGAATATTCGCAAGCGGTGGATGGAATACAGATCGGCCCTTGCGCTGGTTCCTGCGGCACGGCCGCCTATCGTAAACAACCTGTCGTAGTCTCCGATATCGCCACTGATGCGCTGTGGGCAAACGCTTGCCACGCGGCTTTGCTTCACGGGTTACGCGCCTGCTGGTCAACGCCCATCTCGTCGCAGGATGGTGGAATTCTTGGCACCTTTGCCGTCTACTACCGCGAGCCTCGCATGCCCGATCCTGAGCATCGGCAGTTAGTCACGCAGGCCACTCATCTGGCGGGCATCGCCATCGAACATGACCGCGCGAAGGCTGAACTTCGTGCCGCAGAGGCTCGCTATCGCACGTTGGTCGAACGCCTCCCCGCCATCACCTATGTTGCGGAACTCGGCGCCGGCGGGCCCTGGCACTATGTGAGTCCGCAGATTGAAACCATGATGGGGTTCACGCCCGCGGAATGGCTCTCCGATCCTATGAACTGGATGAACCACATTCATCCCGACGACCGCGAAATTGCGCTGGCGGCGGAGACACTGTTCCAGGAAACTCACGAGTTATTTCAGGCCGAATACCGCATGTGCGCGCGCGATGGCAGGCTGTTGTGGTTTCGTGATGAAGGGGTCTTGCTGCAACAAACCGGCTCCCAGGCGCTGCTGTTGCAAGGCGTGCTTTATGACATCACCGAGCGCAAGCGCCTGTAAGATCAACTCCGCGACTCGCAAAAAATGGAGGCCGTGGGCCAGTTGCCTGGAGGGGTGGCCCATGATTTCAACAACCTGCTGATGCTGATTCAGGCTCACAATGAACATCTCCGCGAGCGGCTCGCGGCGGACGATCCCGCCTGCAAAGATTCTGTGGAGATTGAAAAGGCGGTGACTCGAGCCGCATCGCTTACGGCTCAACTGCTCGCCTTCGGCCGCAAGCAGGTGCTCCGGCCGAAAATCCTCGACCTGAATTTGGTCCTCGCCGACGTAGCCAAAATGCTGCACCGTTTGATCGGAGAAAATATTGAAGTGAAGGTTGTGCCTGCGCGCTCGCTAGGCCGGGTCAAAGCGGATCCTGGCCAGATGGAGCAAGTCATCCTGAATCTGGCGGTCAATTCCCGCGATGCCATGCCGAACGGAGGAAAGCTGACCATTACGACTTGCGACGTCGAGCTGGACGAAGACGATTCTAAAAATCATGAGGGAGCGCCTGCGGGCAAGTACGTCATGCTGACGGTCAATGATACCGGCGACGGAATGGATACGGAAACTAAGGCCCACATGTTTGAACCCTTCTTCACCACCAAGGCGCCGGGGAAGGGCACGGGATTGGGGCTGGCTACCGTGTATGGGGTGGTCAAGCAAAGCGATGGCTGGATCTGGGTCGATAGTGAGCCGGGACGAGGTACTACCTTCCAGATTTATCTTCCCCGCGTAGAGGACGCGCCCGTCGAAGAATCCGCGGCTGACGAGCGTCAGACCGAAAAAATTCAGATCCCGCAACCTCAGCCAGAGGCGTCGCCGGCCAAGGAAGAACCTTCGCCGTCGCTCGACTCGGCGCCCAAGGGCACGGAGACCGTCCTGGTGGTGGAAGATCAGGACGGCATTCGCGATATCGTCAGGGAATCTCTTCGCCGCAACGGTTACAAGGTGCTGATCGCGGTCGATGGCAACGAGGCGCTGCAAATGGCGAGCGAATATCCCGATCCGATTCACCTGCTGGTCACCGATCTGGTTATGCCCAACATCGGAGGCCGCGAACTGGCGCAACGGCTGACTCCGATGCGGCCAGGAATGAAGGTGCTTTTCATGTCCGGCTACTCGGAACATTCCACATTGGATCTTGAGGCCACCAGCCAGTCGGCCAGCGTCCTGCAAAAACCTTTTTCGCTGGACGCCTTGGCGCGCCAGGTACGCCGCGTGCTCGACGCGCCGCCGTTGTAGGTCGAGAGGTAGTAAGCAACGTTCTGTACAGCCGTTTTATTCCCTGTTGACATGTAGCCTGCTACGTCTCGGTCAGGAACTGGAAAATTGTCCGCATTCCATCTAAGATTACCGGCATTCGATGGAGCTATGTATGGGTTCCGTTCGACCGCTGGTTGTTTTACTCCTTGCTGTACTGAGCTCAACTGCCTTCGCGCAAACCGCGCCTGCAGTTGCTTCTTTGCCGGCCGATTCGTTGGAACTGGCGACCGGAGGCACATTGAAGGTTGCGAACCCCGAAAACCGCGCTTTGATTTTGAATCTGCTGGAACGGGCGCGGCAAAACGGTGGCGAGTTGTTCGCGGCGGGCGCCCCGGCTTTCCATCTCAAAGTTGCGTTCACTTCCAGCGGACAATCGCGCTACACCGGGGCGGGCGAGATGGAAGAGACTCACTATTCCAGGCAGACTTGGCGATGGACCGCGCGACTCGGCGATTACTCGCAGGTTCGGGTATTTCAGTACGGCGTTCCCTACGACGAGAAGACGCCGGGGCCAATCCCGCTTCGCATCCAGATGGTGCGCGGAGCGGTCATTTGGCCAATGGCCAACGTACGTCCAAACACTATGATCCGCGTTGCCAGCGCACAATGGCGTGGCATGGAAGTCATGTGCGCTCTGCTTTCGTACGATGAGCCGGTAGCCGCTGTGCACGGGCGGCACTGGGAAGAACGCGAATACTGCGTGGATACGAAATCTGCACTCCTGCGCATTTATTCCGAGGCGCCCGGTATTTATACGGTTTACGATTACAGCGATGCCCTGCATTTCCACGGACGGACGCTCGCCCGGCAGATTTCAATCGTAGAGAGCGAGGACTCGGTACTGCAGATCCGCGTGGACAGCCTCGAAGACCCCGGCGCGCCCGATCCGGCCTTGTTCACCCCGACCAAGCCAATGCTGGCGCGGGGGCCGGGGATAGTTTTGGTACCTCCGGTCCGGATCCCGGTAGTCGCCGTGTCTCCTGCCGGACATACCGGGAACGTCGTGCCGGTCATCGTCCATGCCAGCGTCGATGATCAAGGGAAGGTGGTGGAAGCGGAGGCGCTGCAAAACTCGGACCTCAGTTTGAGCAATGCTGCGCTATCTGTGGTCAGGAATTCAACCTA
>Ga0187819_10000440_pt1 | contig 20631 bp, 18 predicted proteins | sample NC_wetland_sal_i_15_FD_132411 | JGI IMG/M metagenome (GOLD analysis project Ga0187819, IMG submission 132411) | Wetland sediment microbial communities from Neuse River Estuary, North Carolina, USA - SO4_4 | ecosystem: Environmental > Aquatic > Freshwater > Wetlands > Sediment | place: USA...
ACGGGAAATCCTGTCGGCGTGGACGCGAATGACCCCGCGGGCAAGGACGACATCGTAGTCCCCACGCTCACCGTGCCCGTAAATCACCAAGTCGAATTGCTGATTCGCTCCCAGGACGTCATCCACAATTTCTTCGTCCGTGAGTTGCGCCTCCAGCAGGATGCCATGCCCGGCATGCTCATCCCCGTTCATTTCACCGCCGAAAAGATTGGGCAATACGATATCGTCTGCACGCAATTGTGCGGGCTGGGACATTCCCGCATGCACAGCTATCTCAACGTCGTTTCCGATGCCGATTACGACGCGTTCCTGAAGTCGCAGGCAGCCCAGTGATCTCAACCACTCATTCAGGAGGCCAGGCATGAGTTCTCACGCTCACGCAGCGCCCGCACAGCACGCGGCGCCGACGGGCTTCATCCGCAAGTACATCTTCAGCAAGGATCACAAAGTCATCGGCATCCAGTATTTTCTGCTGGCGCTCACCGCCGTGGTCATCGGGATCGTCCTTTCGCTGCTGATGCGCTTCCACCTTGTCTGGCCCAACGCGCACTTGCCTTTCTTCAGCGGCGGCCAGATGACGCAGGAGCAGTACCTGTCCCTCCTCACCATGCACGGCACCATCATGGTCTTCTTCGTGCTCACCACGGCGCCGCAGGGCGGTTTCGGAAATTATTTTCTGCCCATACAAATCGGCGCTCCTGATATGGCTTTCCCCACCCTCAACATGCTTTCCTTCTGGGTCACCTTTCTGGCCTTCGTCGCCATCATCGCCGCCTTCGTCGTCCCTGGCGGCGCTCCCATCAGCGGCTGGACGGGCTATACCCCGCTGAGCGGAATCGGCGAAGTCACCGGGCCGGGCGAGGGCTGGGGCCAGACCATGTGGATCATCAGCATTTCGCTCTTCTGCCTCGCCTCGCTCCTGGGCGCGCTGAATTTCATCGCCACGCTAATCGACATGCGCGCGCCGGGCATGACGCTCATGCGCATGCCGCTCACCTGCTGGGGCTGGTTCGTCACCGCCATCCTGGGCTTGCTCGCGTTCGGCGTTCTCCTCGCCGGAGGCATCTTGCTGCTTCTCGATCGTTCCGCGGGCACCAGCTTCTTCCTCCCCGCCGGCCTCGTGATCAACGATCAAATCCAGACCCACAGCGGAGGCTCGCCGCTCCTCTGGCAGCACCTCTTCTGGTTCTTCGGCCATCCCGAGGTTTACATCGCCATCCTGCCGGGCATGGGCGTGGCCTCGCATGTGTTGTCCACTTTTTCACGCAAGCCCGTCTTCGGCTATCGCGCCATGGCCATGGCCATCTGCGCCATCGGCTTCCTGGGCTTCATGGTCTGGGGACATCACATGTTCGTCAGCGGCATGAGCCCCTATTCCGGCTTCACGTTTTCGGTGCTTACGATGTCCATCGGCGTGCCCTCCGCCATCAAGACATTCAACTGGCTCGGGACGCTCTGGGGCGGTAAAATCCAGTTCAAGACGCCCATGCTGTTCGCGCTCGGATTCGTTTCGCTCTTCGTGAGCGGCGGCCTCTCCGGCCTTTTCCTCGCGCAGCCCGCCGTGGATAATTTGCTTCACGCCACCTATTACGTGGTCGCGCACTTCCATTTGGTGATGGGCGTGGCAGCCATCTTCGGAATTTTCGCCGCCACCTATTTCTGGTTCCCGAAAATGTTCGGGCGCATGATGAATGAAACGCTGGGCAAGATTCACTTCTGGCCGACGTTCGTGGGCGCGTACTGCATCTTCATGCCCATGCACTTCATCGGTATCGCCGGCGGCATTCGCCGTTATGCCGACGCCTCCGCCGTCGCCTACCTTCAGAAGCTCCAGCCGCTGCACGAATTCATGACCATCGCCGCCTTCATCACCGCGGCAGCGCAGCTCGTCTTCCTCTGCAATTTCTTCTGGAGCCTGAAGCGCGGCGCCCCGGCCGGAAAAAATCCCTGGAATGCGACGACGCTCGAATGGACCACCGATTCGCCGCCGCCGCACGATAATTTCCACGGCGATTATCCCAGCGTCTATCGCGGCCCCTACGATTTCAGCGTTCCCGGCGCCGTGGATGATTTCATTCCGCAGAATCTCCCGCCCGCGCAGGTAGCGCGTGCGAAGTAGCCGCCTGCCTCGCGCTGGCGAGCGCAGCAGCGAAAATTTTAGGAGCAGTTGAGTGCCAAGCACGGTCGATACAGAAGTCGTCGAGCTAGTCCGCACCAGTAAAGGCGGAGGCGGCGGCACCCCCTCGGGCGGCGACGGCGGCGGAGACGGCAGCGGGTCCTCCGGCGCAAGCGGGGGCGTCCCCCAGCGCACCTACGTCACCGGCATGGTCGTCGGCCTCGGCGGCATCCTGATGTTCTTCATGGCGCTCGTGAGCGCCTATATCGTCCGCAAAGGGATGCCCAATAGTTCCTGGGAGCCGCTCGCGGTGCCGCGCATCCTCTGGCTCAATACCCTGATCATCATCGCCAGCAGCTTCACCCTGGCTCATTCGCGCCGCCTCCTCCGCGCGGGCGATGAACAGGGCTTCCGTTACTGGTGGGGCTGGACAACCACTCTCGGCGTTTTCTTTCTTGCTGGCCAGTTAATCGCCTGGCGCCAACTCGTTTCCGCCGGCATCTATTTGAAATCCAATCCCAGCAGCAGCTTTTTCTACGTTTTCACGGCGGCGCACGCCCTGCATTTGCTCGGCGGCTTGCTGGCTTTGCTTTCGATTGCCTTCCGCCCCACGCACCGCCTCACGCGCGGGACGGCCACCGAAATTGTCGCCATGTACTGGCACTTCATGGATGGCTTGTGGGTTTTTCTGTTTCTACTTTTCCTCCAGGGACGGTGAAAAGTGAGCGATACCGAATTCGAGGGCATAGTCGAATCGCCGTGGTCCGGCGGCGCATCCCCCTTCGCGGTGAACTCGAAAAAGCTGGGGATGTGGCTGTTCATCGTCTCGGACTCGCTGACCTTTTCGGCTCTGCTCATCAGCTATGCCTATGTGCGCCTTTCGACGCCCGATTGGCCGCGCGAATTTGAATTTTATCCCGCCATCGTCAAATCCAGCATCATGACGCTCATTCTGCTTTCCAGCAGCTTGACCATGGTCTTTGCCGTCAATGCCGCCCAGGAAGGCAAAGTGAGCAAGGCGGTCAAATATCTGCTGGCCACCATGGGATTCGGTTTGGCCTTCGTGCTGATTCACGCCACCGAGTGGTACACGCTGATTGTCCAGGAGCATGTCACGCCCTGGTCGAATCCCTTCGGGACCCCGCTCTTTGGTGGCACATTCTTCGGCCTCACCGGCCTGCACATGCTGCACGTCACCATCGGCGTCATGTATCTCGGCATAATTTGTTGGGGATTCAACAAGGGCAAATGGAATTCGGATCACGTGGAAGTCAGCGGCTTGTACTGGCACTTTGTGGACCTCGTGTGGATGTTCATTTTCCCGATGGTCTATCTCTTGAGCATTAAGCCGAGGTAAGAAGAGACGGCGGGATAAACCCTGCGATCCTGCCGCCGGCAGCCTCGCAGGAACAAAGGGAGCGACAGAAACGATGAGCGCGCATGGACACGCAGCGGCGGCCGTAAGTCACGAAGTTGGCAACACCAAGCTGTTTGTGTGGGTGTGGATCTGGCTGCTGCTCCTCACCGGCGTCGAAATTTTTCTCGGCTACGAGCAAATCGAAGTCCATTTGATGATCACCATGCTCGTCGGCCTCTCGCTCATCAAGTCCGCGCTCATCGTCTCCTACTTCATGCACCTGCGCTTCGAGCGCCTGGGACTCTTCCTGCTCCTCGTCCCAGCCATGGTCTTCTGCATCTGCATGATGCTCATCATGTTCTTCCCGGATAGCATCCGCCTCATGCACATGCGCCCGCAGTGAAGGGTGGGTATACTGGAACCTCGGTTGGGGAGGGGTTGTTGAAGGTTAGAATGCGGATGCGGATTTCAATTCTGATTTGTAGCTTTGCTGCCCTCGCGCTGCTCCTCGCCCCTCACGCAGCAGCGCAAGGCTGCGCCATGTGCTACCAGAACGCCTCCGCCACTGGCGCACAAGGCGCTCAGGCATTGCGCCACGGCATCCTCGTGCTCCTGTTCCCGACCCTCGGCCTTTTCCTCGGTATTTTTGGCCTGTTCTATAGCCGCCGCAACGTTGCGCGCTAATCGCCTTATCCCTTCACAATTGACGACGCGCACGGTTGCAGTACGTCAAGTCACCACCGCTCTCCGCGTCTCGCTCCGAAGGGGCACGGCACGCCGTGCCCCTTCGGCGTAACGAATCCGCACTCACCGAATTGCTTGCCGCACCCGCTACCTCTGCGGCAGCCCGCCACGTTTAGGCCGCCTCGCGGCAACTACTTCTCGTGCTTGTCGTGCAACCCCGTACAAATGGACACCGCATTATTCGGGTTCACCGCGCTATCGTCATATTCCACGTGCTGAATTTTCCCGTCCTTGTCTACCACAATCGTCGTCCGTCGCGCCCACTGATATTTTCCGCCATGCACGTCGTACGGCTTCAATATCCCGTAGGCAGTCAGCACTTCCTTGTTCATATCGCTCAACAGGGGAAACGTCACTCCGATTTGCTTGGCAAACGCAGCGTTGGCGGCAGGGCTGTCGATGCTGATTCCCATTACGACCGTATCACTCGCTTCAATCTTGGCCAGATCAGCCTGATAGGCCTGGAGTTCCTTCGTTCAACCACCCGTGAATGCCAGGACGTAGAAGGCCAGGATGACGTTTTTCTTCCCGCGAAAATCGCTCAGCTTCACCTGTCCCCACTTGTCATTCGTCAGCGTGAAGTCCGGCGCAACGTCGCCCTCCTTCAGCGTCGTCTTGGCGATGGCCTCTTCCTGCGCCGCGGCGGAAAATTGTCCCGCGAGCCCCAGCAACAGAAAAAGTCCGGCGATTGCCGTGACGATCCGTTTCATTCGCTTTCTCCTTTTTGAAGTTACGGCTCTGCCCTGTGATTATAGGCGCAAAGGCGCCCTGCTTTTTCAGAGTTTGACGCTCGAATTGCGGAAATAGCTGCCCGCCCGCCGCACATTCCCTATAATCCCGTCATGACCTCCAGGTGCCCGCGCAATGTTTTCTGACCGCACCAATTGGGATCTCCAGCCGAATCGTCTCAGCCAGGCCCTCGCCCGCCACCGCGCCGCCGGGAAGCCGCTTCTCGATCTTACTGCATCGAATCCCACCACCGTCGGCTTTCACTACGATGCGCGAGCCTTCAAGCGCGCCCTGTCGAGAGCAGCCGCGCATCCTTACGAGCCGGATGCGAAAGGCCTCTTAACCGCCCGCCGCGCCGTCGCCGCCTACTATGCCCCCCGCGGCACAAAAATTCCCGTTGACGACATCATTCTCACCACCAGCACCAGCGAAGCATACTCTTTCGTCTTCCGCACGCTCTGCAACCCGGGCGACGAAATCCTGGTCCCTGCGCCGAGCTACCCGCTCTTCTCTTATCTCGCCGATATTCAGGATGTCCGGCTCGTCCGCTATCCGCTCCTCTATGACCACGGCTGGCAGCTCGATTTTCACGCACTCGAACAGGCCACCACGCCCCGCACGCGCGCCATCATCGTCGTCAATCCGAACAATCCCACCGGCCATTTCTGCAAGCTCGCCGAAATTGCGAAGCTCAATGACATCTGCTCCACGCGCCGCCTGGCGCTGATTGCCGACGAAGTGTTCCTTGATTTCGCGCTGCAATCGAAAAAGCCGCCCAGCTTCGCCGCCAATCCCAGCGTGCTCACTTTCACGATGTCCGGCCTATCGAAAATCTCAGGCCTCCCGCAAATCAAGGCCGCCTGGTTGATCACGTCCGGCCCGGAACAACTCAAGACCCAGGCGCTCGCGCGCCTCGAAGTAATTGCCGACACGTTTCTCTCGATGAACGCCCCGGTGCAATGGGCCATTCCCGAATTCTTGAAACAGCGCCGCGGATTTCAAGCCCAATTGATGTCGCGCGTGCAAAAAAATCTCGCCGAGCTCGACCGCCAATTGTCCGCCCCAAAATCCTGCACCCGCCTGGCGCTCGAAGGCGGATGGTACGCCGTCCTCCGTGTCCCCGCCACCCGCTCCGATGAAGACCTCGCCATCGAGCTGCTCGCAACCAAGGGCATATACGTCCACCCCGGCCACTTCTACGATTTTCCTGGCGACGGCTACCTGGTAGCGAGCCTGATCACCCCAGAAAAAGAATTTAAGAAGGGAACGAAACTCCTGCTGTCGATGTTTTAAAGCTGGGGAATGATCTCGTTCTTTAGGGGCACAGAGTTGAGCTCGTCTCGATCGTCGCCAAAGTCCTCCTCCTCTGTAGCGGCCACCTTCAGGTGGGCCCGCGATCGGTTTCCGTGGCACAGAAACTCCTGTCTGTGCGCTTACGAGCAAGCTTCGCCCCACCCGCAATCGCCAAACATCGGATCGCACCCAAATCAGCCACTATGATTTTTGTCTTAGCAGTTCTCGGACAGACAACCTAACGCAATCTTCCCGGCGGATCAGCCGTCTCCGGCATTTCCAAATCCAGCGAGGATCCCTTGGTCTCAGGCAGCTTCGAAGGCGGCAATTGAGGAATTCCAATCCCCTTGTTCATCTCCAAATGTTCCTTGGCGCACTGCGGACAATAACCTTTCCCCGTATCCTCGTCCCGCTGGCTGGCAAGCTCATAGCAGCCGTGAATACAATCGCAGTAGCCGGTAGTGGAAGCAGTCTTGATCGGTACCAGTGCCATTCGCTCGTCTCCCGGCTCAGGATACTACCTGCGGCGGATTCATTGCGCAAGATGCCCAAGTCACAAAATATTGGGACGGAATCCCGAAGGGTTTCGGAAATTTACGCGGGTGTAAGCTGCGTCAGCCGGAATGGATCGCCGATTTTTTCGTGCAGCGCGAGCCACAAGCTGTCCGGCTGCGCCAAAAACACTTCCACCACGCGCGGATCGAATTGCTTCCCCGAGTACCTCTTGATTTCATCCCGCGCCGCGGAAATCGGCAGAGCCTTGCGGTACGGACGATCCGAAATCATCGCGTCCAGCGTATCCGCCACCGCGAATATTCTCGCCCCCAGCGGAATCTGCTCCCCGCGCAATCCTCGCGGATATCCCGATCCGTCGTAGCTCTCCTGGTGCGAGAGCACGATCTCGGCGGCCTCTTTCAAAAATGGAATCCGTTGCAGCACCGAAAATCCGATCTCGCAGTGCTTGCGCATCACCTCGCGCTCTTCCGCCGTCAGCGGCCCCGGCTTGCGCAGAATTTGGTCGGGAACTCCCATCTTGCCGATGTCATGAAGAAAAGCCCCGCGCGCGATATGCCGCAGCGTTCCCTTGTCCACTCCCATGGCCTTTGCAATCGTAATGGTAAAGGCTGTCACGCGCTGGCAATGGCCTTCCGTCTCCGCATCCTTCGCGTCGAGCGCCCCGCCCAGCGCTTCGAGTGTGTAGTCGTACGATTGTTCCAAATCTTGCAGCGCGATCGAAAGCTGTTGCGTGCGTTCCGCCACCAGGTGTTCCAGATCGCTCTGGTAAGTGCGATTTTCGATCACCAGCCGTCGGTGCTCCAGCGCCCGTCGCACGCTCAAATGCAGCTGGTCCTTCTCAAACGGCTTCAGAATGTAATCGTAAGCCCCGGCGCGGATCGCTTCGAGCGCGATCGAAATGTCGTGCATTGCCGTGACCATAATCACAGGGATGTCCGGGTCTTCCCGGCGCAGCTCTCCCAACAGCTTTAGGCCGTCCATTTCCGGCATCACGATGTCGCTCAACACCAGGTCGAACGTATCGCTCCGGAACGCTTCCAGCGCCAGCCGCCCGTTCTGCCGGACCGTGCATTCATACCCCTGCGCGTCCAGCAGCGTCGAGACTACTTCCCGGATCGCTTCTTCATCATCCACAACCAGTATTTTTTCTTTGTCCACTGTTGGGTCCGCCCGCGAACTATTATAGACCAGGGCACAGGCCTGCAACGCCCGTGTTGCCGAATGAATTACTCGCATGTTAGCGTTTACACTGGCTTTCGCAAACCCCCGGTTTCATTGAAGAAACGCATTCTAGCGGCCTCGGCCGCCGAATCTGCGCCGGATGCCATTTATTTCCAACCCGGGTTTTCTCGCTGCGGCCTTCATCGAGGCCTCCGCCGCCCTGATTCTCCTCGTTCTCTATTGCTTGCTGGCCCCGGGTTTTTCCGCGCGTTTTTTCCGCTTTTGGATAGCGGGATGGACCCTCTACATCGGCCTCGGCGCCCTGCGCATTTTCTCGCTCTGGCGTGGTGGCCCGGATAACCCGCACCTCGCGCACAGCCTTTCGCTCCTCGCCGCAGCTCTCTTTTTCGCCGCCATTCTCGAATGCCGGGGGCAGGGGAAGCGCCTGGGCTGGTTTTGGCCGCTCGTGGCAGTTTCCATTTGCGGGATCCTCACCCTGGCGCTCAGCGCATACCGCCCCGCGCTCGCGCAATGGCCGGAATCTCTTCTCGAGTCCGTTCTCTACCTCACCGCCGGTTGGGTTCTCTGGCGGTCCCATTCCCAGCATCGCGGATTCGGCTGGAAACTTCTCGCCGGCGCCCTGATGGTTCGCGGTCTGCACGGCGTGGACGTGCCGGATTGGCCTGCGCAAACTCTTGGCCTCTTGCGCATTTCCTTTCACGGCCTCCTGGGCATCGCCATGGGAATTGCCATGGCCGTGCTGGTCCTCGAGGCCGGCCGCGCGCGCACCGAAGACCTCAACGAAAAGCTGCGCCGCCTCGCATTGATTACCGCCGAAGCCACGCAATCCCTTCGCCTCCATGAAGCGCTCGAAGGAGTCTTGCGCCACCTGGTCGCGAGCTTCAGCGCCAGCCACGGCCTCGTCTACCTATTCGATGGTTCGGAGGAATCCGGCGCGCTCATGCTTCGCGCCTCCGTGGGTTTCAGCGAAGACTTCACCAATCAAAACGCCCGCGTCTCACCAGGCGAGCCTTGGGCGCGAATAATTCTCGAGCGCGATACTCCCTTCGTTGCCAACGCCTCGGCCGAAGACCCCGCCGTGCGCCGCTGGATGGAAATGGAAAAGCTCGCTGCCATCGTCCTCGTCCGCGTTCCCGGCAAAGTAAAGCCGCTCGGCTTGCTCGGCATCGCTTCCGTCGAGCCTCGCGAATTCGAGCCCGACGAGCTGCATTTCCTCGTCAACGTCGCGAATCTCTTGGGACTCACGGCGCAAAATGTCGCCCTCTTCGAAATGGCTGCCAACTCCCGCAGGCAATGGCTCGACACGTTTGACTCCATCGGCGACCTCATCGTCGTCCACGATCCCGAAGGCCGCATCCTCCGCGCCAATCGCGCTCTCGCCTGGCATCTCGGCGTCGAGCCGGTCTCGCTCGAAGGCCAATCCCTGCGTGACCTTCTCACCCAGGGCGCTCAAAAATGGAATGGCTGCCCCTATTGCGAGGGCGCTGCTGGGAAGCCCGACGAGGTCGATCCCTCCTTCGGGGGCCACTTCCTCGTCACCAATTCCAATTTCCACGATTCGGACGGGAATCGCCTCGGCACCATTCACGTCCTCAAGGACTTCACCGAGCGCCGCCAGGCCGAAAATAAATTCCGCATGCTCTTCGAAAATGTCCAGGAGGGCATTTTCATTTCCACGCCCGAGGGCCGCTTCCTCGATTTCAACAAGGCCTTCATGCAAATCCTCGGCTACGAGAGCCGCGAGGATCTTCTCCGCGTGGATATTGCTCCCTCCTTATACGTAGATGCCACCGTGCGTGAGCGCCTGAAGCGCCTCCTCCGCGAACACGGCCAGGTGAACGATTTCGAATTTCAGTACCGACGCCGCGATGGCGAAATCCGCACCGCCCTCGAATCCAGCTTCGCCACGCGCGATGAATCCGGCGCCATCGTCGCTTACCAGGGGTTCATCCTCGATATCACCGAGCGCAAGCTCGCCGAAATGGAAATCCGCCGCCGCAATCGCGAATTGCTGGCTTTGAATGCCATCGCCGAATTGCTCGGGCAGTCCGGCCCGCTCGAGGAGGTCCTCTCGCGCGCGCTTGGAAAGATCACCCATCTCCTCGCCACTGACACCGCCGGGTTGTTCCTGCTCGATGAGCCGGCGAGAACTCTGAAGCGCGTCGCCGCCGTCGGCCAAAGGTCGGACGAGGCCCGCCACATTCGCCCCGTCGAAATTTCTCCCGCCCTGATTGACCAGGTCCGGCAGGCACGCGCCACCGTGCTCTCCAGTTCGGCGCTCGCCGCCCCCGAATATCTCCGCGAGCTCCAGCAAAAAGAAGGCATTCAGGATTCGCAAGTGGTCGTGCTCTGGTCCAAGGACCGCATCATCGGCGCTCTGCTCATCGGCTCTCGCTCGCGCCGTGAATTTTCCACCGCGGAAATGAATTTGCTCGCCGCCGTCGGCAATCAAGTCGCGGCCACCATCGATAAATCTGTGCTCCTCGAGCAGACCCGCGACGCTTATGAAAGCCTTCGCCAGGCCCAGGAGCAGCTCCTGCAAAGCGAAAAAATGGCTGCCGTCGGTCAATTGATTTCCGGCGTCGCTCACGAACTCAATAATCCTCTTACCGCCATTCTTGGCTATAGCCAGCTCCTCAAGTCCGAGGAGCTCATGAATCCGCGCGGCGCCGATTATCTCGAAAAACTCTATAAGCAGGCCCAGCGCACCCACCACATCGTTCAAAATCTCTTGAGCTTCGCCCGCCAGCACAAGCCCGAGCGCACCCCCGTGGATATCAACCAGATTCTCGAGGACACCCTCACCCTGCGCGAATACGACATGAATCTCAACAACATCCGCATTCACCGCGATTTCAACCGCAAATTGCCTCCCACAGGCGGCGATTTCCACCAGCTCCAGCAGGTGTTTCTGAATATCCTCAATAACGCGGTGGATGCCATCGCGGAAAAGGGCGGCAAGGGCGAGATCTGGGTTCGCACGGATGCGGTCGAAAATCGCGTGCGCGTCGAAATTATCGATAGCGGCCCCGGTGTGCAGAATCCCCACCGCGTCTTCGATCCCTTCTACACCACCAAAGCCGTCGGGAAGGGAACTGGCCTGGGCCTCAGCATCTGCTACGGAATCGTCAAGGAGCACGGCGGAGAAATCCAGGTGCGCAATTCACCGCCGCGCGGAGCCGCGTTCACCATCTGGTTTCCCGTTCTTTCTGTTCCGCCGTCGCCGCGCTCCCAGCGCCCCTCGCGCGTTCAGGAAAATCTCACTGGGAAAGTGCTCCTCGTCGATGACGACGAAACTCTTCTTCAGCTCGAGCACGAGGTCTTGCGCAGCCGCGGCATTACCGTGAAACTCGCCCGCAGCGCCAGGGAAGCCGTGGATTTCCTCCGCCGCGATTCGGTGGACGCCGTCGTGACAGACATGAAGATGCCCGGCGAAATTTCCTCGCTCGCCTTCTACCGCTGGATCGAGGAAAGCCGCCCGGAGCTCGCCGCCCGCGTCGTATTCACCGCCTCTCACGCGCGCGAAAACGAAGCCAGCGCCGCCCTGCGAAAATCCGGCTGCCCTGTCGTCTCCAAGCCCTTCGCGATTGAGGAATTTTGGACCGCCATCCAAAAAGTCCTCGCCGCGGAAGTTTCGAGCCCCGTCAGACATTGAGCTTCGACTGAATTTCCGGTTCCTCTCCCTCGATTTCCAGTCGCGACATGGCCGCCTCCGCCAATGCCGAAAGACTCTCCACCGACGCGGTCAGCCGCCCAAGCTGCCATATCGCCAGCCGCCCATCCTTGGAAATCCTCGACGATAAGAATCGGAAGTGGACCCGGAACCGCAGCGCCAGCCAGTAGCGCTCTCTCCCGTCGAGATTCGCCGAGCCCGGCGCAATCGAATCCACCACGCGCCCAAGCCTGATCACGTGCCCAAAATCCCTCGCCAGTCCCTCCACAAAGCTCCTCAGAATTCTGCCGCGCTCCTCCCGCCACGCACGCTCCATTTCCTTCGTTAATTTCGGGTGGAGATACTGCTTGTCCGTGGAGTCCAGCGATTGTTTCAACTGAGGAAAATGCTGTGTGTGCAGCGGGAGCAGATCCTCGATCTCCTCCCCCGGGTCCGCCGAAGATTCCTCCGGCAGCGGCCAATGGGCCATCCAGCACAACGCAAGCACAAAAACCACGCACCCCAGCACAAAAAGGCCCGCGAGCGGATTCATGGCAAACATTTCCGGAATTGCGCGCGTCGTTCCATGGGACGCCCAGGAGCCCCAGGGACCTGACTTCCGGCGCCCATCATAGCACTCTTACAGCGTCCATTAATTACTATCGCTGGTAGTATTGTACTGGGAACTGTCTTTTAGTTGATGAACTGCTATTGACGCCCAAGCGAATAAAGATTATCATGCCAGTTAACCACTCGTCGGGAGTGTCCGTGGAAACGCTCGAGCGCTTCGCCCAGAATAAGTCCATCATCCAGGAGTACGCATCTCACTCCCTCGCGGAAATCGACTCCGAACTTGGCAGGCTCGCGCACGTTTCCATGCTCCGCAATATCTCTTCCGGCCGCTATTGCCATCCGGTTCTGGAACGCCTCTATTCCACCGCGGCCGTCCACCAGGCCCTCCAGTTTTGCCACCAGGAGTTGTTCGAAAAAGCCCTCGAACGCCCGCTCGAACTTCAAGAGTGGGATTTGCGCACCTACTTCGCAGGCATCGATTCCTCCCCGGATGAAATCGCCGCCCGCTGGCTCGAACTCGAATTTCCGCGCACCTTCGTCCCCTTCGGCACTCCTCCCTACCTCCGCGATCTTTTCCTCTCCAATATCGGCGTAATCTTGAAGCTAATCGTCGCCGAGCACGCCTCGCACCAGTCCGCCGCCTAGCCCTCATCAAGTAAATGGAGCCGGCCAGGCCCCGGCCAAACCTGTCCCGGCCGCAGCGCCTCCGTGCCCTCCGTCTTTCCTCCGTGACCTCTGTGTTAAGTCTTTTTCGCCCGCACAGCCGATGCCCCTGCAAATCCGCCAGTCCGCTTCCTGCGTGAACCTCCATGAAACCTGTTATCCTTGATTCGTCATCCAACAATCTTTGGAGGTCAGGATGAAGCGGTCCGCTGTCCTAATTCTTCTGCTCGCGTTCGCGTTCTCCGCGGCCGCCCAGCAACCCGTTCCTGACCCGAAATCCGTCGCCCCGCCGCTCACCTCCACAACTCCCCAGGCCAATACTGCTTCCAATCCCGAATTTCTCAAGGCCGCCGACGAAGTCCTCGCCCAAATGAGCCAGCTCTTGAGCCTCCCCATCAAGGAGCCGCTCAAGAAAAGCCTCCGCTCCAAGCAAGAAATCCGCGCCTATCTGATTCGCGAGGAAAAAGAAGACCGTGACGACGCCCAGCGTTACGCCGACCGCAAAGCCCTCGAAGCTTTCGGCCTCATCCCTAGGGATTTTCCCCTCGATGCTTTCATGCTCGACGTCCTCACCGACCAGGTCGCCGGCCTCTACGACCCCAAATCAAAAGAGTTTTACATCGCCGATTGGATTCCCGCGGACGAGCAGCGCAGCGTCATGTCCCACGAACTGACCCACGCCCTCGAGGACCAGTCCTTCCACATCGACCCGTGGATCAAAGCCGCGCGCCCCAATGACGACGCCGAACTCGCCCGCCAATCCGTCAGCGAAGGCTCCGCGCTCGCCGCCATGGTGGACTACTCCCTGCGCGATCAGAAAATCGGCGTCCGCGAATTGCCCGATGTCTCCCTGCTCATCCGCTCCGGCGCCATCGAGGAAATGGACAAGGACCCCAACCTCGCCAAGGCCCCCCACTACATTCGCGACGAATTGCTTTTTCCCTACCTCGCCGGCACCACCTTCTCCCAGGATTTTCTGAAGGCCCACAGCGGATGGAGCGACCTCGCTCTCGTTTTCCAGAATCCGCCCGTCTCCACCCAGCAAATCATTCACCCGGATCTCTATCTCACCGGCGTGAAGCCTTCAAGCGTGATGCTCCCGCAATGGAAAGGCGTCGTTCCCGCGGATTGGAAATTGCTCGAGGAAAACGTGATGGGTGAATTTGGCCTCGGGGAAGTTCTCAAGCAGTTTCTCGGCCAAGACCGCGCCGACAATATTTCCAGCGCCTGGGCCGGCGATCGTTACGCCGTCTTCGAAGACTCGAAAACCAAGACCACTCCCCTCGTCTTCCGCCTCGCTCTCGACAATGCGGACGATGCCGCCCGCCTCTTCGGCCAGTATAGCGAGCTCCTCGAGCTGAAATTCAATCAGCGCAAGGACCTCTTCCGCCGCCCCAATTTCTTCCAGTTTCAGACCGCAACCGGCGGCGTCTACCTCCGCTGCCTATCCACCAACTGCCTCATCGTCGAAGGCGCCTCCCGCGAAACCTACGACAACATTACCCGCGCCATCGCCTGGCCCGCCGCCCCCGCTCCCTCGGAAGCCTCGCCGCTCCGCACCGCCGAAAGTGCCGTCAAGCCCGCCCCGTTCCATTCCGCCGCCGCGCTTCCCGCCTTTTCTTTAAGTGGCACAGACACTCCTGTCTGTGCTCTTACGAGCTACCGCCGCGCCAATCGCGTCTATCAAGAATCGGACCGCACACGCCACCATGAGCTCGGCCTTTCCCTGTGTTCTCTGTGTTAAGTCCTTCTGCGCGCCAAGCACTGCCGAAAAATTTCCAAGCCGCATCTCAATCATTCACCGAATTTCCCGTCGACTCCTCCCGCTGCACCACCATCATCGTCTGATCATCGGCCAGTCGCGCCCCCGCGCCGTGCGCCTCCACGTCCTTCATGCAGGCCGCCAGCAACTCCTGTGGCACCCAACGATGCCGCTCTCCGGCCACACTCGACAATCTCTCCACCCCATACTCTTTCCCTGAGCCGTTGCGCGCCTCCGAAATTCCATCCGTAAAGAGCAGCAGCGAATCTCCCCGGTCGAGCCGCACTCGCTGCACCGCGTACTTGCTGGAGCAAAACATTCCCAAGGGCAGCCCGGTAGCGCCGATTTGCCGCACACCGTCGCGCTTCACGAGCAGCGCCGGCAAATGCCCCGCGCTGGCGAGTTCCAGCTCGCCCGTCCCTCCCGCGCAGCCGCAAACAAGCGTCGCGTACTGCCCCGCAAAAGTGCTTTCGCAAAAAACGCGATTCGCCGTCTCCAGCAGCTTGTCCAGTCCCAGCACCTCCCCCGATCCGCCATTCGACAGGCTGCGGAACATTGCATGCATGTGCGTCATCAGCAGCGACGCCGCCACGCCTTTTCCCGCCACGTCGCCAAGCAGAAAGAGCAGGCTGCCGTCTCTTTCGCGCGGCAAAATCAAATCGCAATAATCTCCGCTCACCATGCGCGCCGCCTTGTATTCATAGTGAACGTGCCAATCGCCGAATCGCACGTGCTTTTCCGGCAGCAGCCCCCGCTGCACGCGCGCCGCGAGCTCCAAATCCGCCTCCAGCGCCCGCCGGTCGGGGGCCGTCAAATGATCGAGACACATCGTCACCAGCGGATCCGCAATCAGCCGTTCCCGCTCGATCGGGTCGTGGCACACCGGACAGATTCCATACGTCCCCTGGTCCATCTTGTGGATCGCCGTATCCACCTCGCCCAGCAAATCGAGGTAGGGAGCCGTCGGCACAGCCGGCGTCGCCGTCGCAATCACCGCCGTCAATTCCTCGCGCCTTTTTTCAAGCTGCCCCCGAATATACGGATCGCTTACTGATGCCATGTTTTTCATCTCCTCGAGCGAGGATCGCGCACCCTGTGCCGCCCGACTATCCGCTTCCTGCATGGAATTTTCCCCTCACGCCACCGCAACGATTTACTCGTTAATTGGATTCCCCAGCCAACCCCAGCGATTCGCCTCCCAAAGAGGCGCCATCAATGATCTTCTCAGCCATCTCGCTGCCCTCCGCCCTTTCTCCGTGCCCTCTGTGTTAAATCTTTTTCTTCGCTCTTGTCATCGCCGTTTCTTTCTCCATCAGTGTTTATCTGTGTGAACTTGTGCCGAGCGCGGCCGAGGGATCTGTGGTTCCAAGGGTTTCTCCCCGCCCCGCGCCTCCAACGCATCCAGTAGCGTCCGCCCAGCCTTGCGCTCAAGCCTCGCCAGTCGATGCTCAAACCGCGCCCGCGCCTGCCGGTAAGCCACCGCCGCAATCGTCCCCAATCTGTTCGCCCGCCGAAGCTCCCCAAGCGCCTTCCGCGCCATCGCCGCCGCCCGATGCGGCTCCCGCGCCTCATGCTCGTAATAAATCGCCAATTGCTCGTAGGCCTCCAAGCCCTCGCGCGAATTTCCCAGCATGCTCTCCCAAAGCTCCCGCGCCAGCGAATAATCGCCCTCCCGTTTCGCCAGCCGCGCGAGCGATTTCCGCGCCGTGCGCTCCGCTTCCGGCGGCAGCTCCGACGCCAACGACTGCGCGTACAATTTCCGCGCCCGCTTGGCCTCCCCTCGCCGCTCGCAAATCCGCGAAACTCCGAACAACTCGAGTCCATTCGTCGCGCCCGCAGCCTCGCCGCTCGTCCCCGCCTCCGCCAAGAGCGCGAGCACGCGCCCCGAAAGCGCCGCCAGCCCGCGCAAATCCATCTGGTTGTGTTGAAACACATGCACCAGCGGCCCCGGATCCCCCCCGCGCACAAAATTGAAATAAATTTCCGGGATCAGCTCCGACATCACGTCCGCCCCGCGATTCCACCCCAGCACGTGCTTCTCGAGTTCCGGCAATCGTACCGACCCCAGCCGCAGTCGCCACAAATTCCGCGACGGATGCAGAAAATCCAGATGCGCGCGCGGCGCCGGGACGCGCATCGTCCGCGCCATCCGGTAGCGCGTCTCGAGCAGAGGCCAGTCAAACGTCTTCCCATTAAACGTCACGAGCACGCGCCGCTCCGCCATCCGTTCCGCCAGCGCCTCCAGCAGCGATTGCTCCTCGCTGTGCTCGCGCATGAAAAACTGCTCCACCTCAAGCCCGCCCGCGTCCCACCACGCAATCCCCACAAGAAACGCATACGTCCCCGTCCCGCCCGCGAGGCCAGTCGTCTCCGTATCGAGAAACAACCACTCCCTCGGGTCAGCCGCGAATTTCGGCGCCTCCGGCGCCAGCAATCGCAGCGCCCCTCTATCTAATTCGCCCTCAGGCGCACAAGCGCTCGCCTGATCCCCCGGCGCCTCCGAAAACCACCGCCGCACCGCCAAATGCTCGCCGTACCGGTTCCGCTGCGTCGCCGCCCCCAAAAGATACGCCAGCCTCTCAGCCCCCTCCGGAATATCCGGCACCATCCCGCGCGGCTCCTCGCGCTCCTGAATTTCCGGCGCCGGTCCATGCTGTTTAGGGGGTCGGAGCTTTAGCTCCGACATTGGCACCGCCCCATCTATGGGCTTTAGCCCCTGAGGTAACTCTTCCACCCATTTTCCCGCGCCGCGCTTCCGCGCAGGCTTCAGCGCCGCCAACCGCGCAAATCGATCATGAGTCGTCGCACTCATCCGCAGACCCGCCTCAACATCTTCAGCGCCCCTTCCTTCTCGCATGCTTCTCCGTGCCCTCCGCCGTTCCTCCGTGTCCTCCGTGTTAAGCCTTTCCCGCCCTCCCCACAACTTCCCAGTGCTGCACCTTGGGTTCGAATTCGAGCAGGAAGCCTTGGTCCTCCGGATAATATTTCGCCCGATCCACGGGCTCCCCCGCGAATCCCTTAATCACCTCAAGCGACTCCCAAAATGTAAGCGTGATGAAGTGCGTCCGCTCGCCCTCATCTCTCCGAAGAATATGCACGCTCAAATTCCCCGCCGTCCCCCGATAATCCGGAATAGCCCGCGCGTTCAAGAAATCAGCGTAAGCATCCCCCTTCGCTCGAGCCGTAATCCCATGCCACATTCTCGCAATCATCTAATTCTCCCCTGCCTCTCTGCGCTCTCTGTCTTTCCTCCGTGCTCTCTGTGTTAAGTTTTTTTCTTCGCTTTTCGCGTTGCCTTTTCTTTCCTCATCAGTGTTTATCTGTGTTCATCTGCGGTTCCAAAGATTTTCCTCGCCCCCGCGCTCACCCGCAAAGCCGCCTCAAAATTTCCACCGCCGCCTCCTTCGTCCGCTCGCTCTTCTCCCCCGCCGGCCCCACGCAAGAAGGGCACCCCTTCTCGCACGGACATCCCGCCACCAGCTCCCGCGTCCTCCGCAGCAGCAAATCATGCACCCGGTAAAGCGGCTCGCTAAACCCAATCCCTCCGGGATAAGCATCATACAAATACAAATTCGGCTCGAAAAATTCCTTCATCTCCGCCGCATCTCCCGTCTCCGGCACAAATTCCTCCCACTCCGTCTCGACCCCTGCGCTCGCCGGCCTCTCTCCCACCGCCGTCCCCAAATCCCGCCGGTCGCACATCAGCAGCAAGGTAGCCATCGACTCGAGCGCATACAGCACCCCGAAAATCCCGCTCTGCCGCTCCGAAAGCGCAAACGGCAGCGCCTCGAGCAACCCGCGCTCGAGCGTGATCCAGAACGCCGTCGTGTGCATCTCGTTTTCCGGCAACTCAAGCTTCCCCGCGCCCACATTCTCGTTCGTAAAAAATTTGATCTTCTTGAATCCCACCACCTGCGACCGCACCAGCACATCCCCATGAGCCCGCCCGGCCGGCCCCGACATGCGCTCTTCCTCCGCAATTTCCAGCACGCGCACCTGCGTATAACGAATCGCGTCCGTGTAGTAATCCACGTCCACGCGCTTCACGTACGCCTTGCGCGCGTCGAAATCCAGCCGCTCGACGTGATACTGCTGCCCCTGATGCAAATAAATTGCCTTCTCGTGTACGGTCGTCAGCGCCGATGGAAAATCCACTTCGCCGATCACTTCCGGGTCGCCATCCTCCCCGCCCGTCACATCAATAATCACGAAATTGTCGCTCGTCACCGACCGCAAGCTCACCGTATCCGCCGGATACGCCTCCTGCACCCAGTGCCAATTCCCGCCGCTGCGATGCAAAAATCCCGCTTCCGCCAGCCGCGCGCACAACTCCTGCAAATCCACGTCCCCAAAATTCTCCTCCGGCGAAATCGGCAGTTCAAACGCCGCGCATTTCAAATGATTCACCAGGATTTCCAAATTATCCGGCTGCACGAACGCATGTTCCGGCGAGCGCCCGAAAAAATATTCCGGATGCTGCACGATAAATTGATCCAGCGGCGCCGACGACGCCACCAGCACCGCGCACGATGTCCCGCTCCGCCGCCCCGCGCGCCCCGCGCGCTGCCAAGTCGACGCAATCGACCCAGCGTACCCCGCCATCACGCAAGCATCGAGCGACCCGATATCGATCCCCAGTTCGAGCGCATTCGTTGCCACCACTCCCCGCACCCGCCCTTCTCTCAATCCCCGCTCGATCTCCCGACGCTCTCCCGGCAAATATCCTCCGCGGTATCCGCGCACCGGCTCCGGCTGCCCCGGCTGCGGACGGTTCGCCTGCTGCAAATACGTCAGCAGCACTTCCGTGTGCAGCCGGCTGTTCGCGAAAACAATCGTCTGCAGCTTCCGCGCCAGCAGCTCCTTTGCGACGCGCGTCGTCTCATTCAAATAACTCCGCCGTATTCCCAAATTCCTGTTCACCATCGGCGGATTGTAAAAAACAAAAAGTTTCTCCGCCGCCGGGGCTCCGTTCTCCTCGATCACCTCCACTTTTCTCTCGATCAATTGCCCCGCCAGCTCCCCCGGATTCGCAATCGTCGCCGAGCAGCAAATAAATTGTGGCCGCGACCCGTGAAACCGCGCAATCCGGTCAAGCCGCCGCAGCACATTCGCCAGGTGGCTCCCAAACACGCCGCGATACGTGTGCAACTCATCCAGCACGATGTAACGCAAATTCTCGAAGACCCGCGTCCATCTCGTGTGGTGCGGCAGAATCCCCGTGTGCAGCATGTCCGGATTCGTCAAAATAATGTGCCCGCGCTCGCGAATCGCCCTCCGCGCGTCTCCCGGCGTATCCCCATCGTATGTAAACACGCCAAAGCAATCGTCGAGCCGCGTCGCCAAATCGTGCAGTTCCGCCAACTGATCCTGCGCCAGCGCCTTGGTAGGGAAGAGGTACAGCGCCCGCGTATCCGCGTTCTCGAGAACCGCATTCAGCACCGGCAAGTTGTAGCAAAGCGTCTTTCCGGAAGCTGTCGGCGTCACCACCACAAAATCCCGCCCCGCCCGCGCCAATTCCGCCGCAGCAGCCTGGTGCGAAAATAGCTGCTCGATCCCCTTCGCGCGATAAGCCTCCACCAACTCCCCCCGCACCCACCCCGGCATCGCCCGAAACTCCGCCTCCCGCGCCGGAATATGCCGCACCGCCGTCAGCACCTCATCCGCCCGGTAACGCCCCGCCAGCGACCCCAGCGCCTCCTGAAACACATCCAGAGTCGTCCCAGTCCGTGCCCGAGCCGCAGCAACCGCGCCCGCCCCAGCCCCCCGCACCGCTAGCTGGTCTCCTGCCAATTGATCCGCCCCCAGCCCCTCCCGCGACGAAGCCATGCTCCCCACCTCCGTCCCTTCCTTTGCACCCATCCCAGGCCAGCCCAAGCTTCTGCCCACCCGCCACATTTCGCTTTTTGTTCGCTCACGATAACACGCACCGCCCCATCGTGCAACCCGGCATTTCCTCGTGTTTCTCCCCGTCAGTCTTTATCTGAGTCCATAACATCCTCCACGTCTCCGGGCCCTCCAGTTTTTCTCCGTGATCTCTGTGTTAA
>Ga0187819_10000441_pt1 | contig 20613 bp, 21 predicted proteins | sample NC_wetland_sal_i_15_FD_132411 | JGI IMG/M metagenome (GOLD analysis project Ga0187819, IMG submission 132411) | Wetland sediment microbial communities from Neuse River Estuary, North Carolina, USA - SO4_4 | ecosystem: Environmental > Aquatic > Freshwater > Wetlands > Sediment | place: USA...
AGTTGCGATGAAGAACCTGGAGGTCCAGCTGGTTCGGCCACCAGTCACGATTGGTCCTGGCCGTGTGCATCACCGGGCACTTGCCCCCGCTCTTGTCATCAGTTTTTGCGTCCATGTTACTCTCCGCGCGTGTTCCGCTTTGTTCCCGTTCCGTATTGCATTCCATTGAACAGGCCGCGCTACCCGACATTGATGTAGATCAATGCGGCGGTTCGGCGTTCGAGAATTGTAATTTGGTTTGTCTTGCGCGCGACTTCGCCACGCGTACGAAGGCAATAAAGCGGACGTCAGGTGCGTGCTAAAATGTGGTGTATGATATGACAAGGTTGCACACAAAAACCGCGTGATCGTGTAACCCTGCTCCCGTGTCACCCTACCAACATCAAGTTGCGTCTGGATAAAGTAGCCTTGTTGGGGTGCACTTGGTCTGCTTCTGGCAGATTTTGTTGCAGAAGGCGGCAGTTATGAGCGGTGCCTACTGATGCGTCTTGTAGCGATTTTCTGCCACCCGCTCAATGGAGCGGAGTGACCCGTTCTCTACTACGCAGCACTTTCGCGAAGCAGGCCTCCTCGGCCGGTGGTGGTCGGACGACGAGCTTAACAAGCCTGCGGAGGTTCTACGCAATTGCTGCGAACATGAACTCGAACTAGGCACCGCGTGGTCCACGCAATCGCAGCCGACCGAACGCAAGATGCGCTTGAGATGGGCAAATAGCATCTCAACGCGCTTTCTATTGTGTCGCGATTGCTCAAAAGCTTCGGTCTTGGCGAAAGACCGGGGACGACCCGCGCTTCCTCATAGATGCTTCGTGGGATTCTGAGGAAAGGCGTCTTAACCGGAGCGGTCGATTGTTGCTGCACCAATCCCGAGGACCTGGCCATTTCGACGAAGTCGCTCAAGGCGGCAAGCCGCCCGTAGTAAGGCGAACACGCTCGCTTGCCCAGATCGGGTAGTGCCTCAGTTTGAAGCTCGGAAACTGCAATCGCATTTGTTGACGATCTTCGCTCGCGCCTGGTGGTGCGGCCACAGATCACGACTGACGGTCACCGCGCGTACTTAGAAGCGATTGAGGGCGCGTGTGGTGGTGATGTCGATTATGCGATGCTTGTGAAGCTCTATGGCGAAAGCCCGGAAGCGGAAAAGCGGTACACCCCCGCAGAGTGCATTGGTATCCGTATGGCGCGGATTGAAGGCAATCCCGATCCGAAGCACGTTTCGACAAGTTTCGCAGAGCGGCAAAATCTGACGCTTCGCATGTCTTCGCGCCGTTTCACTCGGCTAACGAATGCCTTTTCAAAGAAGCTTGAAAATCACGCCCTGTCTGTTGCCCTTCACTACATGCACTACAACTTTTGCCGCATCCACAAGACGTTGCGAATTACTCCAGCAATGGCCGCTGGCGTGACTGACAAATTCTGGACGATTGGTGATATTGTGCAGGTCTTAGAAGATTGGGAAGCTGCTAACTAAGAAAGCTATTCTAAAATGCGCACCTTTGAGCTTGAAGATGTCATTCTCTTGCTCCGTTCTAAGGTAAAGCGAGCGGGCGGTCAGACTGCATGGGCTAAAAAGACCGGCATTGATCGAACTATATTGAGTAGAGTTCTTAGCGGTCACCGGCAGCCAACTAAGGCAATCCTTAGGGCGCTGAATTTACGTATAGTTTTTGTGGACCCGAGAGCGCCCAGATATTCAAACTGAGGCACTACCCAGATCGCACAAGCTTGAAAGGCCGAAATGCGCAATTGACGTAAACCAGCGTAGCCGTTTCAGCATGTCGCTCAAAGCCATGGTTGAGGCGTGATTGCGTACGACTGCGATGTGAACTCCTGGGCGGTCTGCGTCCTGACGCCATCGTGATCCGCGCTAGCTAGCATGTGAAACCGAATTTCGGATGCTCCCTGCTAGAGGGAGTCAACTTCAATTTTCCGAGAGGACTTTAATGCCGAACAAACGTTACTTGTTGGGTGGTCTTGCGAGCGCTTCGCTTGATTGCATCAGATACCAAGCCGTTCGATCGAGGTGAGACGCCTCCATGACCGACAAAATTCCACCGGCACGCCCGCCATCCTATGACAGAAAGGTCGGCTTGGTTCTGCAAGGCGGCGGCGCGCTTGGAAGCTATCAGGCGGGCGTCTACGAGGCGCTGGCGTCCTCGGAATATTTGCCCGACTGGCTAGCGGGGATCTCAATCGGTGCGATCAACGCCGCGATCATCGCCGGCAACGCGCCCGAGAACCGAGTACAGCGGTTGCGCAGCTTTTGGGAGAAGATCACCGCCCCGACCACGCTGTGGCCGCCTGTACCAGATGGACCGCTGGCGGCATGGCAACGTCGCGCGAGCGCACTAACGGCGCTCCTGTTTGGCCAGCCCGGCTTTTTCACCCCGCGTCCGCCCCAGGACTGGTTTTCACCTGACAAATGCGTCAGCTACTACAACACCTCTGCGCTCAAGGCGACGCTGGAGCGACTGATCGACTTTGATCGGATCAACGATGCGAAAGAGACACGACTGAGCGTCGGCGCGGTCAGCGTGCGCACCAGCCACTTTGCCTATTTCGACAGCGAGAAGATCAAGATTCGTCCCGAGCATGTGATGGCCAGCGGGGCACTACCCCCTGGCTTTCCCCCCATCGAGATCGATGGCGAGCAGTATTGGGATGGCGGGCTCTTCTCCAACACGCCGCTGCAATACATGGTGGACTATTACCCGCGCCGGTCGCCTGATCTTTCAGATCGACGTGTTCCCAGCGCATGGCCATCTGCCGACTAATCTTGATGAGGTCAACGAGCGCGAGAAAGATATTCGCTATGCCAGTCGAACGATGTTTACTACGGACACCTTGCGCGAAAAGCATGACGTTCGACATGCAATCAATGAGCTGCACAAATTGTTGCCGCTCGAGCTCGCGAATACCGCACAGGCCAGACGACTCTATGAGCACGGCTGTGTGACGGTGATGGATATCGTGCAGCTCATCTACCGCCCGCTCGAGCCGCAAGGCGCGCTAAAGGACTTCGAGTTCAGCCGCTCGACCATGGAGGCGCGATGGCAGCAAGGCCTGGCCGATGCGCACATCGCCTTGCAGGCGTCGCCGTGGCTGGAGCCAACGCCGAGCGAGATCGGCGTGCGCGTGTTCGACGTGATGCACGACATCCTGACAGGAGACCGCAAGCCCAAGCCTGCGGAACGCCGTGGATGAGGTGCCAGAACTACGGACAGTCCTGTCTTGGGTCACACTGGATAACCAAGCGCTTTGCGCGCAAAGCCGTCAAAAGCAGAGAGCAACCGGTCGCGCCAAGCCCAGACCGGATCGTCTTTAAGCAGCAACGGAAAAGAGCTTATACATCGCGCCCATTGGAAACAGCCGAACACCGCATAATCGGCATAAGCCGGCCTCTCGCCGCCGAAGTAGGGCTGCGCCGCGAGCATAGTGCGAATGGGCTCTAGGGTCTTGCGGAACGCCGGCACGTCCGTCTCGCGATTTACGCTGACCGCCTCCAGCGTCACGCCCAAGCGCTTCTCTCGCGTCTCGCGGAAGTAAGTGCGGTCCTTCTCGTCGAGATGCGCGAAAATGTCAGTCACGACGAGCCGCAAAATTCCACCCACCAAAATTGTGTCCGCCCAGGCGTTGACAAATCGGGTCACTGCGCGGCCCCCATCACCGCCAAACAGCGACGGGCGATCTGCATAAGTCTCCTCAAGATAGGTCGCGATTGTCCAGGAATCGAAAACGACATGATCACCGTCGATCAGCACTGGCACACGGCCTTGCCCGGAGAACGCAATCGCGTTCTTGTCGGTAAATCGCCAGGGAATGGTTTCGAATGGCAGCCCCTTGTGCATCAGCCCTAATTTAGTCCGCCAACAATACGGGCTGAAACGGCGTTCCGGTTCCGCCCCGGCGAGATCGTAGAGTTGTAGCCCCATGCGCGAATGCCCCTCTCAGCGTGCGACTGCAGTCGCCGCTGTCTGTCCGAAAAGTATCCGTTTCGATGCCTCAGTTACCGTCGGCTGCGTGTTTATCTCTTTTGCCTTCGCATAGGCGCGAACAACTGCTGGCCTCGCCTTGATGGTCTCAAACCATCGCTTCAGATACGGAAAGTCCTCCAATTTCTGCCCTTGGCGTTCGTATGGAACAATCCAGGGATAACACGCCATGTCAGCGAGGGAGTATTTACCCGCGATGAACTGACGGTCGGCAAGACGCTTATTGAGGACGCCATAGAGGCGGTTCGTCTCCTTCACGTATCTGTCGATCGCGTAAGGGATCTTTTTCGGTGCGTACTGGCTGAAATGATGATTCTGGCCGGCCATCGGGCCAAGCCCACCTACTTGCCAGAACAGCCACTGGATGATCTCGATTTTGAGACGAAGGTCGGGCTGTATGAACTTGCCGGTCTTCTCGGCCAGATAAAGAAGGATGGCGCCCGATTCGAATACCGAAATCGGGTTACCGCCGTCTAACGGGTTATGATCAACAATCGCCGGGATACGATTATTGGGTGAGATTGCCAGGAATTCTGGTTTGAACTGATCGCCCTTGCTGATGTTTACCGGAACGATCCTGTACGGAAGACCGGCCTCTTCGAGGAAAATTGTAATCTTGTGGCCGTTGGGCGTGGTCCAGTAATACAAGTCGATCATTGAACGCAGCTTCCTCGTTTCGAATTCAGTCGAGCAGGGCAAGCGCAGGCCGCGCTACGCCTTCGAGCAGGGCTCGTTCGGGCTTCGAGCGGGCGAGAACCCGAATGCCGAGCAAAACGCCAAGCAACAAGCGCGCGAGATCCTTTGCGGCACGGTTCCGAGGCACGGCGCCCTCCATTTGCGCCGCTTTGATCGCTCGGTAGAAAAACCCCTCAATCTCGGCAAGGCGGTCCGCGATGAGTCTGCCTAGCTTTTTGTCGTGCGGCGCTACCTCAAGCGCCGAGTTGATTAGAAAACAACCCCGCCGTTCCCGATCGTTCACTGAACGCTCGATGATTTCCTCGATAAATTTCTGGACAGCCCGTTTCGGCGGCAGCGAATTTTCTAGCCTGTTGATCCGCGCCCGCGTTGAGTGATCGAGGTAATGCTCGAGCGCCTGCATAAAGAGCTTATGCTTGTCGCCGTATGCGTTGTAGAGACTGGGCGCCGAAATTCCCATGTTCTCGGCGAGATCGCGTACCGACGTCGCCTCGTAGCCGCGGTGCCAGAAACACTCGATCGCAGCCTCCAGCGCGGTCGCTTCGTCAAATTCCCTCGGTCTCGCCATTTCACCTTCCCCGCTAGAGTGTCTTCGCACGATCGGCTGTTCGCCTGTCGATTGACATTATGTATCGCACGATACAAAATGTCTAGGGTGGCCACTTTGTGTTGCGCTTTCGGCCTTTGGAGGGACGCGCATGGGAGTTCTAATCGAAGGTGTATGGCGCGATGAAGAGCTTCCTCAGGAAGTTGGCCGCGCCGGCGAATTTCTTCGCGCCGATAGCCGGTTCCGCGACTGCATCACCGCAGACGGCTCGTCAGGCTTCAAGGCAGAGGCCGGGCGGTATCACCTCTATGTCGCCCACGGCTGCCCGTGGGCGCACCGCACCCTGATTTATCGCGCACTGAAGAAACTCGACGATCTGATCTCGGTCGCTTATGCGATCCCTGGGCTGAAGAAGAATGGCTGGACGTTCAAGAACGATCCCAGATTTCCGGACTGCATCCCCGATACGGTGAATGGCTTTCATTACTTGCACGAGGCGTATACGGCAACCAACAAGACGTACACCGGCAAAGTGACGGTGCCGACTTTGTGGGACAAGCGGACGAACCGGATTGTCAACAACGAGTCGTCCGAAATCATTCGTATGTTTAACTCCGAGTTCAACGCGATCACGGGCGACACGGTCGACTACTATCCGGCGCCGCTGCGCGCTGAGATCGATCGGCTTAATGAGCGTATCTATCACGACGTCAATAACGGCGTGTACCGCTGCGGTTTCGCCCGGTCGCAGGCTGCCTATGATGAGGCCTACGATGGCCTATTCGCGACGCTCGACGAACTGGAGCAGCGACTGTCACGCCGGCGTTACCTAGTTGGGCGCCAGCTCACCGAGGCCGACTGGCGACTGTTCCCGACCTTAGTCCGCTTCGACGTTGCCTACTTTTCGCTGTTCAAGTGCAATCGCAACCGGATTGCCGATTATCCGAACCTGTCGAACTACATGCGCGAGCTCTATCAGGTGCCCCGCGTCGCCGCCACGGTCAAGCCGCGTTACTACGTAATGAATTACTACTCGATCGCGAAGCTCAATCCGACCGGCATCATTCCAAAAGGCACGCCGGTCGATTTCGAACAGCCGCATGATCGCGCGGGGCTTGCGGCGTAATTAAGGGAGGACGATGTGCTGGAGCTTTATCACAGCATCAATTCGGTGTGCGCCCAGAAGGTCCGCATCGCGTTGAAGGAGAAGGGACAAGAGGCCAAGGACCACATCATGACGCTGCGCGGGGACCAATACGAGCCCGCTTACCTTAAGCTCAACCCCAACGGCGTTGTGCCGACACTGATCCATGATGGCGAGCCGATCACCGAATCCTCGCTGATCCTTTATTACATCGATGACGCGTTCCCCGAACCGCCGCTAAGGCCGCGGGAGCCGCGCCAGCGTCATCGCGTGCGCATGTACAACAAGCTGATCGATGAATATGTGCACTATTCCTGCACCATCCTGACGTTCGCAACGGCATTCCGCCCAGCTTTCCTGAAAATGACGCGCGAGGCATGGCAGGCCGAAATCAACAAGACACCGCTCAAGCGCCGGGCCGAGTACAAGCGCAGCGTCATCGAGCATGGTCTCGATTCCGAATTCGTGGCCGATGCACTGGCACATCACGAGAAGCTCTTGTCGGGGATGGCAGACTCGCTGAAAGGCGGCCCGTATTTGGCTGGGAACGACTTTTCCAATGCCGACTGCGCGGTCATTCCCTATATCCTGCGACTTGAACTCCTCAAGCTCAGTGGCATGTGGGACCGCTACCCAGTCGTCGCCGAATGGTGGGGGCGAATGCGCGCGCGGCCGTCGGTCAAGGCCACGATCTTCGATCGGATGTCAGAGGCTGACTGGGCGCCGTTCAAAAACCTCGCGCCTGATCCGTGGCCGAAGGTCCAGGCATTGCTGAAGGCAGCATGACGGATCGTCATCGTCACTTAGATACAGATTAGTAGGAGACCAAGGATGTCCTTGAAAGAGCAACTCGCCGAATACCGCGCCGGCTGGTACCAGCGCGTTCCGGCCGAGCGCCAGGCGATCATGGAGCGTCATATCGAGCAGCTTCGTGGCACTATCGCCCGAGCGACGTTGAAAGTCGGTGACCGCGCGCCGGCAATTGTGCTCACGAACGCCAAGGGAGCGACCGTAGATGTCGGCACGTTACTCAAGAAAGGTCCAGTCATCGTCACGTTCTATCGCGGTGGCTGGTGTCCTTACTGCAATCTCGAGCTTAAGGCGTATCAGGAGATCCTTCCGCAGATCGTAGCTGCGGGGGCTTCACTCGTTGCAATCAGTCCTGAGAAGCCCGACGATACGCTATCAACTGCAGAAAAGAACGCCCTCACCTTCGAAGCGCTCAGCGACGTGGGGCAGAAGGTAGGACGAGCCTTCGGCCTGGTCTATCAATTCACCGAGGAGCTCAAGAGCGCCTATCGGGGTTTCAATTTGAATATCCCGGCCCGCAACGGCACGGCGGACGAATGGGCGCTGCCGGTATCGGCGACCTACGTTATCGATTGCAACGGCCTAATTGTCTACGCTTATACGGACGTCGACTATCGCGACCGCGCCGACCCCCGTGATGCGCTAGCAATCCTCACGAGAAAGGCCGCCGCCTAAACGCGCGACTAAACTGCGCGCCAAATATTGCGCTAATCGGAACAAGGCCAGCAACCGGCCGGCCGTTGTACGCTTGATCGAGCATCAGGAGGATACCAATGCCCAGGCTGCGTTACATCGAGGAAAGTGAAAAGACGCCTTACACGCGCGAGCTGATTGAATCGGCCAAGCGCACCGGCGCACCCGATCCGCGCGTCGTCAGTCTAATGACGCGCAGTAAGCTTGGCATCGCCTGGGTCGAGTATTGGAATAAGCTACTGTACCAGGGCGTCCTGCCGCACAAGCTCAAGGAGATGTGCCGCATCAAGATTTCGGTTGCGCATCAATGCGGCTATTGCTCGACCGTTCGTTCGAACGTCGCCAAGGCCGAAGGGCTGACCGAGACCATGATCAACGATGTGTTTGATTATGCTAGGAGCAATCAGTTCAATGCGCGGGAGAAGGCGGCATTGCATTACGCCGACCTGTTCAAGCAAGGCGAGCATGCCATCGACAAAGACGAAGTTTATGCCGAACTCGCCAAGCACTTCAGCGATGAAGAGATCATTGAGCTTGGCTTATTTTGCGCGGAAGTCGATGGCGTCGGCAAGTTCGTCAAATCGCTCAACGTAATAAGCTGGGAGGAAGCCTGCGAACTCAATCCCAAGCTCAAAGCCAACATGGCGCAGGTCGCCGCGGAATAAGCTAAAGCAAGGCCGGCTCTTCTGCCGTAAGGGGTCAATCTGTTCAGTATTCGCGCGCTCTCGATAAGGAGAGAGATCGCCGAATGAGGTGCGATAAGAGAACTCGAATTTCCGGGTCGGTACTCGTACTCGCCGCCGCACTGAATTGGCCGTCGCCAGCAAGCACAACGATGGCGGTTCCGGCCCGCAGCCACGTCATTGTGGTGGCTCAGGCCATGATCCCGCGGACCGGCATGATGGACGCAGAAAATCCGATGCCGATGAAGGAGCGCTATCTGAAGCGCTTTCCGCAGCCGGCGCGAGTCGGCGACCTTATTGGTCTGCCGGTGCTCGATCTTAATTCGAAGACGCTCGGCTATGTTCAGCAGGTCGTGCAGACTCCTGCCGGAGAGATCGAGTTTATTGTCGGTTACAGCCGATGGTGGGGTTGGTTCGGGCGGCCGGTTGCAGTGCCACTGGAAGCGCTCGGCATAGAAGGCGGGCAATTGGTGTCGCTCGATATGTCACCCAGCGAATATGACGCCGCACCGACCTGGCATGACATGGGCGCCACACCTCTGCCGGCCGATGCAACAGTGCGCGTCGCGCTGTCCCGCAGTTAGCCGATCATTTGGTAGAAACTAGCCATGGGCGACTTTCGGTGTCCGTATGTTCCAATGCATCGCTTCGACGCCAGAACCCGAGGGCCCGGTGCGTTAGCAACCCCCGCCGGGATCTGCGCGGGCGGCGAGGAGCAATCCTCGTTCCTACCGTGAACATCGAGACTTGTTGTTTAGACCCCACACCCCTTAGCGTGATAGCCAAATGATCGCAGCGACCAACGGCGCGCGCGGTACATAGGTTTCAATGGATATGAGCAGAGGAGCAACACCATGGGGGTTACCAAATACTTGCTTAACGGACTGGCAGCCTCGCTAGTTGTGTGCGCAACCGCTGTTGCGACACATGCCACTGATGAGGGTCTAATCACTAAACCCAGTAAATACTCAGTGAAAGAAACTGTCGCGCGATTTGAGGCCGCAATAAAACAGAAAGAGGCGGCTGGGTTCATGGTCTTCACTGAAATAGATCATGCCGGCGCCGCCAAGAAATTCGGGCTCGACATGCGACCACGTACCGTCATTGTGTTTGGCAATCCAAAACTCGGAACACCAGTTATGATCAAGACACCGTTATTAGCAATTGATTTGCCGCCTAAGGCGCTAGTCTGGGAGGATGACGGAGGCAAAGTTTGGCTGTCCTATAACTCCGCTGATTACCTGTACAAGACGATCTACGGGCGCCACGACGCCGAGGCGCCGCCAACAACGGCGCCGTTTGCGAAAGCGTTGGACGAGGTGAGCGATTACGCCACGAAGTAGAGCCCACTCTGGCACAACTTAGATCAAATCCGAGGGTTCACCTTCCGCTTTCGGAGCACTGGGCCGTTCGTCGTTGCCCGGTCTTTGTTTGTTGCGGCGCACTTAGTCGCTTATTGGCCCTTTTCGGAAGTCGCACGATGTCCGCGTTGAGTCCGAAATGCGAACCATTAACGGACATCAGCTACAGTGTCAGTGGCGGTCGCTATCGTACTTTGTACACGACGTCGTGCTCACGCACGTGCTCGACCACCTTTAGGCCAAAATCGTCATTCGGCCCCACTTCGGTCGCCGGCGAATGATTAACCTCCAGGGACTCGACCCGCTGGCTGAAATCGGTGGTGTGTCCGCGTATGTGGATCACATCGCCAACGCGTAGCGTACTGGCCTCGAGCCGCAGCGTCGCGACTGATAGGTGGCTGTAATAGTGGGTCACAACGCCGATACGCTCCCCAGGCGGAGCGGATCGCGCAAGCGGGCTCGGCGTTGGTGTGGCTGCTACAGTCTGTGCCGGCCGACTGACCGGCGTCGGTTTGACCGCGGCGGTCGCGGTCGGCTTGGCTTTCTTGGGTGATGCGTGCCGGACCAGCGTCTTTTTTACCGGCTTTTTTCTGACCGTCGTGGTCTTTCTGCGAGTAGTCGCCTTGGTAACTGGGGCTTTCTTGCGCTTTGGCTTAATCTTGCGTTTGGCTTTCTTCCTGGTCGCCATTGACAGCCTCCCGTAAGGGGTTTGCCGAAGGAAAAAGGAAGACTACCAGCAAGTACGCTGGTTCCTGACCTGCAATCCGCCGAAAGCGCATATTAAACAGCGGCAATGCCGGAAGTTTGATGCCAAAGAAAAATCCCATGACGGATAGGCGGGTTTTGCGGCGCAGAGTACTCCGGGCTGCATTGGCAAGTGTGGCGGCTTGGACCGCGTCCGGCGCGTTATCGTGGACTCGCGCACGTGAAAAGATGTCGCAAAAGGAAGCTGAATACCAGGACACTCCGAAAGACATCCGCATGTGTGCCACTTGCACGTTTTTCGAACCGCCCAAAGCCTGCAAGGTGGTGGAGGGCGAAATCAGTCCGAACGGTTGGTGCAAGGTATTCGCGCTTGCAGACTGATTTGAACAAACGGCCGCCAACGCACGGAGGTTTTGGCGGCCGAAAGCTTGTTCTCAAGCGAACACAGAGTAATCGATCGGCCCGTTCGGAACGACGTAGCCATAGCGCATGTTCGAGCGCCCCGGGCCTTCCTTCTCATACTCGGCCTTCAGCGCGGCGAACTCGTCATTCTTGAAGTCGAGCATGGCCTTCTTCGGATTGACGCCGTAGAGCCTGGCGTTATTGCCGCCGAAGATCGCGGTCTTCACCGGGCCGTCCGCCGAGCCGAGTGGCGCAAAACCATATTTCTTCTGCATAGCTTCGGGAATTTCGAGCCGGCGTAGGCCCTCGATCTGCCATTGTGGCGAGCCGGTCCATAGCGCATCCGTGCCCCAACAAACGTGGTCGGCGCCGAGACCTTTGACTAGCGTTCCCATCAGTGCGGCGCAAACGTTCGGCTCGGCAACGAGCGTGGTCGCAAATAGCTGGCCAACATCGCCGTAAACGTTGCTCACCCCGTATTGCGCCGGGATGTCGGCGAGATCGCTGGTCCAGGAGATGCGGCCGGTGCGCTCGAACTCGGCGAGCGCCACCTTCGGATCGCCGCCGACGTGTCGGTAGGCCGAATGATAGATAATGAAGTTAAGCTGCGGCCAATCCTTGGCCGCTTGGCCGACATCGGCCACGTCCGTGAAGCCGCGCAAGCGGGGGAATTCCTTCTCTAAGCTCGGCGGGAAAAGGCCCTTGTGGATGCAGACGTTCTTGATCCCAGCCGCCACCATCTTCTCGTAGCCCTTGTAGGCAACTTTCTCGTCGTCCATGCGCCAAGGATAGCGACTGGTGTCCTTATGGGTGTTGTCGCCGATCGTGTAGCCCTTGCAGGAATCCGGCTTGAGGGCCAGACCAGCGTCGAGCTTGTCGAGCCAGTCCGGTTGCCCCGGCGTGAAGATCATGTGCGACATCAGTCGCTTGTTGCCCACGGTGGCAGCATCCTTGTTTAGCTTGTCGCGCGCTTGCGCCATCATTTCGTTGGTCAGGAACCAGTCCTGCTCGATATCGGACGGCGCCGACGAGATCAGTGCGATCTTGGTGTCGCTATCGAGAAAGATTTCCTTGACGTAATTGTTGTACTTAAGGTCTTCGATCGTTTGCTCCTTGTCGGCGAGCGATTTGTTCCAGCCGGCCTTGCCGACGGCAATGCGCATGTTGAGGAAGGTCATAATGCGTGTGTCGTCGCGCAGGAAGTGGGTGTGGCAGTCCATGATGAACTGGTCTTTGAGCGCATTGGCGCGCTCGTCGGCCATCGCCGGGGTCGCCGCTTCCGCTTTGGTCACTTCGAATAGGTGCCCGTAGACCTCATTCATGGCGACGAAAGCGGCCGCCATTCCGGCAGTGGACTGGAAGAACTTTCTGCGGTCCAATCCCTGTTTGCTCCCAAGCTCGTCGGCCATGGCGAGAAGACGCGCCTCGACCTCGCGCTGACGCTCGTTCTGTGGATCGGGATAGAATTCGTCGCTGGAGACAATTTGAGTTGGAATTGGGGTTTGGTATTTCACCAATTCGGACGGCATCAATGCTGCGAGTTCTTCGTCTGTTAGCTGACTGCTCATGAAATCCTCCCTTAAGTCTGCGCCGCTAGTTCTAGAGCGACGGCGGTCTACCTGCCAGCATATCACACTGGCAAGCAAGCTGTTCGAGCCTATCGCGATGCGCCATGCTACCGGGAGCAGACGAGTGATCGGCTTGACGGGTTCATTCCCGCATTCGCGGAAACGAGCAGTGAATGGCAAATGGCTCAACTTGCCACCGGGGCTGGCGCGTCGAGAAAATTTTTCATCGCGTACCACAACAACTGACGATTCTTGCTGAAGCCCTGGCTGTGCGCCGTGTTGGGTAGAATCGTGAATTGCCGGTCGCCGTTCGGCAGTTGGCGGAAGAAATCGAGCAAATCGTCATTGGTGGAGTTGCCGTCCCATTCGCCGCGCGTCATCAGCACCGGCGACATGACTTTGGTCGGATCGACGAGCGGCAGATTCGCCGCCATGTCGAGGTAAGTGCCGCTGGGCACCGTATCGCCGAACTTGGTTTCGCTGGCGACGAGCGCGTCCACCATCGCCGGATCGTAGATGCTTGAATGGCCGTCGCGGTTGAAGATGGAGCGGATCATGGCGGTGTCGCGTTTGCGGCGCGGATTGGCGCGCAGCTCGGCGATGCGCTGTTTACGGCGTTCAATTTCTGCGGCACCGCTCCCCTTATAGGTAAAGGCGGTGAGGATGAGCCGGTCGACCCGTTCCGGTTCGCTCTGGGCGAATGCGCCGGCGCGGAGGCCGCCCGACGATTCGCCGAACATGTGAACCTTGGTGTGCCCGGTTTCGCGTTGCACGATGTCCATCGCCGTCTTCAGATCATCGACCCCGCTGGCGATATCGGAATTGCTCGAAGTCTGCGACGAGCGGCCGTAGCCTTCATGGTCCATGGTCCATACGTCGAAGCCATAGCGGGCGAACACATTCATCAACGAATATTCGCCGCCCGGAACGCTCAGGTCGTAGCTGGAGAGCGCCGACAGCGAAGAGCCATGCATCAGAAACAGCACGGCAAGCGGTTTGCCGTCGGCTCCCGGTTTGCCGACGCGCTTGCGGTAGCTACCGCTTGTGTGCGACGAAAAGATAAAAGCCCAACGGCAATTCATAGGATTTCTTGCGGCGCGGCGATCACAGACTAGTGAGCCAGCGTCACCACTGAAATCTGGCGCAGCCTTCGACCCGCCGCCATACTGTGGCTCGTGCAGGCGGGGCTTCCTTCCCTGACCACGACAGCGTTATTCTTCGACCATGCCGCCCTTCATGTATCGTTGTCCGAGCATAGGCTGCCGCATTCAAGGCTTTTCGGCCGAAGAAGTGTCGGAAGCAAACGCCGACGACTACCTGACCATCCTGTGTACCGAGTGCCAACAGATACACCTCATAAATCCGGCTACTGGGGAGGTTTTACCGGAAGAAGATGGAGGCCGCCTGAGTTTTGGATTGAGGTAGTGACTCCTCTGAACTAGGGTCTATTCAGTCGTGGTTGTGACCGTGGTTTCCGCGTGCCAAGACCCAAAACCGACGTCGACCGCCTAATTTTGCTGTGAGGCAGAAACCGTCATTCAAAACATAATCGCCTTAGCTTGGCCTAGGTCTCGGGACGGGGGCCCGAGACAGTATCACTGCCGTTTAGCACGTCGTTTCGGACGTTCGATCAAGAAGTATTTGAGAACGAACGCGCCTTGACGGCCCTGCAAAGGACCACCGCAGCTCACGCATGTTATCTCGCGATCAGCTATCGGCGCCGCTTCGACCCGAATAATTTCGTACTTTGCCCCGCAGTTGGGACAATTGAACGGCACGGATGACGGATCGGACATTTGCCGCAGATAATGCGATCTCGTGGTCGAGAGGAAGTCCCCGGTAAACAATTTAACCTTAGGAATAAAGGTCTAGCAATTGGAACTCCTAGCGATTACGTAGCAAAGGTCGGGCAAGTGACGCGAGATTGCGCCTTTCTACGACATCAAAATGGCTTTGATGAATGATTCTTCTTGATTCAATCGCCACAGCTCGTTCTGTCTCGCGGGATTGATCGGCACGTCACGGTGTCGGAGCTAATGGGCGCGCCTTCGCGACTGAAATACACTGAGTAGGCGAGGAGCGCGGCACCGATGAGGATCATCGGTGCAGATAGAACCATACCCATCGTCAACCCATAGGAAAGCTGTTCCAGCTGCGAATCCGGTTCGCGAAAAAACTCGCAAAAGATGCGCGCTGCCCCGTAACCAATGCAAAACACACCGGTGATCACGCCGGGGCGTCTAAGCGCACCGCCACGAACGCACAGCGCCACAGCAACGAACAGCAGCAGTCCCTCCAGGCCGGCTTCATAAAGCTGGCTCGGATGACGCGGCTGGTTATCGACCCCGGGAACAATCATGGCCCAGGGTGCGTCGGTTGGCCGGCCCCAAAGCTCACCATTGATGAAATTGGCAATGCGCACCAGAAAGATGCCGATCGGCGCCGCTGCAGCGGTTATGTCGGCAATGGTCAGAAACGGGACCTTGGTCTCCATGGCGAAACACCAGATTGCCAGGAGCGCCCCGATCAGTCCGCCATGAAACGCCATTCCGCCATTCCAAACCTCGATGATTTCGAGCGGATGGGCGAAATAGTAGCTCGGCTCGTAGAACAACACATCGCCCAGGCGACCGCCGACGACAATACCGATCGCGATGTAGAGAACTAGATCAGAGACATTTCTTGCATTCGGCCGCACGGTTTTGCCCCAGAGCCGGTCATCGCGCAGCACCAAGGAGATGTAGATCCATCCGAGCGCAAGACTGCCGACATAGGCTAATGCGTACCAGTGGATCGCGAACGGCCCAAGCCGGACCGCTACCGGATCGATGATTGGGTAAGGGATGACAAACATATCCATTGTAGCATCAATCTTCACGGAGCTCCGCCAAGCGCCCTCCAGCTTCAGGGGTGATGATGACAGTCGTGCAAAACTGATCTTCACTAGAGGGGCATTGCCATGGCTCGGCCGACATCGAGAACAGCGTTGCTGCAAATCTTCCCTAAAATGAAAGGTAATCAGATGGCCAGGAATTCAAAACGCCGCGCCTGGACGAAAGCAGATGTTCGCAAATTGAAGGCACTCGCAAGAAAGAAAACACGGGCGTCAAGTATCGCTCGGACTTTAAAGCGGACTGAAGGCGCAACACGGCAGAGAGCGTTTACTATGGGATTGTCGCTGGATTCGCGGGTCTAGAACTTTTCGGAAACGTTGCTGCGTAACAAGCCCCTCCCCCTATCAAACCTAAGCCACGCCATGTCCGTTATGCGGCTCATTACGGGCGAGTCGCGCGCCGCCACGTTCATTTCCATCGCTCTCGCGCTTGAACAATCAGCTCGAAGACACGACCGTCGTCATCTTTGGTGGACGTCCGAGCATGGACCCATCGCGACGAAAACGCGAGGCGTCCGTGGAGGGCGCCAACGGCCGCACCCGTCAGATCAGTGATTATGCAGCGAATCCGCCGCGCTCCATCGCGCGTCAGCAATTTGGCCGCTGAATCGCCGCCCCGGCTGATCCTCGAAATAGACATAGGCAAGCTGCTGCCCGTTGTGATCGCGCACCACAAAGCACGCGGCTTGTTCTTCAACCGTCCATGGCGGCGGTAAGCGGCGCGGTTCGCTAATACACGACGTCACGTTCCGATCATCTCGTCGGCGCTGACGATAAGCGACTCCGGAAAAGTGAGACCAAGCGCTTTTGCTATCTTGAGATTTAGGACCAGCTTGAATTTGGTTGGCTGCTCGACGGGGAGATCGGCTGGTTTTGCGCCTTTCAATATTTTATCCGTGTAGGTCGCTGCGCGGCGGAAAAAATCGGGGAAGTCCTGCCCATACGACATCAGAAATCCGGATGGCACTTCTTCCCCAATGAAACATATTCCTGGCAGGTGGTGTGCCAGAGCAGATGCCCCAATACGCGCCCGCAGATTAAACAGCAGGGATCCGAGTGTTAATGCGAAGCCATCCGCTCGATCCGCGACTATTTTTGCAAACACTGGCTCAACGTCATCAGGTCCTGATATCTCGACTGGCCACAACGAAATTCCCAAGTCCCGGGCCGCTTTCTCATTGGACGTAATTAGACGTTCTTTGAACGGATAAGTTGCATCGATGACGAGGGCAACACGTGAAAGGTTCGGCACCGCTTCCTTCAACAATGCCAAGTGCTTTCCACTTAGGTCGACTGCCATCAGCGAGAGACCAGTCGCATTCCCGCCTGGGTGCGCCAGACCTTCAACAAGCCCGGCGCCAATCGGGTCCGCTACAACAACGAACACGATTGGAATAGTACTAGTGAGCTTTTTGACGTCGACAGCACCAAGGGCTGTCACCGCGATAATGGCGTCGGGTTTCAGGTCGACCAATTCCCGCGCCATTGTCTGGAACCGATCTGGATTTTCGGCAGGAAAACGATGCTCTAAATGAATGTTTTTTCCTTCAATATAGCCAAGATCATTGAATGCTTTCCGCAGAGGGCTGAGATAAACGTCTTCCTCCTCAGCACTGCCTGCGTGCCATGGCACACCAACCGTAGGAATGTTTTTGCTCGGTGATTGCTGCCCGTGCGCCGCGAGCGGCCATGCGGCTGCGGCCCCGCCGATAAGCGTGATGAACTGTCGTCGCCTCATGGGCTTCCCCTCCTAGCCGAGACTGCACCCCTACCACGTTCTCGAACGATCCACGGCTCATCACCCTTTAGGCCGGGTTATCTGCCCTTGCGCCGCCACAAACGGTCATGAGGATTATAATGGCGCTGTAGCTCAAGGGGGGATAGAGCGTCCTTGTTCTCGCAGGGGGCGGGGGAGGTTGCGGGTTCAAGTCCCGCCAGCGTCACCATCTCAATGAAGAAAGAACGCTGGGCAGTGGTGCGGCACTGTCTGAGCATCGCCAGCCGTTGGCGCGACGGTCATCGCCGCCGCTGCGAGCGGGAAGCGCGATGTGAAGTCGTTGCCATGGCGGGTGATGAGCCGAACACCGGTACTCTCACGCCGCGCCATGATGCGGAAGCCGTCGTGCTTGATCTCGTGAATCCAGCCATCGCCTGACGATGGCCGTTCGGCTTGAGAAGGCAGACATGGTTCGATGTGACCGGAAGTGCCCCGGGTACGCAGACACGACATAGCAGCGCCGCATATAGCGTGGCCGAATGCAAACCTACGCTTCACACCTTCGGCGTACTGCCGTTAATCGATCAACCCGCGAGCCTAAACGGCTCGCTTTTTGGCTCGAAGCGTGATCGAAAGATAGCGGCATCCATCGGGTCCTTGAAGCAGTACCGCACGTACGCAGCGCATTCATCTTCGACGTACATGTCGAATTTGCCTGCGTATGACAGCAGGAAATTCATGATTTCGCTGTCATCCGTGAGCTGTCGTCGCGGGAGTACGACTTGATATGGGCACTCTTCATCGAGCTTTTGCAGCCAAGCGCTGCGTTTGTCGGGGTCCAGTATGTGAGATTTCGGCGGTCTAGCTACCGTCGCGTCTCGATCGGTTGGCGCCGGCGCCGTACGCGTATATCGACGTCGTCGTCATCATCGTACCCGGCCATGCTAGTCACCGTTAGCGGGCTGACCCATGCGTTCCCATACCACCCACCGCTGGACAAGATCCCAAAACACGCACGGGACAGTGCCGGGACAGTGGGCAATTTGAGCTGCCATTCAGTCAATAAGCATTTGAAAATACTGGCGCTCCCTAGGGGACTCGAACCCCTGTTTTCGCCGTGAGAGGGCAACTTTGATAACGGCGGCTAACTCCAGCTTATCGCACAAGGCTCGTAGATACAGCATTTAAAGGCACTTATGGTTTGGTCTGGCTAGCCGCCGTTAGTACTGGTATATTAGATTTATATTAGTTCAGATCGATCTCTGAGAGGGGTGCACATGGCCCGCACCGTTCGAGACTCAAAACTTGATTCGCGCACCGCGCGTGACAAGCTGCCAGCGCGAGCGAGGCCTTACTACAAGATGCTCGTTCCAGGGACGCTGCATCTTGGCTACCGCCGACGACGCAAAGGCTCGCCGGGGCGATGGTTGACGCGCCGCTACGTCGGTCTGGACGTTAATGGCGTCGGCCGCTACCGCAGCAGGGACATCGGGCTCGCCGACGACTACCTCGACGCGGACGGCGAGACGGTCCTTAGCTATGCCCAAGCGCAACAGCGCGCACATGAGTGGCGATCTGGTTCAGGGCAAAACGCGCAGACAGTGCCGGCTGGCCCGCTTACCGTGAGCGGCGCAATCGCCAAGTACATTGCCAGCCTCGCCGACAACGGCCGCCCAACCGGCGACGCTCGATCGCGAGCCAACCTGCACATCCTCCCTAGCCTTGGCACGTTGATGGTCGAGGACCTCACCCCCGAGCGCCTCCGACGCTGGCTCGCCGACATTGCCAAACTGCCGGGCCGGGTGCGCACCAAGCGCGGCGCGACGGCGCCACGCTACAAGGTGGCGCCCGAGAACGAGGAGACGCGTCGGCGGCGCCGATCGACAGCCAATCGAACTCTGACGGTTCTCAAAGCCACCTTGAATCACTGTTTCGACGAGAAACTTGTGAAGTCCAACGATGCGTGGGGCCGCAGGCTCAAGCCGTTTCGGCAAGTCGACGCAGTCCGCAATCGATTCCTGGCCGTCGCCGACGCGAAGAGACTTATCAAAGCCGCCGACCCTGATTTTCGCAACCTCGCGCGGGCCGCTCTGTATACGGGAGCGCGCTACGGCGAACTGACGCGGATGACGGTGGCTGACTTCCATTCCGACAGCGGCACCGTCGCCATCGGCCGTTCGAAGAGCGGCAAGCCGCGCCACGTGTTCCTAACCGCCGAGGGTGCGGCTTTCTTCCGACAGCTCTGCGCAGGTCGCGCCGGCGATGAGGTGATGTTGTGTAAGTCGAGCGGCGACGCGTGGGGACGATCCGAGCAGCTGCGGCCGATGGCCGCCGCTGTCGAGCGCGCGAAGATCAAACCACCAATCGGCTTTCACGGTTTGCGCCACTCATACGCCTCCTTGGCTGTCATGGGCGGTGTGCCATTGCATGTGTTGGCGCGAAATTTGGGTCACGTCGATACGAGAATGGTCGAGCGCGTTTACGGACATCTGGAAGATTCATACGTGCGCGACGCCATTCGCGAGGGCGCGCCGCGGTTCGGCAAGGTGCAGGCCAGGAATGTGGTGCCGCTGGCGAAGGAGAAATGACATGACGCTCGATCCCGTGCCTGCTGGCTACGTCACGCTCGACGAGGCGCTGAGGCGCCTCGCCACTGAGTTGGCAGATCAAGACGTGCACCTCGAGAAGAATCAGAGACGACTTTGCAGCGCTATCGGGTTATCGCCTGAGGTGATCAGCGATGATCGCAGCGTGCACACTACGAAAAATGACAATGATCGCGGCGACCGCGACGCAGCGCGCGAGCGGATGGCTCGCGAAGGCACTCTCGCCTGGGCCAAACGAGAACTCGCCGTTTGGGACCTACATGCAGTATTAGCAAAGGGTGCACTCCCTTCTTTCGTGCGCGATCCGACGTCGGGCGACATATTCCAGATCCCGGCGGCCGACTGGCGGATGGCCTTCGCGCGGGAGACGATAATCGGGGGCGTCGTTCAAGCGTTACCTGGGGAGGCCATTGAGCGGTACGCGGAACGTGTCGTGCTGATCAGAAATGCTTCAGAATCCCGACGCCGACGCAAGCCCGCACCCTAAAGCGTGGTATCGCGACCAGGCAAAGATGAGATTTGGCTTAACCTCCGAGCGCGAGTTCGATCGGCTGTGGAGTCGAGCGAAAACTGAAACTAGCGTGGAGTGGGGTGCCGGTCGGCGGAAATCACCGCAGTAATCGGCGCACCAACTAAATCGCGGCGGCTATTACTTTCCGCTACCGCCTACCAAGTTGGGGCCGTGTTCCACGAACGGAGCAGACCCCATGTCCCAGAAACTAGGCCTCATCGCCATCGCCGCGGTTCTGATCGCGTTAGCCTCGGCTGTGCTCCTGTTAGCTTCACCGGCATGGCG
>Ga0187819_10000442_pt1 | contig 20611 bp, 11 predicted proteins | sample NC_wetland_sal_i_15_FD_132411 | JGI IMG/M metagenome (GOLD analysis project Ga0187819, IMG submission 132411) | Wetland sediment microbial communities from Neuse River Estuary, North Carolina, USA - SO4_4 | ecosystem: Environmental > Aquatic > Freshwater > Wetlands > Sediment | place: USA...
ACCCGCCAGGGTTACCGAACTCACGGAAGTACCACTGGTTGTCGTGTAGGTCCCACCCAGGCTCAGCGTGGCGGTGGGTCCATTGTACGGATTCAGGAGAACAAAGCCGTCGGCGAAATCCCTGCGGAAGACGTTGTTCCAGGTGTAACGCGCTCCCGCCGGGGTGCCGAGTTCGTGATCGTAACCGCTCCACCAGTTGTTCGGCGTGATCGCGTCATTGCCCAGCGCATCCAGGCCCGAGGAAATCAGATAATATCCGGCCAGCCCGTAGTCGCCATTGAAATTGTATTCCTGCACGATCACCTTTTTCCCCAACGAGTGCACGATATCGACGAAGTTCAGCATGGAGTATAGAGTCCATTGCCCCGTCCCCGCTACCAGATTGGGGTCGCTGACGCCCCGTTCCAGGTTGATCCAGTCGGCGGCCTGAATCTCCTGCTGAACGTACGGATCCGTCCCGGCCGGCAGCGTTCCCGCGTACCAGATGGAGTTGTGAATAATCTGTGCGCTGGGGAAGGCTTGGCGAATCTGGGTCGTGAAGGCCGCCATATGGCTTTCCCAGGTACTCGCGGTCATGACTTTTCCCGTGGTGGAATCCATCGGATAAATGGCCGTTCCCGAAGCATTGGACGTTTCCACTTGAAGATCCACGTCGTCCAGCCACACTCCTAGATATCCGGCGCTAAGCATCGTGGAGATCCGGCTGATTTGATACTGGAGGAACGACGCGTTTGCAAAATCAAATGCGTACTGCGAGCAGCTAGACCCGTTGCAAGCGAACCTGACGTACAGCCAGTTCCCGCTCGGATCCTTCAGGATCCACTCAGGATGTTGGGAAACCAGAGGATCATTCGTCGCGATGCCAAATAGATCGAGGTAGGCCACAGCTCTGGGATACCAACTCAGCCGGGAATCGAAGTAGGGCGAGCTCACCTGCATTTCCCAGAAATGTGTTTGGAACCACTGCTCCTGCGCTGCATCCGGGGCGTTGGTGTACGTGTCGAACGCCGAGCTTGTACGCATCAAGAAATGAACACAGCCCGGATCGGCCGTGTTGGTCACACATGCGGCGTGAGATACCCCCGTACTCAGGAGAGCAAGCATGAATACAACCAATGCTGGCAGGCAACGGAATGAAGAGCGAACTGCTGAGGTATTTGATTTCATGTTCTATGTCCCTAGTTCGTTAACCAGCTTTCCCTTCTCGTTTCATTTACAGTGGTCCTGAAAGAAGTTCTTCCCATGCCTCTCCCATCGGTAAGTGGCTTGCTTTGCTTTAGCGCCGGGAAGCCCAACTTTGGCATCAGAACTCACTCCACGTGTTTCGACTGATCCAGCACGCTTCGCGTAAAATTACTGGCTTATCCAGGTATGATTCTAGCCACCCAAACTCTGCAGTTCTAGATTCTCCATGGACAAGAACTTTCTGCTCACGGGGAGCACTAACTCATTAGTTTCCTTTGGTTAGTAGCGCGAGGCCGGGAAGAAGGCTGGGCGCCGCAGGCGAACCTTCCCGGTAGGCTGCCGGACTCTCTGCGCGGCTCGTTAACGCCAGTTCACAGAAGGCCGTCAGCTTTTCCAAAGAGCATATCAGAAAAAAGTGTGATTTTCGCCGCTCTTTATGCAAGAATTTTTGGACGGCGGTTCGCGTTCCACAAGTGCTTTCTTCTGAGCGGATTCCGCCACCTCTTCCGGTGCCTGGTCTGGAACTCGGCTGGGATCTACTTAAATGCTAGTAGCTCGAGATCGTAGACCAGATTTCCGGCCGGAAGGAACCTGCTGTCCGGCTTCTCGCCAAAGGCAAGCGCGGCAGGAATCCAAAGCCGTACCTTCTCGCCGACGACCATGTGCGGCAGGCTATCCTGCCAGCCGGCAAGGGCCCTGCCGAGGAGAACCACAGCGGGATGTCCGCTCATGATCGTCGTTTCGAATAACTTACCGTCACTGGTCCAGCCGGTGTAATCCACGGTGACCCAGTTGTTCACCGAAGGATGTGAGGTTCCCACGCCCGGCGTCAGGACCCGCATGATTACGCCGGATGGCATCCTCACGGCTCCCTGGGCCGGAGATGTCAGATCAGACGGAGTGGGCGGCGACTTTAAGATACGAATAAGCTCCAGATCGAACGTCAGGTCCACGTTTTCGGGCGCAGCCTGGGCCAAATGTTTTTCTCCGTGATGAGCCACCGGGGCATGGGCGAGGGCCGCCGGAATCCAGACGCGCCGTCTTTCTCCCACCACCATCAACTTCAGAGCCTCAGCGACACCCGGCATGGCTGTGCGCAGGCACTGCGTCGTGGCTTCACCGTGAGGCCCGGATGTGGAGAACAACGAACCGTCTCTTCGCCACGCCCGGAAGACCACGCTGACACAGTCGTTATCGACTGCGTGCTCGCTCCCCACCCCCGGTCTAAGAACCTTCATAGCCACTCCGGAGGGCGCCTTTTCCACATCGCCGGGAGGCGCGGCCACGTCCTGGGGCATGACGACTGTGGCAGGCTGGGAAGCCGGCTGAGTCGTTTGTGGTTGGGTTTTGTCCTGCGCCGCAAGCCGACCGACGGCTAAGGAACACAGAAACCACGTGTGAAGACGAATCCTCAGGCTAGAGTAGTATAGTCGATCCCCATCTTGTCAGTCCATTTCCGCCTTTCTCAGGATTTTAGTCGGATTTCGGCGTTCAGCAGTTAGAGAGATAGTCAGCATCTAGCTTTGAATTAAAGTGTTTGCTCGGCGGGAGTTCCGGGAAAATTGTTGGATTTTAAATGTCTTCAGGTACCAGTACTAGTGGTACTACAGACATGGGTACGACCTTGCGTTCACCAGGGTAAATCAGGCACTCTACTGGAATCAGATTAGGTGGCCACCTTGTGTCGTGGGTCTCTGACGGTTGTGTGCGCGGTCGGCAAATGACACCATGTCCCCTTTCCAGTGTGCCGTTTGCTCACCGCATTCAGCGATTTAGGTGGACTGAGCTATAGGGCTTGGGCAGTGTGCCACCGGGGCGGCTTTCCGCCTGCGTGTTAAAGAAAGTGAAATACGCACAATGAATCGGATTTTTTCCTGTTTAGAGTTCGTGGTGCTCCTGTTGGGGCTGCTGGGGACCATCTCCGCACAGGCTACGAAACGCGACGCGGGTGCCGGGGTCACGAAGCAGATCGCTGCGACGGACGTGCTGGGCATCGGAGACGAGATTACGCTCGACGAATTTGACGTTGAAGAATTCAACGGCCGGGTCTTTCAAGTGGGATCGGACGGAACCATAGGCCTGCCCCTGGTCGGCCGGATGCCGGCCGCGGGGATGACGTTTTCCGAATTTGAGCAGGCCCTCGACGATAAGCTCCGGCGGTTCGTCAAGGAACCTCGGGCGACGATTACTTCGGCCAAATACCACAGCCGTACCGTCACCGTGATCGGCGCGGTCAATAATCCTGGGGCTTATCAGATCACCGAGCCGCGCAATCTTCTCGAGATGCTCTCCATTGCCGGCGGCCTCCGCAGCGACGCGGGATCGTGGTTGCGAGTCACGCGAAAAGGGCAATATGGGCGGATTGAAACCACCACGCCGGATGTGGACTTCACCGCGGGTGTCACTGAGGCGCGGATTCCGATTGCACCGCTGCTCGACGGAACACACCCGTCCTTGAATCTCATCGTGATGCCAAACGACATCATCTCCGTGGCCAAGGCGGAAATCGTGTACGTGGTGGGGGAGGTAAAGAAGCAAGGCGGCTTCGTATTGGGAGATCACGAGCAACTGTCCCTCATCAAACTCCTGGCGCTGGCGGAGGGGCTGCAAAGCACGGCGGCTCCAGGGCGCGCCAAAGTGATCCATGAATCCGAAGGCGCCCGGTCTGAAACGCCCGTCGACGTGCAAAAGATTCTGCAGGGCAAGGACCAAGACGTTATGTTGAAGGCCGACGATATTCTGTTCGTGCCCACGAGCACGGGAAAGAAAATGGCCTTCCGGGCGATCGAGGCCGCGATACAAACGGGGACTGGAATTGTGATTTGGCGGAGGCCGTTTTGAAAAATCCCGGTGAAGAACACGAGTTTGAGGAACGGCGGGCAGAATTGGGGGCCGGTGCTTTTCGCCGCCGACTCCTGGGCGGCGGCGCAGGCGGTATCGAGCCAGCCTCCAAGGTCTGGGTGAACGCGCCGCGAGTACAGAACCCCTTTACCCATTACCGGGGAATCATTCTGGAGCACAGCCTGCTGGTGGCCGCGGTATTCCTGCTGTGCGTGGGAATTGCTGTTGCGGTCGCGGTGCTCGAACCCGCGGGCTACCGCGCCAAGTTGTCCATTGAGCTTCTCGGCATCAACGAGAACTTCCTCAACCTGCAGCAGGTAGATCCGACGGCGCCTTCGCCGTCCAACTCCTCAGGCGATAGCTATGCCCAGACGCAGATGGAACTGCTGAAGCGTGACGCTCTGGTGGAACGGGTGGTGCGGCGGTTGCACCTGGATCAGAATGATAGCTTCTCCGCCCGCCGCGGGGTTCTGGGCTGGCTTCACTGGCCCGTGCCGAACCCGGCGGCCACCGACAGGGTTCAGTTGGCGGTGCGAACCGCCCAGAGAAAACTCAAAGTTCAACAATTGCGGCAATCGAACCTGATCGAGGTCTCGTTCGAGGATCCCGATCCAAAGGTCGCGGTGGATTTCGTCAACACCATCACCCAGGAGGCGGTGGACGAAAATATGCGGTCGCGCTGGGGGCTCAGCCAAAACGTGGGCGCCTGGCTGGGACAACATCTCACGGATCTGCGGGCGAAAATGGAGGCCGCGGAACACGAATTGGAAGCCTACAGCGCCGGTGCCGGGATTATGACAACCGACGCCGGTTCATCGGTTGAGGATACACGGCTCCAGCGGCTGCAGGAACAGTTGGCGCGTGCGCAGACGAACCGAATCGAGAAAGAGTCCCGTTATACCATCGCCAGGTCGGCCGATCTGGACTCACTGCCGGAGGTTCTGGATGACCCCGCGCTGAAGGAATACCGGGTTCGCCTGGCGGACTTGCGCAGGCAGAAGGCTGAGTTGAGCACGGCTCTCACGCCCGACCACCCCAAAGTGCAACGCGTGCAGGCACAGATCACCGAGCTGCAAGCGACCATCGCGCACGAGCGCACGAACATCCTCAACCGCCTCCGGAACGAATACGCCGCGGACCGCGCGCAAGAGGACGCGGTAGCCGCGGCGGCCGCTGCGGAGGCCTCGAAGGTCAGTGAAATCACCCAAAAGGAGATTCACTATAACACGCTCAAGCACGAGCTCGAGACTACCCGAAGCATGTACGAAGACGTGCTGAAACGAGTGAACGACGCACAACTGGCGTCCGTCCCCCGAACCAGCGGGATGCGCATTGTCGATCCCGCCACGGTGCCGGAAAGGCAGGACATTCTGGGCAGGAGAATATTCCTCGGCGGGATCGGCGCCTTCGCGGGCCTGCTGCTGGCCGGCGTCCTGGTGTTCGTACTGGAGCAGACCAACAACACCGTGAAGGCACCGGGGTACACGCCGGCGCTGCTGAACGTGCCGGAGTTGGGCATCATTCCTCCGATTCGGAAGCCCAATCTGGGCCGCTTCAAAATCGTTTCCGGCCCGCTGACGGCGGCCGGAGGGGAGGGGGCCTTGGCCGGCTCCTCCAGCGCCTCAAGCAAGAGTGTCTCGGTGCTTACGGTGAGATTACGGTCCTCCATGGACCCGAAAGAGCTGTCGTCCATCTCGGACTCATCTTTTCAGTCCGTGATCAACTCGATTCTGTTCGCGCTGGATGAAGGGAAGGACCAGCGACTGATCGCGGTGAGCAGCCCGGGTCCTGGGGAAGGCAAGACGACCATCACCGCCAATCTGGGCCTGATGCTCTCCGAAATCGGGCACCGCGTTCTACTGATCGATGCCGATCTGCGGAGGCCGTCGCTGCACCGGGTGTTCGGCATCGAGAACGAAGCTGGTTTGACAGACATTCTGGCGGATTCGGCGCCCATTTCGAGTGAGCGCATCAAGACCTCCGTGCAAAGAGCCTCAACGGGCCATCTGGATGTACTCACGGCAGGAATACCGGCTATCCGCCCGTTTTCCCTGCTTCACTCCAAAAGGACCAGCGAGTTGATCGGGACGGTGCGGAAAGACTACGATCTCATCCTGATCGACACGCCGCCTCTTTTGCTGGTCCCCGAGAGCCGCATACTCGGGCGAGTGACCGACTGGTCCATTCTGGTCTTTCGGGCCGGCAAAACAACAGTGGATGCGGCGCTCGGCGCACAGCGGCGCATGGCGGAGGACGGTATACCCCTGCTGGGAACCATCCTCAATGACTGTCATCCGCGGCACGCCTCATACGGCTATTCCGGTTACTACGCGAGGCGGGCGAATGGCTAGCGCCGGCATGGTGGAGGAGTCCTGGAGTCTGGCTCCGAACGCCCCCGCTGTCCGGCTATTTCCGACTCTCGCGGGTGTCGCGTTGTGCATCAGTGGCATCGTGTTGGTTGAGCCTGCACCCGTCGACGCCCTGGTCCTGGTCCTATTTGGCTTAGGAGTTTTGTTCGGAATCGTGCGTCTCGACCAAATGCCGGTTCTTCCGGTTTTGTTTCTGGCTGGACTCGCGCTGGCGAATATCATCTCCATTCCAGCTTCCGAAGACCCTTCGCGGGCCCTCTGGTATTGTTTCGTGACGCTGTACATGATGATGTCGTGGGCTCTATTTGTCGGCGTCATGGATTTCTACGGCATGTCCATTCTCAAGACCATGTTCCGCGGCTATTCGCTCGCCGCGTGCCTGTCAGTGATTCTTGCCGTTGCTTCCTACTTCCACATTATTGGCTTTCAGTCTATTCTGCTTTTAAATGGCAGGCCCAAAGGGCTTTTCAAGGATCCGAACGTATTCGGCCCCTTTCTAATTCTGATCGCCGTACTGGCTATCGGCGGGTGCCTTCCGATCGCCAACCGCTATGCTCAATGGGGCACAGCTGTTGTTGCGTCGTTGGGGATTGCGCTCAGCTATTCACGGGCGTGCTGGATCAACTACGCGGTTTCGCTCGTGCTGTTCGTGCTGTTGGATCAACTGCTTCCTTCCCGGGTTGCCGGAGGCGGCTCGTCTTCTTTACCGCGGCTGTTCGGTCTGGCCCTGCTGGCCGTGTTGGTGATCGCGGCGCTGATTCAAATTCCATCGGTCAGAACCATGCTGGCCACACGGCTCGGCCAAGGCGGGATGCAAGACTATGACCAACTGCGATTCGAGACGCAGCGCATGGCGGTTCAAGCGGCCATCGATCATCCGTTGGGGATTGGACCCGGCCAGTCCGAAGGTGTATTTCAATATGCCACGCACAGTTCATACATTCGAGTTCTCAGCGAAAACGGACTGTTCGGGCTCTTCTGCTTCGCCGGTTTTCTTCTTGCGACGCTGCTGCAGGCGATTACGAAAGCGTGCAAGGCGCCGTCGCGGCAGTGGCGAGGCATCTTTGTCGCCGCGGCTGCGTGTTTGTGCGGCCACCTGATCAATAGCGGTGTCGTCGACACGGTGCATTGGCGACATCTCTGGTTCCTGTTCGCGCTTCCATGGGCTCAAAACCCGGTCGTTGTGGCTCAACGGACAGCGGATCGATTTTTGCTTTTGAATTGCCATGAGGGGGGAATATGAGTGCTGCAGCTCCAGCACGACTCATCGGCCGGCCACAGGTGACACCAAAACCGATGTACATGATTACATCGCTGGTACTTAGCGATGTCATCGCACTACTGGTATCGGTCGCTACGAGTATTGCCGTAAAAGGGATAGTAAGCCGCCCCTTCGAGCTCACGGGCTACCTGCGGCTCTTTCCCTTTCTGTTCGTGTTCCTGGCGGTCTATGCGGCCATCGGTTTGTACTCCGGCGTGGCCATGGGGCCCCCGGAAGAGATACGCCGGACGACGTTTTCCTCCGCGGTGCTGTTCTTAGTCCTGGCCGCAGTCACGGTTTCTTTGCGAAGCGCGACTCAGCCCTTCACCTGGAACCTGTTCCTCGCCATGCTGCTCAGCATCATGCTTGTGCCTCTCACGCGGGGCGTCTGCCGCTTGTGGCTCGGCAAGAAAGACTGGTGGGGCTATCCGACCGTGATTCTAGGAGCGACGGAAACCGCGCAAACCGTCTTACGGACCATCCGGCAACAGCCTGGCCTGGGACTGAAGCCCATCGCGGTGATCGATTCGACATCGCCTGCCCGTGAGATTCTCGGCGTGCCCGTGCTTCGGCAACTCGACTCCATCGAAGGCCTCGTTAGCCGCGAGATGTTCGCTTACGCGATCATCGCCATGCCGGACAAAATGTCAAACGACCTGGTTCGTTTTATCGAGCGCAGCGTCGCTCCCTATGTCGCGCACGTGATGGTGATTCCGACCGTGTATGACTGGTCTCAAATGTGGGTGCGCCCCAAATCGCTCGGAAACATGCTAGGGCTGGAGATCCCGCACGCGATGCGCTCCAATCATGAGATTTCCAAGCGCATCCTGGATGTGATGGTCAGTGGAACCTTGCTGCTCTTGCTGCTTCCACTCTTCCTCGCCATCGCGGCCGCGATCAAACTGACCAGCCGAGGACCGGTTCTGTTCGGACACCGCAGGATTGGTCTGTCGGGCGCCTTTTTCACGGCCTGGAAGTTTCGCACCATGCGGCAAGACGGCGATGCCATTCTGGAGCGATACCTGGAGGAAAATCCAGAGGCTCGTGCAGAGTGGGAACGCGACCGGAAACTGAGAAACGATCCCCGGGTGAGCGCCGTTGGCCGGATTCTCCGCCAGACGAGCCTCGATGAGCTTCCACAGCTATGGAATGTTCTGTGCAATGAGATGAGCCTGGTCGGCCCCAGGCCCATCGTTCAGGCTGAAGTAGACCGATACGGGGAGGATTTCGATCTGTACACTCGCGTGAAAGGCGGTCTTACAGGGCTGTGGCAGGTCTCCGGAAGAAATGACACCTCCTACGAGGAGCGGGTCCGGCTCGACGCCCTCTATGTGCGGAACTGGTCGGTGTGGCTTGACCTGTTCATCTTGTATCGCACCATCGGGGCGCTGCTATTTCGAGGCGGAGCCTATTGAGCGATGGTTCTTCTGAGGATTCTCCCAATCGGGCGCTCGGGCTGGCCCAGGTGATGACGTTGGCGACGCGAGAAAAGCTGAAGGCACGGTTCTTCCAGTTGCTACGGAACGATCTGGTGCACAATTCAACCGCCCTGTACGGCGTGCAACTGTGCCGGAAGATTTTCCCCCTCATCACCATGCCCTATTTAGTCCGGGTGCTGGGGGCCTCGGTCTGGGGATCGGTTGCCTTTGTCAGTTCCCTGGGTGAGTTTATCGTCCTGGTGATCGAGTTCGGGTTCAATCTTTCGGCCACGCGTCAAATCGCACAGGCGCACCACGACCCGCGGAAATGCAGCCGCGTGATGGCCGGGGTGCTCGGCGCACAGGCCCTGTTGGCAACGGCCAGCGTATTGGCGGCATGGGTGGCATCCCAGTACATCCCCTTGTTGCGGGACAATCCTCATCTTCTGTGGGCCGGCATTTTCTATGGCGTTTTCCAGGGCATGAACCCGCTGTGGTTTTTCCAGGGTCTGGAGCGCCTGCGCCTGGCGGCGTCTTTGGAGATCGCGGGCAAGACTCTCGGCGTACTGGGGGTGTTCCTATTTGTCCGCCTGTCCTCGGATGCATGGAAAGCTTTGGTGTTCCAAGGCGTTCCTCCCATGCTGTCGACTTTGGTCGGGCTGGTCCTCGCCTACCGGCAGTTTCCTTTTACTCCGCCGACCCTCTCGCTGGTGAAGGGCGCGCTGATCTCGGGCTGGAGACTGTTCGTATTTCGAAGCGGAGAAAGCCTGTATGGGGCCGGAAATGCGTTCATCCTGGGATTGTTTGCGCCGGTTAGTTCCGTAGGTTATTTCGCCATCGCCGAAAAGATCAGTCGAGCGGTGTTCGGCTTGCTCAATCCCATCCGCGAGGCGCTCTATCCGCGCATCAGCCGGTTAGCCGTGGCCGCCGCCGAAGACGCCGCCCGCCTGGCTCGGATCGGGGCCGCGATCATGATTTCCGGCGGCTTGGCGCTGGGGTTCACGCTCTACGTCTTCGCTCCCCAATTGATTCACATCATGACGGGTTCCGATTTCCGGCCGGCGGTTACGGTGTTGCGCATTTTCGCGCTTCTTCCGCCGCTCCTTTCAGTAACCCACTCGGTTGGATTGCAGTGGCTCCTCCCGTTCGGAGAGGATGCCGTGGTCAACCGCATCATCCTGACGGCTGGAGCGCTGAACCTGGTGATCGCATTCTTAGTGGCGCCGCTGTATCAGCACATCGGCATGGCCGTGAGTGTTCTGATTGCCGAAATCTACGTGTGCGTCAGCATGGTCCTGGCGGTAGTGGCCCGTGCGCCGTTGTGGAAGGACCGGTCGTTCCGAACCAGCAAGTTGGCTGCGCTGGCCAAGGAGGCGTACGATGGCTGATTTTTCCCGTAGACCCGCCTCCGAAGTGGCGCCCATCGCGGTGAACGCGCGCTTTTATGTGCACCGCAAAACCGGAATGCAGAGGTACGCCTATGAGGTGGCCTCCAGGCTGGCGGGAAAGATTCGCGAAATCCGGCCTGACCGAGCCCTAAGAGGTCCCGCCGGGCATCTCTGGGAACAATGCTATTTGCCGGCTCTCGCTGCCGGCTCGCTGCTGTGGAGTCCCAACAATACCGGGCCCGTGGTCACGCGCCGTCAAGTCTGCACGATTCATGACATCATTCCGATCGATCATCCGGAGTGGTTCAGCAAGTCGTTCGCGGCCTGGTACCGATGGCTGCTGCCCGCACTGGCGCGCTCGGCCCAACACCTCATTGCGGTCTCCGAGTTCACGCGATCCAGGGTCATTGATGCGTTTGGCCTGAAGCCCGAAAAAGTGAGCGTAGTTCTGAACGGCATCGGCCCGGAATTCACGCCCAGGACGGATGAGGAAATCGCTCGAGTGAAAACGCATCTGGGGTTGCCGGCAAAACCTTATGTCCTCTACGTCGGGTCACTGGAGCCGCGCAAAAACCTGGCGCGCCTGTTGACGGCATGGACCCGCGTTCATCCGAAATGCCCGGACATTCAGCTAGTCATTACCGGTTTGAACAAAGGAGGATCGAAGGTTTTCGCCGCGGTTCACATGGACAAAATTCCCTCTAAGGTTTTTTTCACGGGTTACGTGGAAGATTCCGATCTTCCCGCTCTCTATTCCGGCGCGGCGGTTTTCGTGTACCCGTCTCTATATGAAGGCTTCGGCCTACCTCCCGCCGAGGCCATGGCTTGCGGCACGCCGGTCATCACATCCAAAGGAACATCTTTGTCCGAAGTGGTCGGCCCGGCAGCCGTCCTGGTGGATCCGGAGAACGTTGATTCCATCGCCGATGCGATTCTGCGCGTGGTCGCCAGCGAATCCCTGGCTACGGAAATGCGCCGGGCGGGCCTGGCACGCGCGCAGAGGTTCAACTGGGACGATGCAGCGGCGCAAACGTGGCGAATCCTTTGCCGGGAAGTGGAGCAATCATGATGATCGCGGTGGAGCGGAAAGCAGGGCCAGAGAGCTTCGGATATGGCCGGCCAAGGGGCCCGCGTGTTCTCCAGATGGTTACGAGAGCGGACCTGGGGGGGGCACAGGTTCATGTTCTGGATCTGCTGCGAGGCTTCCGGGACGACTTCGACATGGTTCTTGCGACCGGCGAAGAGGGATATTGCACGGAGCAAGCCCGGGCGCTCGGAATCGAATGTCATCTGCTTCCCGGGTTGGTTCAAAGGATTGACCCGCTGTGCGATTTAAAAGCGCTGGCCTCCGCGGTGCGCGCCATCCGAAAGATCCGGCCCGATCTGGTGCACTGCCACACCACGAAGGCCGGGTTGATCGGAAGATTGGCCGCCCGCGTGTTGAATGTCCCAGCGATCTACACCGTGCACACCTGGTGCTTCACAGAAGGAACCTCCCGGTCCTGGCGAGCGTTCGGACTGCCCAGCGAAACCCTTGCGGCCCGATGGGCGCGGCGCATCATCACCGTGTCGGAGGCCAACCGCATGGCTGCCATTTCCAAGCGCGTAGCCCATCCGGACAAATTCGTCACCGTCCATAACGGAGTCGAAGACTGTTCCGCCCGGGCCAAGCCAGGGGCCGGGAGTACGCCGCGAATCGTTATGGTCGCCAGATTTGTGACGCAAAAAAATCAGGCGCTGCTCATCGAGGCCGTCGCGCGCATCGGGAGCCCTCTCATTCTCACGCTGGTGGGAGATGGGCCGCTGCGCCAACAGGCAGTCGAGGCAGCCGCCGCCTGTCCGCCGCACATCAAGGTGGAGTTCCTGGGGCAACGTCAGGACGTGGCCGAAATTCTGGCAGCCTCAAATCTGTTCGTGCTTTCGACCAATTGGGAGGGATTTCCCATCAGCATTCTGGAGGCGATGCGGGCGGGCCTGCCGGTGATCGCCGCGGATGTAGATGGAGTTCGCGAAGCGGTCACACACGGCGACAACGGAATGCTCGTCCGCGTGCGAGACCGCGACGGGCTCACAGAGGCCATTCGGCGGCTGATCGCGGATCCGGCCCTTCGGGAGCGCATGGGCGCGCGCGGCCGAATTGCATATGAGGAACGGTTTAGCATAGGCGCGATGTTGCGGAAGACCAGTTCTGTGTATGAAACCACCCTGAAACGCACGTTAACGCAGTCGAGAAACCAGCCTTTCCATGCGCCGTTCGACTGGCGGCCAGCCGGCGGCCCGTGCGTGGAGAGGGCCCCCAAGGAGGACCTTTTGTGGACGAAACATCAGCCGTGACACCCACGAACGTTCCCCTAGCGTGGAACGAGGTCATCACGGAGTACCCCAGGCACCAGTGCATCCACAGTCTTTTTGAGGAACAAGCGGCGCTGACTCCGAATGAGACCGCGGTTGAGTTCGGGAACGAGGTTATCACTTACCGCGAGCTGAATCGAATGGCGGACCAGATCGCCGGCGTCTTGAGAAGCCGCCAACTCGCGCCGGGAACGCGCGTGGCCGTCTGTCAGGAGCGCTCGCTCGAACTCGTGCCTGCCTTGCTGGGGATCTTAAAAGCCGGAGGGGTTTGCGTCCCCATCAATCTTGGGTACCCTGACGAACGCCTGCGATTCTTGCTGGACGATGCATCTGTTCAATATGCGATCGGCTCCGGCAGCCAGCGATCCACGTTTCTGCGGCTGGGCGCGCCCATCGAGTTCATTGACGTGAGAGCGCTGCCGCCTGTGGAATGCAGGGATTCCAGTACGGCGATCACTGCGAATAGCCCGGCTTACATTCTTTACACTTCCGGTTCGACGGGAGTGCCCAAGGGTGTCATCGTGAACCACCGTGCGGTGGTCCGGCTGGTCCGCAACACGAATTTCGTGACCATCGCACCGGATGATGTTTTTCTCCAACTGTCTCAAGTTTCGTTTGACGTCGGGTTATTCGAGATCTGGGGCCCGTTGCTCAACGGGGCTCGCGTGGCGGTCGGTCCGCCCGCCGAGCCGAGCCTCGCCGACATCGACGATTTAATCCAACGGCACCGCGTGAGTGTTCTTTGGCTCAGTGCAGGGCTTTTTCACGCGATGGTCGACGAACGGCCCAGGGCGCTGGCCAGGGTGCGCCAGTTGATTACTGGAGGAGATGTGGTGTCGGCCCGCCATGTCAAGAAGGCTCTCGCTGCCATGAACGGCGGTTGCCTCATGGCTGGATACGGGCCGACCGAGAGCACCACGTTCAGCACTTTCTTTCTCGTCACCCGGGACACCCCGATCAACGGGAGTGTTCCCATCGGCAAACCCATCGCCAACACCAGCGTCTACATCCTCGATGCGGAGCTTCGGCCGACGCCCATTGGTCAGATCGGCGAGATTTTCGTCGGTGGGGATGGACTCGCCCTTGGGTACCTGAACCGCCCGGAACTGGAACGCGAACGATTTATCGCGAATCCATTTTCGAGTGAAGACGGCGCCCGCTTATATCGGACCGGCGATCTCGGCCGCTTCAGCTCGTCCGGTGACATTGAATTTTGCGGAAGAATCGACCATCAGGTCAAGGTTCGCGGTTATCGCGTTGAGCCGGCGGAGATCGAGGCCACCGCGATGCGGCTGGCGGAAATCGCCCAGGCCATTGTGATCGCTGTCCCGAATCAATTCGGCGAGAAAATCCTGGTGTGCCATTACGTGCCGGCGCCGGGCCGCGATGCCTCTCAGGAACAACTCCGCGCCCACTTGAGTGCCGTTTTGCCGGCTTATATGATTCCATCGCACTATCGGCGATGGGACGCGTTTCCCCTGAACACCAACGGCAAAGTCGACCGCCACAAGCTGGTGGATGCCGGCGTGACTAGTGAGGCTGCGGTGGCCCCCGAGTCCGAAGGCCTTGGCGAGATCGAGCGCACGCTGCTCGGCATGTTCCGTTCCGTACTCGACAGGAATGACTTGGGCATCGACGACGATTTTTTTGCCAGCGGCGGCCATTCCCTGGCAGCCGCCCGGCTGTTTGCGAAAATCGAAGCGCAGCTTGGCAAACGATTGCCTTTGGTTACGATGTTTGAAGCGCCCACAATCCGCCAACTCGCCATGATCCTTCGGGACAAGGAATGGTCCCCCAAGTGGTCGCCGTTGGTGCCGATCCGTGCCAACGGCACTCGCCGGCCTCTCTTCCTGGTGCACGCGATTGCCGGCAATGTCCTGAACTACAAACGGCTGGATGCCCACTTGCCCGCCAATCAGCCCATCTATGCGCTGCAGGCCGCGGGGCTGCGGGATAGGCGAATGGAGACCACGACGATCGAAGAGGTGGCTCGCACCTATCTCACAGAGTTGCGATCGGTTCAGCCAGAAGGACCTTACTATCTCGGCGGGTTCTCGTCTGGGGGCGTTGTGGCTTACGAGATGGCGCAGCAACTGGTGCGCGCGGGCCAAGACGTGGCGACTCTTCTGTTGTTCGACACTTCCGTCGAACCTACGGCCGCCGCCTTATTTCGTTCGGGTCGTTTTCGCCGGGCTGCCTTGCGTGCTGTTCGGGCCTTCTGGTGGAACCTGGGTTACTTGATGCGCACTGGTCCACGGTCCTTTGTGCAACGAAAGGCCCACAACTTTTTTCTGAACCTGAGAATCATGCTGTATCAGATCCAGAGTGCCTACACGAAGGCTCTGGGGATTCCCCCGCCCGCGTCCTTTTTGACCGTCGAGGAGGTCTTTATTCGCGCCTTAGAGGAATATGTGCCGGAGCCTTACGCCGGCCGCGCCGTTCTTTTCCGCACGGAGGACTCCCATTCCTACGATCCGGACAACGTGGCCACGTGGAACAAGCTGTTTCGTCGTGGCCTGGATTTGGCGGATGTCGTAGGCGATCATGAGACCGTTTTTGAAGAGCCACAAGTGAAAGGTCTGGCCAAGGCAATCGCGAGCTATCTCGAGGGCGGTGCGAGCGAGCCCGGGAGCCTCGGAACGGCTTCCGTGGCCCCAATCAACCTCTCCATGACGGCCGCCCAATCGCGCATCGCATAACAACGAGGGGAAAAGTGTGATTCTCGTGAACCCACGACCCGAGCATCAAACGGTCTAGTACCGGATACAAATCGATAAGTCTTGCATCCTACATTGCATATGTTATAGCGTTGTAACGTTACCCAAAGAGCGTGGTGTCAACTGTTTAATCCGGGGTTCGATTTAAGACTAGTTGCCGTAAGCCGATTGCGAAGTGGCCTGCGGAAGCGGTCGTCCAGTTCTTGGGTGCGGTGGACAACCTTGGCACATGCAGGGATTCTCTGGTGGACCGCGCCGCTACCAGAGAGCCCGGAGAGCGCTCGCACGGGTCCGAAGCTTCGCCCGAACACTTGCCCAAGTGTCGGGCGGTCCCTTCTCGTGTTGTTGTTGGCGGCCTTCGCTCTAGCCGGGCCAGAGGCGCGCGCGCAAGGCGTTTTTAATGTCCCGACGCGCAGCTACAACAACCAGCGGACCGGAGCCAACCTTTCCGAGACTATCCTGACCGCATCGAACGTCAACTCGAGCCAGTTCGGCAAGCTCTTCATGCTGACTGTCGATGATGTGATTTATGCCCAGATTCTCTACGTCTCGTCGGTGCCGATCGGCGGCAGCACCCATAACGTTATTTATGTCGCCACAGCAAACAACACCGTATATGCCTTCGACGCCGACACTCTAGGCAGCCCACTCTGGCAGCGGAACTTTAACGGGGTTGGCGTTCCCTCCGTGAATACCCAACTGGGACAAGCCTGCCCGGGCGGTTACCTGGACTTCATTGGCAACATCGGCATCGTCGGCACACCCGTCATCGATACCCAGACCCGGACCATGTTCTTTGTCACCCGGACCGTGGAGAGCGGCGCCACGGTGCAGAGATTGCGGGCCATCGATATCACCACTGGCGCCGATGAAGCGAATAGCCCCCAGGTGATCCAGGCGTCCGTGCCAGGAACGGGAGACGGCGGAACCACGGTCACATTCAACCCCGTGACGGAGAACCAGCGCTCGGCGCTATCTCTGTCGCAGGGGGTCTTGTACATTGCGTGGGCCTCATACTGCGACACGCCTCCCTATCACGGTTGGGTGCTGGCTTACAACGAGACGACTCTGGCGCAGGTAGGTGCGTTCAACACAACCCCCAACGGCACCGGATCCGGAATCTGGATGGCTGGCGCGGGCCTCGCGTTTGACGCCAGTGGAAATGCGTATTTTGGAACCGGCAACGGCTCTACCGATGATGTCAGCAGTTTCGGTGAGTCGTTGCTCAAGCTGGCTTCCAGTTCGCTGGCTCGCCTGGATTATTTCACCGCATCGAACTATAGCACCTTGAATGCCAACGATGGCGACTTTGGCTCCTCTGGCCCCGTGATGCTGCCGGGCACGAATCTGCTCACCACTGGAGGCAAAGAGGGAAGGCTCTATCTCCTCAACACTGCGAATTTGGGCCAGGAAGTCGCCGGTGACACCCAGATTCCCCAGGTTTTCCAAGCCGTGGACACCACCATCCGCCCGACGGCGACGCATCACATTCACAACATCAGCCCTACCTGGAACAGCCCCGAGGGGCTCAACGTGTATGTGTGGGGCGAGAATGATTTCCTGCACGCTTTTCGCTTTAACACCTCGACTCAAGCCCTGACCACACCGGCCTTCGCCAATGGGTCGATTTTGCCCCCCGTGGGCATGCCGGGTGGAATGATGACCATTTCTGCCAACGGATCGCAGGCAGGCAGCGGTGTGCTGTGGGCGGCGGTCTCGAGCAATGGCGACGCCAACCACGCGATCGTCCCCGGCAACCTGTACGCCTTTAACGCAGAGACACTGGCCCTCCTCTGGTCCAGCACGGGTGTGGGCGACGATCCGCTGAACTTCTCCAAAGGCAGCATTCCGGTGGTGGCGAATGGCAAGGTCTATCTCGGCGGCATGTCGAACTTCGTTAACGTGTACGGCGCGAGAGCGGTGGCTCCGCCTCCGCAGGATGTGGCCCTGAACAAGACGGCCACGGGGAGCACGCCCTGCAATGCCAACGAAACGCCGCCCCAGGCGGTCAACGGGACTGTCTCGGGCGGACTAAGTGATAAGTGGTGCTCGCTGGCTGCCAATCCGTGGCTACAAGTCGATCTAGGCGCGCAATTCAGCATTAACCGCTTTGTTGTCGAGCATGCGGGTGCGGGCGGGGAAAGCTTTAGCATGAACACCGCCGCATTTAATATCCAGGTCAGCACCGATGGCGTGACCTTCACAACGGTTGTGAATGTGACCGGCAACATCTTCAGCATCACCACGAATGACATTACGCCTACTAATGGCCGGTACGTTCGCTTGAACGTCGTGACACCCACTCAAACCTCGGATACAGCCGCGCGCATTTACGAATTCCAGGTGTTCGGTACCGCCATCGGCGCTACGCCTGACTTCACCCTGTCAGCCACGCCGGCCTCGCAGACCCTGACTGCTGGAAATGGCGCGAGCTACACCGTCACGACGTTCTCGTTAAATGGGTTCAGCGGCAGTGTAGCCCTGAGCTTGTCGGGTGCGCCTTCGGGCGTCACCGCCAGCTTCAACCCGACTAGTGTGACCGGCTCAGGCAACTCCACGTTGACCATTTCTTCGGCCAGTTCGACTGCGGCCGGGACCTATACGCTCACCATAACCGGCCTCTCAGGCACCTTACAACACACGGCCACAGTGAGTCTCACGGTGAACGCGGCCACCCCGGGAATTTCTCCGGTTTCGCTCTCTTCAGCGTACAACCGGATGGGCATCGTCAACGACGGTTTTACGTTTACTACAGGAGGGTTGGATGGCTACGGGTTCGCCTATTCGGCCAATCTCCTCGGCTCGACCCAAACGTTCAACAACACCCCCTTCTATCTGGGGCCGCCCAATGCGTTGAATGTGATTGCCAACGCCACCGTCGCGCTGCCGGCGGGCCAATTTTCCACTTTGAATCTTCTGGCCACCGGGGTCAATGGCAATCAGGTTTCTCAAACCTTCACTGTGACGTACACGGACGGGACCACTTCGTCTTTCACGCAGAGCCTCAGCGATTGGTTCGCACCCGAAAGTTACTCCGGGGAGACCAACTTGTTGGGCATGGCCTACCGCGACGTCTACAACGGCACCCAGGACAATCGAACGTTCCATGTGTACGCCTACGCTTTCCCTCTCAATAACAGCAAGACGGTGAGCAGCATTACGTTGCCCGGCAACGGGAATGTGGTTGTGCTCGCCATGACCCTGGTGAGCGCCTCAGTCCAGGTTTCCCTCTCCTCAGCGTGCAACCGGACGGGCATCGTCAACGACGGGTCTACGTTCACGGGAGGGTTGGATGGCAACGGGTTCGCTTACTCGGCCAATCTTCTCGGTTCGACGCAAACGTTCAACGGCGCCCTGTTTAACCCGGGGCCGCCCAATACGTTGAATGTAGTGGCCAACGCCACCGTCGCACTGCCAGCGGGTCAATTTTCCACCTTGAATCTCCTGGCCACCGGGATCAATGGCAATAGGGTCTCTCAAATCTTCAGGGTGACGTACACGGACGGGACCACCTCGTCTTTCACGCAGAGCCTCAGCGATTGGTATACGCCACAAAGCTACGCCGGAGAGACCAATCTGTTGAGCATGGCCTATCGTGACCGCTACAACGGCACCGAGGACAATCGAACGTTCCATGTGTACGCCTACACATTCGCTCTCAATAACAGCAAGACGGTGAGCAGCATTACGTTGCCTGGCACCGGGAATGTGGTTGTGCTCGCCATGACCCTGGTTCGATAGGACGGAGAGGCCGTCGAAATTACTGCCACCCTCCATGGGCTACCGCCGCTGGCGGGATTCGTTTTGAGTCTTCCCTTTTCACCGCGGCGCTTTTGACGTATACTTCCCCACATCGCGGTACGGGGCTCGCGACAAGGAGAGTCTCATGACGTTCGTGACCAGCCCTCTCACTCCCACGCAGTTGCTGGAGGAAATTCCGCAGATTGCCGGATGGCTTCAATCGAATGGCATCGAAAACCTGGTGATCGAGTACGGCTCGGGTTGCAAGCTGAAGCCCGAGCTGCTTTGGCGGGATATTGAAGTTCGCCGGGCGGATCTGGTCTCCTTTATTCAGGACAGCATTGCGCAAGGGATCTACTCGCCGGGCGAAGCGGATCTGGTGGTGCAAGATCGTGATCGCACCTTTGAATGCCTGTTCTGCCACGAATCGGACATTCACCTGGCGACCGATGACGAAAGCATTCTGACACAGGCGGCGCAGCGCTGGCTGGACAAAGGCTACGGTGGGTTCAAGCTGGCAGCCAACGAGGATTGGGAGCCGCTTTAGGGACCAGCCGTAACCTCGTGTATCATAGCTCCCAATGATCAGGACCCTCCTCACGGCACGTTGAGGAAATAAACTCCCGCAGGTTATGCCGATATCCATCGATCAAATCGTCGTTCAGCTCACGACTCACATGACGGATGAGCAGAAGCTGAAGTTCATCACGCGGTTTGCCAAAGAGCGCCGCAATCCCAACGTCGCGCTGGCGTTGTGTCTTTTCCTGGGCGGCATCGGGGCGCACTACTACTACATGGGCCGCATCGGCAAGGGCATCGTCTGTTCGCTGTTCGCCTGGACGCTGGTGCCTTTGATCCTCTCTCTTTTCACGTCTTCCAGAATCCGCATGGAGGTTCAGCGGCACAACATTGCGAAAGCCATCGCACTGGCTCAGGCCTATTGCCCGGGCCTCAAAGTGGACTTTGCTTCCAATTCCATCACCCTGGAACCGCTTTACCCCATTGGAAGGACGGTGATGGCGGTGGCGCTGGGATATGTGGTGATGCTGGTGGCGCAGATTGGCGGAGACACCGCTCTCACGGCTGTGGCGCCGGAGCTGATCCCGCAGCCCGACGTGCCCACCGATCCACTCTATTTCATATTTCGTCTGACCGTCGGCTTCTTCTTTATCGCCGCGGGCGGTTACATCGCGGCGCTGCTGGCTGGACGATTCGAAATGGCGCATGCGCTGACCGTTGGCGCGCTTTCCATCGCCGCCAGTATTCTGGAAGCCATCTATTTTGCCGGCGAGCAGCCGCTGTGGTATTCGATCGCGCTCATGTTTCTCTCCATTCCGTC